>Ga0070739_10001245_pt1 | contig 39573 bp, 36 predicted proteins | sample Coa_R1_7_FD_66445 | JGI IMG/M metagenome (GOLD analysis project Ga0070739, IMG submission 66445) | Surface soil microbial communities from Centralia Pennsylvania, which are recovering from an underground coalmine fire - Coalmine... | ecosystem: Environmental > Terrestrial > Soil > Unclassified ...
CCCACAGCCCGAGCGAGGCGCCGCCGGTCTGGGTAAGACCGGTAAGGCAGCCGGCGGCGACGAGGCGCGGGTATTTGAACAAGTCGAGCCAGCGGGTTGTATCGTCAACCGCCGGCGGTGCCGATGGCAGTGCTATCTCCTGCGGGTCGATCATCAGCGCCCAGGCCAGCGAGCGCCGCGCCTCCTCGTGCCGGCCCATGCGCAAGAGCCAGTGCGGCGATTCCGGCACCCAGTAGCGGATCATGAACACCAGGACGAGCGGCGATAGTCCGACCAGGAACAGGCCGCGCCAGCCGATGACGGGGAGCAGCGACGAGGCGATGATGCCGGCGAGCATGCTGCCGGCTGGCAGCAGGGTCGTGATCAGGGCGCTGACCCAGCCGCGCTTGTAGGCCGGGATAAATTCCTGCACCAGCGGCAGGTCGATCGTGAAGATGCCGGCGTTGCCGATGCCGACAAAGAAGCGGAAGAACGCCAGAAACAGCCAACCGGGGATGAGGGCCGCCGGTCCGGGCGTGAACACCATGACGCCGGTCGCCAGCGAAATCGTCACCGCCGACCAGATGAACACCGTTCGACGGCCGATCTTGTCGCCGAGCCAGCCCCAGATGAAGGCGCCGGGGACGGCGCCGAGGCCGGAGGCCAGAAGAATGGTGCCGCCTTGCCAGTAGGCCAGCGACCATTCCTTGGTGAGCGCCGCGGTGACGTAACCGATCAGGAAGAAATCGAAGAAATCGAGCAGATCCGCGACGTTCGCTGTGCAGATCAGCTTCCACTGGTTCGACGTCAGCTTCCGTTGCTGTTCCAGGCGTTCGATCATCGCCGCTCTCCCGCTGACGGCCCGCGCGACACGAGGGGGCGGACAAGACGCGAAGGGAGAAGACAACCCGCCCGCCGCAGAGACCTTGCGCCGGGCGAAAACGGCAACTCCGCCTCACGGTCTTGCGGCAGCTATACCCCGAGCCGCAGGCCGACCTGTTGCTTCTGTTCGACCGGCGGCGGTTCTTCGGCTCGTCCGGGGCAAGACGGCCGCTGTTACGGCCGCGCTACCAGTGTATTTCAGGCCGCCGCTTTGGCCGCTTCACGATTCCGCGCGCGGCTGCACGCCTCAGGAAGCAGTCCTAGCGGCCGACGGCGTAGCCCTGCATGCCGCGCGGGTTGGCGGCGGCCTTGAGGACGACACCCTCCGGCGTCGCTTCGCGCGCACAGCCCGAGAGCCGGCCTTCGGACCAGGGATCGCCAACCTGGACATCGTGGCCGCGGCGGCGCAATTCGCGCACCGTCGCCTCGGGGAAGCGGCCTTCGACGGCGACGAAGCCCGGCCTGGCGGCGCGGGGGTAGAACGAACTCGGCGCATGCTCGGTATGAAAGGCCGGGCAGTCGATCGCCTCCTGCAGGTTCATCGCGTGATGCAGATGATGCAGCAGCATCTGCGCCGACCATTGATCCTGCTGGTCGCCTCCTGGCGTACCGAAAGCAAGGCAGGGCTGGCCATCCTTCAACGCCATCGACGGCGACAGCGTGCTGCGCGGCCGCCGGCCCGGGCCGAGGCTCGTCGGCAATCCCTCCTCCAGCCAGAACATCTGGCCGCGGGTGCCGAGACAGAAGCCGAGTTCCGGGATCGCCGGCGAACTCTGCAGCCAGCCGCCGCTTGGGGTCGCCGACACCATGTTGCCCCAGCGGTCGATGACATCGACATGGCAGGTGTCGCCGGCGACGGCGCCGAGCGGGCTGACGGTGGGTTCGCCGATGCCGTCATACATGCCGCCGACGGTCGGCTCGCCGACGCCGGCGGCCATCCGCGCCGCGCCGCCGACGAGGACGCGGGGGCGCCGCCCATCGGGGCTGCCGGGCCGCAGATCGAGCGATGCCTCCTCACCGACGAGCCGGCGCCGGGCGTCGTTGTAGGCGGCGCCCAGCAGCGTCTCGACCGGCACGTCGGCATAGTCCGGGTCGCCGTACCAGGCCTCGCGGTCGGCAAAAGCCAGCTTGGCGCACTCGACGACGAGATGGACGAAGTCCGGCCCGACCGGGTCGAGCCGATTGAGATCGAAGGCCCGCAGCAAGGCGAGTTGCTGCAACAGGACCGGCCCCTGGCTCCACGGTCCCGGCTTGCAGACCGTATAGCCGTGGTAGTCGAGCATCAGCGGCGCTTCGACCGGCGGCTCCCAGCGGGCGAGGTCGTCCGCCGTCAGCAGCCCGGAATGCCGGCGGCCCGAGGCATCCAACACCTTTTGGGAGCGGCAGAAGCGGTCGATTGCGTCGGCGACAAAGCCCCGATACCACGCGTCAACAGCGCGCTCGATCTGCCGCTCGCGGCTGCCGCCGCCGGCCTCCGCCTCCGCCAGCACCCGGCGATAGGTCGCGGCCAGCGTCTTGTTGCAGAATAGGCGCCCCAGCGTCGGCGGCGTCCCGTTCGGCAGATAGATCGCCGCGGAGGTCGGCCATTCGCGGCGGAACAGCTCGGCGACCATGCCGATAGTGTCGCGGATGCGGCCGACCAGCGGATAGCCGTTTTCGGCATAGCCGATCGCGGGAGCGAGTATCTCTGCCAGCGCCATCGTGCCGTAGTCGCGCAGCAGCCGCGTCCAGGCGCCGAAGGCGCCGGGCACGACCGCCGGCAATAATCCCGTGCCGGGAATGAGGTCGAGGCCGAGGTCGCGGAAGCGGCCGATCGTCGCCGCCTGCGGCGATACGCCCTGGCCGCAGATCACATCGACGCGGCGGTTCTCCCGGCTCCACGCGAGGATCGGCGCGTCGCCGAGCGGGCCGTTCAGGTGCGGCTCCACGACCTGCAAGGTGAAGGCGGCGGCGCAGGCGGCGTCGAAGGCATTGCCGCCCTTTTCGAGGATGCTCATGCCGACGGCGGAGGCGATCCAATGGGTCGAGGCGACGACGCCGAACGTGCCGCGGATTTCGGGGCGGGTGGTAAAGCCGGGCATCGGGCGCCTCTTCGAGTTGCTTGCGGCGGCTACGGTAGACGAGCTTCACGCGGATGGGAACGCCGCGCCTATCGCATCGCGGCAAGGATGCACCCATGTAACGACCATCTGCCGCCAGGCGGCGCCGTGCGGAGGCGATGACGCTTGCATGTCTGTTGAAAGCACCCTGTTCGCCGCCTCCGCCCCCGATACGATCCTTCCCAAAGTCTCGTTCTTCCGCGTCGCCGGCAGCCATCCCACCGCCGGCAAGCCGATCCCCGGCGGGCAGATCCCGCAATGGATTTTGACCCGCGGACCCGGCATCGCCCGGGAGGCCGAGTTTTTCGGCGAATTGTGCTGGCGGCTCGTCGGCGACGGCGTGCCTCTATGGCGCGCGACGTTGCACTTCGGCACGTTGCATCCGCAGATCGCCGGCTTCGCGGTGCGCTGGTGGCGCGACCGCTCGGCCACCGAAGAAATCCATATTGCCCACGGCGCCGACGAGACCGACGAATATCGCCGCAGCCCGATCCGCAACACGATCGAGCGCGGCGCGCCGTTCGACCAGCTGCTCGACGGCGCCGCCTCCGATTATCCGCTGCTCGACCAGATCCACGCGGCCGGCGGCACCGAATACCTGGCGCTGCCGCTCAACCGCATCCTGCGGCGCTACCCGGTCGTGACATGGACGACCGACCGCGCCGGCGGTTTCGCCGATGCCCACCGCGCCGCGCTCGGCGACCTCAACCCGGCGCTCGCCGCGATCGTCGAGACGCGCGCCATCCGCCGCCTCAGCGCCAACCTGATGGACACCTATCTCGGCCCGCAGGCGGGGCGGCGGGTTCTCGCCGGCCATATCCGGCGCGGCCAGGGCGAGACCTTGAACGCGGTGATCATGGCCGTCGATCTGCGCGGCTTCACCGTGCTGTCGGACCGGCTGGCCGGCGACGAAATGATCGAACTGCTCGACGACTATTTCGACGCCGTCACCTCGCCGATCCACGAACGGCAGGGCGAGGTGCTCAAGTTCATCGGCGACGGCGTCCTCGCGATCTTTCCGACCGGCGAGGAAGGCGACTTCACCTCGACGACCGTGCGCGCGCTGAAGGCCGCCATCGCCGGCCTCGCGAAGCTCGACCGCATCAACGAGGCGCGCCGCGAGGCCGACCATCCCGAGATCCGCATCGGGGTCGGCCTTCATCTCGGAGAGGTTACGTACGGCAATGTCGGCGCCGCCAACCGGCTCGACTTCACCGCGATCGGCCCGGCGGTGAACTTGGCAGCTCGACTCGAAGGCTTGACCAAGCGGGTCATGCGTCCGCTGGTCACGTCGAGCAGCTTTGCCGCCGCCTGCCCCTACCCCCTGATCTCGCTCGGCTTCCACCCCGTCCGCGGCTTCAGCGAACCCGAAGAGGTGTTCGGGCTGCCGGAATAGTCCGCGCCGACGATCAGCCGGCGGCTTGGCCGAGGCGGCTCTTCGTGTCGAATTCCTCGGCGACGCGGGCGTCGTTTGCGAGCAGTTCCTCCGCATCGACCTTGGCGAAGTCGATGGCGCCCATCGCGGCGAAGGCTTCCTGCACCTTCGGCCCCCAGAGGCCGATGTCGCGCACGGTCGGCACGATGCGGCTGAAGATGCGGCTGCGGAACAGGTTCATCGACTCCGACTGATCGACGAGCCGCAGGCATTCGGCCTCCGGCAGCCCGAGCCGCCGCCACACTTCGAGCTGGTTGAAGCGGTCGCGCATGTGCCAACAGGCGGCGACGACGAACTCCTCGCGCTCGGCCCGCTCGGCGTCGCTCAGTTGCGGGTAGTAATCGCGCAGCGCGATGCGGCCGAACGCGACGTGCCGCGCCTCGTCCTGCATGACGTAGGCGTTGACGGCGGCGGCGAGCGGATTTTTCGACTGGTCGCGGATGCGCTGAAAGGCCGCCAGCGCCAGCCCTTCGATCAAGATCTGCATCGTCAGGTAGGTCATGTCCCAGCGGCTGTCGCCGAGGCCGTCGTCGAGCAATGCCTTGAGGCCGGGGGTGATCGGGTAGGCGAGTTCGAACTTCTCGTGCAGCAGGCGCGAATAGGCCTCGACGTGCCGCGCCTCGTCCATGACTTGCGTCGCGGCGTAGAACTTGGCGTCCAGGTTCGGCACGGTCTGGACGATCTTCGAGGTCGCAATCAGCGCCCCCTGCTCGCCGTGCATGAACTGCGATATCTGCGACGCCTGGAGGTGGTGGCGGACCTCCCGCTTCTCCTTCTCGGTCATGCGGTTCCACAGGTCCGACCCCCAGATATGGACGACGCGGTCGTCGAGCATCATCGGGTTCTCGGGGTCGAGGTCCTGCGACCAGTCGATGCGCTCGGCGGCGTCCCACTGCTGCTTCTTGCCCTTGTCGTAGAGCGCGAGAAGGCCGTCGCGGTTGTCGTCGTACTCCCAGGTGAAGCAGACCTCGGTCTTGCCATCGAACTTCCACTCGGTCTGCTCGACCGGCAGCGTGTAGCGGTAGGTCGTGGACATCGCGCCCTCCTGGCCCTTGCCGCTTCAGAATATGGGAACGGATCTGGAAAAACCGCAGCGCTACCCCCTCTCCGCCCCTGGGGGCGGAGAGGGTCGGGGTGAGGTGGGGGAGTCCAGGGCGCTTGTGGATGGCAGCGCCCACCTCACCCTCCCCATCACTGCGCGATGGGTTTCCCCCTCTCCACCCTAAGGGCGGAGAGGGCCGGTACTAGGCCGGGAAGGACAGGAAGCACTTGTCCGAGGCGAGGATGTAGGTCTCCATGTAGTCCTGGATGACCGGCTTGCCCTTGTCGAGCGCCTCCATCGCGCCGGCGAGCGCCATCCAGTTCAGCATCTCGTGCTGTCCCGAATACTCCATGTCGGCGAGCGAGCGCTTGCGCCAGGTGTCCCAGTCGGCGCGGCTGATCGCGTCGAACAGCAGCCGGTCGCCCTCGTGGTCGGGCCAGAGATAGCCGTTCTTCGGCGACAGAAAGCAGTGCGACCACGACGACGAGGCGATCAGCGCCACCCGATACGGCGATTTCGCCAGCACCTCGGCGACCGCCGCGCCGACCTCCATGCAGCGCCAGGGCTGCGGCGACGGCGGGTCCTCGGTCTCGTCCGCCGGCCGGGCCGGGCCGTAGAGATGGCCGAAGCCGCCCTTGGCGTGGATCAGGTTGCGGCCGTAGCAGTTGATCGCGAACGGCACCGCCGGGTAGGGGAAGCCTCTGCGGTCCCAGTCGAGATAGAGGAATGTGTTGGTGAAGGCGTGCGCCATCGGGTGGTGCAGCGGCTTGTAGGCGTAGGCGAGGTCGACGCCGCGCTCGATGAGGCCGGTGGCGAGGTACTTCGCCGCCTCGCGATGGCCCTTCAGACGCAATTTCCAGTCGCCGGGCTCGTCCCAGCGGTTCGGCTTGCCGCCGTTCCCGTTATACCAGGGCTGGAGATCGAATTCGGGGTCGTAGCCGAGCACACAGAACGGCGGGACGATGTCCTCCTTGAAGTTCTCGTACTGGTCGTCGCCCCAGACCAGCACGAAATCCGGGTTGAAATCGTCGAGAATCTTGCGGATCGCGCGGAAATCGTTGCCGAAGCGCTCGCCGCAGCGGTTGGCCGCCGATAGCCCGTTGTCGTTGCCGAGCTCGGCCAACAGCTCGCTCGGCCAGTTGGCCGGGTCCTTGACCTTGGGATCGACATTCGGTGCCTCAAGCACCCGCTTGAAGACGCCGGTCAAGGTCTCGTTGTGGCCGCACAGGGTCGGCCAGTGCGTGCACCCCAATCCCAGAATTTCCGCCATCGTCCGTCTCCTCCTTAACCGGGCTGCGTCTCGAAAATCTGGCTGCCTTCGGGCAATACCACCCAGGGCTGTTTGCTGCGCGTCCAGAAATGGGCGGTCGGGCGCAGCCACGACCTGTCGTCCAGGGTGCCCGCGCGCACGCGGCGGATCCTCTGCCCCCGCGCGGCGCCCGGCTGCGGGCCGCCGGCAATCCAGCAGCCGCATTCCGGGCACAGCCAGCGAGCGACGGTGCGGCCGCTGTCGGCGACGCGCTCGACCACCCGCGGCTCGCCGTTGGTCAGGCGGAAGGCCGCGTCCGGCACGGTGATCGCGAGCGAGAAGGCGCTGCTCGTGATGCGCTGGCAATCGCTGCAGTGGCAGGCATAGGTCATCACCGGCGGCTCGGTTACTTCGTAGCGCAATGCGCCGCACAGGCAGCCGCCGGTGAGGGGGAGCTTCATCGCCTTATCGCCTTCAGCCCGCACGTTTCGCGAAGCGCGGGATGTCGCCGTGCACCTCGATCCACGGCAGCGCGTCGTCGCGGAAAATCTCCCGCCCCGGCTTTGCGAGAGCGGGGTTGTCGAAGGTGCCGATGTTGAGGATGACCATGCCCGGCCGGGTTCCCGGCTCCTCCGCGATCGAGGAGCCGCATTCGGGGCAGAACAGCCGCAGGATCGGCTTGCCGCTGCCGCCGAGGCCGCTGAACGTCTTGAGCGTTCCGTTCAGGGTCAGCGCCTCCTTCGGCACCGCCACCAGGGTCGCGAAGGCGCTCCCGGTGAATTTCTGGCAGTCGCGGCAATGACAGACGGTGGCGCTCGACGGATCGGCCTCCGCCGCGTAGCGCACCGCTCCGCACAAGCAGCCGCCTTCGATCCGCATCGCCCCTCCGCTTCTCAATATTGCCCCCGCGGCTCCAGGCCGAAGGCGTGCTGGCCATACATCGTGCCGACCGCGTCCCAGTTGAGGCTGACGTGGCGGGCGACGGCGTTGGCGTCGCGCCAGGCGCGCTGGATCGGGTTGGAGAGATGCAGCCCGTAGCCGCCGGTGGCGGCGTTCAGGGTTTCGACCGCCTGCACCGCCAGCTTCGTCACGAAAGCCTGGTCGCGCCGGCAGCGGATGCGGTCGGCGACGGTGATCTCCTCGCCGGCGTAGAGCTTCTGGGTCATCTCGCGCATGTCGCCGAGCAGGATGCGCTCCGCCGCATCGACCTGCGCCGCGGCATCGGCATAGCGCAGTTGGACAGTAGCGAACTCGGCCATCGGCAATTGGCCGCCCGCCAGCGCGCCGCGGGTCTTGCGGCCGCAAACCATCTCGAGGAAATCGTCGAGCGCGCCGCGGGCCGCCCCGACCGCGGTCGACGCGAGCATCGACGCGCCGTGGATCAGGAGCGGCATCTTGTAGTTCGGGTTGTGATGGTACTTCGCGCCCGGCGTCGTGCCCGCCCGCGCATCGGAGAACAGCAGCACGCGGCGCGCCGGCACGAATTTCTCGTGCACCGCCACATCCTTGCTGCCGGTCGCCGCGAGGCCGCATACGAACCAGTTGTCGATGACCTCGCAATCCTCGATCGGCAGCAGAAAGAAGGCGCCTTCGCTCGGCTTCCCTTCCGCCGTGATGAAGGCGCCGAGCTTCACCCAGCTGGACCGGTCGATGCCGCTCGCGAACGACCACCGGCCGCTCAGCACGTAACCGCCCTCGACCGGCGTCGCCGTACCGGTCGGCGCGAAGCATGCGCACGCGAAAGGGTCCGCCCCGTTTCCCCAGATCTCGCGCTGCGTCTCGATCGGGAAGTCCGCGAGCGAACGCCCGTTCGACACGGCGTTGTTGACCGCCCAGCCGGTAGACGCATCGGCGGCCGAGATCGTCAGCGCGATCTTGAGCGCCGTCTCGCCGTCGTATTCGAAGCCGCCGAATTCGGCCGGGCGGCAAGTCCGCAGCAATTCGGCCTCGCGCACGCGGTCGATGATATGCTGCGGCACATTGCGCTCGCGTTCGCCTTGCTCGGCGCAAGCCCGGATCTCCGGCGCCATCGCCCGCGCCCGCTCGATCAGCTCCTCGGGCGACGGGACCGCCACGCGCCGCAGCGCCGCACTCGCCATGCCGCACCTCCTCAACGCCGCCGTCCGGAGCATTGCACAGGACCACTGGCCCCGCTACCGCCATCGCAATGACAACCGGTGCGGCCGCGCGTAGAGTCGAAGCGGTTTTGAAGGAGCCGCGAGTGGAACGGATACGCGTCGTCTGCGCCCACGACTGCCCCGACATGTGCTCGCTGATCGCGCATGTCGAGGACGGGCGGGTGGTGCGCGTGAGCGGCGATCCAGAGCAGCCGTTCACCGCCGGTTTCGCCTGCGGCAAGGTCAACCGCGACGCCGACTTGGTGCATTCGCCTGAGCGCATCGCGACGCCGCTGCGCCGGATCGGCGCCAAGGGCGAGGGCCGGTTCGCGCCGATCGGCTGGGACGAGGCGCTCGACGAGATCGTCGCGCGCTGGCGGGCGATCATCGCCGAGGACGGGCCGCTGGCCTTGCTCGGCTACGCCTACAGCGCGCATCAGGGCCAGCTCAACCGCGGCCTCGTGCTCGGGCTGTTCCACGCGCTCGGGACGAGCCGCCTGATCGCCGGCACGGTGTGCGACACGTGCTGCGAGACGGCGTGGGACATGACCGTCGGGCCGATCGGCGGCGCCGACCCGGAGTCGGTCGTGCATTCGGATCTGGTGGTCGCCTGGGGCGCCGATCTCGTCGCGACCAACGTGCACTTCTGGGCCAAGGTCGAGGAGGCGCGCCGGCGCGGTGTGAAGGTCGTGGTCATCGACCCCCGCAAGAGCCGCACGGCACGGGCGGCGGACTGGCATCTGCCGATCCGCATCGGCACCGACGCGGCGCTGGCGCTCGGCATCATGCACATCCTCGCTCGCGACGGGCTGTGCGACCGCGCCTACATCGCGGAGCACACGATCGGGTTCGAGCGGCTGGAGCGCGAGGTCCTGCCGCGCTTCCCGCCGGAGCGGGTGGCGGACATCACCGGTTTGCCGGCGGCGGACGTGGAGCATTTCGCGCACCTGTACGGCGGAGCGAAACGCTCCTTCATCCGGCTCGGCGAGGGCATGACCCGGCTGGCGCGCGGCGGGGAGGCGCTGCGCGCGGTGGCGCTATTGCCGGGGGTGACCGGCGCCTACTGCCGCGACGGCGGCGGCGCGCTGCTGTTGACCGCGGCATCGTGCGAACTCGACTACAACGCGATCCGCAAACCGTCCGGGCCGGCGCAGACGCGGCTCGTCAACCATCTGCGCCTCGGCGATGCGCTCCTCAACCTGCGCGACCCGCCGCTGCGTGGGCTGTTCATCGCCGCCAACAACCCGGCTGTGACGTGTCCGGACGCGGCGAAGGTGCGGCAGGGGCTGCTGCGCGACGACCTGTTCACCGTCGTCCACGACCCGTTCCTGTCGGTGACGGCGCGTTACGCCGACATCGTGCTGCCGGCGGCGACCTATCTCGAAACCGAGGACCTCTACCGCGCCTACGGCACCTATTACCTGCAATACGCGCCGCGGGCGGTGGCGCCGCAGGGGGAAGCCTGGCCGAACCTGCGGCTGGCGCAGGAACTGGCGCGGCGGCTGGGGCTGAGCGATCCGGTTTTCCGCATGTCGCCTGGCGAGCTGGTGCGCGAGATGTTCCGCGGCGCGCGCGGACGCGCGGCGGAACTGGACCCGAACAAGGTGCGCTCGGCCGGGCCGATCTCCCTCGCACGGGCCGGCGGACAGCAGTTCCGCACTCCGTCCGGCAGGCTCGAATTCTACTCCGACCAGCTCGCGGCGCAGGGGCTGGCGCCGATGCCGGACTGGCGGCCCGACCCGGAGGAGGAGCGCGACGCCGCGCACTGGCCGCTGCGCCTCCTGACGGCGCCCGGCTATTTCCAGAGCCACACCGCCTTCTCCGGCGTCGCCTATCTGCGCCGCCGCGAGGGGATACCGGTCTGCGTGCTCCACCCCGAGGAGGCGGCCCGCCGCGGGCTCCGCGACGGCGACAAGGTGCGGCTCTACAACGAGCGCGGCGCCGTCGGCCTCATGCTGCGGGTCAGCGACGAGGTGCTGCCGGGGGTGGTTTTCGTGCCGGGTCAGCGCCCCGACGGAGAAACCGTTTCCGGCACGGTCAACATGCTGTGCTCAGACCGCTACACCGACCTCGGCGACGGCGCCACCTACCAGAGCACCTTCCTCAACGTCGCCGCATGGGATGCCGCAGCCCCCGTCCCAGAAACCCGTCATTCGCGGGCTTGACCCGCGAATCTCCGGCTGCGGGATTAAGCCCGGCGACGACGAGACTGCCGAGAGGCCCCCTCACCCTGCCCTCTCCCCGGTGGGGGAGAGGGTTCATTTATGTGATCTCCCTCGCCCCGCTTGCGGGGAGAGGGAGGGGCCCCTCGCGCAGCGATGGGAGGATGAGGGGCGCCGCTGCTCGGAAGGTGCTAACCCCCTGCCGTGGCGCGTTCCTTTGCGGCCATGCGGGCCTTGAGCTGTTCCGGGGTCAGGCGGACGATGTCCTCATTCTGGTGGGCGTAGAGGTCGTAGCCGCCGGTGTCGAGCTCCTCCAGCACGAGCCGCCCGGCGAGCACTTCCTCCTTCCAGGCCTCCTGCTCGGCATGGCGGGCATTGAACTCGGGCATGACTTCGGCGGCGAAGAGTTCGAGGCTGTCGCAGATGTCCTGGTGGGTCGTGCGGCCGGCCTGGTTCAGCAGGATGACCTGGTCGACATGCGCTTCCTCGAACTGGCGCAACCGGCGGCGGATCGTTTCCGGCGAGCCGATGAGGCCGTTGCGCAGAGCCTGCTGCGCCTTCTCGGTGTGGCGCCAGTCCTGGTACTCGCGCCACAAATTGCTGGTGCCGGGCGCATCGACGCCCTTCCGCCCGTAATAGGAGAGCGCGAAGATGAAGAAGGTCCAGCCGGACGCTTTTTCCAGCGCTTCCTCGTCGGTGCGGGCGCACATGAAGCCGTTGACGATGGCGATGTTCGGGTTGCGCCGGTAATCGGTCAGCGGTTTCGCGCGATAGAGCAGGTTGTTGTAGTAGCGGTGCACCCATGCTCGCGCCGCGTCCGGCGACACGAAGCTGAAGCCGAGCGCGCCCATCCCCCACTCGCCGGCGTTGGCGATCGTCTGAATGTTCGAGCAGGCGACCCACAATGGCGGGTGCGGCTTCTGGTAGGGTTTCGGGATCATGTTGCGCGCCGGGAAATCGTAATACTGGCCGTGAAATTCCCAGTTTTCGCTGGTGAACATCGGGACGATCGCGCGGACTGCCTCCTCCCAGCGCTCGCGCTTGTCGCGCACGCGGATGCCGAACGGGTGCAGTTCGGCCGGCCCCGCCCCCTCCCCCATCCCGAGCTCCAGGCGCCCGCCGGAGAGCAGATCCAGCGTGGCGGCACGTTCCGCGACGCGATGCGGCTGGTTCGTCGTCAGCTGCACGATGCCGTGGCCGAGGCGGATCTGCCTCGTGCGCTGGCTGGCAGCGCCGAGGAAAACTTCGGGCGCCGAGGAATGCGAGTATTCTTCGAGAAAGTGGTGCTCGACCTCCCAGACGTAGTGGTAGCCGAGCCTGTCGGCGAGTTCGACCTGCGCCAGCGACTGCTGCAGCAGCTCGTATTCGCTGTTCGGACCCCACGGCCGGGGCAATTGATGCTCGTAGAAGACGCCGAATTTCATCTGTCGCGGTCCCGCGCCGAGAGGAGCCGCAGCTTGTTGCCGCTGCGGCCTGCCGTCAATCGAGACGCACCCATTGCCGTGCAGGCGAACGATGCCGGCCGCGGCGCGTTCAATGCTTGTATCGCGGCACGCGAGACAGGAGGGGCAGCCCATGGCGGATGAAACAATCACGGCGACGGCGTCGACCTCGACCGCAACCAGCGGCACGACCGAACCGGAGGTCGTCGCCGGCATCGCCTCCGGCGAGCCGCGCGACGTCGTGCCGGCGCCGGCCCGGGGCCGCCTGTTCGAACCGCTGGCGTTGATCGCGCTCGGCCTCGTATTCGGCATCGCCCTCGGCCTCGTCACGACTCCCGGCCGCTGAGCGCAACCATCGCCGGCGCCGCGTCTTGCCGCCGTTCGGCGCACGGCGCATGCTCCCGACCGACTTTCGTTCGGTGACGGGGGCGGACGATGCAGACCAGCCGAGACCGCATTCTGACGACGCATGTCGGGAGCCTGCCGCGCCCGCCCGAACTGCGGGCTTTGCTGGTCAAGAAGGACCAGGGTGAACCTTACGATCGCGCGGAGCTGAAGCGGCTGACCCGGGAGGCGGTGGGCGCGATCGTGCGCCGGCAGGCCGAGGTCGGCATCGACATCGTCGATGACGGTGAGATGTCGAAGCCCGGCTACTCCACTTACGTGGCCGACCGCCTCTCGGGATTCTCGGGCCACGCCCCGGCGAAGCCGCGGCTCGATACCGGCCCGCACCCGAATTTTGTTGCCGCGATCGGGCGCATGACGGGCGACAACACCGCCCGGCGCGCCGTCTGCACCGGGCCGATCGCGGTGCGCGACCGCGAGCCGTTGACGGACGACATCGCCAATCTGAGGGCGGCGCTGGCGGGCGTAAATTACGTCGAGGCGTTCATGACGGCGGCCTCGCCCGGCCTGGTGCCGGTGTTCCAGACCAACACCTACTACCCGACGCACGAGGCTTATGTCGAAGCGGTCGCGGCGGCGATGGAGCAGGAATACGAGGCCATCGTCGAAGCCGGCTTCGTGCTCCAGCTCGACTGCCCCGACTTGGCGATGGCGCGCCACACCAGCTTTCAGGACCTCGGCGAACGAGACTTTCTGAAGCGCGCCGCCTTCCACGTCGAGGTGCTGAACCACGCGGTCCGCAACATTCCAGCCGACCGCATGCGCATCCACATCTGCTGGGGCAACTACGAAGGACCGCACGACCACGACATCGACTTCGCCAAGGTCGCGCCGATCCTGGTGAACGCAAAGCCGCAGGCGCTCGTCGTCGAGGCCGCAAACCCGCGCCACGCGCACGAGTGGCGCGTATGGCGGGAGACAAAACTGCCCGACGACAAGATCCTGATCCCGGGGGTGATCGACACCTCGACGAACTACGTCGAGCACCCCGAACTGGTCGCGGAGCGGATCTGCCGCTTCGCCGACATCGTCGGGCGCGAGCGCGTCATCGCCGGCAGCGATTGCGGCTTCGGCACTTTCGCCGGCTACGGCAAGCTCGACCCGGACATCAGCTTCAAGAAGCTGCGGGCGATGGCCGACGGCGCGAGGATCGCCTCCGCACGGCTGTGGGGAGGCTGAAGATCGCCATCTGCCAAGCACGAACGATAAAAATAAAAAAGACATGATTTAAACGCCCAACGCAGAGCGCGCCGTTGACGCTTCGGCCGCAGCGAGGACCGGCTCCGCTTATAAAGAGGAATTATCTCAAATTAGAGCAAATTGCCGTTATTTAATTTCTTTCGGCCGATTGACTAAAAGAAAATAACCAATCACGCTGGACTTGTTTCCTCCTGCCTACGGAAACACGGCGGCAAATCGCCGTTCCAGCAACTTAACATCCGACAGGGGTTTAATCATGCTTGGAACTCAAGCCCAGGGCACATCTGCGTCCGCCGGCCTTGCCCCGCAAGGATTCGATTTTGGGCAGGTCGCACAGCAGTTGGCGGGCGCCGCAGCACAGGCCCTGCCGGGACTTATCATGGGATTGTTGTCGGCGCACCCGCAGGTTCAACAGATGCGGCCGCAATCCGCCAACGGCCTGGCGCCGCAAAGCCTCATCAACATCGGTTTGCAGACGCCGTTCGGCGGCGGTGGCTTCAGCCTTTTCGATTCCGCCCCGCAGCTGTCGCCGCAGGGGTTCGATTTCGGCCAGGTCGCGCAGCAGATCGCGGGAGCCGCGGCCAAGGCGCTTCCCGGCTTGATCATGGGGCTGCTGTCGGCAAACCCGCAGGTTCAAAAGATGGCCCCGCAGAACGGCGGCAACCTTGCGCCGCAAAGCCTTTTCAACATCGGTTTGCAGACGCCGTTCGGCGGCGGCGGCTTCAGCCTCTTCGACGCCTCGCCGCAGCTCGCTCCGCAGGGCTTTAATTTCGGTCAGATCGCGCAGCAGCTGGTGGGGACCGCGGCGCAGCAGGTCTCGCAACAGATCCCGAGCATCGTCAGCGGCATCCTGTCCTCGTTGTCCGCCGCTCCGCGGGTCGGCAACGCCTAGTTCGCGTTCTTCTTGCTGGAGTGCGGCGCCGAAGCCCAAATCGGCGCCGCTTCCAGCGAACCGGAGAAGGCGTTGGACGCTCCCAAGCAGTTCATGGTGGCGCCGCGCAATGCGGCGGTCCCGATCGAAACGACGCTGGACGCGGTGAAGAGAGCATTGCAGCAAGCGCCCGGTTCGCGCGTGTTGAGCAGCGACCAAAAGACCGGAATCGTCGTCGTCGAAGTTCCGGAGGCGGGCGTAGACCAGGTACGGAATGCTCTCGGCAGCGGCTTTATGTTCGATCCGAACGCCGAACTGCGGTTTTGACGCCACGGGCTTCGGCCAGCGTCATTCCGAAGCCCGACGCATTCTCCCCTTTGTCGCAAAAGGGGGAAGACATGGCTGATCAACCGGAAACCTCGCCCGACGCCCGGACCAAGCCGGCAACCGCCAAGCAGAACGGCCAGCAGGAACCCGCCGCACCGGCCGCGGCGCCGGAGAAGGACATCGCGCCGCGCAAGTTGCAGTACATGTTCGCGGCGCGGCGGGGTGCCAATCTTCTGCCGATGGCGGCTGGCATCGAACCGGCTTTCGACGCCCAGCAGGTGCTGGAGGCGCTGCAGCGGATGCCGGAAGTGACGATCGTCCGGCGGATCCGGCCGAGCAGCTTCTCCGTGCTCTCGGCCGGGCCGAGCGCGAGCCAGGACATCATCGTCGCCACCACGACGCCCGAGCACGGCCAGTTTCTCGAGCGGATCGCCCATCCGGGCATGATCGTGGAACGGGATCTGCTGCTGAAACACCTATCGGACCTCCCGACTGCCACGGCGCAAAGAGTCACACCCGCGCGCGTCGTAGCCGCCAGCATCGACGTGAAATTCCATGTTCAGGACGGCGCGGGACAGCCGGTACCGGAGGCGCAGATCTGCGTCTATACCGGCAACGGGGGCGAGGCGCAGGCGGCGACCGATGCGAGCGGCAATGCAACGGCGACGGTCTACGGCGGCTACCTGAACGATGTCGTCGCCCTCTACGTCAAACCGCATGCGGATTTGTGGGAGCGGTTCGTGTCGCGCCCGGCGCTCAGCGCGGATCAGCCGAACGTCATCGTCCTGAAACGGCTCGGCGAGTTCGCCGCGGTGCAGTTTCCCGCCAACCCGTTTCTGGGCTGGGGTCAGCGCCTGATGGGACTGAGCGGCGAGAACGGCGGCGCCCTGACCGGCCGCGGCGCGAAAATCGCGATCATCGACTCCGGCTGCGACAACAGCCATGCGGCGCTGACGCACGTAAAGCTCGGGCGCGATTATACGAACCTGAGCGCATCGGGAGAGCCAAACGAGCAGAGCTGGACCCTCGACGCGCTCGGGCACGGCACGCATTGCGCCGGAGTCATCACCGGCAATGGCCAGAACGGGCAAATCCGCGGCTTCTGCCCGGAAGCCGAGATACACGTGCTGAAGCTGTTCCCCGGCGGCGCCTTCAACAACCTCGCCGCCGCGATTCACTACTGCATCGACAACCAGATCGACGTCGCCAATTGCAGTCTCGGCAGCGACGCGACCTCGGAGATCATCCAGCAGCTGATCCAGACGGCGCGGGAGGCCGGCGTCGCCCTCGTCGTGGCGGCCGGCAACTCCAGCGGCCCGGTGCAGTTCCCGGCAGCGGTGCCGGGTGTGCTCTGCGTGTCGGCGGTGGGGCAGCAGGGGGAATATCCCGCCGACACCTATCACGCTCAGACGGCGGAGCCGGGCACGATCCTCGTGAACGGGCTGTTTCCCGCCAAGTTTTCCTGCCGCGGTTCGGAGGTGAAGGTGTGCGCGCCAGGGGTGGCCATCATCAGCACGATGCCGGGGGGCGGCTACGCCTCATGGGACGGCACGTCGATGGCGGCGCCGGCGATCACCGGCTCCGCCGGCCTCGTGGTCGCCCATCATCCCGATTTCGCGAACCGCCAGGGGCCGCGGAACGCGGCACGGGTCGATCGGATTTTTCAGATCGTGATGGGCGCCGCGGTGCCGCTCGGATTGGACCCCACACTCGGCGGCGTCGGATTGCCGGCGGTGCCGCACGCGCTGCTCGCGCAAGCCTCGAACGCGGTCAGCACCGATGTCTTTGACCCCAACGAAGCCGGGTTGCAGGCCGCTGTGCGCCAGGGGCTAAGCGCCGGCCTCGCCGCCTTCGGCCTTGCCTGAGGTCGGTGCCGCCCCACCCTTCCACTTTCCCGCTTCGCCAGCCTCGCCGCGAGGGCTACTCTAGCGGCTGAGAAAACCGGCGCGAGGCGCGCCGGCGCGGAAGGAGGAAGGCATGGCGTCAGGCGGACAGCGCTATAATGTCGGCGGGGTCATGCTCGATCGGCCGTTCAAGATCCGCCGGCTCGGGCATTTCGGGTTCAATGTCGAGAAGCTTGAGGAATGCCGCCATTTCTATGGCGACCTGCTCGGCTTCACGATCTCCGACAAGGCCGATTTCTCCGGCGCGCCGTGGTTCCCGAAGGACAAGGACCTCGGCCAGTCGCACGGCTATTTCATGCGCTACGGCACCGACCACCATGCGATGGTGCTGTTCGCGAAGCAGGTCATGGGCCACCGCGCCGATCGCAAGTTCGCGCCCGAGGTCACGATCAACCAGATCACCTGGCAGTGCGGCAGCCTGAAGGAAATCCTCGACGCCCACAGCTATTTCGAGGGCCAGCAGGTGCGCATCCAGCGCGTCGGCCGCGATATGCCGGGGAGCAACTGGCACGTCTACGTCTACGACCCTGACGGCCACACCACCGAACTCTATTACGGTATCGAGCAGATCGGCTGGAACCAAAAGTCGAAGCCGCGCGCGATGTACTATCGCGGCTTCCGTGAGAAGCCGGTGATGCCGCAAATGTCGGAAACGGCGGAGATCGCCGAGGCCGAGGAAAAAGGCATCGACATCTTCTCCGGCCATCGGCCCGGAAACCATGTCGATGCCCGCTACGATGTCGAGGGCATCCTGCTGCCGCGCCCGTTCAAGATCACCAAGATCGGGCCGGTGCGGTTGTTCGTCGAGGATGTCGGCCGCGCCGAGGATTTTTATACGCGGCATCTCGGCTTTGCGAAGAGCGAGGAGACGACCTACCGCGGCGCGCGCTGCGTCTTCCTGCGCTGCGGCGCCGAGCACCACAGCGTGGCGCTCTACCCGAAGGAATTGCGCGGCACGCTCGGCCTCAGCGAGCGGACGACGTGCATGTCGTTCGGCGTCGAGCTCGGCAGCTACGCGCAGTTGCGCGAGGCAGTCGCCTTCCTCAGGGCGAACGGCTGCACGCTCCTCGACTCGATCGCGCCGGAGCTCTACCCCGGCATCGATTACTCGGCCTTCGCTCTCGACCCCGACGGACACTGCATCCAGCTCTACTACTACATGGAACAGGTCGGCTGGGACGGCCGCGTGCGGCCTGCGAGTGAGCGCCGCCGCGTCACCGGCGAATGGCCGGAGGCGTTGGAGCCGCTGTCCGATACGTACATGGACCAGGTGTTTCAGGGGCCGCTCGGCTGACGGCCGGGTCAGAGGGAGGGACTTCATGGACCAGACCACGTTCGAAAGCGAATTGCGCCGCGACGGCTATGCCGACATCGTCGACCGCCGCATGGAGGCGAACCAGTTCAACCCCGACCACGCGCACGAGTTTGACGCGCGCGTGCTCGTGCTCGAAGGTGAGATGACGATCACCCACAGCGGGACGGCGCACACTTATCGCGCCGGCGACATGTGCGCGCTTGCCGCCGGCACCGTGCACAGCGAGCGCTGCGGCCCCGCCGGCGCCCGCTATCTCGCCGGGCGCCGCGACAAGTCGGGAAGCTGAGCGATGGCGAGGCTGCCGCCGATCACACGGAAGGAGCAGGTCCCCGAGAACGATGCGGCCGTCTTCGACTCGATCGTCGCGAGCCGCGGTGCGGTGCAGGGTCCGTTCACGATGTTTCTGCACTCGCCGCAACTCGCCGGGCGCGTCGCCCATCTCGGCGCCTATGTCCGCTTCGAGGGCTCGCTCGATATGAGGGTGCGGGTGCTCGCGGCGATGACGGTCGCGCGCGAGTTCGAGGCGGTCTACGTCTGGGGCGCGCAGACCGGCGGCGCCCGCCGCCTCGGCGTGCCCGAGACGACGATCCAGGCGATCCGCGAGAACCACGCGCGCGGCATCCCGGCCGAGGACGCCGAGATTGTCGAATTCACCCGCCAGCTCCTGCGCAAGCACCGCATCGACGACGCCACCGCCAATCGCATGCGCCAGCGCTTCGGCGACGACGGCTTTATCCAGCTGACGAGCGCAATCGGATATTACACGATGCTCGCGATGACAGTGAACGCCTGCGAACTCGAAGCCGCCCCCGGCGCCGAAGTCCTGAGCGCGTAGAGCGGTTAGGCTCCCTCCCCTCTCGTCACCGCCGGGCGTGACCCACGGCTGTCCGGTTCAGCAAAGCCGGTTGTGCGGCTTCGGTATGAGATCACCGAAGATGCACCTTGCCCGGCCTTGTGCCGGGCATCCACGCCTTCTTTTCGGCTTTTTTGCCAGCCGAAAGCAGCGTGGATGGCCGGGTCAAGCCCGGCCAAGGGGGCTGTGGAGGTCGGAGAACCCTCCGGAAGGTTCCGGAGCAGCTCCTTTTTCCTGAACCGGACAGCCGTGGGCTTGACCCGGCAATCCCGGGAGCCCTGGAGATGGCTCGGGTCACGCTCGGTCACGACGGAGTGCGGAGAGCGACCTCGTTCGATCGGACATCGCGCGCCCACCGGATTACGCAAAGATCAACGAAATCATGATCGTCTTCGGAACGATCCTGGCAAATGGCCGTTCCGGTCTCGCGATAGCAGATCGCGGTATTTGCGGGCAGGTTTGGGGGGACGAGTCGGCATGGTGGGACATAAAGGGGTGCCGTGCTTGCGCTGGCTCATAGCCGCGCTGGTGGTTACCACGGCGACCGTTGGCGGCGCCGCGGCGCAACAGCAGAACCGTTTTACGGTTCTCGAAGAGAACGACTCGCTGTTCTTCAATTCCGACAAGCACTACACGCAGGGCCTGCGCCTGTCGAACCTGTTCCCGCCGGTCGCGCCCGGCACCGGCTGGAACGCGCCGTTCGATTTCGTCGACAGCTTCGTGCCTTGGGCGTTCCCGCAGGGCGGCCGGCGCGAATATTCGTTCCTGCTCGGCCAGAGCATCTTCACGCCCAAGAACACTCAGATAAAGCCGCCGGATCCGCGCGACCGGCCCTACGCCGGCTGGCTTTACGGCGGCCTCAGCCTGCTCCAGGAGAGCGGCGGGCGGTCCCTCGAAAACCTCGAGATCGACTTCGGCGTCGTCGGCCCGCCGGCCCTCGGACGGCAGGTGCAGAACGATTTTCACCAGTTCATCGGCGAGTCCGCCTCCGAAGGCTGGAGCAGCCAGATCCAGACCGAGCTCGGCGGCATGGTCAGCTATGAGCGGCTATGGCGCATTCCGCTGCTCGGCAACAACGGGTTCGGCGTGGATATAGTGCCGCAGGCGGGAGTGACCGCCGGCAACATCTTCACCTATGCCGATGTCGGCGGCATGGTGCGCATCGGCCGCGGCCTCGACGCCGATTACGGGCCGGCACGGGTGCGGCCGGCCTTGTCCGGCACCGACTATTTCAACGCCGACGGTCTCGACGAAGGCACCGGCTTCTATTTCTTTGCCGGCACCCAGGGCCGCGCGGTCGGCCACAACATCTTCCTCGAGGGCAACACGTTCCGCACCGGCCGCAGCGTGCCGAAAAAGACGCTGGTCGGCGACGTGCAGGCCGGGTTCTCGTGGATGTGGAACCGCAACTGGCGCGCCGACATCAGCGTCGTGTTGCGCAGCCCCGAATTCCAGGGCCAGCACGGGCCCGACGACATCTGCACGGCGGCGCTCACCTTCAGCTGGTGAGCCTGTCGCGGCCGGGGCGCCGGCCGCATCAGATCCCGAGTCGCACGAGGTGGTTCTCGGGGTAGCGCAGCCCCGCGGCGGCGCCCGGGGCAAAGACGTGCGCGAGCGCGTCCTCGGTGTCCGCCGACAACCTGACGCTTGCCGCGGCGGCGTTCTCTTCGAGCCGGTGGACGTGGCTGGTGCCGGGAATCGGCACGATGAACGGCTTGCGCGACAGCAGCCAGGCCAGAGTCAGCTGCGCCGGCGTGCAGCGCTCGGCCGCGGCGTGCGCCTTCAACTCCTCGACCAGCGCCAGGTTGCGCGCGAGGTTGTCGCGCTGAAAGCGCGGCATGCGGCGGCGCGCGTCGCCGTCGCGCAGCGCGTCGAGGCTGGTCACGTCGCCCGTCAGGAAGCCGCGGCCGAGCGGGCTGTACGCGACGAAGCCGATGCCGAGCTCCTCACACAGCGGCAGGATCTGGGCCTCGACATCGCGCGACCACAGCGAATACTCGGTCTGCAGGGCGGCGAGCGGGTGCACCGCATGCGCCCGGCGGATCGTCCCCGCACCCGCCTCGCAGATGCCGAGATGGCGCACCTTGCCCTGCCGCACGAGCTCGGCCATCGCGCCGACCGTGTCCTCGATCGGCACGTCGGCATCGACGCGGTGGATGTAGTAGAGGTCGATGACGTCGGTTTCGAGCCGCTCGAGGCTCCTCTCGCAGCACTCTCGGACGTACTCGGGCCGGCCGTCGGCGAAGCGCGGTCCGCCCTGGAGGCCGATATTGCCGAACTTGCTGGCGATGACGTAGTCGCCGCGCCGGCCCTTGACGGCTCGCGCGATCAGCTCCTCGTTGCGGCCCATGCCGTAGGCGTCGGAGGTGTCGAGGAAATCGACCCCGATCTCGCGGGCGCGGCGGATCGTGTCGATCGCGGAAACCGGGTCCGGCTGGTCGTAGAACGGCGTCATCGTGCCGCAGCCGAGCCCGACCGCCGACACTCCCAAAACTCCGAGCTTGCGCCGCTGCATTCTCACCTGCCGGAGACCGCTGGATGGGTTGAGCGTCAGCGAAACCCATCGTCCGTCGTGCACCTGATGGGTTTCGCTTCGCTCAACCCATCCTACAGGTGCTACAGGCGCGGTCAGGTCTTCTCGACGTTCCACATCAGAAAGGCCGGGGCCTCGATGACGCCCTTGACGTTCTTGCGGTAGGCCGTTTTCGGCGCCCATTGCCCGGTCGGGAGGTAGGGCACGACCTCGAAGGCGCGCTCCTGGATCTCGGCGGCGATCTTCTTGCGGTCGTCGAGGCTCACCGCCTTCAGCCACTGCGCCCGCAGCGCCTCCAGCTTGTCGTCGCTCGGCCAGCCGAACCACGCCTTGTCACCGTTCATCTTGAGCGGCAGGTTCTGCACCGGATCGAGCATGTCGGCGCCCACCCAGCCCGTCGCAAAGATGTTCCAGCCGCCCTTGTCGAGCGGGTCCTTCAGCGCGCGGCGGGTCACCAGGGTGCCCCAATCCATCGCCTGCAGCTCGACGTTGAGGCCGAGCTTCTTCAGTACGTCGGCGATGACCAGCGCTTGCGAGTGCGCGACCGGCTGGTCCACCCCGTCCATGACGACGATCCGTTCGCCCTTGTAGCCGGCCTCCGAGATCAGCTGCTTCGCCTTGTCGAAGTCGCGCTTGCCGGTGAGCGCCGTCCCGCCCGCGTCGCTCGACATCGGCGTGCCGCAGGTGAAGAACGAGGGGCAGACCTGCCAGTTCTGTTTGTCGCCGGCCAGCGCCGTCAGGAAGTCGGGCTGGCTGACGACCATCAGCACCGCCTGGCGCATCTTCACGTTGTTGAACGGCGGCAGCAGGTGGTTGAACCGCACCATGATCGGGCTCGGCAGCGGGTCGGCGCCGGCGATCGTGATGTCTGGGTTCGAGGTCATCGCCGGCAGCAGGTCGAGCGGCGGGTTCTCCCACCAGTCCGCCTCGCCGGCATTGAGCGCCGCCACCTTAGTCGCCGCGTCGGGGATGTTGAGCCATTCGACGCGGTCCACCTTGACGACCTTGCCGCCGGAAGCCCAGCTCGGCGGCTCCTTGCGCGGCACATAATCGGTGTTCTTGACGTAGACCGCCTTGTTGCCGGGCTGGAACTCCTCCTTGACGAACTTGAACGGACCGGAGCCGACCATCTCCGTGACCTGCTTGAACGGATCGGTGTTGGCGAGCCGCTCCGGCATGATGAACAGCGCCAGGCTCGACACCTTCGCCAAGCCGTCGATCAGCAGCGCGAACGGCTCCTTGAGCTTGATCGTGAACGCCTTGTCGCCGTCGGGCGCGATCTGGTCGAGCACGGCGGCGATCGCCTGGCCGTGGCCGTCGCGCGCCATCCAGCGCTTCGTCGAGGCGACGCAATCGGCGCCGCGCACCGGGCTGCCGTCGTGGAAGCCGAGGCCGTCGCGCAATTTGAACCGATAGGTCAGCTTGTCCGGCGAGACGCTGAAATCGTCCACCATCTGCGGATGCGGCGCGAATTCGGCGTCGATCGCGAACAGCGTGTCGAACACGCAATAGCCGTGGTTGCGGGTGATGTAGGCGGTCGTCCAGATCGGGTCGAGCACGCGCAGATCGGCCTGCGCGATGAAGCGCAGCGTCTTCGTGTCGGACGCGGCCGCCCGCGCGGCGGCGGGCAAGGCCGCGGCGGCGAGCGCCGCGCCGGCGGCGGTCTTGGCGAAATCGCGGCGTGTAAGCCTCTGAGACATGACCTCCCTCCCTTCATGTTTTATGACGGCACGATACCAGGAAGCCGACCTCTCCTCCGTTCTTTTTCCGATCGCGGAGACTGCCCGGTGGTCGCAGCGCCGACTACATTGGCGGAGTGCATCTCGACGATTTCGACTTTCCGCTGCCGCGCGACTTGATCGCCGACCGTCCCGCCGAGCCGCGCGATGCGGCGCGGCTGCTGGTCGTGCCGGCGCGCGGCCATTTTGTCGACCGGCGGGTGGGCGACCTGCCCTCGCTGCTGCGGCCGGGCGATCTGCTCGTCTTCAATGACACCAAGGTAATTCCGGCCCGCCTCAGGGGGCGGCGGGGCGCCGCCTCCGTTGAGATCACGATATACCGCGAGCTCGGCGGCGGCGCCTGGCGGGCCTTCGCCAAGGGCGCGCGGCGGCTGCGCCCCGGCGACGCGCTCGTTTTCGCCGACGATTTCGCCGCCGACATTGTCGAGAAGCATCCCGAAGGCGACATGACGCTGCGCTTCTCCAAAAGCGGTGACGAACTGCGCGCCGCCCTCGCCCGCTACGGCACGATGCCGCTGCCGCCCTACATCAAGCGGCCTGCCGGCGGCGACGCCCGCGACCGGGACGATTACCAGACGATGTTCGCGCGCGTGGAGGGCGCGGTCGCGGCGCCGACGGCGGGGCTGCACTTCACGCCGGAGCTGGTCGCGGCATTGGACGCGGCCGGGATCGGACACACGACGCTGACCCTGCATGTCGGGCCGGGCACGTTCCTGCCGGTCAAGAGCGACGACCCGCGGGAGCACCGCATGCATGCCGAGTGGGGCGAACTCGGCCCGGCGACGGCCGAGCGGATCGCGGCGGCGCGGCAGGCCGGCGGGCGCATCGTCGCGGTCGGCACGACGAGCCTGCGCCTTCTCGAAAGCGCCGCGGCCGAGACCGGCGAGATGCGGCCGTTCGCCGGCGAGACGCGGCTCTTCGTGCTGCCCGGCTACCGCTTCCGCGCCGTGGACCTGCTGCTGACCAATTTCCACCTGCCGCGCTCTACGCTGGTGATGCTGGTCGCCGCCCTCGCCGGCCTCGACCGCATCAAGGCCGCCTACGCCCATGCCGTCGCCACCGGCTACCGCTTCTTCTCCTACGGCGACGCCTGCCTTATCGAACGCCGGCCGTGAGCATCGGGTTTGAAGTTCTCACCGCCGACGGGGCGGCGCGGCGGGGGCGGCTGACGACGGCGCACGGCGTTATCGAGACGCCGGTTTTTATGCCGGTCGGGACGGCCGCGACCGTGAAGGCGATGACGCCGGAGGGTGTGGCCGAGACCGGGGCGCGGCTGATCCTCGCCAACACCTACCACCTGATGCTGCGGCCCGGCGCGGAGCGCATCGCCGCGCTCGGCGGCCTGCACCGCTTCATGAACTGGCCGCACGCGATCCTGACCGATTCCGGCGGCTTTCAGGTCATGTCGCTGGCGGCGCTGCGGACGATCGGCGAGGAGGGGGTCGCGTTCCGCTCCCATCTCGACGGCAGCCGCCACCTGCTGACCCCGGAACGGTCGATCGCCATCCAGCGCCTGCTCGGCGCCGACATCACGATGGCGTTCGACGAATGCATGCCGTTTCCGTCGCCCTACGAGGCCGTCGCGACGTCGATGGAATTGTCGCTGCGCTGGGCGGAGCGCTCGCGCCGCGCCTTCGTCGAGCGCGCCGGATGCGGCATTTTCGGCATCGTCCAGGGCGGCGTTCATGCCGATTTGCGGCAGCGCTCTGCCGCACGGACCGTGGAGATCGGCTTCGACGGCTATGCGGTCGGCGGGCTGGCGATCGGCGAGGGGCAGGAGACGACATTCGCCGTCCTCGACGCGACGGTGCCGGCGCTGCCAGACGGGCGGCCGCGCTATTTGATGGGAGTGGGCAAGCCGGCGGACTTGGTGGGCGCGGTGGCGCGCGGCATCGACATGTTCGACTGCGTCCTGCCGACCCGCTCCGGCCGCACCGCGCAGGCTTTCACGCGGCTGGGCCCGGTCAACCTGCGCAATGCCCGCCACGCTGAGGACCCGGCGCCGCTCGACCCGGCATGCGCCTGCCCCGCCTGCGCCGGCTACAGCCGGGCCTACCTTCACCATCTGTGCAAGAGCGGCGAAATCCTCGCCAGCATGCTGCTGACCGCGCACAACCTGCGCTATTATGCGGATCTGATGCGCATGATGCGGGCGGCAATCGAGGCCGGCGCGTTCGCCGATTTCGCCGCGTCCTTCGCGGAGGCGCGGCGCGCGCGGGAGCGGGCGGCGTGAGCGACCCGCGCCTCACCCAGCTCGGCCGGCCGACGCCGCTGCCGGACTCGCCGGAAGCCGCCGTCATAGAGACGGTGCCGAACCCGCGCCCCGGCGCGGCCTATGTCGTGCGCTTTACCTGCCCGGAATTCACCGCGCTCTGCCCGATCACCGGGCAGCCCGACTTTGCCCACCTCGTCATCGACTACGTGCCCGACGCGCGGCTCGTCGAGAGCAAGTCGCTGAAATTGTTCCTCGGCAGCTTCCGCAACCACGGCGCCTTCCACGAAGACTGCACCTTGACCATCGCCCATCGCCTCGTCGCGGCGGCGGCGCCGCGCTGGCTGCGCATCGGCGGCTACTGGTACCCGCGCGGCGGCATACCGATCGACGTGTTCTTCCAGACCGGCGACCCGCCGACCGGAATCTGGCTTCCCGACCAGGGCGTGCCGCCCTACCGCGGCCGCGGCTAGGGTCTATGGCGAGCATGACAAGAGACGGCTTCGGCATCTCTTGGTGGCCCGGCCCCGGGCTGGCGCTGGCGTCGGCGCTGCTGTTCGGGATCAGCACGCCGCTCGCAAAGCTGCTGCTCGGCGAGACGAGCCCCCTCCTCCTTGCCGGCCTACTCTACCTCGGTTCGGGCGCAGGCCTGGCCGTCATGACGCTGGTCGCCCGCATTCGCGGCCGAAGCCGCGCCGAGGCGCCGCTGCGCGCGGCCGACTTGCCTTGGCTGGCGGCCGTCGTGGTTTTCGGCGGCATCGTCGGCCCGGCCCTGCTGATGCGCGGCCTCGCGGTTTCGCCGGCGGCCGCCGCCAGCCTTCTGCTCAACACGGAGGCGTTGGCGACGCTGGCGATAGCCTGGCTCGTGTTCCAGGAAAACGTCGATCGCCGCGTCTTTCTCGGCGCTATGGCGATCGTCGCCGGCGGCGTGCTGCTTTCATTTCCTGCCGCCGGGCCGGGGACGGCCGGATCCGGCTGGGGCAGTCTGTTCATCGTGCTGGCCTGCCTCGCCTGGGGCATCGACAACAACCTCACCCGCAAGCTGAGCGCCGCCGATCCGGTCCAGCTCGCGATGGTTAAAGGCTTGGCCGCCGGCGCCGTGAACGTCGGTCTCGCCCTCTCGCAAGGGGCGGCGTTGCCGTCTCCGGCGCTGGTCCTCGGCGCCGCAACGATCGGCTTCCTCGGCTATGGCGTCAGCCTCGTGCTTTTCGTGGTCGCCCTGCGCCATCTAGGGACGGCGCGCACCGGCGCCTATTTCTCGACCGCCCCCTTCATCGGCGCGGCGGTGGCGATGCCGCTCTTCGGCGAGCCGATGACGGTCGGGCTCGCCGCGGCGGGCGCATTGATGGCGCTTGGGGTGTACCTGCACCTGTCGGAATCGCACGAGCATGAGCACGTGCACGAGGCGCTTGAACACGAACACCGCCACGTCCACGATGCGCATCACCGGCATGCGCACGAGCCGGAAGATCCCGCAGGCGAACCGCACAGCCATCGCCATCGGCACGAGCCGATGGTCCACAAGCACCCGCACTACCCCGACATGCATCACCGCCACCGGCACGCGGTGTAGAGGCGACAGCAAATGCCTTCGATCGACCGCGACAACTGCGTTCTGCTTCTCGTCGATTTTCAGGCGAGGCTCATGCCGGCCATCGAGGATGGCGCGGCGGTCGTCGCGAATGCGAAGCGGCTGATCGAGGCGGCTCGGCTGCTGCAGGTTCCGGCGGTCCTGACCGAACAGAATGCCGGAGGCCTCGGGACGACAATCCCTGAATTGCGGCCGGCAGCGGCGGCCGTCGTGCACAAGATGACGTTCGACGCTTGTCTGGCGCCCGAATTCTGGAGAGCGCTGGCGACGCGGCCGGACGTGGTCGTGGCGGGCTGCGAGACGCATGTCTGCGTGCTGCAGACCGTACTCGGGCTATTGCAAGGGGGCCGCCGCGTCCATGCCGTCCGCGACGCGATGGGGTCGCGCCGCGCCGAAAGCAAGGAGACCGCCATTCGCCGCATGAGCCGCCACGGCGCCGATGTTTTGACGACCGAGATGGTGCTCTTCGAATGGTTGCGGACGGCGGAGGATTCGCGGCTTCGCCAGATCATCGACCTCATCCGCTAGCAGCTCAGGCTTCGCCCAGCGAAACGCCGCTCGGGCCGACCCCGGGGGTTGAATGGGCCGCCGCGATGTGCGCGCCTTCGTGCGCTATGATTGACCTTCCTAAAGTGCGAACATCGGCGCTCCATCCTGTATCCGCCTCGGATTCGGAGGCCTATGTCGAGCAGCTGCGGACGGCGGCACGTTGTTTTCGCCTCGGTGGCCGTCCTGCTGGCGCTGGCTCAGCTCGGCGCTGCGTCGGCCGCGGGCGCGACGGAGAAGATCGTTTTGCAGCTCCACCGCCCGGCGCAGTTCGAGTTCGCCGGCTATTACGCGGCGCTGTGGCAGGGCTTCTATCGCGACGCCGGGCTCGACGTCACGATTCGGCCCGGGCCGGCCAAGCCGGAGGCGCTGGACCCGGTGCGCGAGCTGGCCGAAGGGCGGGCGCAATTTGGTACGGGAACGGTGCAGCTCGTCGTGCGCGCCGCGCAGGGCATGCCGCTGCGGCTGCTGGCGCCGATCTTTCAGGACAGCGGCGCCGAGGTCTATTACCGCGCCGACGCCAGCTACCCCTCGCCGGCGGCGCTGCTCGGGGCGCGCATCGGGCGGCCGCCGCCGAGTTCCGGCCTTGCCGCGGAACTCTTGACGGCGCTGCGCGCGGAGGGCGCCGACCCGGCAAAGCAACATTATGAGCTGGTCGAGGGCAGCGATGTGGTCGCGAGCCTGGCCGACGGCAAGGCCGACGCTGCGATCGGCTCGGCCTGGGACGTGCCGTGGCAGGCTCGCGAGCGCGGCGTGCGGCTCAAATCCTTCAACCCCGCCGATTACCGCGTCGAGTTCTACGGCGACACGCTGTTTACGCTGCGCCAGACCGAGGCCGCCGATCCCGCTGAGGTCCAACGCTTCCGCGACGCCTCGCTGAAGGGCTGGGAATACGCCTTCCGCCACAGCGACGAGATCGCGAACCGCATCGCTGCGGCGTTCTCGTCGGGAGCACCCGCCGCCTCGCCGCTCGGCCTTGCCAGTTACCAGGCGGACCTGGCCCGCCGCCTCGCCCGCTACCCGGAAATCCCGCTCGGCCACTCGAACTCGGACCGCTGGCGGCGCATTCAGGCGAGCCTCGTCGCCACCGGCATCATGCACCACGTCGCGTCGATCGACGACCTCGTCTATGACGCCGACGCCGACGAGCCGGCCGGCTCGCAAAACACCGCCGCCGTCGCCACCGCGTCGGTGGCGGCGGCGATGCTGCTCGCGGCGGCGCTGCTGTGGTGGCGTCGGTGGCGAATTCCGCGACAGGCGGAAGAAGAAGCCGGGCCGGAGGACATTTTCGAGACGGAGGCCGAAGCTCCGCCGGAAGGGAACGGGATTTTTCACCGCGCTCCGCGGATGCCGGCGCGCGCCGAAGCGCCGGCGGCGGCCGATCTCAATACGGTTCTCGGCGGCTTGCGGGAAGCGCTGCCGCGGCGGCTGGCGCGGCCGGTGGCGCTGCGCCTGTCGCTGGCGCCGGCGTTATGGCGCGTCGCCCCCGAGCCGCGGGCGATCGCCGGCATCAGCCTCGACCTCGCCGCCGCCGCGGCCGCCGACCTGCCCACGCCCGTCGATCTCATCGTCGGCACCCGCAACGTCTCGCTCGACGGCGAGCGTGCCGAGGAATTGACGGCGCCGGCCGGCGATTACGTGCGCATCACCGTGCGCGACAACGGCGCCGGAATTCCCGACGCCGCCGTGGAGCATTTGTTCGACCCGGCGACGACGCCGCGGCCGGCGCTGGTGGCGGCGGCGCGCGCCGTTGCCCGGCTCGGCGGCTTCATCCGGGTCGAGACCGCCGAGGGCATCGGCACCGCCGTCCACCTGTTCTTCCCGCGCACCGACGACGGCGACGCCCGCGCCGAAGCCGCGGATTAGAGCGGTTCCGCCCAGCTTGAATCGTCATTCCCGCGAAAGCGGGAATCCATGTCTACGCTCCGTCGGCCGCCCCTGTACCCCCGCTTTCGCGGGGTGACGGGAGAATGCAATTCGAGCGGAATCTGTTCTGGCGCGGTTCCCGATCAGGTGCGGACGTCCTTTCGCGATCCCGGCGCCGCAGCTGCTGGCGCCAACCGCCCGCAGTAATTCCTTTTTGGCCGCGACGGGTCGAGCGGGTCGAGAGGTCGCCGCACACCATCCGGCCTATTGTCAAACGGCGCCGCGTCGGGGATATGCCAGCGGCTCCCAGCCTATAATCAGCGTGATCGTGGCATCCGCAATGGAGACGGCAATGACCTCGATGACGATCGGACTGCGAGGCGGGGGGCGCCGAATCTCCGCCTTTGTCGCGGCGGTCAGCTTTGCGGCGATCGCGCTGTCGAGCCTGATCGTCGATCAGGCAGTGGACCTGTCGGCGAGCGCCGCAGCCAACGGCAAGATCGAACTCGTCCCGGCCTGGATCGGCAACTGCCTGTCGCATTCGGCCGGAAAGTAATCCCGCGAACTTCCGGTCAGCGGCCGAGGACGCGGTCCAGCGTCTTGATCGCGTTTTGGGGTCCAGGTTCCTTCTCGGCCTGCGCCTCGGCGAGGAAGGAATAGAGGCGGGCGATGGCGGCGTAGATGTCGCGCGCCGCCGGGTTCGCCTCGTGGAAGTCGGCGATCTCTTCCATCTCCGCGACCCAGCGGTAGGCCTTGTCGTACATGCCGGGAATGCTGCCGCGCATGCGCTTAAGCATCGCGGGCTGGCTCTGCGACAGCTCGGCGATCAGCGCCTCGCCGCAGCCGAAATGGGCGGCGCCGAGCAGCATTGCGGCGGCGATTGCGGTCGTGCCCTTGGTGATGCCGGCATAGGACATCTTGAGGCCCGAGGCGGCGCCGATTGGGCCGTCGATGATGCGCCAGTCGAGACCCCAGTCGCGCAATTGCGCGGTCTCCCGCACCTGCGGCCCGGAAGCGTAGATCGCCGGCCCGTTATAGCCGTCGCGCGGCGGCCCGCCGATGATGCCGGCGTCCACGAACACCGCGCCGGTCGCGGCGACGATATCGCCGATGGCGATGGCCGTTTGCGGGCTGACCGCGTTGCAATCGACGTAGACCGGCTTCTTCGGGAGCGCCGCCAATGCCGGCGCGAGCCGGCGCGCCAGCGGCTCCGCCTCGCCCGGCGGCAGGATCGACAGGAAGATGTCGGCGCCGGTGAGCAGGTCCTTCTCGTCGGCGGCCGCTTTCATGCCTGCGGCGCGCGCCCGCTCGGCGCTCTTAGCGCTGCGCCCGGCAAGGAGGGTGCGCACCTCGGCGCCGCGCTCGTGCAGCCGACGCCCGACCCCCGCCCCCATCGCCCCTTGCGACATGACCCCGACGACAATGCCCATGACGCACCTCCGGTGATGGCTTCGTTGCGGCGAGGGTAGCCGCGGCTGCATCCGCTGGGAAGAAGGCGGCGGCAGCCCCCATCACGCCCTCCCCCGCTTGCGGGGGATTATGCCTCGGCGGTGCCGTGGGTTCCCCCCCCCCGCAAGCGGGGGAGGGACAGGGTGCGGGCTACGCCCCGTCAGTCGGCGGCGTCGCGGACCTTTTCGCGGGTGGCGGCAACCAGCGGCTGCAATACGCCGGGGCCGAGGCGGTGGCAGAAATCGCCGAAGCCCTCGCCGGGCAGCCGCGAGGCCGCAAACAGCGCGAACAGCGGGTCGAGCGCCTCGGCGATCTCGTGCAATGCCAGCCGGTCGGCGATGACCTGGTTGAGGCGGGTGCCCTCGAAGTCGCCGCCGACGAACAGCGCGTAGTGGCCCGGCATGCGCCCGAGGATGCCGATGTCGCCGGTATACGGGCGGGCGCAGCCATTGGGGCAGCCGGTGATGCGGATGCTGAGCCGCTCCTGCGCAAGGCCCCAGCGCTCCAGCCGGGCGGCGATGCCGCCGACGATGTCGGCATGCACCCGCTCCGCCTCGGTCAGCGCGAGGCCGCAGGTCGGCAGCGCCGGGCACGACAGCGCCCAGCGCTCGGCCGGCAGCAGATCCTCGCGCAGCCGCACCCCGTGCACCCGCAGCAGACCCTCGATCGCCGCCCGGTCCTCCGGCCGCACCTCGCTCAAAATGATGTCCTGGCTCGGCATCAGGATCGGATCGACGCGCAACCGGGCGACGATCTCGCGCAGGGCGGTACGCAGGCGCGAGGCGCCGTCGTCGGCGATGCGGCCGCTCGCGACCGGGATGCCGAGATAGAGGCGGCCGTCGCCCTGTTCGTGCCAGCCCAGATGCTCGGGCACCCGCGGCGGCGGCATCGGCCGGCACGGTTCGAGCGGCTTGCCGAGATACTCGGACAGGCGCTCGCGCGCCCACGCGTCGCCACGTTCGGCGATGACGTATTTGAGCCGGGCGTGGCGGCGGTCGGCGCGGTCGCCCCAATCGCGGTGCAATTTGACGACGGCGGCGGCCGCCTCCAGCAGGTCGTCGGGCGCGACGAAGGCCACCGGCGTCGCGAGGCGCGGGTAGGTCTTCGGGTTGTTGTGCGTCATGCCGTGGCTGCCACCGAGCAGGAAGTTGTAGCCGGCAAGCGCTCCGCCCTCCCACAGCGCGACGATCGCGAGGTCGTTGGTCAACACGTCGATCGTGTTGTCCTCCGGCACCGCCACCCCGGCCTTGAACTTGCGCGGCAGATAGCGCTCGCCGTAGAGCGGGTCCACCGGCTCGTCGGCGCCCTGGTCCTCGCGCCACGGCGCACCGTCCACCCAGATTTCGTGATAAGCGCCGGTCTTGGGCAGCAGATAAGCGGAGAGCGCCCGCGCGTCCGCCTCCAGGCGGCGGTGGACCGCGTCGCGGATCGGCGCCGGGGTCGTCGTCACCGTGCGCACGACATCGCCGCACGCCGACAACGTCGTCAGCAAGGCGGCGTTGATGCCCGCGACGGTGGCCTTGAGGCCCGATTTGACGACGCCGTGAAACTGGATGCTCTGCCGTGTCGTGATGCGCAGCGAGCCGTTGCCGTACTCGTCGGCAAGCGTGTCGAGGGCGAGGTACTGCGCCGCCGTCAGCCGACCGCCGGGAATGCGCACGCGCACCATGAACTGCCACAGCTTGGCGTCCCCGCGCTGCTTACGGGCGGTGGCGCTGTCGCGGTCGTAGCCCTGGTAGATGCCGTGGAATTTGAGGAGCGAATAGCCCTCGTTGTCGAACGGCTGCGTCGTGTCGGCGAGTTCGCGCCCGAGGCGGCCGCGCAGCCCGCGGCTGCGCTGCTTCACCCCCTCGGCCTTCGAAAGTGCTCCCGGCTGAACCATCTCGTTGTCCCCTCGCGGGGTGGCGCGGACGATACCGCTCCACGATATGTGGTTCAGCTAATTACAACATCTAAGCCGTGTCAAATCACATAATTCAACAAGACTTGTTTGCTATATCTTTCATTCGATGGTCTCGTCCGCCTGCGCGAGCAGCAGCGGCGGTACGGCGAGGCCAAGGGCTTTGGCGGTTTCCAGGTTGATCGCGAGGTGGAAGCGGGTGGGGCGTTCCACCGGGATGTCGGCCGGATTTGCGCCGCGCAGGATATCGGCCGCCATGCGCGACAGGATTTCGCTGTAGATGCCGACGATGCTCGGGCCGTAGCCGATCAGCCCGCCTTCGCGCGCGTTCTCCGGCCATTGATAAATCGCCGGCAAGCCGAATGTCTTGGTGCGCTCGATGATGACCTTGCGGTTGCCGAACAGCAGGGCGGAGCCGAGTACGTTCAGCCCCGCGGCGCCCCCGGCTTTTGCCGCCTCGACCGCCGGTGCGATCTCATCGTAGCCGCCGATCTGACGGATCGTCAGCGTGACTCCCCGCCCTTGGGCATCGCGCTGCAGCGCCGCGAAATGCTGCGGATTAGCAGTATCGCTGCCAGCAAGGGCGTCGATGCGCCGCGCGTTGGGGAGCAGTTCCAGCAGGGTCTCGAACCGCTTGCCGTCCAGCTCCGGCGACAGGATGCTCACCCCGGTCGTATTGCCGCCCGGATGTGCGATCGACGCAACCAAGCCCTCGCCGACCATGTCGTCGGTATTGACCAGTATCGGGATCGTCTTCGTTGCCTGCTGTGCCGCCCTGCCGGGTTCGGGACCGCCACAGACCAGCAGGTCGGGCTTTGCCTCGACCAGCTCTCGGGCGGCGCTGCCGTACTGCCCTGGTCGAACCGCATAGCCTCGGTTATCGGCCACGAGGTTCTTGCCCTCTACGAAGCCGAGCGCGCCGAGCGCGTCAATGAAAGCCCGCTGCGGCGGGCTGCCTTCCGGCGACGGCCCGAGATAGGCGACGCGATAGCGCCGGCCCGGCTCCTGCGCCCGCGCCGCCAGCGGCGCCGCCAGGATCCCGCCAAAGGCGGCGGCCAACAGCTGGCGCCGTCTCATTCGATGACCTCGTCGGCACGGGCGAGGAGCGATTGCGGCACCGCGAGGCCGAGCGCCTTCGCGGTTTTCATATTGATGACCAGCTCAAAGTTGGTTGGCAGCTCGATCGGCAGGTCGGCGGGGCTCTCGCCCTTGAGGATGCGGTCGATATAGGTTGCGCCCCGGCGCCACATGTCGAAAATGCTGGTGCCGTACGCGATCAAACCGCCGGCGCTGACGAATTCTCGATTGCCGCAGACCGTGGGCAGGCGTCCCGCGCGGGCGGCGATCGTAGCCGAGTTGCCGATCAGCAGCGGGTCGTTTTCGACAATCACCGCATCCGGCTTGGCGGCAAGCATCGTCGCCAAAGTGGCCGGCAAATCGGCCACATTGCGGATCGCATATTCCTCGATTCCGATGCCGCCGCCGATGCGCCCGGCAGCCTCTCGCATCTGGGCGAGTTCGCGCGGCATATTGGCGTTCGACGCATTCGCGAGGACTGCGATTTGGCGCGCGCCGGGAGCGATTTCGGCGATCAGTTCGAGCCATTTGCCGGCCAGCTCGGGACCGACTTCGACCGCCAGCCCGGTGATGTTGCCGCCCGGATGCGCCAGCGACCGGGCGAAGCCGAGCCCTACGGGGTCGCCGCTCGCCGAAACGACCGGGATCGTTGCCGTCAGCTTCGCGAGGGTGTTGGTCACCACGGTACCTGGCGCGATGATCAGGTCGGGATGCTCGTCAACCGTCGCCGCGGCGAGCTCGGCGATCTTCTTGGCGCTGCCGTCGGCATACCGGTAGTCGAGGCGGATCGTGCGGCCCTCGCGATAGCCGAGATCGGCGAGCCCGACTTGCAACCCCGAACGGGTCGGGCCGTCGGTGCCGGGAGCGCCCAGCCAAAGATAGACGACATGCGGCAGCCGCTGCTGCGCCGCCGTAGCCCCTGCCGCGCCAGCCAGTGCGGCGGCCGAACCCGTGATGAATGCGCGCCGCCTCATTCGATGACTTCGTCGGCCTGGGCGAGGAGGATCGGCGGCGCGGTCAGGTTCAGCGCCTTCGCCGTCTTCAGGTTCAGCGCCAGCTTGAACTTTTCCGATTGCGTGACCGGCAGGTCGGCGGGCTTCTCCCCTTTGAGGATGCGGCCGGTATAGCGGCCGGCGATCTGCATCACGTCCGAGAAGTCCGAGCCGTAGCTCATCAGCCCGCCGGCCTCGACGTATTCCGGCACGTCGAACACCGTCGGCACCGCCCGGGCGGCGGCGAGCTTCGCGATCGCCTCGCGGCGGATGTAGAAGAACGAATCCGAAGCGAAAATCAGCACGCTGCCCGGGGGACGGGCGGCCGATTCGATGGCCGCTGCGATTTCCGCGTCGGTGCTCGCCCGCAACAGCTCGACCTCGATCCCCAGGGTCTTCGCGCCGGCCTGCAAATCCTTTGCGAACGGTGCCGTCAGCGGCGAGGTCGGGTTGACGAGCGCGTAGTAGCGGGCCGCGTTCGGCACCAGCTCGCGGAACAGCCCGAGCCGCTTCGAGGCGATTTCGGTGTTGAGCGAGGTGACGCCGGTGACATTGCCGCCGGGATGGCTGAGGCTGGCGACGAGACCGAGCGCCACCGCATCGGCGCCGCTGGCGAAGACGATCGGGATCGTCGCCGTCGCCTTTTTGGCCGCGACCGCCGCCGGGGTGCTGGCCGGAGTCGCGATGACATCGACCTTTGCCTCGACCAGCTCGCGCGCCAGCGCCGGCAGCTTGTCGTTGTGCCCGCGCGCCCAGCGATACTCGACCTTGACGTTCCGACCGTCGCTGAAGCCGGTCTCGCTCAGCCCCTTGAAATACTCGGCGAGGCGCTGGGTGTTCTCCTCCGGCGCCCCCGAATGGAGAAAGCCGATGACCGGCAGCCCCGTTTCGGCACGCGCGACGAGCGGAAGGCCGAGGGCGGCGATCGCACCGACAATGACATGCCGGCGTCTCATTCGATGAGCTCGTTCGCGTGCGCTAGCAGGATCGGCGGCACCGCCAGAGACGCCTCCTTGCCGGCGCGGGTTCTGCCGCTGACATAGCCGACGAGCGGCAGCGCCGCCGGCTGGGCGCGGACGATCCGGCGAACTGCGAGCGCCGCGCCGGCGGCGGCCAGGAACAGGTCGCGGCGGCGCGTCACCACGCGGTCCAGCCGCCGTCCGCCAGGAGGCTCGATCCCGTGATGAGGGCGGCGGCGGGGGAGGCAAGGAAGACGACCGCGTGCCCGACCTCCTCTACGGTGCCGAGGCGGCCGAGCGGGATGCGGTCGTGCACCCATTTGCTGAAGTCTGGGTTGTCGAGGAACGGCCGGGTCATCGCCGTCATGATGAAGGTCGGCGCGATCGACACGACCCGCACTCCTTTCGGCGCCAGCTCCACCGCCATCGCCTTGGTCAGGCCCTCGACCGCGTGCTTGGTCATGACGTAGGCGCTGCGGTTCAATTCCGAGCCGACGTGACCCATCTGCGACGAGACATTGACGATGACGCCGCCGCCCGCCTCAACCATCAGCCGCGCCCCCGCCTGCGCCACCCGGAACAGCGCGCGGATGTTGAGGTCGATGAGGCGGTCGAGCGTCGCTTCATCCACGTCGAGGAAGGGCTGCGGCCGGTTGAGGCCGGCGTTGTTGACGAGGATGTCGAGCCGCTCGATGCCGGCAAAGGCGGTGCGTACCGCCGCCGGGTCCGTCACATCGAACGCCAACACCCGCGCCGCACCGCCCGCCGCCGCGATCTCGGCAGCCGCCACCTCCAGTTCGGCGGCGGTGCGGCTGTTCAGCACGACTTCCGCTCCGGCCGCGGCCAACGCCACGGCGATGCCGCGCCCCAGCCCGCGGCCGGCCCCGGTCACCAGCGCGCTCTTCCCGTCGAGGCGAAACGGCGCGTCCATGGCGCTAGCGTAACACGCTTTCCGACGCAATCACCCCCCAACAGGACCGGCATGCGCTTCGAGGGCACGCCAGGCGGCGAGGTCGAACCGGGGGCGCCAGCTTGCATAGAAGGGCCCGAGCCGCGCCTTGAAGCTGTCGGTGTCGGCAGTATTGACGACCATGCCGTGGCGCAGCAGCTGCTCGGCGCCGGCGGCGTTGATTGCCTCGGTGTCCTGCCGCTGCAAGAGCGCGAAATGCGCCGCGTGCCGCTCCACCGCCTCCCGCACCTCTCCCGGCAGCGCCTGCCACCGCGCCATGTTGGCGAGCAGCGTGAAGCCGCTCCACCAATGCCCGGTCAAGGTAAGGCAGGTCTGCACCTCGTACAGCTTCAGCGACAGCACGACGCCGAGCGGATCGCTCTGCGCGTCGAACGTGCCGGCCTTCAGCGCCTCATAGAGGCCGCTGAACGGCACCATCCCCGCCTCCGCGCCGAGGGTCCGGAAGAAATCGCCAGCGAAGGCGCCGCCGGGGCTGCGGATTTTGAGGCCGGCGAAATCATCCGCGGTGCGGATCGGCCGGTTCGCCGTCGTGATGTGGTGAAAGCCGTTCTGCATCGAGCGCGGGAAGGCGTGCAGCCCGTTCTGCCGCAATTCGCGGCGGATGATGTCGCCGAGCTCGCCGTCGAGCGCGGCGAAGACGGAGGCGCTGTCCTTGAACGCGAAGGGCAGCATCGGCAGGCTGCTCGACGGCGCGACACCTCCGAGGGTGGCGCCGGAGACGAAGAAGTCGAGCGCGCCGCTGCGCACGTCGGCGAACATCTGCGGGTCCGGTCCGAGCCGGCTTTCCGGGAACACGTCGAGGTGGAAGACCCCTGCGGTCTCGGCATTGACCGCGGCCGCCATCTCAGCCATCCGCCGGGCCGTCGGGCTGTGCGCCGGCTGGTTGAGACCGAGGCGGTAGCGGAAGGCGGGGGCGGCAGGCATCGGCGTCTCCGGCAAGGGGCGGCGCCGCACTATGGCATCCCGGCCGCCGGGTTCAAATGCCGGCCGTGGCTGACGGATCTTGCGGTTGTTTCGCGGCGTTGCAGGAAAACCCTTGGACGAAACCGCGAGCGTTGCCTACTGCTGGCGGCCCGAAAACCTTTTCCGGAGACACCGAATGATGAAGACGACGCATCTGTTCGCTGCAGCCGCCGTCGCGGCGGCAGTCGCCTTGTCGGCGCACGGCGCCCTGGCGGAGCTGACCGGGGCCAACCGGAAGGCCTTTGTCGAATCTTCGATAAACAGCTGTTCGTCGGCGATCAAGCAGGCGCATCCGGAAGTGCCAGCCGACAAGGTCACGACGTACTGCACCTGCATGGCCGAGGCCGAGGCCGACATGACGACCGAGGAAGACGTGCAGTACATGGCGACTCACAACGCCGCCACCCCGGACTACACCCGCCGGGTCCAGGCCCTGGCGCCCGCCTGCAACAAGAAGGCGGGGCTGCAATAGCCGTTTCGTCGCGGCCCGGTACAACGCTTGACAGGGGCGCCGGCGGCTGGTTTGCTTGCCCCCGTTCCGTGGTGATTTGAGCCGACCGGCTTGCGCGCCACGTTAAAAAAGGCGCTAAAAGGTCGGGAGTCCGTTGGGAACCCTGGCCGCGCCGGCCGGGGTTTTTCTTTGCCCCGGTTCGGCGGCGGCCACCAGCATAGGAGGCCGCGCCGATGACGAAACCCGTTCTGCCGCCCGAACTCGCCGCCGAGGTCGCGCCCGCGACCCTGCTCGTGCGCGGCGGCGCCCAGCGCAGCGCGTTCGAGGAAACCTGCGAGGCCCTCTACCTGACCTCGGGCTTCGTTTACGGGACCGCCGCCGAGGCCGAGGCGGCGTTCAAGAACGACGGCTCGCGCTTCGTCTATTCGCGCTACCGCAACCCGACGGTGCAGATGTTCGAGGAGCGGCTGCGCCTGATCGAGGGGGCGGAGGCCTGCCGCGGCACCGCGAGCGGCATGGCGGCCGTGTTCGCGGCGCTGTTCTGCCGGCTGCGGGCGGGGCAGCGGGTGGTGGCGAGCCGGGCGCTGTTCGGCTCGTGCCATTACATTGTCTCGCAGCTCCTGCCGCGCTTCGGCGTCGAGACGGTGCAGGTGGACGGGCGCGATCTCGGCGCCTGGGAGGCTGCGCTCGCCGGCGGCGCGGCCCTGACCTTCTGCGAGAGCCCGTCCAACCCGGCGATGGAGCTGATCGACCTCGCCGAGGTGGCGCGGCTGACCCACCGCGCCGGCGGCATCTTCGTCGTCGACAACGTGTTTGCGACGCCCCTGCTGCAGAAGCCGCTGGCGCTCGGCGCCGACGTCGTGGTGTATTCGGCAACCAAGCACATCGACGGCCAGGGCCGCTCGCTCGGCGGCGCCATTCTCGCCACCGAGAAGTTCATCAAGGAGGACCTCGGGCAGTTCTACCGCCACACCGGGCCGTCGCTGTCGCCGTTCAACGCCTGGCTCCTGCTCAAGGGGCTGGAGACGCTGGAACTGCGGGTC
>Ga0070739_10001248_pt1 | contig 39508 bp, 34 predicted proteins | sample Coa_R1_7_FD_66445 | JGI IMG/M metagenome (GOLD analysis project Ga0070739, IMG submission 66445) | Surface soil microbial communities from Centralia Pennsylvania, which are recovering from an underground coalmine fire - Coalmine... | ecosystem: Environmental > Terrestrial > Soil > Unclassified ...
AAAATGGAGTTCGACTACGAAGTGCTACGGTTATGGGAGCGGCCCGTCGATGCGCTGTTGAGTAGTGGTCTGGGCGCTTTGCCGCTCGCGCCCTTATGCCGGTTGCCCGAAGGGTTGTCGCTCGAAGAAGGGATGCGCTGGGTGTTTTGCCGAGTGCTCGAACGGCTCGACGAGGCCGGTGAGCCTGCACTGGTACGGCGATTACTCAAGGCGGCATTTGTTCTCAGCACGTTACGACTCGATCATGAAGAGCTTCAAACGCTGGCCCAAGGGATACGAATCATGGGTGAGTTCGATATCATTGAGGTGCTTCTCGGCGAAGGTCGCGCGGAAGGAATGCAGCGGACGCTTTTGCATTTAGGACGGAAGAAGTTCGGTGAACCCGATGAAGCGACGCGGCTTGCCCTCGTAGGCATTACAGACCTGGAGCAGTTGGACCGCCTGAGCGAGCGCTTGCTGGAAGTCGCCAGCTGGCAAGAACTGCTTCAGACGCCTTAGATCGGATCGGGACTGCGGCCGCACGTCGATGCTCTGCGTGGTTGTCATCACCGCGCCCACAATTTGCGGTCCAAGCTGCGATAACCAATAGCTTCGGTCAAATGGCCGGGACGAATCGTCTCACTGTCATCCAGATCAGCGATGGTCCGGGCGACTCGCAGGATGCGATCATGAGCACGCGCCGAGAGGCCCAGTTCCTCCATCGCCGTTTGCAGCAATCGCTGACCTTCTGTATCCAAAATGCAATAGCGGCGCAGCTGGCGGCTGCTCATGCGGCTGTTCAGACGTTGGCCGTCGCCACCGAACCGCCGTGCCTGCACTGCCCTGGCTCGCAGAACCTGTTCGCGCATCCGGGCGCTGGAAGTGCCGTCCTGGCGCGCTGCCAGCTCCTGATAGGGTACCGCCGGAACTTCGATGTGTAAATCAATTCGGTCCAGCAGCGGCCCGCTAATGCGAGCCATGTAGCGCTCGATTTGCATCGGGTTGCACTTACAGGCGTGCTTGGCGTCGCCGAGGTAGCCGCATGGACAAGGGTTCATGGCGGCGACGAGGATGAAGCGGGCGGGAAAGGTGGTCGAGTTGAGCGCTCGGGAGATCGTCACGCGGCCCTCTTCGAGCGGCTGGCGCAACACTTCCAGGCTGCGACGATTGAATTCCGGCAATTCGTCGAGAAACAGAACGCCGTGGTGAGCCAGCGAGATTTCGCCGGGCGCGGGCGTGCTGCCGCCGCCGACCATGCCGGCATCGCTGATCGTGTGATGCGGCGAGCGAAAAGGCCGTGTCGCCAAGAGCGCCTCGCCGGGGCTAAGTCGGCCAGTGGCGCTGTAGATGCGGGTCGTTTCCAGACTCTCGGCAGGCGTCAGCGGCGGCATGATCGAGGGCAAACGCCGAGACAACATTGTTTTCCCTGAACCCGGACTACCGATCATCAAGACGTTATGCCCGCCGGCAGCTGCGACCACGAGCGCGCGCTTAGCGAACTCCTGGCCGCGCACATCGGAAAAGTCGATCTCATAGGTATTCAATTTCGCTGCCATGTCTTCCAGCCGCACCGTCACCGGTTCGGCTTCGAGCTGTCCCGATACAACGCCGACTGCCTCGACAAGGCTATTGGCGCCGAAGACGGTGACCTCGGCGACGACAGCGGCCTCGCGGGCATTGGCGGCCGGAACGAGCAATTTTTTGATGCCCCGATCGCGGGCCGACATTGCCATCGACAGCACGCCCTTGACGGGACGCACGCTGCCATCCAGGGCCAATTCGCCCACAATGGCAAAGTCGCGCATCTGCTCCGGCAACAGTTGGCCGGTGGCAACCAACATGCCCAGCGCGATCGGCAAATCGAAGGCGCCGGCGTCTTTCTTCAGATCTGCGGGGGCCAAATTGACAATCGTGCGACCCGCCGGCCGCTGGTAGCCGAGGTTCGCCAAGGCACGTTCGATGCGGTGAACGCTTTCGCGCACGGCCAATTCCGGCAGGCCGACCAAGATCGTCTTGGGCAGCCCAGCCGCCACGTCAACCTCGACTTCGACCGGCACTGCCTCGATACCGACGAGCGCGAAAGAACTCAGCTTGGCCAACATGGTGCAAACACTCCGGGGACTGGTGCGTGCGCTTTGGGAACGACATCGCGCGCTCCCACGAGAACAGTTGTACCCGCACTGTCGCCGGTCTGCAATTCTCTTCCTCTGCAATTCTTTCTATGCTGATACGGTCAGCGACGCTCCGCAGAAGCGTCGTGCGGTGACGACGCTTCTGCGAAGCGTCGCTAACCATTAACCCCTCCTTCATCAGCCCGCAGCGCCGGCAAGGGCGGCCCTTGCTAGCGCTGCGGGCTAAATTTGGAAAGCCAATCGTTGAGTTCTTTACGCTGCGAATCCGTTAATTTTCGAGCGGGCATGGTGACAAGCTTGTCCAGACGGAGTGCTTCTTCGGCATGTTCTCGCCCTTTCTCTTTGTCGCCGGCTTTCGACCAGGCTAGCCACAAATCATAATGCAGTGCGGCAGCGTGCGGGTCGTTGGGCAGATATTTCTCCAGCGTTTGGGCGGCCAATTTGTACTGTTCTCGGGCCGTGTACTCGCGCTCATTGATAGCGACGGGATCGCCGTGATTCTTGCGCAGCAGTTCGGCGCTGGCTTCGTTGAGTTCCGCATACTTTATGCGAATCTGATACTGGACCAAGTATCCTGCCGCGCCATGCGGATCAAGTTGCGTCGCTTTTATCCCATAGCGAAGGGCGTTCTCGGCAAGGGGCAGCTCCCGGCGTGTTTTTCGCTGGCTCAATTCCCAAAGTACATTTGTCCCCCACGCCAGCTGAACAAAAATGCGGGCATCGTCGGGCGTCAGCTGCGCCGCCTGTTTGAGTCGATTAATCACGCGCAGCTGGATGAAACGGTCGGGAGTATTGCGGATGCCCTCGGACTGCTCGGCCGGCGGCTTGTTGCGCTCGCTCTGGTAGTAGGCGACGGCCTGCACGGCCTCGCGGACCAAGCTGTCGCTGGCCAGTATGGGATAGAGGATGTAAACGCCGTAGCCGAGAAAGAGGCCGAGGAAAATCGGCAACGGCAGAATCATCGCCGCACCGCCGCTGCTGAGCCAGGGCACTGGCCGCAACGCCACAGCATTGAGGGCCAAGGCGATGGCAACCCACAGCAGCCCGGCCACCGACGGGAATCCGATACCGCCGGAGACACAAAGGTTAAGCAGCAGAGCGACGATGCCGGTTGTCAGGGCCAAGCCGCGGTCTCGATCAGACAGAACCAATCGCTCCAGGAGAGCGAACGCTGCGAACCATACCACCGAGCGAACCGCAGCTGCGTAGGTTTCGGCCACGATAGTGTTCGGCGTCGCCGTGTTGACGCGCAGCACGAAACCGAGTACCAGACCGAACATGCCGCCAAGGTAAAATTCCCAGCGGACGGATTGCTCCGGCGAGCGGGGTTGCGTTAGCGCCCCGAGATCCTCTTCTCGGGGCGCTAACGCAACCCCGCTCGCCGCTCGCCGAAGTTCATAGAAAAACGCCGCCAGCGCCGCCAACAACGCCAATAACGCGAAGACGCCGCACGTCGCCCATATTTCCAGGGCGAAATTGTGCGGGTCTTTGATCTTTTCCTCGGAGTTGGCGGGCATCAGCCGCGAGTAGTTCTCGCCGAAGTTACCGGGTCCGACGCCCAGCCACGGTCGTTCCCGGATCATCCGCCCGGTGGTCTGCCAATATTCCAGCCGCTGCGCGATAGGGTTGTTTTGTTTGCCCATGCCCGTCGTCAACAAACCGCTCTGCCAACCGCCGTAGATCAAGCCGATCAATACGACGACTCCAACCAGCACGGCAACTGCATAAGCTCGCAGCAGACGTCGATAAACAAAAAGACCAGCGCCAACACCTGCTGCCACCAGTCCCAATAGACCGCCGCGGCTATGCGTCAGCCACAATGCCGATAAGCCGAGGAGGGCACAAAGAGCGGTCAGGATGATTTGCCATTTCCCGGCCTTCACGAGATAGCTGACCACGACGGCTCCGATCAGGCCGGGCAGCCACAAGTCGAGAAAACCGGCGTAGCTGTTGGGATGGGCGTAGGGACCAAAGATGTTATTTTCCATCGCCCGCAGGCGCATCTGTTGCAGAAAGGTTTCGCTGATTTCTTGTCCGGGATTTTCCTCGGCCCAGCTGGCGCGGAAAGCTTCGGGATTTTCCGCCAGCTGACGATTGCTCGGCAGCTCGACGCAATACTGATAGATACCCTGCGCACTCAAAGCGACCGCGCTGGCCAGCACCACGGTGAACAAGCCGTGCTGTTCCCGTTCCGTGACGGCCAACTGCCGCACTACGAAGAAAGACACGAACAGACCGAACCATTCCCAGGCGATCAATCGGGCGGGAAACTTGTACGGAGCCGCAACCTCGGCGCTGACAAAAACGAGCGCGACCGTCGCCAGCAGGGCCGTCTGCACCAGACCGCCGTACCAGTTGGTGGCAGACGGCGATTCCTGGCGAGCGGGGGCAGTAATGCCCCCAGTGGAGCGCTCACCGGGGGCAGTACTGCCCCCGCTCGCCGATACGGGACGCAGCCAGAAGCGCCAGGCCGCCCAACCGACCGCGGCCAACAGCCACAAGAGCGTCAGTACCATGCCCCACGGATCGGCGAGATTGGCCGACAGGCCCGGCTCTTCGCCGAGGACCAACGGCCGGGCCACGATCAGCGCCGTCACCAACACCACCAGCAGACGGCGCAGCAGCACCGGGCCGCTGGGCGCCAGCGCGTGCATTTCCTCAGGGGCCGGCTTTTCCGGCGTTTTGTGCTTGCGTGTCGTAGCGATGCTCCTTGGTTGCAAACTCCATCACGGCGAGGGCCAGCCACCAGACGGCGAGCTGCCCGACGATCATGCCCGCTGTCGTCCAATCTCTTACGACATAGAGTATCACTCCGCTCGCACCGCTGGCCAGCGCCAAGAGGTAAATCACGCGCACCCCCGTCCAATTCGACAAACCGCGATTGGCCAAGCGATGCGATAAATGCTGTTTGTCGGCGTGGAACGGGCTGCGGCCTTGCGACAATCGCAGCAACACCACGGACACCAGATCGTAACACGGCACGGCTAGGATGCACGGCGGCACCAGCCATCTCCACGGTGATCCTTCCTCACGCAAGATCACCTGCAAGCTGCCCAGGCCAATCGTGAAGCCGAGAAACGTGCTGCCGGCGTCACCCATGAAAATACGCGCCGGCGGACGATTGAACCACAAGAAACCCGACAGCGCCCCCATCAGGGCCACGAACATTCCCCACTCGGCGATAGCTTCTCGCGCTCCCAACCACGAGAGAACGGCGAGAAATCCCGCCGCGATCCAGGCGATACCGCCGGACAGAGCGTCCATGTTGTCGAGCATGTTGAAAGCGTTGATAAGTCCGGCGATCCACACCACCGCCGCCGCGCGAATAAACCACGGACACGGCGGCAGACAGAGGAATACAGCGAAAAAAGAAACCGCAAATTGAACGATCAGCCGTATGGGCCAAGGCAACGGCCGCAGATCGTCAAGCAATCCCAGCAGCAAAATAACGGTCGCCAGCAGCGTCTGAGAGCTGAGAACTGATAGCTGAAAGCTGACAGCTAGAACGGCGGCGAAGATGGCGAGGCCGCCGCCGCGCGGCGTCGGTTGCACATGGACTTTGCGGTCGCTCGGATAATCGACCAGTCCCAGGCGCGGTGCCCAACGGATGAGCAGCGCCGTCAGGAGCCATGAAATCGCCAGTGGTAGGCCGAACAGCCAGGCCGCTGTGCCAGCAAGGGAATGCCCGATCATTCGCCGCCCTCCTCGCGCAGCCGATGCCGATAATAGTCGCGGGCCTGCTGCAAAAACGCATGGACGCACGGCAGACGATAATCGGCGTAGGTCCACGGCCACGGCTCGAATGCGCCGGCGTGATAACGCAGCGTCACCTCCGCGAAAATGCCGTCGCGCAGATAAATGCGGTGAGCCTGGTCCTTCGTGGTCGCCAGCAAGAACTTGCCGAGGACGAGTAGGCCCGGATCGAGATTGAGCGGCCGCGCCTCGGGATAGCGTCCGGTGGCGGCCAGTTCATGTTCGAGGGCGTTGGTTTGCAGCTTAATGTCGGGCAAACGATCCGGCAGAACGAGTCGCTCGAAAGCGAGAAAGCGCTTGTGCAGATCGCGCCCCATGCTGGCTTCGTAATAGGTGGTCTGATTGAACACAAACGGCTCGCTGGCCAAGCCGACCGGACCCAAGAGCGCTTCTAGCCGCGTCTGCGCCCAGGTGAAAGCATCCTCATGCCGGCTGAACACGGCGCTAACGAGCAGAGCAGGAACAGGAGAACGTGGTTCGGCCATAGATCGATTCCTCCGAGCCTGAAGCGTAAGCGAAGGCGTCTCTTCGCTTACGCTTCAGGCTCGGAGCGTTGTAAGAAAACCGCCGCCTCCAACGACTATATCCATCAGAACAGCGGGCTGCGAGGGAAAAGCATGCCGGACTGGGATGAAATCGTTCGCCGCGACGGCCCTGCGGTGTGGCGGACGGCCTACCGTCTGTTGAACAATTCCGCCGACGCCGACGAGTGCTTTCAGGAAGTCTTTGTCGCCGCCCTGGAAGTATCCCGGCGCGAGCAAGTGGGCAATTGGCGTGCGCTGTTGCAGCGTTTGGCCGCCGCCCGTGCCGTGGACCGTCTGCGCGAACGCTATCGTCGGCGCTCCCGTGAGCAGACCACGGACTGGAACACTCTTGCGGGGAACGAGCCATCGCCCTCGCAAGGCGTCGAGGAGGCCGAGCTGGCCCAGTGCCTCCGCGACGCATTGGCTCAAATCCCCGCCCAGCAGGCCGAGGTTTTCAGTCTGCACGGCCTGGAAGGATGGAGCTATCAGGAAATCGCCGAGCAGTTGTCCTTATCCATCAATACTGTCGGCGTGCTGCTGCACCGCGCCCGCAAGCGCTTGCGTGAATTGCTGGCACCCGATCACGAACAGACGAACCCTCGAAAGGATCGCTCATGACCGGTATTCCTCCTTTCTCCGCTCCGGATGATCCGCTCGATCGTGCGGCGGACACCCTTCGCCGAGCATCCGTGCCGGAGGGTCCGCGGGATGAAACCATTGCTCGAACGCTGGCCGCCCTTCGTGCGGCGGCCGCAGCGAAAACCGCCCCTTTTTACAGGAGAAGAATCATGCGCTACGCCCTGAAGGTTGCCGCCATCGTCCTGCTGGCAGCCGGCACAGCCGTCTACTTCACCGGCGTTCTGCCGCTGCGCGCGCCCTTGGCCTTCGCCGAGGTCGCGGCCAAGCTCCGCGACGTCCGCACCCTCACCTACGAGGTTACTACCAAACTTGAGAAGGAAAAAGAGCCGGTAAAGATGAAAGTCTTCTTCAAGGAGCCGGGGTTGGTGCGATTTGAAGGCACGGGCTTCGTCGGTATCAGCGATCTGAAGCAAGGCAAAATCTTGCAACTCTACTCGGACACCAAGACAGCCATGCTGGTCGATTACAAACGGTCCAAGGACACAAAGAGAGATGTGGCGTCCGAGATCGAGGAGTTGCGGGGATTGGCCGACAAAAAGGGTGAATCTGTAGGCAAAAAGCAGATCGGCGACATCCAGGCCGAGGGGTTCCGCGTTGAGGACGATGGCACGGTACGCACCGTCTGGGCCGATCCCAAGACGAAGATGCCCGTCCTCATTGAGATGTGGGTCATCGTAGGGGAGCAGCAAGTCCTCAGTACGATCAGCGACTTTCAGCTCGATACCTGGCTGGACGACTCCCTCTTTCGCATGGAGCCGCCGGAGGGCTACAAACTCCAAAAGATGGTAACGATGGAACAGAAGCCCGAAGACGACGTGGTTCATCTGCTTCGCGCCTACGCCGACAAATCCGGCGGTCAGTTTCCCAAGAGCTTAAACCTGGGCAGCGTGGAATGGCAGACGTACCTCAAGCAGCGTTGGGGTAATGAGAAGACCAAGGACAAGGAGCCTCCCAAGCCGGAGATTGTGCAGTTCATCATGCAGTCCGCACGCCTGCACGCGTTCCTACAAGCCAACAAGGATCACGGTTACAAGTCCGATGGCGCCAAGCTCGGCGATAGCGACAAGATTATCTTCTGGTATCGCCCGGACAAAGCCGACAAGTATCGCGCAGTGTACGGCGATCTACACATAGCCGACGTGACTGCGGATCAGCTGCCGGAGAAACCGAAGAAGTAGGATTTGGCGAGCAGGGCGTGTGAGCGCCCCGGTCATTGGCACCGGGGCGTTCACACATCCCGCTCACCTCTCGCATCATTTCGCCGCCGACTTTTCGACTTCGGCGATCAGCTTGTCTATCTCTTCATCAAGCTTCTTTTCGCCGGGGGAGCTGACATGCTGGTGACGAATGACGCCCTTGGCGTCGATAAGGAACAGGGTCGGCCATCCTTGAATGTCCCAGCGTGAAGAGATGCGGCCTTGCGTGCTGCCGCCGTTCCAGAAGGAACGCCAGGTGATTCTCTCTGTTTCCATCGCCTTTTTGAGTTCGGTTCGGTCCTTGTCGCTGTTGACGCCGATGAGGACGAAGGGCTTGCCTTCCAATCGTTTGACGAGCGACCGCTCGTGCGGGTACATGGCCCGGCAAGGCGGTCACCAATGCCCCCAAAAATCGAGCAGCACCACTTTGCCGCGATAATCGCTCAACTTGAATCCTTTGCCATCAATGTCCTCGCCCTCGATTTCGGGCGCCGGCTTGCCGACAAGGATGGGATGACGCAGCACCTCCAACCTGTCCTTCGCTTTCTCAGCAATCTTGTCGCCTTTGGGATCAACCACGTCGGCGAAATCCTTGGCCACTCGCTCATAAAGAGTTTCCGCTTCCTTGCTCAGTTTTTCCGGGTCTGCCTTGACCAACGCTTCCACAGCTGCTTTACCTGCGAACGACTCGTAACGCTTGGCCAACTCTGGCTGATCCCTGAACCGCCGCGCCTCGCGCAGACGGCTCTCGGTTTGCTCTGCCAGGGCAAGGCAGGCTTGTGCCTTCGCGGAGCGATGGGGGTTCTTTTCCAGCACAGCCCGGAGCAATTGCCGGCACTCGTCCGCCTCGGAATAGAGATCGACAATGTCCCCGCCCAGCACTTGGCACACGGTCGCTATTTTCTCGTCCTTGACGTGATCGCGGAGCAACAATTTGAAGGCTTTCGCTCGCGGACTTTGCGGATCGTATTTGAGGGCGCGGTTATTCGAGATTACCCATCTGAGCGCGTCCACGGAAGCGGGGTCTTTGGGATTATTCTCGGCAAGCGCCAGAAAGCGTGCGTACCATTTGGATGATTGGGCAAACACTTCCTGGCGAACTTTCTGCTGATCTTGCTCAGTCTTGGCTTCCTCGAAAGCCTTTTCGAACTCTCGTTCCGCCGCCTTCACCTCCTTTACCAGCGCCTTATATTGCTGTTCGGGCGTCTGTTTTTCGGGTTTGTCCCGAGCCTGGAGCGCCGGCAGCAGGAGCAGCAGCCCCAGGAAACCGACTACGGTATGAGTCATCGGATGGCTCCTTCAAAGGGTCATGGCCGAATAGCCGGGGCGTTTAGCACGCAATCTATCAGAAGAAGATGCCGGCCGAGTGGATTCATTTCACAAATGCGATGCGATGTATCGGTTCGCGCCAACCGATACATCGCATCGCAGCTAACCAGAGAAATCATTTCGCCGCCGACTTTTCGACTTCGGCGATTAGTTCGTCCAATTCTTCGTCGAGAACCTTCTCGCCGGGATTGCCGATGGGCTTGTGACGAATGACGCCTTTGGCGTCGATGAGGAACAGCCTCAGCCCTCCGCCGGGGTTCCAGCGCCTGCCGATGGGGCCGTTTTGGCCGCCATCCCAGAAGGAACGCCAGGTGATTTTCTCTTTTACTATCACCTTTTTGAGTTCGGTCCGGTCCTTATCGCTGTTGACGCCGATGAGGACGAACGGTTTGCCTTCGAGTCGTTTAACGAGCGACCGCTCGTGCGGGTACATGGCCCGGCACGGCCCTCACCAGTGCCCCCAAAAATCCAGCAGCACTACCTTGCCGCGATAGTCGCTCAGCTTGAATTTCACACCGTCGATGTCCTCGCCCTCGATTTCGGGCGCCGGCTTGCCGACGAGGATGGGATGACGCAGCTCGTCCAGGTTCTTTTTCGCCATTTCACCCAGCTTGTAGTCACCCCAATAGGTAACATCCGCGAAATCCTTTAGGACGCGCTCATAATACGTTTCCGCCTCCTTGCTTAGTTTGTCCGGGTCTGCCTTGGCCAGCGCGTCAACAACTTCTACGCTGAGCCAGGTCTTCCACTTCTTCCTTCCTCCCTCTGGATCGTCTTTGAGTTCCCGTGCTGCACGCAGACAACCTTCAGCTTGCCGCGCCAGGGCGAAGCAGGCGTGCCCCTGAGAGGGGCGGTGTTTGCTTTTTTCCAGCACCGCATGCAGCAGTTGCTGGCTCTCCTTATCCTGAGCGTAACCGAGCCCAAGAGAACCCAGAGCCGGGCACAGGGTCGTCATTTTCTCGTTCTGAACGTGATCGCGGAGCAGAATCTGAAGGGCTTTGTTTCGTGTCCCATGTGGGCCGCGTTGTTTTGTATCACGCGATGCGATCCATATCAGCGCGTCCACGGCGGCGGGGTCTTTCGGATATTTCTCGGCCAACTCCAGGAAGCGTGGCGTGAATTTATCCGACTCCAGATTTTTCTCCTGGAACACCTTTTGCGCTTCTTCGCGCGTCTTAGCCTTGGCTAAGGCCTTCCGATACTCTGCATATGCCGTCTCATTCTCCTTTACCAGCGCCTGGTACTGCTGGGCGGGAGTCGGGGTTTCGGGTTTGTCGCACGCCTGGAGCGCCGGCAACAGCATCAGCAGCCCCAGGAAACCTATCGCGGTGCGAGTCATACGACGGTTCCTCCAAGCAGAGCCGCGACCGTAAGGGAGCGGTTGACTTTGCCGCTCCCTTACGGTCGCGGCTCATCGATTAGCGCAATTTCCGCTGCCTGAGGACTTCGTGCAGCCATTTGCGGTCTTCGTCGAGAAGCGGCGTGCTGGGTTCCTTGGCGTAGTCGATCTTGGCCGCGAAGCCGCCCTGCTCGTAGCAGCGCGTGAAGGCCGTGTGCAGGTCCAGAACAATATCCCGGTCCTCGGAGGCCAGCGGCAGACGAAAACGCGGCAAGCGTTTCTGCAAGGTGGTCGTGTAGATCTCGAAGCGATCCGGCTGCGTCGAGCGCGTCACGGTGACGGCGTAGTCCCAGTCGGGCAGGCCGTCGCGCGAATACTCCAAAGTCGGCTGACCTTGTAGCACCAAATCGATTTCGACGAGGTTGGCCTTGGCGTTCCTGCCCTCGCAGCGCTTGGCGAGGTAGGCGGCCCGGCCCGTCGAGGTCATTTTGTTGCTGGGACTGACGACTTCGACCAGCGTGACGAGCCGGCCGTCGCAGCGCTGGCGGATCTCGATGAAATCTTCCAGATGCTCCTCGCGCACCACCGAGGTAAACAGCGCTTGCTCGGTGACGTAGCGGCGCTGGTTGATGCGCGCGCGGTAGCGATCAATCAAGCTGGGTCGAAGGATCTGATCCAGGCTGTGAATCAGCTGGTGATGGAACACCGGCCACAGGGCCTCATCTTCAAGGTACGGGTCCATACCGGGAAAGGGGCTTGGCATGGGTAGTCTTCTCCCTGAATCCTGGAGAACCACACGTATCGGCGACGGAACCATTCCGGGAGATGATTATACCGAGGGCGACGGTCAAGTTCCAGGATGGCGCGTGAATCAGTTGCTCCGGCAGTGCGGGGAGCGTATAGTTAAAATGTCAGTTCACTTGGAGCAATAAGAATACTCCCGATTGGTCGTCCGCACAAACGAGGCAGATATGGCGCTGGCGTTGAATATCGGCAAATGTACGTTATTGGGAAACTACCGCGAGAACAATGAAGACGCCATTGATGTCAAGATATTCCCGGACATGACGATCTGCCTGGTGGCCGACGGCATGGGCGGGCAGGCTGCCGGTGAGGTCGCCAGCAAACGCGCCATCGAAATTGTGCCGCGGGAGCTGAAAAAATATCTCAGCACCGCCGTCAGCAACGACGACAGCAAAACCATCATTCGCCGCTCCATCGTTCAGGCCAACGAAGAAATCATGGCCATGGCCAAGCTCGACCACGAGCTAAAAAACATGGGCACGACCATCGTGGCAGCCGTGTGGCGCAAGGGTAGCTCGATCCTCTACGTCACCGGCATGGGCGACAGCCGGGCTTACCTCATTCGCAACAAAAAGATTGAACAGCTGACCACCGATCATTCCATCGCGCAGGCGTTGGTCGAGGCCAAGACCATTTCTGCGGCCGAGGCCAAGACGCATCGCTACCGCAACGTATTGTGGAAATTTCTTGGCTCATCTGAAGTCGGCGAAGGGCCGGAAGTCAAGATCGTGCCGATTCAGGCCGGAGACCGCTTCTTGCTCTGCTCCGATGGTCTCAGCGGCGTCGTCCCCGACGAACAGCTGCTCGAGTTCATTCTGCAAAAAGAGGATGTCCAGGAATGCGCCGATGGCCTGGGGCAGCTTGCCCTCGATTCCGGCTCGAAAGATAACGTCTCGTGCCTGGTCATCGCAGTCGCCGAGGCGAAGTAACGCAACCTCCCGCAGAGCCGCGTCCATGCAGAGCCGCGACCGTAAGGGAGCGGTCTTCTCCGCTCCCTTACGGTCGCGGCTCTGCATGGACGCGGTTCTGCTTTTTCATGTCCCAACTTCAAATCGGATGGTTTACGCAGCAGCGGGATGATACGATGCCTTCATGCGGCAACGTGGGAAGGCAGAGGAACATCAAACGCTTGATGTCTGCTTGGGAAGGGGGAACATCCGATGCGAAGCCATTCGGTTCTAGCGAGTCTGCTCGGCGCGGGGATGGCCCTGCTGATTTCGCTGCCCAGCTCAGCCGATGAAGCTCCCAGCAAGGATAAAATCGACAAGCTCATCGAACAGCTGGGCAGCGGCAGCTTCGCCGAACGCGAAAAAGCGACCAAGGAATTAGCGGCCCTCGGCGTCCCGGCCCTGGAAGCGCTGCGCAAAGCGGCCAAGAGCGAGGATCTCGAAGTCCGCAAACGCATCGAGGACATTCTCCCCAAAATCGAAAGACAGGCCGAGAGCGCTCGCCTCCTTGCTCCCAAGCGCGTCCATCTGATTTACAGGGACACGCCGCTCGGCGAAGCCGTGGCCGATTTCGGCAAGAAGAGCGGCTACAGCATCGAGCTGCACGATCCGGACGGTATGCTCAAGGACCGCAAAATCACGCTCGATACCGGCGAGACATCCTTCTGGCATGCGTTCGGGCTGTTCTGCGACAAAGGGCAAATATCCGAGGCGAGCTTGGATGATCTGATTCAGATGCCTCAAGCGCCGGGCGGCAATCCCGGCGGGCCGCCACCCATCATGATTAAGCCGGTTCGTGGCTTTATGCCGGGCAACATGCCTGGGATGATGGGCCGGATGGGACTGCTTATCCTCAAGGACGGCAAGGCCAAGCCGTTGCCCACCGACGATCACAGCGCCGCGCGCATTCGCGTTCTGGGCAAGTCTGACCAGTTCGGCAGTGCGCCCGAAGGTGAAATCATTCTGGCGCTGGAAGTGTCGCTGGAGCCGAAGCTGCAATGGCAAGTCTTCCAGTCGATCCACATCGATAAGGTGGTGGACGATCAAGATCGGCAACTCGCTCAAGTGATTCCCCAAGTGGAAGGTGCGCCTGGGATTGCCGGCAATCCGGCCATCGTCTTGCCGGGGCAGGCAGGGGCGCAACAGATGCAGGCAATAATGCAGCTCCAGGCCCGGCAGCGCATGATCCAGCGGCGCATCGGATGGAGTGGGTTGAACCAACAAGTGCCTGTTCAGCTCAGAAAGGGAGCCAAAGCTGCCAAATCGCTCAAGGAGCTGCAAGGCGTCCTCACGGCCCAAGTGCTTACCGAGGCGCGGCCGGTCATCACCGCCGACAACTTGGAGAAGGCGGCCGGCAAAACCTTCAAGGGCCAAGAGGGCGGCTCGATCAAAATCGTGGACGTGAAAGCGGAGGAGAATCAGACGACCGTTCAACTGGAGTTCGAGCAACCGCCGTATGACAGAGTGGTGCCGGCGCAGCCCAATGTCCTGCCGGGAGTCGGCATCCGTAACGTAGCCCCGCGGGGGATGATGCCGCCGCCGCCTCCTCCGGCGCCTCCCGCAGGGAAGCTCGCGCAGCCGCCGGCGGTGCAGCGACCAGCGGCGAAAAACCCACCGGGACTCGCCCCTGTCGTCCGCCCGGGCAGCGGTCCTAGGCAACGGATGGACTCCATGAATGGCTTGAGCATTCAGGACGATAATGGCCAAACGATCCCGATTGATGGCGGCCGTTCGCAGGTATCGTTCCAGTTTGAAAGGCAAGCCAATGGCCCGGCCAAGCAAGTTCTCATCTGGACTCTCGTATGTCCGCACGAGAAGGAGAAGGCCAAGCCGAGCAAAGTTGTCTACCTCGGCCGCAAAAGCGTCGCGGTCGAGATTCCGTTTGCCCTCAAGGATGTGCCGCTGCCGTAACGAAGCCCGAACATCTTGCCGGCTAGCCCGGACGTAGAGGCAGCCATCATGTCCACGAGCTTTTCCCGTCGGCCTGTGCCCGTCGTTGCGCTTCTGATCGCCCTGACACTGCCCTCCTGTCGCCGTGCCGACAACCGCGAAATGACATCCGAGCCGGACATGCCGGCCTGGTTTGAGGAAGTGAGTCAGACGAAGGGACTCGATTTCCGTCACGATGCCGGGCCGCTGCCGGCGGGTCGCTATTTTCTGCCGCAGATCATCGGCTCCGGCGCGGCCCTGCTCGATTACGATAACGATGGCCGGCTCGACATCTATCTGGTGCAAAACGGCGGACCGCAATCCAACTCCCGCAATCGGCTTTATCATCAAGAGCGCGATGGCCGTTTCTCCGACGTTAGCGCCGGTTCGGGACTCGACGTGGCCGGTCACGGCATGGGCGTGGCGGTCGGCGATGTCGATAACGATGGCTTGCCTGATGTTTTGCTCACCGAGTACGGCGGCATTCGCTTGTTTCATAACCAGGGCAAAGGCAAATTCACCGACATCACACGCGCAGCCGGGCTGGACAATCCGCAGTGGGGCACGTCTACTTGTTTTGTCGATTACGACCGCGATGGTTGGCTCGATCTCGTGGTGGTCAACTACGTCGAGTACGATCCGACCAAGGTTTGCTCGCATGGCGGCGGCGCTCCCGACTTTTGCCATCCGCGCAACTTCCCTGGCGCGGTAACGCGCCTTTATCGCAACCGAGGCTCGGCTTCTCCCTCGTTCGTCGATGTCACGCTGAAGGCCGGTCTGGGACAGGCGCCCGGTCACGGTTTAGGTGTGCTGGCGGCGGATTTCGATGGGGACGGCTGGCCCGATCTTCTCGTTGCCAACGACGCCCAGCCGAATCATTTATGGATCAATCAGCGCAACGGCACCTTCCACGAAGAAGCGGCCCAGCGCGGGCTGGCTTACAACGCTCTGGGCCAGCCTCAAGGCAACATGGGCATCGCTTGCGGGGAAATCGATGACAGCGGCCGGTTCGCCGTGTTCATCACGCACCTGACGGAAGAAACCAACACCCTGTGGAAGCAAGAGCCGCGCGGCCTGTTCCGCGATAGCACCGCGGCCGCCGGCCTGGCTGCTTTGCACTGGCACGGCACCGGCTTCGGCACCGTCTTCGCGGATTTCGATAATGACGGAGCGCTCGATTTGGCCCTCGTCAATGGCCGCGTCGCCCGCAGTCCAGCTCCGCTGGACGTTTCCGCCCAGGAACTCGGATCGTTTTGGCGTCGCTATGCCGAGCGCAATCAGCTTTTTGCCGGCGACGGCAAAGGTTCGTTTCGTGATATTTCGCCGCAGCAGCCGATCTTGTGCGGACAAGCCGCTGTGTCCCGCGCTCTGGCCGTGGGAGATTTCGATAACGACGGCGGGCTGGATCTGTTGGCGACCACGGTGGCCGGGCCGGCGGGCCTGTATCATAATGTCGTGCCTTCTCGCGGCCACTGGTTGATCGTCCGGGCGATTGATTCTTCACGGAAGCGCGACGCCTACGGTGCGGAAATCACCGTTCTTGCCGGCGGGCATCGCCGCCGAAGCTGGATCAACCCCGGATTCAGTTATCTGTGCAGCAACGATCCGCGCGCTCACTTTGGCCTGGGATCGGCCGAAGCCGTCGAATCAATCGAAGTATTGTGGCCGGATGGCGTCCGCGAGCGCTTTGCGGGGCGGAAGGCGGATCAGATCGTGGTGCTGCGTAAGGGTGAGGGTACTCCGTTTAGTCGCAAGCCATAGGCGAGCGGGGTTGCGTAAGCGCCCCGAGTCTCGGGGCGCTTACGCAACCCCGCTCGCCTACCGCGCGGCTAAACGGAGTGAGTTGCGAAGGTGCGATTGATGCCGCGTAGATGGCGAATAGGGATCTGTCTTATTATCGTTGTTCTGGTCCTGACGGCAGGGGCAGGCTACTGGTGGTATCGCGGCTCTGCACCGCAGCCTCCGGTGGTGGACACGAGCGGCCGGGAGCCGGAAGTCGCCGCGGCCATTGCGGCGGCGCAAGCGAAGGTCCGGCATCAGCCGCGTTCCGGTGACGCCTGGGGCCGACTGGGCATGATTCTGATCGCCCACGCTTTTGAAGCAGCGGCGGATGAGTGCTTGGCCCAGGCGGAGCGCTTCGCCCCCGAGCAGCCGCGTTGGCCGTATTATCGCGGATTGCTAAAGGAGACGTACGACCTACAGGCAGCACTCCCTTTGCTGCGCCGCGCCGCCGCCCTGGCTGGCGACAACAGTGCCCCGCGTTTGCACTTGGCGGAGCTACTCGTCAATCAGGGACATTGGGATGAGGCGACCGCCGAGTTTCAGCGCGTGTTGCGCCACGAGCCGGACAATCCGCGCGCCCATCTCGGTCTTGGCTGTTTGCTCTATCAGCAGGGCGACCTGGACAGCGCTCTGAAGCATCTGCGCCAGACGGCTGCGGCCGTGCCCAATTTGCGCGCTCCCCACGCTCTTTTGGCCGAGATCCATAAGCGCCGCAACGAAAAATCGGACGAAGAGCGCGAATTGGCCCTTCTGGAAGAGAGCCAAGATCTGGATTGGCCCGATCCCTACACCGAGGAGTTGAGCGCCGTTGAGGTGGGCGTTGCGGCCCGGCTTGATCGGGCCGACCGGCTGGCCCGGCAGGGCCGCACGGACGAAGCGCTGCGGGTATTGATGGCGGCAGTCCAGGCCGCGCCCAATTCCTACAAAGCGCGGGTGCACTTGGCACGGCGGCTGGTGCAAGCGGGGAACTTGCCTGAGGCTGAAGAACAGCTCCATGCAGCACGGCGGCTGGAGCCGGACTCGTTCGAGGTCTTGGCCGAGCTGGGGGTGCTCTTGCAAAAACGAGGGGCGTACCGTGAGGCCGCCGAATGCTATCAGCACGTCCTTGACGTGCAGCCCGCCCAGGCGATGGCTCATTTTCACCTGGCCAACTGCCGCGAACAGCTCGGCGACCGCACCGGAGCCATCGCTTCGCTGCGAACGGCCACACGCTGCAAACCCGAGTTCGCCCTGGCCCATAAAGTGCTGGGCCGGCTGTTGGCGGACATGCACCAAGACGCCGAAGCAGAGGAGCAATTGCAGTACGCTCTGCGCCTCCAGCCGGAGGACACGCAAACGCAGCAATTGCTGAAACGAGTGTCCGAAAGGCGGTCTCGTACTCGTTCCCGATGAGGCTTTGCGTTTAGCGACGCTTCGCAGATGCGTCGCTAAACGATTCCGGGTTATTGAGGTTTCTTGATCGGCTTCCAATCTAACCGCCGGTAGTTCGCAGCAGACTCGACCACCTCGATAGCTTGGTCGGCGGCAAGATCACGAAAAACCTGCGTCGTCCCGCTCGTTGGCCAATGAATCTCCAAGAGCGCAATCCGGTCGGCCTTGGCCAAGCCGATCGTTTGTTGCAGCGGATTGGCCCCGAAACTGCTGCCGGAGGTAACATGGCGGTGAATCGTCAACGGCTCGGCGCCGGCCGTGACCACCTTGATGCGAGCGCCGAGGGCGGCCCGGTTGGTCTTCTTGCCGACGAGTTTCAACGTCAACCAATGGTTGCCCTGGCCGGGGTTTTGAAAGAGCAGGTTATGGAACCTATCGCCATCGGTGAAGCCGCCCGTCTGAACGAACAGATCAATGTTCCCGTCGCGGTCCCAATCGCCGCAGGCCACGCTATGACCTTTTTGCAAGTGCCCCGTACCGGAGGTGGCGGTGATCTCGGCGAAACGTTTGCCGGCCACGTTCTTGAACATGCGGTTGGGGACCAACGTGCTCAGGTTCGGATCGCCGGTGGCGAGATAGAAATCCAAAAAGCCGTCGTTATCGAAATCGCCGAAATTGCTTCCCATTGCCGCGTACACTTGATCAAGCCCCGCTTCCTTGGCCACGTCCTGGAAGCCGCGGCCATTGAGGTTGCGAAAGAGCCTCGTTGTATGCGCCCGATGCGGCTGGCCCAGCAGCCCCTTGACCACCTCTTCGAGCGTATGGTCGTAGCAGGTGGCCAGGATGTCGAGCCAGCCGTCGTTGTCGTAATCCCAGGCCCAGCAAGAGAAGCCATAGAGCGGCCCATCGATCCCCATAGATGATGTCGTCTCCCGGAACGTCCCATCCCGGTCATTGTGAAAGAGCTGCGGCCCCTGGACATTGGAGCAGAACAGGTCCGGATAGCCGTCGTTGTCATAGTCGAGCCAGGCGGCGCCCTTGCAGGTACCCATATTGCCTTGCACGCCGGCCTTGGCGGCTACTTCCACAAAAGAGCCGTTGCCCTGATTGTGATACAGCCGGTTCGGCTGCCGCTCGCAGCAGACAAAGAGATCGAGAAAGCCGTCGTTGTCGTAATCGGCCCAGCAGGCGGAGATGGAATTAACCGGATCGAGCAAGCCCGCTTCCTTGGTGACATCGGTGAAGGTCCCGTTGCCGTTGTTCCGCAACAGCGACGGCCGAATGGGAATCGACAGCCACGCTCCGCGCGGGATGAAAATGTCCAGGTGCCCGTCATTGTTATAGTCGGCCTGCACGCAGTAGAGTCCGCCGAGTTGATCGGCCAAGCCGGCCGACTGCGTGCGGTCCTCAAAGGCGCCGTCGCCCTTGTTCCGGTAAAAGGCCATCGGGGCCGCGGGATTCATGGCCGTGACAATAAGGTCCAGTAAGCCGTCGTTGTCAAAGTCATCCATGATGCCGCCGCCTGCATGATTCAGACGATTAACGCCGAGCTGAGGAGCAATATCGCGGAACCGGCCGATGTCGCATTCGCAGTGGAGCCATCGATCCAGAGGGAGCAAATAGCGCGAATCGATTCCCGCCGGATGTTCCCCAAGCGTCATCCCAGCGAGGTTGAGCAGCCAACGCACTTCAAGATCGTCGGGAAATTGCTGCAAATACTCGGCAAAATGCTCGACCGCCAGACGCGAGCCGCGCGGGTTGGTGTGAACGGCGGCAGGAGCGATGGGAAGAATACAGGAGCTTTCGCCTCGGCAAAAGATGCAATTCTCGTTCTCTCCCAGACGCAAGGCGGTGACGCCCTGGAAGTAAATGATCGTGAAAAGCCACTCGCGGGCCAGATCGTCGCGGCTCTCGGCCAGAGATCGCGCCTGCGCCATCCGTTGATACGCCTGCTCTGGTTGGCCCTCGTAGTTGTAATAGGTGGCTTCGGTAAGGAGCAGGTCGAGCTTCGTGGGATCGGGCGGTCTTTCCCTAGCCAGGTATTGATGGATCTGATCGATTTTTTTGCGGCCCGCTCCCTGCCAAACATTGCCGATCTCTTCCAAGGAATCGCTGGGATTCCAGGTGATGTTCTTCATTATTAAGGAGGAACCGCTCAAATCCAGGAGTTTGCGCGGCTCGTAGGCCAATTTCGGCGTCCTTCCAGCGAGTTGTCCGGGAGTGCGAGAAAACTTCCAGACCATTGCGCCGAGGAGGATTGCCACGATCAAGCCGGTCAGCGATAAAAGAGGCACAGGGGATCGTTTATGTCCTTGTTGCATTGGCCTAGCCCTTGCTTGGTCGTTACCTGCAGCTCATCAGGATTGTAGCAGCGTCCCCACCACCTTACATAGTTCCGCCGCATCTGCTTGTCTGGGCGCCTCCGCGATAACGCGGACAATGGGTTCGGTGTTGCTGGGCCGAACGTGGAGCCAGCGATCCGCCCAATCCAAACGCAGGCCATCCAGACGATTAACCGCTGCTTGAGGCCAGCGCTTCGTCAGCGACTCGTACAGTTCCGGCAAGCGTTCGCGCGGCACCGTGTATTTGTCTTTGACGATGTGATACACCGGCAGCTCGGCGACCAGCTCACTCAGCTTGCGGCCGGTCTCCGCCATCAGATTGAGCACCAAACCCATGCCAATGAACGGATCGCGCACCAGGCCAATACGCGGATCAAGAACGCCGCCGTTGCCCTCGCCGCCGAGGATGGCGCCGACTTCGAGCATCTTGTCGGCTACGTTGGCCTCGCCGACCGCCGCGCGGTGGCAGGCGCAGCCATATTTTGATGCGATGTCCTCATTGACGCGCGAGGTGGACATATTGATGACGATTGGCCCACGCTCGTGCCGCAGTCGAAACGATACAGCCAGAGCCAAGGTCAACTCCTCGCCGATGTAACGTCCGGTTTCGTCGATCAGGGCCAGGCGATCCGAGTCGGGATCGAGGGCAAAACCGATGTCGGCGCGCTCCGCGGCGACAAGTGGAGCAATATCGCGCAGGTTCTCCGCGGTCGGCTCCGGTTCGTGCAAGAACACTCCGTCCGCGTCGTCGCCGCGGCCTGTTGTATCGACTCGCAACGCTTGCAGCAAACGGCGGCCCAGCGGCCCGCCTGCGCCGCCATTGGCGTCGAGGAACGCACGCAGTCCGGCGGAGCGGATTCGCGGCACATCGATTTGTTCGAGAACCCGATTACAGTGCAACTGCTCCGCTTCTCGATATTCTTGTACCTTGCCCACCGCATCCCAGGAGACGAACCGGCCCTTTCCATTCTCGAAGCGTGTCTGCACTTCGCGGCCCTCGGCAGCACTGAGAACGCGGCCATTGGGGCCGAATAATTTGAGTCCATTCCAGGGCGCCGGATTGTGACTGGCCGTGATCTGGATGCCGCCGGACGCGCGCAGATGGCGCACGGCCAAGCCGACTGTCGGCGTCGCCGCCACGCCGATATCGTGGACTTCGCAGCCTGCCGCGGTCAGACCGGCAAGGACCGCATGTCGTAACATCATCCCGCTTGGCCGGCCATCGCGGCCGACAACCATTTTGCCGCCACCCGTATGCCCTCCCAGTGCTGAGGCAAAGGCCAGCGCCGCCCTCGGGGTCAGCGATTCGCCCACAATGCCGCGAATCCCGGATACGCTGACAATCAAGCCTTGTTCCGCTATCATCCCTATCCATCCTTTCTGATGGCCTTTCCATTGAAAGTCATATATCTTTCTTTCTGTGATACTCGGGACAAATCCGAGCCTTGTCCTCCGAGCCGCAGCACGCAGCGCAGCGGAGGAAGCGGAAGGGGGCAACCGCTTACTCCGCTGCGCTGCGTGCGCGGCTCGGATTGATGACTGCCGACTGGGAGGAACAACCATGAAGACCGCTCGACCCCGAATCCGCCTTCACCTGGAACAACTGGAAGATCGCATCATTCCTTCTTCTTCGCCCATCGATCTCACCTTCGCCACCACGAGCGATGCCCGAACCATCAGCGTCAACTACGCCATCACCGGCGAGGGCCTCGCCGGCCAAAATGTCACCTTCAATATCTACCGCTCGGCGACATTCAATTCGGTAGGCGGCGCCCAGTTGATCGGCACGGCGACGATTCCTGGCTCAGACAGCAGCGACCTCAGCGCCGGCACGCATACGGGCGTCAAACTATCGCTGACGGCCCCGAACGGCCAACCCGTGACGGGCCTGACGCCTAACACAACCCTGCCCTTTGTCGTGGTTGTGGCCAATCTCGACGGTAGCTCGACTTCGTTCGAGACGCATGTTATGGGTGTCATCGCTCATGGATTGGAATCCGACCCGTTCTTGGTATATGCGGACCAGGTGCCGGGATGGGAGACGCAGATGGCCACAGACTTGCTGCGCGAGGGTTACCAGGCGGTCATTCCCTTCAACTGGGTGCGTTTGAGCGTTCTGCCCTTCCCTTTCGCCATCACCATTGCAAGCAATTTGCTCTATACTCAGGTGGTAAACGAGGCAAACCAGCTCGCCGGGCAACATCCGGGCGACGTAGTGGACATCAGCTTTATCGGCCACAGCCGCGGGACGGTGGTTGTCAGCGAAGTGCTGCAAGACTTGGTCGGCACCACCGACCCGGCATTGCAGGGCGGCTACATGCAGATGACCTTGCTCGATCCGCACCCGGCCAATACGGCATACAGTCAGTTCAGCGTGGCTTCTTTCCTTCCGGAAGCGAGCGCAGTGGCTGCTTTCGTAACTGACTTCGAGAATGCGACGCAAGATCCGCAGGTAGTGATTCCGTCCAACGTCAAACAGGTGCAAGTGTTCGATCAGCAGACACCAGCAGGCCAGTTAGGCTTCTTGCTCGGAGCGTTGGAGGCTACCTCCGAGGGCCAGCTCATCAGCCAACTCCTGGAGTTTGTGGTCAACCTCTGGGGCGAAAGGGCGGCCTCCCTTATCAATCAATCCGGCCAGCCGATCAAGGAGACGAATTTGACGAACGTGTTTGCCACCGGCATCGGCCTCATCGGTCATGCCGATGTGCCGCTGTGGTATCTGGCGAACATCGTAGACCCGAATGAAGCATTTGCGGTTCTCGGTTAGCACCACCAACGAGCCGAAAGCGTAAGCGACGGCACGACCGGCGAGACGCCGGTCCCGCTAATCCTGGTGGGACAGCCGTCTTGGCTGTCCTGGACCGGCGAGACGCCGGTCCCACCAGAGATGGACCGGCGAGACGCCGGTCCCACTATCCGCAGTCGCTTTCGCTTTCGGCTCGTAGGCAGAGCGAACCGGATCAGATTTGCTTCAACAACTCTTTCCAGCGTTTCCACGCATCTTCGCGGCCCTTTTTGTTGGCATCATTGGTGTCCGGGGCTTCGCCGGCCCGCATGAAGCCGTGGCCCGCTCCGGCGTACTTCACCGGCTCATACTTTTTGCCCGCCTTGCTCATCAGCTCCTCGGATTGAGCAATGGTGGCGTTGACGCGGGCATCGTTCTCGCCGTAGAAGCCGTACACCGGGCACGAAATGCGAGTGATTTCCTCCTCTTTCATTGGCCCAGTGCCGTAGAAAACGAACGCGGCCTTGATGTCTTTGTTGTTGGTGGCGAAGCGGAACGATTGCGAGCCGCCCCAACAAAAGCCGCATACGACGGCTTTGCCATTGCAGGCAGGCAGCTTGGAAACGTACTTGGTCACCGCATTAAGATCTGCGGTAATTTGGTCCGGCGGCAACGACATGATGGCCCGGCGCACATCGCCTTTTAGCTCGGCGGTTCCGCCGCCGTTTTCGCCCAAACCGGACAGGAGGTCGGGCGCGATGGCGATGTAGCCAGCCTCAGCCAGTTCATCGGCGAGCAAGCGGACCCAATCCGACAAGCCGAAAATCTCGTGAATGACCACGACGGCGGTGGCCTTCTCCTTGACTTCGGGGTAGACGAGGAAGGATTGGACTTCTCGTTGTCCCTGTTTGACTTTCACCCACTCGCCATGACGCGGCGATTTTTCCAGGCGGCCCTTGGCCCAGTCCTGAGCCAGGAGTGAAGCCGTCGGCACGAGGGCGACAAGCAGTGCGAACAGGAAACGGTGCATAGCTACTCCTCCGGTGCGAGATGACGTTGATCGATTCCAGCTGAAGCCCGATCAACTTGGTATCTGTTATAACGCTTGCGAGACCTGGGAGTAGCGGTCGGCGCCTCACTGCGCGCTGGCGTTGGCAGCCTTGACGCCCCGGATGATGCCCAGCCAGCCTTCGATTCGGATTCTGCCATCCGGCAGCAACACGGGACGTTCGCCGCGTGCGGTTGAGCCAGACAGCAACCATTCGCGCACAGTCGCCTTGTCTTCACTGGGGGTGCCGCGGTCGAACCATTCATCAAAATCCAGCACCATCGGTTCCTCAAGGAAACGTAGTTCGATCAATCCGGCAGCGGCGAAAAGCTCAACCATCTGTCCCGGCGTGGGATTGTGCGTATGCGTGTGGTCGCGGGCACACTCGATGCGTTGGTGCCATTCGCGGCGAGCTGGACCGGGGTCGGTGGTGTGATCGCACGCAACGAGGACGCCGCCGGGGCGCAGCAACTCCGCCTGGCGGCGAAGGAAGCCGAGTTGGTCCGGTGTATGGTGCAGAACAAATCGCGAGATCGCGCCATCAAAAGGGCCGGCGAGAGCGGGATCAAAAAGCGACCCTTGCGCAAAGGAAGCACGCTCACCGTATCGGGCACAGCGCTTCCGGGCGCGAGCAATCATCTCCGCCGAGAGATCGACACCCAAGACACCGTATCCTGCCTGCAACAGCGCGTCGGCGACCAGACCAGGACCGCAGCCCGCATCGAGTATGCGCCCTCCGGCCGGAAAGTCCGCAAATCGGATCAAACGTGCCAGCATCTCCGGATCGCTCTGAACCGGCGCGCGCTCGAACTGCGCTGCCGTGTTATCGAATGCCGCCGCCAAAGCGCGCTCATGTTCGCTCATACCGGGATGTCCTTCGTTTAATTGGTTAGCGACGCTCTGCGAAGCGTCGCTAACCGATAATCACATCCTTATCTATACAAAAAGCAGTACGTTGCAGAGAGGATACAACATGTACGAAGCAATCGACATTCTCTGGATCACTGCCGGACTAGGCTGCGACGGCGACACGATTGCTATGACCGCCGCCACGAACCCTAGTATCGAGGATCTGCTACTGGGCAATATCCCCGGCATTCCAAGAGTCACCTTGCATAATCCGGTCCTTGCTTATGCTGTCGGCGATGATTTCCTCAAGCCCTTCAAGCAGGCAGCCGACGGAAAGCTCGATCCCTTTATCCTCGTCGTCGAAGGCTCTATCCCCAACGAACGCAACAAGACCGAGGGGTACTGGGCAGCCTTGGGCACGGACCGCACGACCGGCCAGCCGATCCTGACCTGCGACTGGATTGACCGGCTGGCACCCAAGGCGTGGGCAATCGTGACAGCCGGAACCTGCTCGGCCTACGGCGGAATTCATGCGATGGCCGGCAACCCAACCGGCTGTATGGGTTTGCCGGATTACCTGGGCTGGAATTGGAAGTCGAAGGCTGGCATTCCCATCGTCTGTGTGCCCGGTTGTCCGATCTTGCCGGACAACTTCATGGGAACTCTCCTTTACCTCTTGCGCCAAGCGGTCGGCCAGGCGCCGATGATCCCGTTGGATAATGAGCTACGGCCAACCTGGTTGTTCTCCCAGACCGTCCACGAGGGCTGTAATCGGGGCGGCTACTACGAACAGGCCGATTTCGCGGAGGACTATAACTCGCCTAAGTGTATCGTCAAACAGGGTTGCTGGGGACCGGTGGTCCAGTGCAACGTCGGCAAACGCGGCTGGATAAACGGCATCGGCGGTTGCCCCAGCGTCGGCGGTGTTTGCATCGGTTGCACGATGCCCGGTTTCCCCGATAAGTTCATGCCCTTCATGGACGAACCCCCCGGAGCCAAACTCTCCACTACCGCCGTCAGCACCTATGGCCGTACCGTCCGCGCCTTGCGGGCCTTCACCAAGGCATCCATGAATAAGGAACCGGAAGGACGGGTTTCATTGCCTCTGGCCTCCCCCGGCGCACCATTTAGCCGCGAGTCGTAGACGACCGGCGAGACGCCGGTCGCCTACGACTCGCGGCTAAGACGAGGCTACGGTCAACTTGCCTGACGGCGTGTTCACGAAGACAATACTGTAAGATGTTCTACTCACGGGCATGTTCCTCTCCACAGCGTTTGCGAGTAGAGAAGACTTTGAGTTATGACAAGCGTGCTTGAAGAACTCTCGAAGGATTCCACCGCTGACCCGAAAATGGCCTACCAGGCGGCGGAAGCCGTTTTGCGAGAGATGGCCGGGGGATCAAGCCCGGCACAAGCCAATTTCCATTCGGTAAACGAACGGACCCTTGGAGGGAAACGGCTCTCCGCCTACAAGCCGCAAGCTGTCGAAACCCAGCTGTTTCTCGCTGAAGCACGCTACCGCACGCTGGTCGAGCAGCTGCCGGTCGTCACTTTTCTGGCCGCGCTCGATGGAGGCGTTAATGAGTTGTATGTCAGCCCACAAATCGAATCGCTACTCGGCTTCTCTCAGAAGGAATGGCTGGAAGACCCCATTCTCTGGTACACGCAACTGCACCCCGAAGACCGCGAACGCTGGCACATCGAGTTCGCACGCACCTGCGCCACCGGCGAACGGTTCCGCTCTGAGTACCGTTTCCTGGCGCGCGATGGGCGGGTAATCTGGGTCCACGGTGAGGCGCAGCTGGTCCGTGATGAGGCCGGCCAACCTCTCTTCCTTCAAGGGATGGCATACGACATTACGGAGAGGAAACGAGCTGAGGAAACGCTGCGGGCCGTCAACACGGAACTCGAAAGGCGCGTCCACGAACGCACCGCCCAGCTTGAAGAAGCGAATGCGGAGCTAACCCGCTCCAACGCCGAGCTGGAACAATTTGCCTACGTCGCCTCCCACGATTTGCAGGAACCGCTTCGTATGGTGAGCAGCTTTACTCAACTGCTGGCCAAGCGTTACCAGGGCAAGCTCGGCGATGACGCCGACGACTTCATCGGTTACGTCGTCGAAGGGGCCGGGCGCATGCAACAGCTCATCAACGATCTCTTGACGTATTCTCGCGTGGGCCGGACGGGCAAGGGGTTCGCACCGACCGACTGCTCGGCAGTCCTCGCCGATGTTCGAGCGAATTTACGGAAAACAATAGAGGAGACTGGTGCGGAAGTGGTTATCGATTCACTTCCTACTGTCTGGGCGGAGCAATCACAACTACTGCAACTGTTCCAGAACCTTATCGGTAATTCAATCAAGTTTCACAAGAAGGACGAGCCGCCTTGCGTACATGTCGGGGCCAGCCGCCAGGGAGACGAGTGGCTCTTCTGGGTGCGCGACAACGGTATCGGTATCGAGCCGCAATACAGCGAGCGCATATTTTTTGTCTTCCAGCGATTGCACAACCGCAAGGAATATCCCGGCACCGGAATTGGGCTGGCCGTCTGCAAAAAAGTGGTCGAACGCCACGGTGGCCGTATCTGGGTCGAGTCGGAACTCGGTAAGGGCAGCACCTTCTACTTTACGTTCCCGGATCGATCGTGCGGATGAGGGCAGAGATGAGCGATGCAGCCAGCAATCGTCCCATTGAGATCCTTCTCGTCGAGGACAACCCCGGCGATGTTCGCCTGATGATGGAGACGCTCCGGGATGGGAAAATCCGCAACCGAATCGCGGTGGTGGAGGACGGCGTTGAGGCGCTTGCCTACCTCCGGCATGAGGGAAAGTATCGCTCCGTTCCGCGTCCCGACCTCATTTTGCTCGATCTGAGTCTGCCGCGGAAAAATGGGCAGGAAGTGCTTGCGGAAATCAAACAGGATGCCGATTTAAAGCGCATCCCCGTTTGTGTCATCACGAGTTCGGCGGCCGAAAAGGACATACTCCAAGCCTACGACAACTATGTGAATTGTTACCTGACCAAGCCGGTGAATTTGGAGCAGTTTGTAGGAATGGTTCGATCCGTGGAGGATTTCTGGCTTTCCATCGTCAAGCTCCCGCCCTAACAGCAGAGGACTTATGGCTGCTACCGATCCACATGCAAGGAGCGAGCCGCGCACCGTTCTCCTCATTGAGGACAACGACGGCGATGTCCGCTTGATTCAGGAGATGTTGCGGGACGCTGCGGGCGCGAGTTTCCGGTTGGAGTGTGCGGAGCATCTGACGACGGGCCTTGAGCGCCTCGCCCGCGGTGGGATCGAAGTCGTTCTGCTGGACTTGTCGCTTCCCGAAAGCCAGGGACTCGATTCGTTTCTCCATGTACATACCAAAGTACCTGATACGCCGGTCGTCGTATTAACCGGTTCCAAGGACGAAGAGTTGGGAAACAAAGCCGTTCAGTCCGGGGCGCAAGATTACCTCATCAAGGGTCAAGTTGATGCTCTTTTGCTGGGGCGGGCCTTGCGCTACGCTATCGAGCGCGGCCGCATTGAAAAGGAACTGCGCCAGCGGGCCGAGCAGCTGGCAGAAATGGACCGCCGCAAAGATGAGTTCTTGGCGACCCTTGCTCACGAGCTGCGCAATCCGCTTGCACCCATCCGCAACTCGCTCCACGTTTTACGCATGTCATGCGGCACCGGTTCCGCCTCCGAGCACGTTCTGGAGATGATGGAACGGCAAGTCAGTCACATGGTCCGCTTGGTAGACGACCTTATGGAGGTTTCGCGGATCACACGTGGTAAGATCACTCTGCGCAAGGAACGCATCGAGTTAGCGGCCATGCTGCGTAGTGCCGTCGAAACCAGCCGGCCTCTCGTCGAAGCAGCTCGTCATCAGTTAGCTATCACCGTTCCGAACGATCAGTTAATACTGGAAGTCGATCCGGTTCGTCTCTCCCAGGTCATCGCTAATCTGCTGAACAATGCGGCCAAATATACCGAAGAGGGTGGCCGGATCTCGCTCACGGCTCGCCGCGAACAAGACCAAGCGGTGATCTCGATCCGTGACACCGGGGTGGGCATCCCTGCCGACATGCTGCCGCGGATCTTCGATATGTTCGCTCAGGTGGACCGCACGCTCAAGCGTTCGCAGGGCGGCTTGGGCATCGGCCTACATCTCGCGCGTACCCTGATTGAAATGCACGGCGGTCGCATTGAAGCTCGCAGCGATGGACCTGGACGCGGCAGCGAGTTCATTCTCCGCCTTCCCTTAGCCCAAGCTGACTCCCTAGGGAAGGAGGGCAATGTAGCAACGCGCGACCCGCAGACCGCTGGATTATGCCAACAGCGCATCCTGATCGTGGATGATAACCGCGACGTTGCCGACAGCCTTCTTATGCTGCTGCAATTCTTGGGGGCCGATGCCTATGTCGTTTATGATGGGCCGTCCGCGCTGGAGGCCCTTCGCATCTACCAGCCGTCGGTCGTATTCTTGGACATTGGCATGCCGGGAATGGACGGCCATGAAGTCGCTCGCCATGTTCGTCAGATGCCGGAATTCCAGAACGTGGTACTCGTCGCGCTGACGGGCTGGGGCCAGGAGGAGGACCGCCGCCGCTCCAAGGCGACCGGCTTCGATTACCACTTGGTCAAGCCGGTGAACGCGGACGCCCTTCAAGCGCTGCTTGCTTCTCTCCCCGTGAGGTGCATTCCGCAAACATGATGGTAAGTGAGAGATTCGGAGCTTCAGCCTCATGACACGGATCGGCGGCGTCGTACTCTGCGGTGGACAATCAAGCCGCATGGGTCGGCCGAAAGCTTGGCTGCCTTTCGGCAAGGAACTGATGCTGCCGCGCGTCGTTCGTCTTCTTGGCGAGGCGGTGGCGCCGATTGTAGTCGTCGCCGCTGCCGATCAAGAAGTGCCTTTGCTACCACGAGAGATCGAAATTATCCGCGACCCTCAACCGGGTCGTGGCCCCCTCCAAGGTCTGGCTGCCGGGTTAGAAGCGCTGCGAGGCCAGATCGATGCCGCTTACGTTTCCTCGTGCGATGTTCCGTTTCTGCGACCGGCGTTCGTTCTTCGTCTCGTCGAGCTGCTTGGCGATTTCGCCATCTGTGTGCCGGAAGTCGGCGGTTATCGCCATCCCTTGGCAGCGGTCTATCGTATCGAAGTCGCCGATGTCGCCGCACGATTGCTTGCCGAAGAACGCTTGCGGCCGACGTTACTGTTCGAGGAAGTGCCGACGCGGATTGTCCAGCCTGAAGAGCTTGCCGATGTGGACCCGGCGTTTCAGTCGCTCCGCAACGTGAACACTCCCGCCGAGTATGAGGCGGCTTTACATGAGTTATTCCCGGAAAATTGTAGATAGGGTATAGTGTTGCGGATGTTTCCACACATCCTCGTTCAGTAATAATGATGGCTCCTCACCGAGGAGGACATTTTTCAGGTGACCAGGAGAGATTCCAATGCCTCGAGTCCTTGAACTGAAGGGCGTGATCCACGGTAAGACGATTACGCTGGAAGAAGCGACTTTCCTTCCGGATGGTTGTCCGGTGATCGTTCATCTGACGCTGAGCCGCGAAGAAGCGCTGCACCAGTTAGCGCTATCCCGCGAGTCGATGAGTCCAGAAGAAGTGACGGATTTAGAAGAAAGCTTATCGGAGTTTCACGAACGGCCCGTCCAATTGCCCCCTTCAGATGTCTCATGAGTTATCTACTGCATACAGATACCTGCGTGTCGATTATCCGAAACGCCCAGCCAATGCAGCAGCACTTTACTCAGGCACTGCCGGCGACCCAGGTATCTGTCATCAGCGTTACCGGGCTGGAGTTATGGCTGTTACGGCCGAGAACGCCTCTGCGATATCGCCAGGCGTTTTTCGCGTTCCAACAACTCGTGACGCTCGTTGACGTGAACGAGCCTATCGCCCATCGCGCAGCAATGCTCGCCCACTCCTTTCGTAGCCAGGGGCGACGAATCGGGTTGGCTGACCTTTTGATTGCCGCCTCGGCAGTAGAGAATCAGTGGACCTTGGTGACGCATTCAACATCGCGATTCACCAACATCCCGGGTTTGACCATCATCGATTGGAATATCCCTTGAGATCATCTCGTAGCCAAGTCGAAGCCATCTCCGGACGCAACCTAATCCCTATTGCACATTGCGTTGCTCGCCTCGGCGATGCAAGCGGAGGGAGCGAGCGGAAGCAGCGCTGTCCTCGCGGAGCAGAATGGTCGGACAATCGCTGGTCTGAGAGGTTTCGTTGACAACGCGGACAAACGGCAACACCATCGGCTGCTCGTCCCCTGACTCGTTCTCGGCCTGCTGCTTGCGTTCGGAGTTGCGGCGGCGCCGCGCTTGTTGGAAGCGAAATTCGTTCCACAGCTTGCGGAAGCGCGGCGAGCGTGCGTTGCGGAACATCGCCCGGTGAAGCACCGAACGCGCCTCGTCGCTACGACCGGACAGACGCAGCCCCTTCACCAGTTTGTTCAGCACTTCAATGTCTTCTGGAGCTTGATCCGCTGCCTCGCGCAGAAGGGCCAGACCTTCCTCCGTCTGACCCAGACGCAGCAGGAGATGGCCGTAATCGGCGCGGCACTTAACGTGGCCGGGATCAAGCTCCAGTGCGCGGCGATAATGTTCGCAGGCGAGCGGGAGGTCGCCTCCCTCCTCGGCACCCAGGGCGGTTGCCAAGAGGTAGTGATAGCGGACATTATCCGGTTGATACCGCAGCGCCGCCGTCAGGTGGCGCCGTGCTTGTTTGTACCTGCGGCGTTTGAGGTGGATTTCCGCCAGCCGTGACTGCGTTTCCTCGGCGGCCTCGGCGGGCAGATAACGAAAGTGCGACAGGCGAGTGAAAACAGTCACGGCGTCGCGATGTCGGCCGACTTCCTGATAGCGCCGGCCCATGGCGAGAACGCCTTCGACGAGATTCACGGTTGGCATCATAGCGGCCTCCCTGCAGCTTCAGTTCACCAGCATTCCTTGCTGGCCTGCGGGCTGGTGGGTCGAAGAGAATTGCCCGCGAACGCCGATCATAATGATTTGCTTGCGTCTGAGCAAGATGAAACAACGTTCCGACTCCGGATCCATCCCGGCTCGGCCTTCTCAGCGCAAGCGATTTTTGGTAAATTGACGCTTTAAGATCTGGTTCGGCACTGGCCGGAGCCGTCTGCATAGGGAGGATTGTGTGGCCTCGATAAACTACAGCCAGGTGCGTAAGGGCATGGTCATCGTTGGGGACGACGGCCAGCTCTACTCCGTGGTGGACCGCGATTTGAACACGCCGGGAAACTGGCGCGCCATTCTGAACTTGAAACTCAAGAACCTCAAGACGGGCGCCGTCACGCCTCGGCGCTTTCGGCCCGACGACAAAGTCGAGTTGGCTTATCTCGATAAGCGGCCGATGCAATACCTCTACAAAGAAGGCGACGATTACGTCTTCATGGACAAGGAGACGTACGACCAGATCAGCTTGAATGCCGAATTGGCCGGCGAGATGATCCTCTATTTGAAGGAAAACGAGGACGCTCAAGTCACCTTCTACGACGGCAAACCCATCAGCCTCGAATTACCGGCAACGGTGGAATTGAAAGTGGTCGAAACCGAGCCGTCGGTCAAGGGTGCGACGGCAGCGGCACAATACAAACCGGCGACGTTAGAAACCGGCCTGAAGATTACAGTGCCGCCGTTCATCGGCATCGGTGAGGTCGTCCAGGTCGATACCCGCACAGGCGAGTACCTTAGCCGGGCCAAGTAACAGGCAATCCGAGCCTGAAGCGTAAGCGAAGTCTTCGCTCACGCTTCAGGCTCGGATTGTCTTCAAACCTCCCCGCTTGACAATCCCTTGCCAATTCATCAAACTATCAGCAACGGCTTGTGCCGCCACGGCGGGCAAGCTCCCCGCCAACGAATGCGTGTTCTTACCAGCCCGCCTGAATCGATTCGCTATGCAAACCTGTTTTCCATCGGTGCGTAACTGTCGCCACCTGCTGATCCTTCTCGGATTCGCACTACTGTTGCATTGCAGCAAAGCCATTGCTGCGGAAGGACTTAGCGGCGAACAGATTTACCGGCAGCAATGCGCCTCCTGTCATGGAGCCAAGGGCGAAGGAAGTGAAGAATACGGCCGCCCCCTTGTGGGAGATCGTTCCCTAGACCAGCTGACGCGCTTCATCTCCAAATCCATGCCGAAGAATTCGGAGAAGAAGTGTACCGGAGAGGATGCTCAGAAGGTCGCCGTCTACATTTATGAGGCGTTCTACTCGAAGACCGCCCAGGAGCGCAACAAGCCGCCGCGCATCGAGCTGTCGCGGTTGACGGTGCGGCAATATCGCCAAGTAGCGGCAGACCTGATCGGAACATTTCGCGGCGCGGCACGCTGGGACAATCAACGCGGTCTGAAGGGCGAATACTTCAAGTCGCGCCGCCTCGGGCGTAGAAATGAGCGCGTCCTTGAGCGGATTGATCCGCAGGTCCAATTCGATTTCGGCGTTACCGGGCCGGGACCGGACCCGACGAAGTTTGAACCGGATCAATTCTCGATCCGCTGGAGCGGTTCGGTGCTGGCCCCGGAGACGGGCGAGTACGAGTTCATTGTCCGCACCGATCACGCGGCACGCCTATGGATCAACGACAACAAAAGGCCTCTGATCGATGCTTGGGTCAAATCAGGCAATGACACCGAGTATCGCGCTTCGATCTTTTTGCTGGCAGGACGTGTCTATCCGCTGCGGTTGGAGTTCTCCAAGGCCAAGCAGGGCGTCGATGATTCCAAGGACAAGAAGAAGAAAAGGCCGGAAGTCAAGGCGTCCATCGCTTTGGAGTGGAAACTGCCGCACCGCACGCCGGAAACGATTCCGCAGCGCTGCCTGTCGCCGCTGCCCGTGCCGGTTTCGTTCGTCCTTACCACGCCGTTTCCGGCAGATGATCGCAGTGTCGGTTACGAGCGCGGCACCTCGATCTCCCGCGCCTGGGAGCAGGCTACGACGGATGGGGCCATCGAGATTGCCGATTATGTGACGAGGCGGCTCGCCGAATTGTCGGGCGTCGGCGATAGCGCTCCGGATCGTTCGGCGAAGCTGCGCGACTTTTGCCGTCGCTTCGCCGAGCGTGCTTTTCGCCGTCCACTGACGGACGAGCAGAAACGGCTCTACATCGAGCGGCCCTTCACCAATGCCCGCGACATGGAAACCGCCGTCAAGCGGAGCTTACTGTTCGTCCTCAAATCGCCGCGTTTTCTTTATCGAGAAATCAGCGGCGCGCGAGACGGCTACGCCCTGGCCTGCCGTCTCTCGTTTGCACTGTGGGACTCGTTACCCGATGCGGAGCTGTTGCAAGCGGCGGCGTCCGGCAAGCTGGCCACGCGGGAACAGGTGCTTCGTCAAGCCGAGCGAATGGTCTCCGATCTGCGGACGCACGCCAAACTGCATGACTTCTTCATGCAATGGCTCAAGGTCGATCCTGCGCCCGATTTGGCCAAGGATTCCACGCAGTTTCCCGGCTTCGATCGCGTCGCCGCTTCGGATTTGCGCACCTCGCTGGAGCTATTCCTGGATGACGTGCTTTGGTCCGATGCTTCGGACTTCCGCCAACTTTTCCTCACCGACTATCTGTATCTGAACGGCCGGCTCGCGCAGCTGTACGGTATCAATCTTCCGACCAATGCCGCGTTCCAGAAAGTCCCTCCGAAGAACGGCGATCGGGCGGGCATTCTCACGCATCCCTATTTGATGGCGACATTTGCGTACACGGCGGCCAGTTCCCCCATTCATCGCGGCGTGTTCCTGGCCCGTAGCGTCCTGGGCCGTACCCTGCTGCCGCCGCCCGAAGCGTTTACACCACTGCCGGCGGAGTTGCATCCGAAACTGACCACCCGTGAGCGCGTCGATCTGCAAACCCGGCCGCAAGCCTGCCGAACGTGCCACGGCATGATTAACCCGCTCGGTTTCACCCTAGAAAACTTCGATGCCATCGGCCGATTCCGGGATAGGGAAAAGGACAAGCCGGTCAATCCGATGGGGAGCTACCTGACGCGCAAGGGGGAGACGGTGCAATTCACCGGCGTCCGCGACCTTGCCGGTTTCCTCGCCGCCAGCGACGAGGTGCAAGAGGCATTCGTGGAACAGCTCTTCCACTATTTCGTCAAGCAACCGATCCGCGCCTACGGATCAGACAAGATTTCCGATCTACGACGATTTTTTGTTGACAACCGCTGCAATGTCCGCAAACTGATGGTGGAGATTGCCGTGGAGACTGCTTTAGGTCCAACCGAAGATAAATCGAAGGTTCTCAAACGCTAACCGGAGATGTGAGCGATGCTGAACAGAACGCGACGCGAGTTCATCCGTGAGCTGGGTATTGGTGCGACAGCCCTGCCGTTCATCCTGAACCTGCCTAGTCTCGGCTTCGCCAATCAACGACAGCGCAAGCAGCGGCTGGTCTTTCTCTTCAGCCCCAACGGCGTTGTTCCTTCCGCGTTTTGGCCCGATGAGGAAGGCAAGCTCACCACACTCAAAGAAAGTCTCAAGCCGCTGGAGCCGTTCAAGGAGCGCACCCTGATTCTACATGGTGTGTGCGACAAGGTGCGCGGCGATGGCGACAATCACATGCGCGGCATCGGCTGTCTCTTAACCGGCATCGAGCTATTCCCCGGCAACATCCAGGGCGGCTCGCATACGCCGGCCGGTTGGGCGAGTGGCTTGTCCATCGATCAGGAAATCAAGAACTACCTGCAAGCCAACCCAGCGACGCGAACACGCTTTGGCTCGCTGGAGTTCGGCGTCATGGTCCCCGATCGCGCCGACACCTGGACGCGGATGATCTATGGCGGCCCAAACAAACCCATCGCGCCCATTGACGATCCGTATCAAATGTTCGCCAAGCTCTATGGCCGAATGAAAGATCAGGAGCATCTCAAAAGCATTCTCGACGATTTGCAGGAAGATCTGAACAAGGTTCGTTCCGCCGTCAGCACCGAAGACCGCCGTTTGTTGGACGAACACGCCGGCTTCGTCCGCGAGATGGAGCAAGAGTTGAAGGCAAGTAAGAAGCAGGATGTCGGCCACGCCGTTCCTGAGCTGGAACCCGGCGTCAAGGCCGAGAACGACAATATCCCGCGTATCAGCAAAATGCAGATCGACCTGATGGTCAACAGCTTCGCCGCCGATTTCGCGCGGGTGGCGTCGCTGCAATTCACCAATTCGGTCGGCCAGGCGCGGATGCGCTGGCTGAAGATCAACGAGGGCCATCATGAATTATCCCACCACCCCGACAGCGATAAGGATGCCGTGGACAAGCTGACACGCATCAACAAATGGTTCTGCGAGCAAATGGCCTACCTGGCCAAACGCTTGGCCGAGACGCCGGAGCCGGGCGGCGACGGCAGCTTGCTCGACAACACGCTGCTTGTATGGACCAATGAGTTGGGCAAGGGCAATTCGCACACGTTGGACAATATCCCGTTCGTGCTGGTCGGCAACGGTCTCGATTTCAAGATGGGTCGCTCAATCAAGTATCCGAAACTGCCGCACAATCGCTTGCTGTTGTCACTGGCGCACGGCATGGGCCATCGCATCAAGACGTTTGGCAACCCCGATTTCTGTGGGGGGGGACCGCTGCCGAATTTGAGCTAAGAATGGCCCTTTAACCAGCCCTCAGTAAGCGAGGGCCTCCCTCGCTCACGCTTCGGGCTGGTAAACCGTGCCTGAAACATTTCTCTCTCCTTGCGAACTGAGCTATGATGGAATGACGCCACGTCGCGTCACGAACGGTCGTTCCCAGCCAGTTCGCAAGGGCAACGCACATGACCCCGCGAGTCGCCGCATGTCTCGTGGCTGCCTGTTGGATCGTCTTCTCCTCTGCTCTCTTTGCCGATGAAGACGCGGCCGGCGATGAGCAAATCCTTCGCGCGTCCGGTATTGGCACGGATGATCGCTCTCTTCTCGATTTCTTCCGCAAACAAATCGCGGATACAGCGACGTTGCAACAAGCCCGTCAGCTGATCGACCAGCTGGGCTCCGACTCGTTTTTCCTCCGCGAACAAGCCAGTGCCAACCTCACAGCCTTGGGGCCGCTTGTACTGCCGCTTTTGCAGCAAACAATCCGCCAGACGGCGGATCTCGAAGTTCGCCGTCGTGCTCGTGATGCCGTGCGTCAGCTGAGAAGCCGCTGGCCCGCAGAGCTGGCTGCTGCCGCCTCGCGTCTGTTAGCATTGCGAAAACCACCTGGCACGGTGGAAACGTTGCTGGCATTTCTGCCCGGTCCCTATGACGAGAGTGTCGGCGAGGAGATCCAAAACACGTTGATCGCCGTTGCACGCAGCCGAGGCGAAGTCCATGCAACCTTGCTCCGTGCCTTGGCGTCCACCGAGCCTGCGCAGCGAACAGCAGCAGGAGTCACCCTCTGTCGTCTCGCTACCGGCGAATACTGGCCGGCTGTGCGAAAGCTGCTGCAAGACGCCGATACAAATGTGCGTTTGCAAGCGGCGTATGAATTGGTTAGCGCTGGCGACCGGCAAGCAGTCCCTGTGCTGATTGATTTGCTCGTGCAGCTGCCGGTCGAGCAGGCCGAGCAAGCGGAAGAGTTGCTCTACCGCTTGGCTGGCCCCAACGCGCCGTCGATGCCCCTGGGCCAAGATGCAAGCACTCAACAGAAATGCCGCGATGCTTGGCGGCTCTGGTGGCGCGAACACGGCGAACATATTGAGATGACCGTCCTAAAGGACCGGGAACGCCAGCTCGGCTACACGCTGCTCGTTCTGCTGCATGACAATCGCGTCATCGAATGGGACCGCGACGGCAAGCCGCGCTGGCAGATCACGGGCCTGGCTTCCCCGTTGGACGCCGAGGTGTTGCCGGGCCGCCGCGTGCTGGTCGCCGAACATGATAGCAAGCGCGTTACCGAACGCAACTTCCAGGGTGAGGTCTTGTGGGAGAAAAAATTGACCGAGCCGCCCATCCACGTCCAGCGTCTGCCGGATGGTCGTACTTTTATTGTCACGCGCAGACAGCTGCTGGAAGTAGACCGCTCCGGAAGCCGTGAAATCGTCCGTTATCAGTCGGACGCCAGTGGGATCATCACGGCCCGTCGCTTCCGCGATGGGCGCATTGGTTGTATCGAAAAAGGATCGTATTTTGAGCGGAACGCTGCCGGCGAAGAGGTGAGGCGCTTCACAGCCCCGGCCGGCGTCTTCACCACCAATTCGCTGACGCTGCTGGCCAATGGGCATTTGCTCATCACTTCGTATGGCGGCGGCACCGTTCAGGAATATAATCGATCCGGGAAGGTGGTTTGGGAGATCAAGCTGGGCCGGCCGCTCTGTGCTCTGCGTCTTCCGGGCGGCCATACGCTCGTTTCCACCCAGGATATGGTCCTGGTCGAGTTTGATCGCTTTGGCAAGGAGATCGCCCGCCGCGCCGCTGCGGGGCATCCGTGCCAGATTCGCCGTCGCTGAGTCCCTTCTCTCGCGCCTACAATAATCGAGGCGGCCATGCGTAAACGATGGAAAATCGCCCTGGCTTTATCGCCGCTGCTTCTACTTGCTGTCTGGATTGGGCGGCCGCACAGTGGAGAAGACCGAGGAGGAACATCGATGTCGGAAAAGATGCACAAAAGCGACGAAGAATGGCGCTCTCAACTGACGGACCTGCAATACAAGGTGACGCGCCTCAAGGGCACGGAACCGCCGTTTAATAACGAATACTGGAATAACCATGCCGACGGCATCTATCGCTGCGTCTGCTGCGGCCAACCGCTGTTCGATTCCGCGACGAAATTTGACTCCGGCACCGGCTGGCCGAGCTTCTTCCGCCCACTGGATGAAAACAACCTCTCGCTGCATGAGGACCGCAGTGCCTTCATGACGCGCACGGAGGTTTGTTGCCGCCACTGCGGCGCCCACCTCGGACACGTCTTCGATGATGGCCCCGCGCCGACCGGCTTGCGCTACTGCATGAACTCTGCCGCGTTAAAGTTCACAAGTGACAGATCCAGCCCGGGCCGGCAGTAAATCACGGCCCCTGTTACTTGGCTGAGATTTCTGCCTTTGCCGCTGCGGCCACGTTGGCCATGCGAGGGGCGCGTCCAAGAATAAATTCCAATTCCACCACTGTGCATCGCGCGGCTTGACGGTGTAATTCCACCGAGAGCCCGTGTCATAATCTTCGATGTTTGACAAGAGGTTTCTCATGCGCGCTACCTTCCTGTGTTTCGTCGCCCTGCTTATAGTGCTGCCTGTCGAAGCTGCCCTTGCTCCCGACCGGGACCGTCTGCCCCAGCTTAGCCACCGTAAACGCTTATCTCTAATTGTCCCAACGGCCAAGAATCATTCCACTCTCTCAGCTTTCTCGCCAACGAGTTGAGTGAATAAATGGCCCAACGCCGGCTCATAGTTTTTCCACCGCCCCACCGAACTCGCGTAAATCGGTTGTCGCACTTGCGTGACGCTCGCCGTGTCGATGGGGCGTTGCGTCCGATGAAACTCTAGACAAGCCGCCTCCCATTCCAGGCCGCACCACGACACCAGCTTTCGCGCCACGCTTTCCAGATCCTCTACCGTCTCTTCGTAGTCGATGTGCAGCACGGGCACCGGCAGCGTCGTGCGCCAATGGTCCATCAGACGCCGATAGTCATGGAAACGGGAGGCGATATGGTCAGGATCGTTGGCCCAGCGAGCCCGCCCGAAATTGGTCATCCAGCATGACACGGCAACATCGCGCAAATCGCGGCGACAATGGATGAACTTGGCCTTGGGGAACAGCACGGCCAACAGGCCCAGGAACATGTAATTCTCCGGCTCCTTATCGGTGATGCGCTGAGCGGTCGGGTGCAAGGCACGTAGTCG
>Ga0070739_10001249_pt1 | contig 39497 bp, 39 predicted proteins | sample Coa_R1_7_FD_66445 | JGI IMG/M metagenome (GOLD analysis project Ga0070739, IMG submission 66445) | Surface soil microbial communities from Centralia Pennsylvania, which are recovering from an underground coalmine fire - Coalmine... | ecosystem: Environmental > Terrestrial > Soil > Unclassified ...
GGTTGCTGTCCGACCAGCGCTACCGCCTGGTCTCTCCGAGGAGATAGGTTGATCTTGCTCACCCACCTCAAGAAGAGGAAACCTACAAACCACGCCTCCGTGGAACCCGGTCCGGCTCAGTGTTCGACGATGCGCCAATCACGATCGAGCCAGCCGCAACTTGGACGGACGATGAGTGGTTTCTCGACCAAGACGCCCGGGACCTGCGGCCCAACGAAGGCTGGTGGGCGATCCGGCCCGGCCAAGCCGACGGCCGGCTGATCGGCGGGAGCCTCTGCACCCTCAACCTCCTTCAGGGAACCCCATTCATGCCAAGCCTCGACGGCGCACTACTCATGCTGGAGGACGACGCCGACAGCACTGCGGCGGCTTTCGCGCGCGGCCTGACCTCGTTGCTCCAGCTACCCGATGCGGCTGCCATCCGGGGCGTCGTGATCGGTCGTTTCCAGCACGCCAGCCAGATGACGCGCGAGATGCTGTCACAGATCATCGACCGCCAGCCCGTCCTGGCAGACCGTCCCGTGCTCGCCAACGCCGACTTCGGCCACACCTCCCCGATGATGACCTTCCCGATCGGCGGCCACGCGCAGATCCACGTCGGGGACGAGAGCGGCATGATCATCACCCGACATTGAGCCTCGCCACCCACGCGCGGAGACATGCCACAACGGTCGCGCGCGGACGCTGCTGAGGCCCCAACCGAAGAGGCGGCCTCGACATCATCACGGCTCCGTCGCTGTCAGTGCTTTCGAGTCCGTCCGGCGAGCGGTGTTCGAAGAAGTACGACTTGGCGGCAGACCCCCGACCGTCCGGCGCTCGAAGGACCGGCATGGCTGCTCCGAAACCGTTCGTCGGCGAGCGAAATCAACGGAGCGCTTTGACCAGGGCCTCCGCCGCCGACCGCCTTACACAGCACCCCGACAGACGCGGACGCCGCCGCGGTTGGCAAGCCTCGGAGCGTTCAGGTCAGCGTCCGGTTTTGGCCAGCGGTGCGTAGGCGGTGTAGGTCGGGTATCCGGACTGGCACTCGCCGAGCTTGCGGCCGCTCGGGCTGCGGAGGGTCTCCTGCCAGTGCCAGTCGACGGTGACTCCGTATTGCACTTGCGTAGTCGGTGCGGTCGGCGCCGGGTTGCTGAAGAAACGGCCGAACACGCGGTAGAAGACGTAATAGCTGTCGCCGTTCCTGAGACGACCGTGCCCCTTGCCCTGGACGGCGAACTGGCGCCCGTGGATCGGAATCGCCACAAACGAAGCCTTCTCGTGGAAATCCCGGGTTGGGCAATAGAGCGTCCAGCGGAAGCCCAGGGTCTGCACCCAGTCCTGCGGGGTGAACACGAACTGAGACAGGCCTGCTGTCCGGTAGCGCCCGGTGATGATCCGCCTGGTCCGAAGCGGCGCACCCGGTGTGCCGTCCCGGTAGGCCCTCAAGGGGACGGTGCCGCTATCGCAGCGCAACCCTCGGGCCACGAACACGTCTTTGAGCTGTCCGGCCAGGTGATCGCCGGTGAAGCGGAGGCTAAACCGCAACGCCTCGCGACCGATGACCTTCTTGCCACGCGCGGTGATGTAGTAGGCGTTTCGCTGAAAGCCGCTGTTGAACGAAACGCGGCCGTCGCGCGAGATTCTCGCACCTCGCTTGATCGTCGCGCTGAACCCGCTGTAGTAGTGATCACCGTTGCTGCAGCGGCCATGACGGAAGCCGAAGGCGAACCCGGCCAGACGCCTCGCCTTCTTGGCCACGATGACCTCGGCGCGCAGCCGGCTGCCGGAGTGGCCGTCGTACCGCGCGCCCGGCGCGGCGATCATCGGCGACGTGCGACTCGGAGACGTGGTCGTCGTCGTAGTTGGTGGCGGCGGTGGAGCCCCGGTCGTGGTGCCCGTGGTCGGGCATGGAGGTAGGAGAGGAAGGCCGCACGGACCGGCACCGGGAGTCGCCCCGGCGCCTGAGGCGGTCGTCGCCAGAGCCACACCTGCCCCGAGGGCAAGCACCGCGACGATCGCAATCCCCAACGACGACCTAGCGGCACGCGCCACCCGCCTCATCACGTGGCAGCTTGACAGAGCCTGTCCATCGCCGCAAAGAGTCAGTAGACACACCAATGAGCTGACCTGGCTTAGACTCAGCGGTGTTTGCGCTGCGTCGCGTCCGTTGTCGCGTTGTCATTGATGGGGTGCGGGCTGGCATCGGCCGAGGCGTCGACCGAGAGTTGGTCGCCCCCCGCGGCACTGGCCGGAAATGTGCAGTCGTTCGGCTATCAGGTGAAGACTGCGGACACCGGCGAGGCAGTGGCGGCGTGGAGCGCCGGCGGCGGCATCTTTGCCGCGGCGGCTCCCCCCGGTCTGCCGTTCGGCCCGGCATACCGGCTGTCGAGCCAGAGCGGCGATGAGCTGCTGGCGGTCGATCGAGAGGCGGACACCGCGATCGTCTGGCGCGGGACGGACGCGAGGGGCCGGTTCGACGGGAATCTGTTGATGACCTATCGTGGCGGCGGAGGCCCGTTCCTGCCAGGCCGGCGAATCCTTCGCCGCGTCGGCGCGGTTGCCATCGGGATGGACGCGGCGGGCGATGTCACCCTCGTGTGGCAGACGAGAACCCGCACCGGGCGCACTTCGGGGTTGGCGGCAGCCGTGCGCGGCGCCAACGGGTCCCTGGGACGAGTCCAGCAGCTGGTCCGCGGATCCGGCGTGTGGCTACCCGTCGTCGCGGTGAACAGCCGCGGGGATGCGATCGCCGCCTGGCAATCTGGCGATTCGGGGCCTAACTCGGCGATCTACGCTGCGACCCGCCGAGCCGGACATCGATTCGGTGCGCCCTTCATGGTCGTCCCCGCCGATGTCGGCGGACTGGCCCCGAACGTCGGCATCGATGACCGCGGCGGGGCGGTGGTGGCGTGGGACGGTCCCTTCGACGGCGCAAGTCAAGGCCTCCCATTCAAGACGGTTCAGGTGGGCTTTGTTCGGGTTGGACGCCCTGGCATCAGCCGGGTGATCGGTTTGAGACGCCTACCACGGAAGGAGTTGTACGAGGGTGTCCCGCAGCCCCAAATCGCAGTTGATCGGCGCGGCCACGTGGCCGTCGCGTGGGATCTCGAGCCAGCCATCGGTTCCGGGCGAGATCTGGTCGAGGTGGCGCGCGGAGAGGTCGGCAAAGGGTTCAGCACCACCAGCACGGTTGGACGCGCCGAACTCGACGGGCCGGCCCAGCTCGCCATCAGCCCATCGGGCACGGTCCTCGTCGGATGGGATGACCTAGCGGGCCCCGACCAAGTCATCATCGCCAGCCCCAACGCGCGATTCGGCCTGAGACACCAGCTCTCTGCGAGCGGCCGCCTTGCGACCACCCCCGCGCTCGCCGTCAACGACCACCGGGCCGTCGCGATCTGGCAGGACCTCGGGCCAACCCAGGATCAAACCGGGCCTGAGACCACACCCCTGCTGTTCAGCTTCGGGTCAGGCTGAACGTCTCTGCACGGGCCCCAGCTCGCTGATCGGTTGCCGCGCGGGCGCAGTCGCCCCGGCTCGACCTGCGTTGACATCAGGCCCGATTTGATGCCCAATTCTGATGCCCAATTTCGTTTTGTCCGCAGATCCGTCCGTGGCCGCAGTCGGTAAATCAATCGTTTGGCAGCATTTTTATTCGATGGGCGGTGACGGGCTCGAACCGCCGACCCCCTGCTTGTAAGGCAGGTGCTCTACCAGCTGAGCTAACCGCCCGGCGGACGGATCGTAGCCCCGCCGCAGTAGAGTCGCGCACGGCGATGGACCTCGGAATCAAGGGCAGGGTCGCGCTGGTTACGGGCGCCTCGAAGGGGCTCGGGCACGGCGTTGCGCGCGCGCTCGCCGCCGAGGGCGCGACGGTGGCGATCAGCTCCCGCTCCGCCGAGCGGATCGAGCGCGCCGCGGCGGAGATCGGGGCCCGGGCCTACGAGCACGACGCCGCCGACGCGGCCGGGGCCGCGAGGCTGGTCGAGCAGGTGCAGGGTGACCTCGGCGGCCTCGACATCGTCGTCGCCAACAGCGGCGGCCCGCCCGCGGCACTCGACGCGCTCTCGTTCAGCCTCGGGCAGTGGCGAGACGCCTACGAGATGCTGCTGCTCGGGCAGGTCGCGCTGATCGAGGCGGCCCTGCCGGGGATGCGCGAGCGAAAGTGGGGGCGGGTCCTCTCGCTGTCCTCGAGCGTGGTGCGCGAGCCCAATCCGGTGCTCGTCCTCTCGAGCGCCCACCGTGCCGGACTGCTCGCCGCGCTCAAGACGATCGCGACCCAGGTGGCGGGTGACGGCATCACGGTCAACAGCCTGCTCCCCGGCCTGATCGCCACGGACCGGATCAGAGAGCTCGGCGCCGACTCACCGGACCGCGTGACCGGAATCCCGGCCGGGCGGATCGGAACGGTGGAGGAGTTCGCCGCCGCCTGCGCATTTCTCTGCTCCGAGCAGGCGGCCTACATCACCGGAACGACCGTGCTCGTCGACGGCGGCGCAAGCCGGAGCGTGTGATGGGAATCGCGGACCTTCCCGCCAGCCTCGTTCAGCGCATCCCCGACCGCCAGCTCGAGCTGCTGATGCGCACGCCGGCCCGCCGGATCGTCGTCGAGACGATCTTCCTCTTGATGCCGCGCTACCTCGATCGCACCCGGGCCGCAAACCTCGACCTGGCCGTGCGATGGCAGGTGGGCGAGGCCGAGCGCCAGCCGGACATCTACGACCTCGTGATCGCCGAGCAGCGCTGCCGGGTCAGGCGGGGCGAGAGCGACGTGCGCCCGCTCGTCACGATCTCGATCGAGCCGGCCGAGCTCCTGCGCGTCGCCGTCGGGCGCTGCAACCCCGTCCAGGCCTATCTGACCGGGCGCCTTCGCCTCCATGGCGACCTCACGCAGGCAGCCAGGCTCACGTCGGTGTTTCGCATTCCCGTGGGAGCGCGCCCCTAAATGCGGGTACGGCTCAGAGGTTGAAAGCCACGTGCCGGACGCAACCGCGACCAAGCTGACCGTCGCCGTCACCGGCCCGACCGGGACGTTCGGCTTCGGGCTGCTGCCGCTGCTCGAGGCCGAGCCGCGCGTGGCCCGCGTCGTCGGCATCGCCCGCCGTCCGTTCGACCCGAGCGCGCACGGGTGGTCGAAGCTCGAGTACCGCCGCGGCGACGTCCGCGATCCCGCCGCGCTTCATGACGCTTTCGCCGGCGCCGACGTCGTCGTCCACCTGGCGTTCCTGATCACCGGCACGGCAAGGCGCGAGCAGATCCGACAGGTCAACGTCGAGGGCACGCTGAACACGTTCCGCGCGGCCCGCGAGAGCGGCGTCAAGCGCTTCGTCTACGCCTCGTCTGTCGCGGCCTACGGGTTCCACGAGGACAACCCCGTGGGGATCAAGGAGGACTGGCCGGTGCGGCCGGCCAGCCGCCTCTTCTACGCGCAGGAGAAGGCGGAGCTCGAGCAGCTGCTCGCCGACGAGGCGAAGGCCGCTCCCGAGCCGGCCCTGTACCTGCTTCGTCCGCCGGTCGTCCTCGGCCCCCACGCCGCGGGAGCCAAGGCGCAGGTTCCCGAGCCGCTGACCCGCGCGACGCTCGCGATCCTCGGCCTCGCCGGCCGGCTTCCGGTCCCGGTCCCGGCCCTCGCCGCCAACGTCCCGATGCAGTTCATCCACGAGGACGACGTCGGCCAGGCGCTGCTCAGCTGTGTGCTCGGCGAAGGGCCGCCCGGCGCCTACAACATCGCCGGGGACGGGATCGTCACCGGCGCCGACATCGCGCGAGAGCTCGGCCTCGCGCCGATCCCGCTGCCGGCCGGACCGGTGCACGCCGCGACCCGTGCGGTCGCCCGGCTCCCCTGGCCGGGGATCGTGCCGCCCGCGGCGGAGTGGATCGAGGCCCTCAGCCATCCGGCGATCATGGACACAACGAAGGCCCGAACCGAGCTCGGCTGGAAGCCGCGCCACAGCGGCCTCGAGGCGCTCCGCGCGACGCTCGCGAGCGCCGGCTGAAAACGCCCGCGCCCACCAAGACCGCCAAGACCGCCAGAAACCTCGCTCCGCTTCGTTTCCAGAGGGCAGAAGGCCGACACCACGCCGGCCGCAAGCTCAAACACCCTCACGGAAGGACTGACGGCAAGTGCCCAGTATTCCCCCACGCCTGTTCAGATCGCTGCTGGCTGCGGCCGGCGCGACGACCCTCGCCTGCGCCGCGGTCGCGGCCCCGGCCGGGGCCGCGACCCGGTGGTCTGCAACCCACACGAAGGCGCTGCACCTCACCGGCACCAACCTCGGGTCCGCGCCGGGCAGCCAGCGCGTCGAAGTCAGCGCGGTCCTGCCCCTGCGGCACTCCACGCAGATCAACCGCCTGATCGAGTCCCGGACGATCCTCAGCGCCGCCGAGGCGCGTGCGCGCTTCAGCCCGAGCGCCGCCACCGCCAGGGCGGTCGCCAGGTACCTGCGCAGTCAGGGCTTCACGCGCGTGAGCATCGCGCGCGACCGGCTGCTCGTCACCGGATACGGCACGGTGGCGCAGGCGCAGCGCGCGTTCGACACGCGCATCGACAGCTACCGCCTGCACGGTCAGGTCGTCTACGCCAACACCGCGCCGGCCAGCGTGCCGGCCGCGTTGTCCGGCGAGGTCAAGGCGGTGCTCGGCCTCTCCGACGTGCCGCTGCCGACGCACAAGCTGGCCGCCGCGGGAAGCCCCGACCTGACGGGCTTCACGCCGAAGGCCGTGGCCAACGCCTACGACGATGCGTCGATGGCGCCCGCGACGAACACGACGGTGGCCGTGATCGCCAGCGGCGACATGACCCCGGTGATCGCCAACCTGCGCTACGCCGAGAAGCAGTTCGGCTTCCCGCAGGTCCCGGTCAACGTGATCTACGACGCGCCGCCAGCGGCCAACACGACCAACAACCCGCTGACCGGAAACCTCGAGTGGGACCTCGACACCCAGTACTCGACGATGGTGCCGAAGGCGGTCAAGGCGCTCGACGTCTACGACGTCGGCACGTTCACCGACTCGGAGGTGGCGCGCGGCTTCAACATGTTCGTCTCCCAGGACCAGGCCAACCTGCTGTCCGCCTCGCTCGGGGAGTGCGACGTCCTGGCCTTCCTCGACGGGGCGATGGTCACGACCGACGAGGAGCTCTCGCTCGGCGCCGTGCAGGGGCAGAGCTCGTTCGCCTCGACCGGCGACAACGGCTACGCCTGTCCCGAGGTCGCCTCGACGGGCGTCCCGGAAGGTCCTCCCGGGGTGAGCTGGCCGTCGGACGGCGAGTACACGACGGGCGTCGGCGGCACCACGCTGCTGGCCGACTCGGACGGCAACGTGCAGAACGAGATCGCCTGGATCGGCGGCGGCGGCGGTGTCTCCCCGTGGGAGGTCGCGCCGCCGTGGACGCTCCAGGCCAACGGCCTCGGCCAGAGCTGGCAGTACACCAACCAGGGCGGCCGGTCCGTGCCGGACGTCGCGGCCGTGGCCGACTCCAACACCCCGGTGCTCGTCTACGGCTCGACGAGCGGCTCCCCCACCGGCGTCGGTGGGACGAGCGTCGCGAGCCCGGTGACGATGGGGCTGTTCGCCTCGGTTCAGTCGAAGCTCGGCAACGCCGCGGGCCTCGCGTCGTATGACTTCTACTCGGTCTACAACGCGGTCAACCCGGCGACAACCGTCGCCGGCCCACTCGGCCCGACGTATGTCCCGGCCACGAACCCGAGCCCGGTGCCGGGCTTCCGGGACATCACGGTCGGCACCAACGGTGGGTGCGTAGCCCGCGCCGGCTATGACTACTGCACCGGCATCGGGTCGCTCCAGGCAGCGGCCCTCGCCGGCAAGCTCTAAGCCCAGCACTCACCAAGCGCAGCACGGGCGGCCCGGTCATCATCGACCGGGCCGCCCGCTATTTGGGCAAATGGTCACAGCACTGACCATTTCCACCCTTGCTTTCGGTCCGTGCTCGAAGGTATAAGACGCGCCGGAGAGAGGAGATGGATTGCCCACAGGCGGTTCTGCCAAGCGGCTGATCGCCACGATCACGGCCGTCGCGGTCGTGTGCGTGGCCATCGGTCTTTACATCGGTCTGTACCTGACGAACGTGCCGGGCTCGGCCGCGGCGACACAGACGTCCTCCGGGGTGCAGCTTCACCTCGCCACGGTGGCGGCCGCCGAGACCACCGACGCCCACCCGACGTGGGTGTCCTACTACGCGGTTGATGCAAACGACCGCAACTGGCGCCACGTGACCACATTCGTGCTGCCGGCGCACTCGCTCGTGCACGTCACGATCTACCAGTTCGACGGACAGTCCGGGCTGCGCAACCCGTTCATCTCGCAGGCCACCGGCACCATCGGCGGGAACTTCCAGCTGAACGGCAAGACGATCAGCGCGATCGACCCCGACGCCGCCTCGCACATCTTCGCGATCCCCCAGCTCGGCGTCTCGGTTCCCCTCGAGGGGATCCCCGACTCAGCCAAGAACCCGTGCGCCAACGCTCCCTGCCCGCTCAGCACGGATCACGAGACGATCTCGTTCACGTTCCGCACAGGCGCGAAGGGCCTCTACCGCTGGCAGTGCTTCGTGCCCTGCGCGGCGGGCTACATCTACGGCTTCGGCGGCCCGATGCAGACGGTCGGCTACATGGACGGCTTCATCAAGGTCGTATAAGCGGTGAACGACGGCGTCAACCACTTCCGGCGGGTGGCCCTCCTGTGGCTGATCGCGACGGTGATCCTGACCCCGATCGTGGTGCTCGTGCTCGCCCCCGGGATGCCACCGGGCAACGGCAGCGTCGAGGCGTCCGGGCAGGTGACCGACAACACGGTGCTGCTTGGCCTCTCGACGCCGGTCGCGCTTGCCGTGATCGTGTTCACCGGCTACTGCCTCGCGGTGTTCCGCGAGCGCGAGCCGGCCGGCCCCATCGTCGACGGGCCGGCCCTCCGAGGCCACGCAACGATCCAGACCTGGTGGCTCGTGGTCACGACCGCGATGGTGCTGTTCCTGGCCGCGTACGGCTCCGTCCGGCTGCTCGCCGACGGCTCCGGCTCGGGACAGGGCCCGAACCCGATCGCCGCGCCGGCCGCCGCGAGCACCGATCCGCCGCTCAAGGTCCAGGTGATCGCCCAGCAGTGGATGTTCACGTTCCGCTTCCCGGGCTACGGCAACGTCGAGACCAACCACCTGGAGCTCCCGGCCAACACGCTCGTGCAGTTCAACGTCACCTCGCTCGATGTGATCCACTCGTTCTGGGCCTACCAGCTCGGCGTCAAGGCCGACGCCAACCCGGGCATCGACAACATCGCCTACGTCACGACCAAGGGCCCGCTCACCTTCAACATCCACTGCGCCGAGCTGTGCGGCGTCTGGCACGGCTACATGTTCGACACCGGCCACGTCGTCTCCAAGGCGGCCTGGAACACGTGGATCCAGCAGCAGCAGCAGCAGTTCGCACCGGCCACGAAGTCGCTCGACCCCTACTCGCGGGCGTACTTCCCTGAACCGACGAGGAGAGGTGGATGACAACGACGACGGCAGCGCTCCCGCGGACGCCGCAGCCCCTGTGGCGGCGGCTGATCGGCTTCAACCTGCTCGCCGGAATCGTCCTCGGGGTCGTCGGCTGGTTCATCGGCTGGGTGATCGGCACTCACATCCACGCCTCGAGCCTCGAGTACTTCTCCGAGGAGGCGGGCGAGAACGACATCGCGGTCCTGCTCGGCTACCTGTTCGGCGTGATCGGCTTCCTGATCGGGCTCGGCTTCGCCAACTACCCGATCAGGCGACTGCTCGGCCATCCCCCGACGCTCGCCGAGCACGAGTCAGAAGGCGAGGGCGTCGGCCGCTACTTCCGCCTCTGCACCGACCACAAGGTCGTCTCGATCCAGTACCTGGTCGGGATCGGCGTGTTCTTCCTCGTCGGCGGGATCAACGCGATGCTGATCCGCAGCGAGCTGCTCCAGCCGACCGTCCACGTCTGGGGACCCAACCAGTACCTGACGCTGGTCGGCATGCACGGCTCGATGATGATGGGGATGATGACCTCCGGGATCCTCGGGCCGTTCGCCAACTGGGTCGTGCCGCCGATGATCGGCGCCCGGCGGATGGCCTTCCCGCGGATCGAGGCGTTCACGTTCTGGCTGCTGATGGCGGCCGGGGTGATCCTCGTCACGACGATCTTCTTCGGCGGCTTCCAGACCGGCTGGACGGGCTACCAGCCGCTCGGCGCGGAGGGCACGGCCGGCTACGACGCCTACATCGCCTTCTTCGCGCTGGTCGGCATCTCGATGACGCTGCTCGGCCTGAACCTGCTCGTCACGATCATCACGATGCGCGCCCCGGGGATGACCTGGTCGCGCCTGCCGATCTTCTGCTGGGCGGTGCTGGCAACCTCGGCGCTGATGTTCCTGGCGCCGCCGATGCTCGTCTGCACGCTCACGATGGCCGCACTCGACCGCACCGCCCAGACCGCCTTCTTCATCGCCTCCAACGGCGGCAGCTCGTACCTGTTCGAGAACCTCTTCTGGGTGTTCGGCCACCCCGAGGTGTACATCCTCGCGCTGCCGGGATTCGGGATCGTCCTCGAGCTCCTCCCCGTGTTCACGCGAAAGCCGCTGTGGGGCTACCGGCTCGGCGTGGCCGGGATGCTCGGCGTCGGCCTGCTCAGCTTCTTCGTCTGGCAGCACCACCTGTTCATGAGCGGCATCGACGCCGACCTGCGCCCGTTCTACATGCTCTCGACCGAGCTGATCTCGCTGCCCACCGGCTTCACGTTCCTGTGCGCGATGGGCACGCTCTGGCGAGGGCGAATACGCCTCACCGTGCCGATGCTCTTCTGCCTCGGGTGGATGTTCAACTTTCTGTGGGGCGGCATCTCCGGGGTGTTCCTGTCGGACGTGCCGAGCGACACCACCACCCACGGCAGCTTCTTCTCGATGGCCCACTTCCACTACACGATCATGGGCGGGCTGGTGTTCACGTTCTTCGCCGCGATCTACTACTGGGGCCCGAAGATGACCGGCTTCAAGCTCTCTGAGCGCCTCGGGAAGATCCACTTCTGGACGCTGTTCATCGCCTTCAACTCGACGTTCGGGCCGCTGTTCGCGCTCGGCTTCATGGGCATGCCGCGTCGCGTCGTCACCTATCCGACCAACCTCCAGGGCCTCAACGACTGGGTCTCGGCCTCGGCGTTCGTGATCGGCCTCTCGATGCTCGTCTTCATCTACAACGTGATCTCCACGCAGCTCTTCAAGCGCGAGCCCACGGAGCCCAATCCGTGGCACTCGAAGTCCCAGGAGTTCCAGCTCGCCACGCCGACCCCGGTCTACGACTTCGAACGGATCCCGATCTTCGATCCCGACCCCTATCCCTACGGGGTGGAGCAGGCGCCCGTCTCCCCGCGCGTCGCCCCCGCCGGCGGGACGGCATAGACGCCATGGAAGCCTCTGCACCAGTCCATCCGCGGATCGAGCCCGAGCCCCCGAGTTGGCAGCCGCGCGCGCTGTGGGTCGGCGCGCGGCTCGCCTGCGGATCGATCTCGTTCTTCTTCGTCTCGTTCCTGTTCGCCTACTTCTACCTGCGCTCGCTCGACCTCGACCACACCTGGAAGATCGGCAAGGTGAGTCCGTCGATCGGCCTCGGCACCGCCGTGATGGTCCTGTTCCTGCTGAGCGGCCTGATCTTCCGCTGGGGCCGCGGCATGGTCGACACGGTGCTGGCCGGCGCCGCGGCGGTGGTCCTCGCGCTCGTCGCGATCGCCCTTCAGTGCATCGAGTACACGACGCTCGGGTTCGGCCCGGCGAGCGGCGGCTACGCGAGCGTGTTCACGGGCTGGACGGCGCTCTATGCGGTGTTCGCGCTGGGCGGCGTCTACTGGATCGAGACCCAGGTCGCGAGCCTGTGGCGCGCCCGCCGCGAGGGCATCGACCGCCCGCTGGCCGAGGGCGTGCCGGCACACGAGACCGACCTGCTCGCGGCCGGCCTCGAAGCGGGGTCCTTCTACTGGGCCTACTTCGTGGCGATCGGCGTGATCACGTGGGTGATCCTCTACCTCGTCTGAGGCACGTCCGGGGGCGGTGACGGTGGACCTGACGGCCTGGTCGCTCGATCCATCGCTCGTCTACGTGATCCCGGCGGCGCTGCTCTACTGGCTGGGCGGCCGGCGCGGGCACCGCTGGGCAGCCGGCGAGCCCTGGCGGACGGCCGCTTTCTACGGGGGCCTGCTCGCGATCGTGATCGCGCTCGACTCCCCCCTCGACGACTACGCCGATCAGCTCTTCTGGGCGCACATGGTCCAGCACATCATCCTGCTGACCGTCGCCCCGCCGCTGATCCTGCTCGGCCGCCCCTGGCCGCGGATGTGGCGAGCGCTGCCGATGCGGTGGCGCACGACGCTCGGGCGAACGATCGGCCAGGCGAGCTGGACGGCGCCGCTGCGAACGCTCGCGCATCCGATCCCCGCCTGGCTCCTGTACTCCGCGTCGATCGTCGCCTGGCACATACCAGCCGCCTACAACGCCACGCTCAGCTCACAGCCGATCCACGACTGCGAGCACGCGATGTTCTTCTTCTCCGGCCTGCTCTTCTGGGCGCACGTCGTCAACCCCGGCCCGCTGCGCCACCGCCTCGCCTGGCCGGCACGGGTCGCCTACGTGGTCGGCGCGATGGTCGTCGGCTGGATCCTCGCGATCACGCTCGTCGTCGTCCCGCACCCGATCTACGGCCACTATGCGGCCCTTGCCACCCGGCCCGGTGGGATCTCGGCCCTCACCGACCAGCAGATCGCCGGCGGCATGATGTGGGTGCCCGGCTCGATCTCCTACACGGTCGCCGTCCTGATCGCCTTCTGGCGCTGGCTCGAGCCGGCGCGCCCCGAACCCAATCCGAACGTCTCAGCAGCTATCTGAGAGGAGACCGTCATGTCGACCATCCTGCTCGCCAGCAACTTCCTCGCCGGCTCGATCATCTCCCTGCTGATTCCGGTGACGCTGCTGATCTGCCTGGTCGGCTGGCACCTCCTCTCGCTCCGCCACGTCCCCGAGGGTGAGCCGGGCAGCCGCCAGCCGGCAGACGCGGCTGACCCGCTGGCCCGCGTCAGCGGTCCCGGCGAACCGCCTCCGGTCGACAGCCTGTGATCGACTCGGCTCAAGTAGCCGAGCTGCTGCGCCCGGCCGGACGCTCGCCGCGGCGCGCGATCGTGGCCGTGACGATGCTGGTCGCGGGGGCCACGGCGGCTGTCCTCGCGCTCGTGCTCTCCCATGACGGCGCGCCCCAGGGCACAGCGGTCGTCTCGAGCCGGGGTGGCCTCGACGGCCAGGCCACGTGGGCCGCAGGAGTCCGCCCGGCGCCGGCGATCGACACCCTGCGCGATCAGAGCGGCCACCTGTTCTCGCTCGCCTCGCTCCACGGCCGCACGGTCGCCGTCGTCTTCTTCGACTCCCACTGCAACCAGGAATGCCCGCTCGAGGGTCGCGCCCTGGCCCAGGCGGAGACGCGCCTGCCGGCTTCAGAGCGCCCGGTGCTCGTGGCCGTCAGCGTCAACCCGGCGGACACCCCCGCCAGCGCCCGGCACGCGGCGCGCGCCTGGGGCCTCGCCGCCGCCGCGCCCTGGCACTGGCTGATGGGCGCTCGCGCGAGCCTGGCCAAGGTCTGGGCGGCCTACCACATCTACGTGGGCCGCTCCGAGCACGGCGACATCCCCCACACCGAGGCGGTGATCCTGATCGACCGCCGGGGCGACGAACGCTCGGCTTACCTGTACCCGTTCGCCTCGCGTTTCGTGACCCACGACCTCGCCGTCCTCGCCGGCCGCAGAGCATGAGCACGACCGACCTGAGCGCAGGCGCCCTCGTCGCCACCCCTCCGCGCACCCGGATCAGCCTCGCGTGGCGCGACTACGTGACGCTGACCAAACCGCGGATCATGTCGCTGCTCGTGCTGACCGCCGTCTGCGCGATGGTGGCCTCCAGCGGCGGCGCGCCGGCCGCGGGGCCGTTGATCGCGCTCGTCGTCGGCGGCGCCCTCGCCTGCGGGGGGGCGAGCGCGCTCAACCACGTGCTGGACCGCGACATCGACCGCCTGATGGGCCCGCGCACGGCGACCCGCCCGGTCGCCGCCGGCCGGGTGTCTGCCGCCCGCGCAACCGGCTTCGGGCTCGTCCTGTCCGCGCTCGCCTTCGCGATCATCGCCGTGTTCGCGAACCTGCTCGCCGCCGGCTTGGCAATTGCCGGCGGCTCGTTCTACGTGCTCGTCTACACGGTCTGGCTGAAGCGGACCACGACCCAGAACATCGTGATCGGCGGAGCGGCCGGGGCCTTCCCCGTGCTCTCGGGCTGGGCGGCCGGGAGCGGCCGGCTCGGGGCTGGGGCGCTTTGGCTGTTCGCGATCGTGCTCGTCTGGACGCCGCCGCACTTCTGGGCGCTCGCGCTGCTCCTCGAGCGTCACTACGCCAACGCCGACGTGCCGATGCTGCCGGTCGTCAGGGGACCGCGGACCGCCAGCCGCCACATGCTCATCTACACGCTCGCGCTCCTCCCGGTGACGATCGTCCCGGGGGCGATCGGGACCTTCGGGGCGCTCTACACGGCGGCGGCGGCGCTGCTCGGAGGAACGTTCTGCGTGCTCGCGTGGCGTCTCGTGCGCCATCGCACCCCCGGACGAGCGGCACTCGTGTTTCACTACTCGCTGCTCTACCTGGCGCTGCTGTTCGTGGCGCTCGCGGCCGACGCGGCGCTGCGCTGAGCTACACGGCGACCGTTGCCTCGGCCCCGGCCGGCTCGGGGGCCAGCACCGGACGCCGGCGCGGCAGCGCGAGCGAGCCGAGCAGCGCCGCCACCAGCAGCGCCACCGCCCACCAGAACGTGTGCCCGAACGCGCTCGCCATCGGCGGCGCGATATGCGCGCGAACACCCGGGGGCACGTGGGCGGTCGAGCCGATCGTGCCGTGGCCGTGGCCGAGCCGACTCGATAGCGCCGAGGCGAGCAGGACCGAGAGCACTGCCGTACCAACCGAGGCGCCCGCCTGCTGGATGATGTTCAGGGCCGTGCTGGCCCGCGCGACGGCCGGACCCCGGATCGACTGCATCGCGCCGGTGAAGGTCGGCATCATCGTGAAGCCCATCCCGAGCCCGAACACGAACAGGTCGCCGCGCAGCAGCCAGTAGGAGGTATGTGCCCCGACCTGGGTCAGCCCGACGACGGTCAGGACGATCGTCACCAACCCGAACGGCACGATCCGGCCAGGCCCGGTGCGATCGGCGAGCTGGCCCGCGAGCGGCATCGCGATCATCGAGCCGAGCCCCTGCGGGGCGACGAGGAGGCCCGTCTGAAGCGCCGACTCCCCGCGCACCGCCTGGAAGTAGAGGGGCAGCAGCAGGAACGTCCCGAACACCGAGATCGCGACCAGCACGAGCGTCATCGAGGACGTCGCGAACGTCCGGTCGCGGAACAGTCGCAGGTCGATGAGCGGGCTCTTGGCGCGCAGCGAGTGCCACACGAAGGCGACCATCAACGCGAGCCCGGCCAGCAGCGGCGCGAGCACCTTGGCCGACCCGAAGCCGCCCGCCGAGTTCGTCTCGGCCAAGCCGTAGATGACCAGCGCGAGCCCGGGTGAGAGGAGCGCGAGGTCGACCAGGTCGAGACGCTGCTCGTGCGCGGGCACGTCGCGGGGAAGCACCCGCGCGGCGAGCGCCAGCGCCGCGATCCCGATCGGCAGGTTGATGAAGAAGATCCACCGCCACGAGACGTCGGACACGAGCCATCCACCGAGGATCGGGCCGAGGATCGGCCCGAGCAGCATCGGCACGCCCATGATGCTCATCACGCGGCCGATCCGCTGAGGGCCGGCGGCGCGGGTGAGGATCGTCATCCCGGCGGGCATGATCATGCCGCCGCCGAGGCCCTGGAGGACGCGAAAGCCGATGATCGAGCCAGACGACCAGGCCAGCCCCGAGAGCGAGGAACCGACCAGGAACAGCGCGATCGAGACCATGTACAGACGCTTGGTGCCGAAGCGATCCGCGATCCAGCCGGTGAGCGGGATCACGGTGGCGAGCGCCAGCGTGTAGCCGGTCGCGACCCACTGGATCGTCGGCAGCGTCGTGTGGAAGCGCGCCGCCAGCGTGTTGATCGCGACGTTTACGACCGTCGTGTCGAGAATCGACATGATCGTCCCCAGCACGACGACGCCCGCCACGACGAGCAGCGCGCGATCGATCGGCTCGGGCGCGGCCGGCTCGGGAACGGCGGGGAGCGGCGTTTCGGTGACGGTCATGGCCCGCATCCCACCTTAGCGGCAGGGATAGCCACCTCCCCGTACGGGTATCCCCACGACATGATCTCCGCGATCTTCCGTGCCATCGGGATGGTGCTCGGGCTCGTGCTCGACATCGTCACGCTGCCCTTCCGCGTCCTGTTCGCGCTGCTCGGCGGCGCCGAGTTCGAGTTTCGGCGCTTCAGCCGCGTCTGACCCGGCCAACCAAACGGCCAGTAGACGTGGGTTCGACGCGCCTGCTCAGGAGGCGATCGCCGGCTTCCACGGCCGGCTGTCCGCCGAGGCGGGAGGCAGCGCCGTGACCGTCGCGGACGCCTCAGCCGAAAGCCGCCGCTCGAGATCGGAGGCGAGCATCGGCCGGCCGAGCAGGAAGCCCTGGACGAACTGGCAGCCGAGCTCCTCGAGGCGGCGCAGCTGCGCGTCGGTCTCCACGCCCTCCGCGACGACGGTGAGATCGAGCACCTCGGCGAGGTGGAGCAGCGCCGCGACGATGTCGCGGTCGCGGCCGGGCTCGGCGACCTCCGCGATGAACGACCGGTCGAGCTTCAGCGCGTCGAGCGGAAAGCGCTGGAGGTAGCTGAGCGACGAGTAGCCCGTCCCGAAGTCGTCGAGGATCAGCCGCGCCCCGAGCGATCGGAGCGCATCGAGGACGAGGATCGGAGAGTCGGTGTTCTCGATCAGGACCGTCTCGGTGATCTCGAGCCCGACCGACGAAGGGGCGACCCCGGACTCATCGAACGCGCGGCGCACGACCTGCAGCAGCCGCCCGTCCTCGACCTGGCGGGCCGACAGGTTGACCGACACGCTGAAGTCGGCGGCCACGGTTCCGCTCGCCTGCCAGGAGGCGAGCTGGTCGCAGGCCTGTCCGATCACCCATTCGTCGATCTGCGAGATCAGGTTCGTCTCCTCGGCCAGCGGGATGAACTCCGATGGGGGCAGCATCCCGCGCTCGGGGTGCTGCCAGCGGATCAGCGCCTCGGCCGCGACGATCGACGGGCCGCTCACCGCGAAGATCGGCTGGTAGACGAGCACGAACTCCTGGCGCTCGATCGCCTGGCGAAGCTCCTTCTCGCGGCCGAGGCGCTCGAGCAGGCGGCCGCGCATCGCGTCGTCGAAGACCTCTGCACGAGCGCGACCGCGCGCCTTCGCGTGGTACATGGCCGCGTCGGCGTCGCGGATCAGCGAATGCGAGGTGCTCTGACCGTCGCTCGTGACGACCCCGGTGCTGGCAGTGACGAACAGCTCCTCGCCCGCCACCTCACAGGGCAGCGCGAGGCGCTCGGCGATGCGCGCCGCGATCTCCTGAGCGTCGCGCTCGGATCGCAGGCCCTCGCCGAGCACCACGAACTCGTCGCCGCCGAACCGGGCGACCGTGTCGTTCGTCCTGCGCCCGCTGTCGTCGTCGACGCGCACGCTCGCCCGCAGGCGAGACGCGATCTCGCACAGGAGGTCGTCGCCGACGTGGTGTCCGAGCGTGTCGTTGATCAGCTTGAAGTTGTCGAGATCGACGAACAGGATCGCCACGAACGTCCCGGTGCGCCGGGCCACGCTGAGCGCCTGATCGAGACGATCGAGGAGCAGCGCCCGATTGGGCAGGCCGGTGAGCGCGTCGTGATGGGCGAGGTGAGCGAGCTCCTTCTGGGCGGCGCGCCGCTCGCGCGCTTCCCGCTGGCTGCGCTCGCGGAGCTTGCGCTCGCTCTCGATCAGGCGCAACTGGCGAAGCGTCAGCGAGAGCACGCGGGCCATCCCGCGGAACACGCTGATGTCCTCGTGGCTGAACGGTTCGGCGGGCTCCCTGGCGATGATGAACGTGCTCTCGGGGTCGCCGTCGAGCACCACCGACACGGCCGCGCATTCACCGACCCCCGGCACCGAGACGGTGTCCGACTCACCCCGCCCGATCGCGGCGAGCTCGGCTTCCGGCGCGAGGCCGGCGGGAAAGCCGGTCGATGCGACGAGTCCGGCGGCGGTCACGAGCGCTCCGACGTCGGCATCGAGCGCCTCCGCCGCGCGCTCGACGGCGTCCCTCATCGCGGAGCGTTCGTCGACGCAGCCGGAGATGCCGGCCAGGAACTCGACGAGCTGTTGTGTCGACCAACTGGCCAAGGCGGCCCCCGATCAGCCCAGGGCGAGCGCGACCAGCGTCTGGTTGTGGAAGCCGCCCGCGCCGTGCGTGCGGGCGATCTCCCCATACGTGTAGAAGCCGGCGACCGGGACGCGACCGGCAACCGAGGAGAGGCGACGGATCTCCTCCTCGATGCCCTCGCCGAGCACGCCCCGCCGTGCGATGCAGTCGAACACGATCATCCCGAGCGGCGGATTGCCATCGAGCGGCATCAGCGCGTCCGAGCAGGCCGCGTCCGTCGCCTCGAGCACCGAGTCCCTGTCGCCTTCCATGAACCAGGCCATCGCGGCCGGCGGCACTTCGGCGATGCAGGCCAGCGAGCGATCCTCGAAGTCCGCGCCGCCGATGAAGCGCACCTGGTCCTCGCCGCTGCGCCGTCCGATTCCGAGCGGATGGGTGAGCGCGAAGCGGGTGAACTCGTTGGCGTCTGTCCGAGCTGCGGCGGGCGCGTCGAGACGCTCGAGATAGACGTCGAGCGCAGGCTGCTCGTCGAGCTCGAAGATCCGGTTCCCCTCGCTGCGCGTCACCAGCACGGGCTCGCCGACCCGGCGCCAGCCGTGGCGGACGCCGATCCCGAGCGGCGCGTCGGAGCCGATCGCCGCCGTCACGACGGCATCGGTCAGGACCTCGCGGCCGTCGAACTGGAACGTCCGTGACATCTTCAGGTCGTCTCCGGCGCAGCCGCCGACCAGCGGGACGCCGGCACCGAGGACTCCGTGAGCGCCCCGCACGATGTCCTGCTGGTTGCCCGCGAGGCCGTCCGTCAGCATCACCAGGGCCCGGTGGCGACGCTCCTCGAGCTCGCCGATGCAGGCCGCAGCCCGCTCACCGGCACCGCGCAGGTCCGCGGAGGCGTCGGTCGCCCGTCCGGTCGCGACCGAGAACCCGTCGCCGCCGAGCGCAACGACGACCGCGCCCGCGTCGCCCGGGCCGCTGGTCGCGATCTCACCCGCGGTCGAGCAGCCGATCAGCGGCGTGTCATCGGCCTGTTCGCAGATGCCGTCGAGCAGGGATGGCAGCTCGTAGCGGTCTGAGGCGAACACGATCAGCAGCTTGGCGGCGCGCCCCTCGAGCGCAGCGTCGGCCGCCTCGGCACCGGCGAGGTGCGAGTCCGAGGCTCTCGAGGAGCCGACGCTGAACCAGCGTGAGCTGCGCGAGTCCGATCCGTCCACCGCTCACGTATCGGATCCTTCGTCCGTCATCATTAGCCGCACTCGACGAGTGGCGGGATCACACCGATGAGACTGGCCGACATCTACGCTCGCGTGAGCCCGAGGCTCGCCCACCGTCCGGGGGCGAGCCTCGCCACCCGGGCCCATGCATGGATCGTGTCGCGATCGGGCGGTCGGATCGGCAAGACGTTCCTCGGCTCGCCGCTGCTGGTGCTCCGGACGACGGGTCGCAAGACGGGCAATGCACGCGAATCCCCGATGCTGTTCGTCGAGTACGAGCGCGGCTGCGCGGTCGTCGCTTCGAACGCGGCCTCCCGGCGCGTGCCCGCCTGGTGGTTGAACCTCCAGGCACGACCGGAGTGCGAGGTGTTCGTCGCCGGCCGCTGGCGGGAGATGCGCGCACGCGCGGCCACCGATCAGGAGGCGTCCGCGCTCTGGCCGCGGCTCGATCGTGCCTACGCCGGCTTCGAGCACTACCGCGGCATCGCCACGCGCGATATTCCCGTCGTGATCCTCGAGCCCCGTTAGGCCGCGATCAGGCCTCGCGCCTTTCGCCCGTTCCGAGCGATCTCAGCTGAGCTCGAGTGCAGGTTCGGCGTGGGGCGGGACTGTCTCGGGCTCCCCGGCGTCCCCCATCGCCGCGGTGCCGTGCGCTGCTGGCACATTCCTGGTGCGGATGAACAGCACGCCGATCGTCGCGGCCGCGACCGCGAACACCGCGCCGATCAGGAAAGCGACGTGATAGCCGCCGGTGAGTGCCGCGGCGACGCTGTGACCGGCGGCTGTGAGGTGGTTGGTCCGGGCGGCGGCAACGCTCGCCAGCACCGCGAGGCCGAGCGCGCCGCCCATCATGAACGCCGTGTTCGTGATCCCGGACGCCAGGCCGGAGTTCTCGGGCTCGACGTCGCTCATCGACGCCATCAGCACCGGATTGAACGCCAACCCGCCGCCGATCCCGATCAGGACCATCGCCGGCAGCACGTCGCGCAGGAACATCCCATGGACGGGAGCGCGGGCGAACCACAGCAGTGACAGCGACGCGATACCCAGGCCGATCGCGAGCGGCGCCCGGAAGCCGTAGCGGGTCACGAGCCTGGCCGAGAGACCGAGCGAGAAGGCCATCATGATCAGGTTGCCCGGCAGGAACGCGAGCCCGACCTTGAGCGGGCTGTAGTGCAGCACGAGCTGCAGGTACAGAGCGCTCAAGAAGAACACCGCGAACATCGCCGCCGCCCACAGGATCCCGACGACGTTGGCGGCACTGAGGTTCCGGTGACGGAAGATCCCGAGCGGCACGAGCGGCGCCTCGATACGCGACTCGCGCACCACGAACGCTCCGCCGATCGCGATCGCCAGCGCCAGCAGTCCCAGCGTCTGCAGAGAGAGCCACCCAGCCGTGTTGCCGTTCACGATCGCGTAGGTCGCGAGCACCATCCCGCTGGTGATTGCCAGCGCCCCCCAGACGTCGAGGTTCTGCTTCCGCGCGCCGGTGTCGACGTGCGGGAGCAGGCGCAGCCCGCTGATCGTCACAGCGATCCCGATCGGCAGGTTGACCAGGAAGATCCAGTGCCAGCCGACGAGATCGGTCAGCACGCCGCCGGCCAGGACGCCGATGCTGCCGCCCCCCGACATCACGAACCCGAACACGCCCATCGCCTTCGCCCGCTCGGAGGGCTCGGTGAACAACACGACGATCAGCGAGAACGCCAGCGCCGAGACGACCGCACCGCCGAGCCCCTGCACCGCGCGCGCGGCGATCAGCATCTCCTGCGAATCGGAGATGCCACAGACGAGGCTCGCGACCGTGAACGCCGCGGTGCCGCCGAGAAACAGCCGGCGGTGGCCGAACAGGTCCCCGAACCGGCCCGCCAGCAGCAGAAAGCCCGCGAAGGTCAGCATGTACGCGTTGACGACCCAGGCCAGCGAGGTCTGGGAGAAGTGCAGGCTGTCGCGGATCGTCGGCAGCGCGACGTTGACCACGGTCGTGTCGACCACGATCATCAGGTCGCCCACGCACAGGATCACCAGCGCGAGCCAGCGGGTTCGGGAACTCAGTTGCTCACTCATCGTCGTCCTCTCGGTCGTTCACCATTGTGACCGAGCCCAGCCCGGAAACTAATCGGAGGCCGATCCGGCCCGCCCGGGCTGCAACGATGAGCTGGTGAGGGCTCACTGGCTGAAGGCGGTCGGACACGCCCGCGCGCTCGAGGCGCTCCGCTCCATCGCGATGTGACGCTTTTCGCGGAACTGCGCCCGCGCAAGACGGTTAGCATGGCCGTGCAGCGCGCCGAGCACGTGACGTCAACGGACGACCGCTCGGCCGCTACGCTGCTGCCGAAGTGATCGTCGCCCGCCATCCCGCCGGCGCTGTGGCGATCACGCAGGCCGATCACGCGGTCATGTGCGCGGAGTTTGCTGACGCCTGGTCATCGCTCCGTGACAGCCCTTTCGCTGCCGATGTTCGCCTGGCGGCCGAGCAGCACGAGCTGGGCTGGGCGGAGCGCGACGCCGCGCCCCGCCTGAATCCGGCCACCGGCCTCCCCTTCTCGCTCAGGGACCTCCCGTTCCGCGAGTACATCGATGCTCAGCTTGTCGGACCGCGCGAACTGGGCGAGCGGAGCCCCTATGCCGGCCTCCTGGCCTCGCTGCACTACGCGAGTTTCTACCGCCGCCCGGCCCCCTGGTCCGTGCGGGCGGATGACCGAATCCTGCGGTCGTTCCTGGCCCGGAGCTCCCACCTACAGGCGGCATTGGCCAGGCGGGCGGGTGTCGGCGTCGAGGATCCGCAGACCGTGCGTGACGCCGGTCTCGTACGCTGCTGGGACGGTCTCTCGTACGACCTGCTGCTCGACCGCGTGCCGGGTACGCGGCCTCTCGCACCTCTCTCCTCCGGCGATCCGGCTGCCCTGCAGCTGGAGCGGCGCGGGGACCGGGTGACCATCGAGCCCTGGCCATTCGCGCCGGCGCGCCTGGAGGTGCATGCCCAGGGGCGCCTGCTGGCCGGGACGTACGGCTCCGAGGCGGAACTGCACGCGGCCCTGGCGGCCGCCGAGGTCGTGATCCTGGCGTACACGCTCGTGCCGGCCGCATCTCTCCCCGCTGACGCCGGACCAATGCTGTACTAATAGCCTGTGATTCTCATCTTCGAGGGCGCTGACAAGGTCGGCAAGTCAACCTTGGCCCAGCACTATGCCGAGCGGTGGCAGTGTGGGCTCGTGAAGACCCAATGGGAGCTGGGCGACCCCGAGTTCGAGACGAAGGCGTTCGCGAACCTGACCCATGCGATGCTGAGGGGCCTGGTCGGGCCCGCCGTCTTCGACCGCAGCTACCTCTCCTATTGGGCCTACGCGCCCTCGCTCGGATGCGACGCCAGTTTCATGCCGGACCTGATCGCCCGGTTCCGCAGCCGGACCCCGGTGCGACTCGTCCTGTGCACGGCCGAGCCGGCCGAACTGCGGCGGCGGTATGAGGCCGATCCCGATCTGTACTTCTCGCTTGACGTCGTCCTGGCGGCCAATGCGCGCTTCCCGGGGCTGTTGGAGCACCTGCCGTCCTCGCTTCCCGCCCTCCACCTCGACACGACCACAACCGTCGAGACTGCCCTCGACCGGGTGGACGACTTCCTCCTCTCGGAGCCTGGGACTGAACCGGAGCTCGACATCGGCATGCCGGGCGGATTGTGGGGTCGGGACGACCGCGCCGGCCGCCCGGTTGCCACCGGCCTGCGCCGCGCCGGCCTGGGTTGACCCACCGCGATCGCTTGCAGCCCACCTGGCATCAGCCGCGGCGTGACAGATGATGAGGTCACCGTTCAGCGCGACCCTGTTCTTTCGGGACCCCGAGGCCTTCGCGGCACGACTCAACGGCGACGAGCCGATCACGCGGTTCCAGGCCGGGCGAACCCGGTTCGCGCTCGTGCGCGATCCGGAGGCCATCTGGAACGTGCTGGTCGACGAGGCCGAATCGTTTCGCGTCGGCCAGTGGAAGCAGCGGAGCCGGAGGGTCCTCTGGGATGCGCTCAACACGCTCGACGGGGAAACCCATCGCGAGCGCCGGCGCCTGATCGGCCCGGCGCTCGATGGTGGCCGCGTGGCCGAGCGAAGCGGCTGGATCGCGGCGCGGGCCGAGCGCATGCAGGCCGGCTGGACGGACGGCGCCGTGATCGTCGCCCGCGAGCATTTCCAGCGACTCTCCCTCTGCGCGGCCGGGGAGCTGCTGTTCTCGAGCGATCTCGAGGCTGAGGCGCCCGAACTGGCCGCCGCCCTGACCTGCGTGGATGCCGCACTGCCGCGACGGCTGCCGCCGCACGTCGTGCCGCGGCGGCGTTCCGCGCTGCGGCGGGTGCGCCAGGCGGTCACTCAGCTGGTCGAAGAGCGGCGGCGCGACCCCGGGCAGCACGACGATCTGCTCAGCGCCCTGCTGGGTGCAGGCCTTCCGCTCTCGACGATTCGGGGGGAGGTGCTCACGATGCTGAACGCGGCCGTCGCGGAGCCGCCGCGGGCCCTGGAGGCCGCCTGGTACTTCCTGGCCCAGTCTGCGGCGGCTGAGCGCCGCCTGCACGACGAGCTCCGGGGCAGCACCTCCCGGCAGGACCGGCTCCCGTACCTTCAAGCCGTCGTCAAGGAGACGCTCCGCCTCCAGCCACCTGTCCGGCACATCGATCGCTTTGCCCGACAGAACGCGGTGCTTGCGAACCAGCGCTTCGGCCGGCGCGAGAGCGTGATCGTCTCGCCGGTCGTGACGCATCGCGATCGGGTGCGCTACCCCGATCCCGAGGTGTTCCGGCCAGAGCGTTGGCTGGCTTCGGAGCGGTCGAGTCCGATGCGCGGCGCATACCTCCCGTTCGGCGCGGGTCACCATGCCTGCATCGGGGCGGCGCTCGGCCGCACGATCATCACCATCACCCTGGCGACGGTCGCGCGCGACTGGCGGCTCCGACTCGTGTCCAGGGCGGCGGATCCAAGACGGGAGCCGCTTCGCTTCACCCCCGTGCGGTGGTGAGCCCGGTGCCGGTCGGAGGGACGATCGTGGGCAAGCCGACCCAGAAGCAGCCGGCCGCCGGCGGCATCGAATTCGACCGGCTGGTACGGATCGCTCGCTGCGGCATCCGGGGGGACGGACAGGGTGTGCGCAGCGCCCTCTCCGGCCTGGATGAGTCATCGGACGGCCTGGCGGCTGCGCTCCAACGTCACCAGCTGGGCGAGCTGGCCGTCCAGGCGCTGAGGGCAGATGACCCGGGTTCGAGGCTCGCTGGCGCGATCGCCGACGGACTCGAGCGGGTGCGGTGGTTTCCCCCGGTCGAGGCCCGTGTCCTCCTTGCGGCGTTCGTCGAGTTGCAGGAGGCCTTCCGCGCGGTGCATCTTCCCGTGCTGATCCTCAAGGGCGCGGTGCTCGCCCAGCGACTCTATGGCGGGCTCGACCGGCGCCCGCAGTACGACCTCGATCTGCTCATCACCCGGGCGGGGGCGCGCCGAGCCCGCCAGGTGACCCGGGGACTTGGCTACGAGCTGGTGCGGCGCTACCAGCACGCGGTCTCTCTTCGGAGGGCCCCGATCGAGGTCGACCTGCACTGGGCGCTTCGCTCGGCACCCGCCTACCGGATCGACTACGACCGGGTATGGGAGGACGCCGTGCCGGTCAAGCTCGATCAGGTAGCCGCGAGGACGCTCTCGGACGAGCATCTGCTCCTGCTCCTGGCCTCGAGCCTGGTGGAGGACGCCGCGCTCGGAACGGCCCGGCTCAAGCAGCTATGCGATCTGTGGCTGCTCGCACAGGAACTCGACGCGTCGTTCGACTGGGACGCCTGGTTTCAGGCTCGCCGGAGCGAGCGGCTCGAGACCGTGGTTGCGAACGGGCTTGCGCTCACCCTCGGGGTGCTCGACGCGTGGGGCGACGCCCCGCGGCTGGGTCAGGCCCTGGAGTCGCGGTCGGCTCTGCTTCGAATCGGCGGCCGCGAACAGGCCACGATGCTGCTCGCATCGAGCGGTGTCGCTGCCGCCAACTCGAAGTGGTTCGACAGCGTGTATCCCGGCTCGCCGTTCGTATACCGCATGCACTCGTTCGTCACCGGCCTGCCCGCGAGCCTCAGGGATGTGCGACCGGCTCGCTACCTTCCCTCGCGGCTGCGTCCCAAGCGCGCTTGAGGCGGATCAGCCCTCCGGGCGCCCTGTCGCCTTCGCAGCCGGGCCCTAGCGATGATCAGCCTGTCTTTGCTCCGGGCGCAACCGGCTCGTGTGGTCAGGTACCAGCGGAGGCGCTTCGAGCTGGCCTGCGCTTTCCACCAGATGCGCTCGCCCAAGTGAACGGATCGCGGCTCGGTGCTCAGCGGGTAGCCGGCCATCTGGAGTTCCTCGCCGGCGACCGCCTCGAAGATCGCGCGTTGCCCGGGCGTCATCGCGGTTCTCCAGTTCTCGACGTTGTCCGCGACCACGGCGCGCTCGAAGGCGGCGGGTAGAGGTGCTCGGCCCCGGCGTCCGGGAAGGCGGTCGGGGGTCAGCATCGACGGCTCGAAGGGCTCTCCGAGGAAGTCGCAGATGCGCCTCAGCTCCTCCTCCGGAGTGGCGGTCAGCGTTTCGTAGCGCACCTCGAGGAAGCTGGAGGCGTCAAGGCGTTCTGCGGCGCGGCGTCCGGCGGCGACGGCTCGGCGCCAGAAGTGGGCGGCGCCATACACGTTGGCTGGCCCCCAGGGCCTGGTCATCAACGACAGCGCCACGTCGCGGCCGTCCCGGACCAGGCAGAGCACCTGCGCATCGGGAAACAACTCGACAATCGTGTCGAGGTGCAGCACATAGATCGGCGTTTTGTCACCCCAGCGGGGCTTCCCTTCGGTCGCGGCCCAAGCGCGGAAGACCTGGCGAACCAGGCCCGGGAACGAGCGATGATGCTCGAGCTCGGAGGGATCCAGAGTCAGCTTCCAGCTGGCCACCCCGGAGCTGGCCAGAAAATCCGTGGCAAGCCGGCGAGCCTGAGCGGCGTCCTGCGGGTGGCCGTGAGTGGCGTACAGCTTGGGAATCACCCCGGTTTCGTGCGGAATGGTCAGACGAGAGTGCGCCCGCAGCAGGTCGCGCAGGAGCGAGGTGCCGCTGCGAGGACACCCGACGATGAAGATCGGGCGCTCGCTCGAGACCTCTCCGGCTGCCCGGGCGTCGGCGGGCGGCATCTCAGTCATATGGCCGCTGCCAGGTCAGCGAGTAGCGATAGAACACGTGTCGCCGGATTCGCGCCCCGGGAAGATGGCGCGCGGCGCCGGCGGTGATGTCGGCGAGTGTCGTGCTGAACGGCTGATAGGGCGCGCGGATCGCCGGCGGCGTCCGGCGACCGAATGCCTGGGCCACGGGATCGGCGAGGGCGGCGATGACATCGAGGCCGTGGTCGGAGGCCGTGGCCGGCCGGTAGAGACCGAGGACGGCCAGGACGCCCCCGGGCCGGGTGAGCTCTCTCAGTCGCGCAAGCCCCCGATCGAGCGGCATGTGGTGCAGGCTCGCGATCGCGGTGACGACATCGTAGGCGCCAGACGGGAGGTCGGCTGTGAGAACGTCGCCGACGATCCAGTTGATGTTGTCCGGAGGCGGAGTGGTCGCGGCGGCGTACGCGATCATCTCGCGTGAGCGATCCACCGCGTGGACAGTGGTTGCCCTCGCAGCCAGCCGGTGAGCGAACGTGCCCGTCCCGCATCCGACGTCGAGCGCCTGCTCGAACCTCTCGGGGAGCCAGCTGAGCAGATAGGGGTGGTAGATGGCACTGTGGCCGTAGATCCCGTCGCGACGCTTGAGCATCGTCCTTCAGTGTCGCGGAGCCGTTCGGCTAGGAGCGTCCTGGGAAGTCAGTAGCAGTACCCCCAGCGGGACTTGAAACCGCGATCTCCTGCGGTCGCACGGCGATCTATCAAGCCTTATGGGAGCCTCAGTCGCCGAAATCGCTTCCAGGCATACCCAGCTACAGCGCGCCGAGCACCTGACCGTCGAGGGCGACGTCTCCGGTGACTACATCATCGTCGAGAGGCGTGACGACGGGTCCTTGGTGCTCCAGCCGGACACCTCGATGGAAGCGATTCGTCGGCGGCACAACGCGACGCCGGCGACGCTCGAGGAGTTCGAGGCCGAGTACGGTCCGGTCCAGCCGCCAGACGGCGAGGGCTAGCTCCCGCAAGCGCGAACCAAAAGGGCTCCGGCGGACTACTTCTTCAACTTGGGCGGCTGGCGGTAGCTCATGTACCGGCGCATGAATTCATCGAAGCGAGGCACGCTGAATTCGATGTAGCCGTAGTCCTCGGTCGCGTAGATGAGGCCCTTGCCGATGAGCCTGTCCCGCAGCTGCGAAAGCGCCGCGGAGGACTTCCCGAGCTTTCCGGCCACTGCCCCGGACCGATAAGGGCCTCCGCCGAGCTCCGCCATAGCTCGCATATACCGCCGCTCCGCGGGGGTCGCACGCTGAACGCGGACCTCGTAGAGGCTGCTGTCGAGTGCCTCTTGAGCAATCGGAATCGCCGCGTCGACGTCTGCAAGAGCTATCGGCGACCGAGAAGCCGCGTTCCAGGCGTGCTTTCCGAGCTGCTGAATGAAGAACGGATAGCCGGCCGTCCATCTGAGAGCACTAGCGACCGCGTGGGGGTCGTACTCCACTCCTTGCTGGCGAGCTGGCCCTGTCAAGGCAGTGGTGGCTGCATCGTCGGCGAGATTGCCGATCGTTGGAAACGTAAATAGCCGCTCGGCGTAAGATCGAGCCTCGCCTGTCAGGCGGGGGATCTGGGGGAGACCGGCTGCCGCAACGGTCACCGGAAGACTCCGCTGCGTGACGCGGTGAAGCGCGCTGATCATCGCTCGGAATTGGATCTCATCGGCGAACTGGACCTCGTCGAGCAGGAATACGACGCCTCTGCCCTTGCTCTGTGCAGCCTCCCCTAGTTGAAGGAAGAGATCCGTGAGATCGCTTGTAACGGCTCCCTCGTCGGCGCCCCGAAGATCCACCTCGAGGCCGAAGCCCTGTGGGCCGGTGAGCCTGATCGTCCGCATGTGACCGAGCGCCTCGCGAACGCTCTTTCCGACGCGCTCACTCAGGCTAAGTCGTGTTAGGGCCTTCTCACTATCGCGCGCGAGCTCTCGGGCGAGCACGCTCTCCGGGGTCAGCTCGTGGTAGTAGGTGAGGAAAGCCTCGCTCTCGGCCTGGTTCTCGAAGGCGTTCAAAAGCACGGTCTTGCCAACGCCTCGGAGTCCCTTCACGACCATGCTCTGATCGCTGAAGCCGCGTTTCAGCCGACCGACCAGGATCTCGAACTGCCGCAACTCCGCATCGCGGCCCGCCAGCTCAAGCGGCCGTGAGCCGGCATTCGGCGTGTACGGGTTCGCGATCGGATCGATGGTTCGCTGACTATAGCAACTTATGAGGACTTATGACCGCTTTTGTCAGAAGTTGACATAGCCTTGCAGAAGTAGGTGACTCCGGGAGCATCTGCACGCGCACTCCTCTCAATGGTCAGCCACGGGAGCAGAAGCGGAGCGGGACGAAGCGACTGGGGCATTATTCGGCCACGATGAGCAGCTGCTCCCGGTGAGCAGGCGGCCACGCTGCTGATTTGCAGGCGTCTCTCCGTCAGTACCCCCAGCCGGATTCGAACCGGCGATCTCCTGCGTGAAAGGTGCGCGCAGGGGTTGGCGGCTCAAGGTCGGATCGCGGAATCCCCCATGAATTCAGGGGTTCGGCTCGGCCGGGTGGGCGAGGGTGGAAGCGAGTTCGGGAACTGAGGCTTCCATAAAGCTTCCATGGATTCGAACCAGCGACCTCGCCATACTGTTGGTATGGCTGTAGAGCGAGCCCCCCACGTCACGCTGACCGGGGACCGGGTCGGAGATTACGTCGTGCTTGAAGAGCGAGAGGACGGATCCCTTGTCATCGGTCCCGATACATCCATGGAGGCCATCCGGCGGCGGCATGGGCTGACGCCAGCGACGCTGGAGGAGTGGGAAGCAGAGTACGGCCCTGTCCTCCCGCCCGACGGCGAGGGCTAAACGGTGCCAGCGCCTTCGCGACCGGCACGGACTCCGCCGGTCGTGTTCGACGCGCTCGCGTGGTCCGAGGACATGATCCGCGCGTCGTCGTCCGCACGAAGCGTCGCATCGGAGGCGCGGCAAGTGTTCGAGGTCGACGGAGTTCGGATCGATCAACTCCGGGCGTGCGAACCGGAGGGCACCGATGGGACCGCCCTTCCACATTGCGTGAAGGTGTATCTACCGCCGCCCGCTGGTCCGCATGGCATGGTGCTCGAGATCGATCAGCGAGGCGATCGCCTGGTCCTGGCCTACGTGGCGTTCGGCCTCCGCCATCCGGGCCGAGAGGTGCGTCAGCCGTCGGTGTACGAGGTCGCGCACCGACGGCTGAAACTGGCCTGATCCAGGGCCTACTGCTTCAGGATGTCGCTGAACTCGGCGACCATCCTCGACCGCCGCATCGAGCGGCGGCGCGTGTCCGCCAGCTCGCGGACGTAGACGGCACGCGTGACGTTTGCGTCGCGGTGCCCGAGCAGGAACGCGATCTCGTCGATGCTCTCGCCCGCCAGTAGGGCGCGACTGGCCACCGTGTGTCGGAAGCTGTGCATCGACGGGAGCTCGCCGTGGGCGACGGCCTTCGGCCGTCCGTGGTGGTCCACGGCGTGAAGAACCGGGAACGTCGGACGGCCGTCCGGGTCGACCGCGTCATGCTGCGCGTTCCGTAGGGCGCGGCAGACGTTGCGCTGTCGAAGCGCTCCGCCAGTTCGCGTCGTGAACACGAAGTCGCCAGCTGCGACGAAGCGAGTGGCGAGCTTGTGGCGCGCCAGGATGAGCGCCAGTTCGCGCGGGATCGGAACGGTCCGCGCCGAGCCATCGGTCTTGGTCGGGCGCCGGTGGCCCTTCCGGTCGACCTGGAAGGCGAACTGGATCTCCGCGTCGTCCGCATTCTCCAACCTGACGTCGGCCCAGGTCAGCGCCAGCAGCTCCGATACCCGCGCGCCGGTCAGGGCAGCGAGGGTGAACAACGTGCGCCACGGCTCCGTCGCGGCTGCGATCGTCTGCTCGAGCTCCTGGCCCTCGAAGATCCGGCGGCGCTTCGACTGAGACGGCTTCGGCCGCTCAGACGAAAGCATCAGCGACACGGGATTGGTGGAGGCATAGGCCAGTCGCCGTGCTGCGTAGCGGTAGAGGCGGTTCGTGACCCCGATCACAATCGCGCTGCTCGACTCGGACAGCCCTTCGGCACGCAGCTCGCGTACCAGCCGAGCGAGATCGTCAGGGGTAACGGCGTCGAGCCGGCGCGAGCCGAACCGCGGCAGCAGGTGGCGGTCGAGCGCGTTTCGGTAGCACTCGGCCGTACGCGGACGGAGGTCCTGCACCGGCCCGTCCAGCCATGCCGTTGCGGCGTCACTGAAGTCCATCCGGGCGTTCGCGGGAAGCTGCTCTCCGCGGTGGCGTTTGGCCAGCAGCTCATCGCGAACGGCACGAGCCGCGCTGATGCCACCCTGGATCGTCCGCCAGCGCTGCCTGCCGGTTGCATCCTTGAAGCCGATCTCGAAGACGCCGTTGCTGCGGCGATAGATGTTCCGCTCTACCCGGACGCGGCGAGGTGAGGGACCTGCGTTCTCCATGCCGATCCCCTAAGCGACTTGAGCGAGCGCCGACGCGAGGTGCGCGCCACGACCGCCGGAGCGGCGCCACTCGTCGAGGTCCTCGCGGCGGAAGAAGAGCTTGCACCCGCGCCCGTCCTGCTCGGCCGGGATCGCCCGTTCAGCAGCGAGCTTCCTCAGCGTGTCTCGATGGAGGCCGAGGTAGTCGGCGGCGGCTCGGGAATCCATCCACTCGGACGCGACTTCAGCAGTCGCCGGCTCAAGACGAGCGACAACGGCGGCGGCCACCCGGTCAGCGAGTTGCTCGACCACGAGGTCAAGCAGCGCCTGATCACGTTGCGTGTCGAGCGGCGATGACTCGTTCGTGGTGACCTCCGGCACGGCGCGCAGAACGCGGCGCGTACACGAAGACTTCCTGAGGGTGGCGTAGCCTGACATCGTCGGGACCTCCTATCGGTCTCGGCCGGGCCCCGGGGTGTTGCTGCACCGCCGGGGCCGCTTTTGTGATTACCTAAATAGGCTACCGCTAGCCTCGGACGGATCCGCCTACCGATGTAGTCTCCAGACATGGACCGAACGATGGTCGCGATCGAAGACCTGCTCGACGCGCATGGCGTCGCCGAGGTCCTCAACCTGTCCCACTACAACACCGTGAGCGTCTACCAGCGTCGCTATCCCGACATGCCAAGGCCGGCTGTCGATCTCGGCAAGGGACGGATCAAGCTCTGGCTGCGTCCCGACGTGGAACGCTGGGCAGCCTCCAAGGCCGCGGCTGGGCGGCGCCGGCCATCGCGCAGCACTCGTTGACTTGGCTGGAATCTCGCTGCTCGTCGCGAGCGCCATCGTGTCTTTGGCCGTCGTTGAGAAGGACATGTTCGAGATGGATGGTCGATCCAACCTGGGCAGCATCTGGCCGTGCGGAGCGACGGCATGGATGCCGTCGCGGAGCACGGGCACTCGCATCCCGCCAGCAGAGGACCTAGGAAGCCACCGCGGCCCGGGCGGGATGCGAAACAGGATTCCAGCCGGACGAGGCCCTCGACAGCGTTCTCATGGATCAGGCTTCCGCTCCGCCACCGCGAGCAGAAGCACGATGACAACGCTGCCGCGCTCTCGCTGCTCGTCGGCAGCGAGCGTCTGGTCGAGCCCGGCCTCGGCTCTCGCTCGCCCAGGGCGGAGCAGCGGCCGGCCCTTCCTATTCGCAATAAGCGGGTGAATCGTCGCCCGCCGGCGCAGCCCTGCATTTGTCTGCCTGCAGGTGGGTGGCGGCAGGAGTCGCGCCATTCGATCGAGTCGGCGGCGCGCGCGATAGGCGGCCATAGCGTGGCATATCTGAACGAGCTTCTACGCGCCGCGTGGCTGCGCGGCATCCTCCTCGTTATGGAGATGGAAGATGTTGCCCGCGCCGTACCGCTCCTCAAGCTTGTCTCTCGCATCATCCAAATCTTCAGCGTCGACGTGTACCCGCGTGCCTGGGATGTCGTCGCTGGTCCAGATCATCGCCTGATAGCGCCTCAGCTTTCCGTCCACGCGTAAATCTTCTCAACGTCCCGCTGCTACTTTGGACTAGCGTCGACTGCCCAGCGTGGATCAAGGGCACAGGCAGGCTACGGCTCTAGCGCGTCCGCCTAGGACGTGCGCCTGAGACGAGTCGGTCCACCGCCGTGCTCGGCACTGAGCGGCTTATCAAGCAGCCACTCGTGACCCGTCTGGGGACACCGGTAAAGGATCTCCCAGCCGTTTGCCTGACGACCGGTCTCGATTAGATGATTATCCGCGTAGCCATCGGCAGTCCGGCTCCACATCTCAGCTGCGATCTTGCACAAGCACCCTTGCCGGTTCAGGTAGATCAGCTCGCGCTGCTCGACATCAGAGGGGTGCTCCACAACCGCGAGTGTTGCAAAGGCTCGATTTGCAACACTCCGGCGCGGCTCGGATGGCGCTACGAGGCTCGAGCTGCTTTCACTGCTGTGCGGGCATCTGACGGAGGAGGCTCACTTCCCTCCCTTGCGCGGAAGGGTGCTCGCGGACGATCGCTTCCGCGCTCCTGTCGGCGCAGACGACGCGTGGCAACGCGATCGCGTGTCCCGATTCAGGCAAGCGGAAACGCTCGGACCGGACCAGGGGCAGCGGTCCGGTCGCGGTCGGCCCGACCATGGGCTCACCGCGCCAGTCATTGATCACATTCGTTGAAGCAGCTCTGCCTTCTTGGCTTCGAATTCGTCTGGGGTCACCAGCCCTTGATCGCGCAGCTCACCGAGCTGGCGGATCTGGTCAGCCACCGAAGCCGAGGTTGCGGACTCTGCGGTCGGCGCCGCTGCGACGGGCGTTGGGTCGACGGTCGTCGCGCTAAGGCCCTGTTTGAAGCGCTCGATGATCTTCCGACCGGGACTGCCGAAGGCTGCAAAGACGTTGTCGACGTTCGCGGTGGCCTTCGCGTTGATCCTCGTCGCGTCGGCGCTTTCGGGGAGGAGCGTGACCTCGAGGTCTCCCCAGATAGTGGCCTTCTTGTAGTTCGCCTTGATCTGAAATAGCGCAGTCGACACTTCGATCTTTGTGAAGCCTTGTGCCTCGAGCGCGTGCGCGCACGCGGTAAGCCAACGTTCACGGCGTCCAGCGACAACAAGCGCGTCCTCAACTGATTTTCGGACCGCCATGGTCCCATCCTTCCTCTGCTCGGGGCCGTCAGCGACAACCTACTGTCCGCCAGCCTGTCTCCGCAACGGCCGGCCTGGCTTAAGCTCGCTGCGGACTTCGCGTGAACGCACCGCTCGACGTCTGGTCGGCGGGCGATCGCAATCCCCGAATGCGATCGCCGGCTCCGCCACGACCAGCGCGACCGTTTGGCGACAAGGGCATCATCCCTTGTTCGCGACACCCGGCGAATACCTTGCGACGCTCCCGATTGCACCAGCGCCTCGGACCTGGTTTGACGTGCGGACATTCCTGTGGGCGCAACGGGTCGCGTGCCTGCTCCGCACGGATAGCATGACGGGCGCCGCTCCGTCGGGAAAGCGAAAGCGGCCGCGGGCGCGGGCGCGACGTTGCCGCTGCGGACGAGCAGCGAGAGCGCGGCAACGTCGTCATCGTGCTTCTGCTCGCGATGGCGGACGGGAAGCCCATCCGTGAGATCGCTGTCGAGGGGGTCGTCCGGCCGGAATCCTGTTTCGCGTTCCGCCCGGGCCGCTACGGCTTCCTCGATCCTTGGCTGGCGGAACGCGAGTGCCCGTGCTCCGCGACGGCATCCATGCCGTCGCTCCGCACGGCCAGATGCTGCCTGGGTCCTTATCGGCCACCTATCTCAAACATGTCCTTCTCAACGACGGGCAGCGGCACGAAGCCGCCCGCGACGATCAGCAAGATCCCGGCCAGGTCAACGAGCGGTGCGCGATGACCGGCGCCGCCCAGCCGCGGCTGTTTCAGCCGGAGGCTTCCAAAAGGCTTCCATCGCGGCTGTCGGCCGGAGGGCGCGAAGAGAAATCAAGGCCGAATCGCCCGCAACCAAAGGCGATCCGTCAGTACCCCCAGCCGGATTCGAACCGGCGATCTCCTGCGTGAAAGTAGCGAGAGCTACGACATCCGAATATACGTTAGTGCAGGGGGTTTGCCTCCACCGACGGGGCTGACTAGGGGTACGCGAATTGTTGAATTTTCCGAGACGGTACCGGGGGTTTCGGCCGCAAAATCGGCGCGCGGCCTTTTCGCGCGGGGGGCGGCGGCGCCATGCTGACGATCGGCAAGCTCGGCGTGTCGCGGGGTCAGCTCGAGTACTACGACGCGCAGGTCGCGGCCGGGGCAGAGGACTATTACGCCGGTCGTGGCGAGTCGCCCGGACGCTGGCGCGGGGCTGGGGCGCTTGCCCTCGGCCTGGCGGCTGGCGAGCGGGTCGAGCGCAATGGCTTCATGGCGGTGATGCGGGGGCGCAGCCCGGTGGATGGAGCGGTGTTGCGCGAGATGGGCAAGCGCTCGACGGTGGCTGCGCTGGATCTGACGTTCTCCGCGCCGAAGAGCGTGAGCGTTCTGTTCGCCGTGGTCGATGAGGAGATCTCTGGCGCGCTGTTGGCAGCGCACGAGCAGGCGGTTGATGCTGCGCTGGGGTATTTGGAGCGGGAGGCGTGCTTCACGCGTCGCGGTCGCGACGGCACTGAGCGGTTGCGGGGCGAGGGGTTCATCGCCACCTCCTACCGGCATCGGATGTCCCGGGCCGGCGACCCGCAGCTGCACACGCACGTCGTCGTGGGCAACCTGACGCGTGCGGATGGGCGCTACACGGCGCTGGACGCGCGGGCGCTGTATGAGCACAAGTTCGCCGGCGGCGCCGTTTATCGGGCGGTGCTTCGGGCGGAGGTGTGTCGCCGCCTGGGGTGGGTGTCGTGGCGGCTGGTCGGCCGTGGGCTGTTCGAGATCGACGGGGTCAGCGAGGATGTGCTCAGCCACTTCTCCAAGCGGCGGGTGGAGATCCTCGAACGAGCCATCGCGCTCGTCGGTGCCGGCGTGGGTGAGCTTTCGCGTGAGCGGATGCAGGGCATCGCGCTTCAGACCCGCAAGGCCAAGCAGTACGGGATCGACGGCGGGACTTGGCGGGATGAGGTGCGCGCGAGAGCCGCTGAGCACGGATTGGGCGAGCGAGAGTTGCGAACGCTGCGAGCTGGCGTGGCGCGTATCCCGGCTGCGCCGCCGGCGGGCGAGGTGGCAGATCGGCTGTCTGGGCCGCTCGGTTTGACGGAGCTACACAACACGTTCGCGCGCCGTCACGCGCTCGCCGAGATCGCCGGTGAGTTCCACCACGGAGCGTCAGTCGAGGAGCTGGACCGGGTAACGAGCGACTACCTGGCTGATCCGACTGTCCAGCACCTCCGGTCCGAAGAAGACGAGCAGCGCTACACGACCGCCGGGCTGCTGGCATGCGAGCGGGAGATCTTGGATGGCGCCGAACGCCGGCGGGCCGAGGGCGCTGCCGTTCTCAGCGCCGGGCAGATCGAGTCGGTGCTGTGCTCGTGGGAGCCGGCGCTCAACGATGACCAGACTGCGGCTGTCCGTGCTGTCGCCTCCAGTGGGCAGGGGATCGAGGCGGTCGCCGCGGTGGCTGGCTCGGGAAAGACGACGATGATCGGCGCGCTGGCCGCCTGCTACGCCCAGGACGGCTGGACCGTTCTGGGCGCCGCACCCACGGGACGGGCTGCGCGCCAGCTACGTGAGGCCGCGGGTGTCCCGGCGGAGACGATGCACACGATGCTGCTGCGCCTCGCACGCACCGGCGGCTTCCAGGCGCGAACTGTGCTGGTGCTCGACGAGGCAGGGATGGCACCCACTCGCCTCGCCGCCCGCCTGTTCAGCGAGGCGGAGCGGGCGGGCGCGAAAGTCGTCGCGGTGGGGGACCCTGGGCAGCTTGGCTCGGTGCAGGCAGGCGGCTGGCTTACGGCGCTGACGGCCCGCAGCGACCAGGGTCCCTCGTTGCGCGAGGCGATCCGCCAACACGACTTCGCCGAGCGTGAGGCGTTGCGAGCACTCCGCGACGGCGACGCCGACACCTACCTCGAGCACATGCGGCAGCGAGTCACCGCTCACGAGCAGGAACACGCCGCGATCCGCGCGCTCGTCGCCGAATGGACCGACGGCCGCGCCCGCCACGGCGCCGCCGGCGCCGCCATGATCGCCCGCGACAACTACACCCGCGAGCTCGCCAACCGCGCAGCACGCGCGCAGCTCCACGCCACCGGAGAGCTACCAGCTGTCGAAGTGTTGATCGGTGGGCGCGCATACGCCCGCGGAGACCGCGTGATCGCAAGACGCAACGATCGCCACCACGACCTCGACAACGGCACCCTCGCCACCGTCGTCGAGGTCAACCGCGCCACAGGCGCGATGATCATCCAGACAGACGCCAGCGAACCGCGCGCCCTCTCTCCCAGCTACGTCGCCGACCACCTCGAGCACGCCTACGCCCTCACCGCCCACGGCGCGCAGGGCGGGACCTTCCAATGGGCCGGGGTGATCGGCCGGCCCGAGGAGTTCACCCGGGAATGGGCCTACACCGCCCTTTCACGCGCGCGCGGCCATACCAGCATCCATCTAATAGCCGCGCCGCCCGAGCGGGAACGCGAACGGGACGAGTATGCACCACCAGCACCGAGGCGCCAGCTTGCCGACGTGCGCGACCACCTACAACGTGCGATGCGCCGAAGCGAGGTCGAGGCCCTCGCCACAGCGCATCTGAGGCAGGCGGCCGCCCACGTGGGCGGAGGCTCGGACCATCAAGGCCTCCTATCCGCACCGATCGACCCCGACACCGATCTGCGAAACCCCGACCGATCCCGGGTGAATAGCAGCGGCAGCATTCCCGCCGACCGCACGGATCCCGCTACTGCGGAGCGCTCGGCCACGCGACTGAAGGGGCTCGAGCGCCTCCGAACGCACAGCGAGCAGCGGCGCGGCCCCACCCTCGGCCTATAGAAGCCCCCGCCGCTTCTGCCTATCCGTCGCGAAGAAGGCGGTCCGCCTTCATCGGCCGCCGGGTGCTGGTTCTCGCTTTTTCCGGCAGCGGGAGTTAGCCAGACTCCGACCTGCACCGACGCCGCCGTCATCCCAAACGAGCGGTCTGGTGGCCACCTGCGGCCCGACCCCGTCACCGGCCTTAGCCGGCGGACGGCCCCCTCGCCTGGATCCGGCACGACCCACACATCCGTATTCCCCCCCCTGCGGGGAGCGAGTTACCCACGTTGGGAAACGAGCGTTGTCCGAGGCTTGCTAGTCCGGGCGCCAACCAGACGCTCGGCGTCAGCAATCCGGGACGTTGAAGTCTGTGTTGTGGGTGTAGGGTCCGCCGTACGGATCGCCATTCATGAACGTATTTGCTGGCGAGTAGTACGCGTTGTTCCACGGCGAGGTAGCTATCCGATACCAGTAGCCATCTGGGTTGACGCTCGCGATCGTCGGGTCATAGACCTTGCACGAAACCTGAACCCACTCGCCTGCTGCGATCGGCTGGCCTACTCCGGAGGCGTTGTGGTAGTCAGTGAACGTATTGACCGGATGGTTCGGCGTTTCCTGCTCCGACCAGGTCTGCGGGGGCGGAGGAGGCGGAGGAGGCGGCGGCGGCTGCGCGGACGGGCAGGCCATCGCGCCGGGGGACGGCTGATTGACCGCCGCTCCGTCATTGATGAAGTGCTCGTTGATCCAGCCGCTCCCGCTACCGGGACCACTGACCCAGCTCGCTTGTTCCCACATACTGTCAGCCGAGCCCGGAACGTTTGCTGCACCAGCCCGATAACAACTGATCTTGATCGCGGTGCCGGGATAGAAGCCGACGCCTGGTGTGGGCTCAGGGGTGCTCCAGTCCGGGCTCGAGCGCCAGTAGACACCGCCAGCTGCGTTCATCACGTAGAACTCCCCCGCCGGAAGCGGTGCAGGGGTCGGCGTTGGCGTCGGGCCGGAGTTGCCGCAGAATTCATCTCCGATTGAGGGACCTTCCACGAGCTCATCAATCAGGAAATCGGTCGCTACCGTGACCGTCGGGGCTCCGTCGGCCTTCATGCAGCCGTACGCTTTCGTCGTCAGGACGAGGTCACGCTCGTAGCTGCCGTCGGGCTGCTGGACGACTAGCCAGGCTTGCTTCTGGCTCGCGAAATCGAGTGAACCTTGGAGCAGATCTCCGTTGAATTCGTAGCCTGCCTCGTCGCTGTCGACGTTCCCCCACAACTGACACTTGTTCGCAGGGAGGAGAGCCTGATACCACGAAGGGTCCGAGCGCCAAGCTTCGAAATCCCAACTATGGCCGGCGTTGGCGAATCTCGCGCCGATGATGTGGCAGACCATTTGCTTGTATATCGAATCGACCTCCGTCCCGGTGAGGTACGGGAACCCTCCGACGCAGGTCTGCAGGTCGGACCACATTTGGCCCACGTTCGTGCTGTCGTACGCCGCGGGATCGGGAACAAAACCGATCCGCGCTCCGTAGCCATAGCCGACGGCGTAGGCCCTGGACATGTAGCCACTGCTTTGACACGATTTGGCGGCGGAGGTGTCTGCCTCTGTTACGTCGTTTCCTTGAGGGTAGTCAGTGGGAGGGTAGGTGACTGCGGCCGAGGCGGCTGAATGAAACAGACTGTCGGTAGCGGCCGGCCTGATCAACGGAGGGGCACTTGCGGGAATCCATCCGTGCGTGACGCGCCACGACCCACGGCTCAAAAGCACCCTTGCAGGCTTCCGTGAATGGTTCAGAATGAAGGTCCGTTGAGCCATGCCGAGCGACAGCGGGTGACGAGGACTCCTGCCGCAAGCGACATACACTGAAAACCGTCCACGGCTCCCCCGTGCGATCGTCCAGCTGAGGCGGCGCGAGGGGCCGCCGAGGGTGATGCCATACCGCCGAG
>Ga0070739_10001252_pt1 | contig 39412 bp, 33 predicted proteins | sample Coa_R1_7_FD_66445 | JGI IMG/M metagenome (GOLD analysis project Ga0070739, IMG submission 66445) | Surface soil microbial communities from Centralia Pennsylvania, which are recovering from an underground coalmine fire - Coalmine... | ecosystem: Environmental > Terrestrial > Soil > Unclassified ...
CCCGCCGTGGAGATTCGCCCAGAGCAGCATGAGTCCCGGGAACCACAGCAGAAGACGGGGATTGGGGTTCCGCTGGTAGCGCCAGAGGAGGTAGCTGTACGCCGCCAGAAAGAGCAGTGTCAGCATCTGCGGCCGCGCGCCCCAGGTGATGCTGGAGGCCACGAAGGCGAGGGTGAGAACGGCAAGGCCCAGCAGCGGACGGATACCCCTCTCCAGCATCTGCTTGTACACGAGGGCGTAGGTGGCGGCGATGACGACGGCAAAGCCGACGATCGTCCCCCAGAGGCCGGCCAGGCTGTAGAGCCCGTACAGGAGCAGCTCGCTCAGCCACTCATGGTCGACCCAGGAATGTCCGTAGAAGGTGGCCGAGTAGATATCGTGGCGCAGGATCGCGTGGTGGACGGCGATGTACCGGCCGTCCAGCAAGTGCCACCAGAGGTCGGTGTCGATCTTGGGCGCCAGCGCGACCAGGAAGATCGCGCCGAGCACCGCCATGGCGCCGACCTGGTAGAGATCAGGGAACGGCGCGCGCGGTGGCCGAGCCGTCTCTGCAGTATCAGTCGTCATTGCTGTGCCTTTCGCCCGCCGTGTAGACACCGGTGCCGAGCGCGAGCAGCCCGACCGTCGGCAGGTGCAACGGTGCCATGAGGGAGAGCAGGAATCCGGGCGTCATCGCGAGATAGGCCGTCACGAGCTCCGCGCGAGCACCGGGAATGAGACGTCGCCGGCGCCAGATGACGGCGGCCGGCACGAGCGCCAGCGACAGGCTGTGGATCAGAGCGTGCTGGCTGGTGAGGAGAGCGACGATGACCGCCAGGCCCATGGCGATGTCCAGGGGCCGCGGCCGGCGTAGCCAGATGACGAACGCGGCGAGGACGGCCAGCGTGAGGGCGACGTCGGCGAGATTGATGCTGTGAGAGGGCCAGAAAGACTGCACGACGCCGGCAATGCTCCAGTTGACGATGGGATTGAAGCCGCCAACCGCCGCGCTGTAGTGCGTGGCGGCTTGTAAGGCGCGTGCGTAGGAACCGTAGATACCGGGCCTGAGCGCGAGGGAGGGGATAAGGAGCACAAAAGCGGCAATCGCAGCCATGCCTCCCAGCGCACGCCATCGGCGTTGAAGCAGCAGGAGCAGCCCGAACGGCACGACGTACTCAGGCGCGATGAACAGAATCCCCAATGCCAGGCCGGCGCGAAGATCTTGCCCGCGGAGTAGACAGACCATGCCCAGGACAACGGCGGTGAGGAGTGTGATGGACAACTGGCCCTGCACCAGCGCGACCATGACGGGCGCCGAGATCACCGCCGCCAGGCGCATCCAGAAGAGCGCGCGTCCAGTTACCGATGCGTACTGCAACAGCAGGGACAACGCCACGGCGAGCAAGATGCAGTCGTAGCCCAGGAAGACGAAGTAGGCGGCGTGATACGGCAGCAGCGCCGGCAGAGCCGCGCACAGCGCCACGATCGGCGGGTAGACTTCCTCCCCGGAGGCGTTGACGTGATCGTGGACCACCATGAAGTGGTGGTAGACGCCGGGCGCGTAGAGCTGCGCCCCGTGCCCCGCCAGGACCATCTGACCGGCGACGTAGTCGTAGAAGACATCCCAGCCTTCGAGCCGCAGCCCTCCGTTCATGGATAGAGCGACGAAACAGGCGGTAAAGCCCACGATCAGCGCGAGCGCGGTGCCGGCCATGTCGCGGACCGGCCACGGGGACGATGTGGTTGAGGGGACGGCGATGCCGCGGGCAGAAGACGGCGCGACAGGGGTAGCCGTCATGGCTGGCCGCGCGCGTAGAGAAGCGAGATCTTATCGCTGTAGACGCGGTGCCAGGCGGGATCCTCGGCCAGAACCTGGGCCAGCGGCGCCTGGCGTGTGATCAGCATCTCCTGAATGTTGTACTGACGGACGAGGTTCTGCCAGCCGGGCGCGGCGGCGTACAGCCCGAGATAGGCGTGCAGGATGCGGTTGTTGTACAGCGTGTCCGCCCGCGAGTCCATGAAGTCCGTATAGCGTGGCGACAGCTTCCAGAGCAGATAACCGCCCCACTCATAGGCGGTGTACACGCGCGGCGGGAGGTGGTGTTGCTCCAGGTAGCGGACGCCGCCGATCGGGAAGTTCTGGGACACAGACTGGTTCAGGGTGGACTGATTGACGTACCGTGTCCCCTCGACGAGGTAGGCCAGCGCCACCAGCACCAGCAGCGCGATGTTGAGAATCGCACCCAGCCGCCCCTTGACGGGCCGGCGACGATAGGACCAGCCGAAGAGCTCCTGCAGCACGGGCCCCGCCTGCTGCAAGTAGACGGCGACCAATGGCGCCACGACGATCGACCAGAGCGCCACGTTGCGCACCTGGCTGAGGGCAAGGTGGGTGAAGCCGAGCACCAGCAGGACGTGCACCCAATTGACGCGGCTGCGGCCGACGAAGAAGGCGGCAATGAGGAGCAGCAGCATCGCCTCGAAGACCATCATGACCGGCATGTGGAAGTCGGGCGACGCCGACTCCTGAATCAGATTCGTGTACTGGTTGGGCGTGATAAACGTCAGCGGGTAGAGCAGCAGCCGGTAGGTGTGCGGATTGACCACCGTCACGGCGAACGTGACGAGCAGCGTGATGCCGAGCGCGCGCAGATCGCTCGCACTCCAGGCGCCCGGCAGCCCGGTGAGGCGATTGAGCGCGGCACCCACGAGCACGGCGGCGAGAAGGACCAGGCCCAGCACGAACCCGGCGTGCATGTTGGCCCAGAGCAGCATCAAGAGCGGGAAGACGGCGAGCAGCCGCCGGTTGCGTGACTGATCGAACCGCAACAGCACGTAGGCATACACCGCGCAGAAGAAAAGGGACAGCATCTGCACGCGCGGTCCCCAACTGGCGCTCGAGGCCATGAACGCGGCCGCCAGGATGAAGAGGGCGAGCACGGGGTGGACGCCCTGGCGCCGCATCGTGGCGTAGACGAAACCAAACGCCGCGCAGATGACGAGGGCGAACGCGACGATCGGCCCCCACAGGCCGGCCAGCGAGTACAGGCCGAAGAACCACAGCTCGGTGAGCCACTCGTGGTCGGTCCACGGCTGCCCGCGCATCGTGAACGACATGAAGTCGACCGAGGGAACGGTGTGATGCGTCCAGATGTACTGTCCGGTCTTGAGATGCCACCAGAAATCGGTATCGACGCGCGGCGCGACCGCCACGACGAAAATGGCTCCCATGATGGCGATGAGCGCCACCTGATACAGCGACGGCACAAAGCGTGAGGTCGACACGGCTCTCGCGCCGGCCGTTTGTTCTCGTTCAGCCAGCATTGGCAGACTCCGGTCCGGGTACTTGCTGCAGCCGGGACAGTCCGTCTCCCGCCGGTCCGTCCAGCCGGCGGCCGGCCGCCTCGTCCTGCCGCGTCACGGTCTCGTTGGACGATGCGCCCGGCCGGGCCAGACGCCACCAGAGCAGGGCGGGCGCGAGCACGGCGAGCGGAAAGTGGGCCGCGTGCGAGAGCAGAAAGCCGGCGGTGGCCGCGGCAAAGGCTCCGGCCAGCCAGAGCGCCGCCCGGTCTGTCGCGCCGTACGCGGCGAGGATAACCGCCGCCGTGATGAGCAGCAGCGAAAGGTCATGGATCAGCACATGGGGGCTGACGAGCAGAGCAGCCGCCACCGCCAACCCGAACAGTCTCGCGAGATCCCGGCTGTGCCAGGTGATCCACCCCATCCAGGCCAGAACACCGGCGGCGAGGAGGCCCGCCACGATCGTCCCGGCCACACCGGGCACCAGAGCCCCGACGGCGCCCGATAGGCTGCTGCTGTTGACCGGCGAGTAACCGAACTGGAGGTGCCAGGTCGTTGCCTCGCGCAGCACCGACAGGTACCGCGTGTCGATATTCCACCCCCAAAGGGCAGTCGGCACCGCGAACAGGACCACCGCGCCGGCCGCGAATCCCGGCAGGGCACGGGGGCGGCGGAGCGCCAGGACGATGAGCACCGGCACGACGTAGGGCGGCTTGATGAGGGCGAGAGAAAGCAGCATGCCCGCCGGCAGATCGCGTCCCGCCCGCAGCAGAAGCAGCGTGCCGACGAAGACAGCCAGCAGGACAATCGAGGTCTGGCCCTGCAGCAGCGCAATGAACACCGGGAGCGCGGAAAGCGCCCCGGCGCCCCAGAACAGCCACGACCGACTACGCAAGCTCGCCATCCGCCCCAGACCGACGAGGACCGCGCCCAGCAGCACGAGGTCCAGCGCGAGCCAGGCGAGGTAGGCGGCGTCGAAGGGCAGCGCCGCCAGTGGTGCGGTGAGAAGCGCGAAGTACGGCGGGTACACGTACGGCAGAACACCGTAGGCGAGGTGAAAGGGGTGCACCACCGGCCGCTCGACAGCGGCCAACGTGGCGAATGAATAGAGGCTCGATCCGTGACCGGAGGTGATGAGTCGCGCCGCGCTGAAATACGTGATGAAGTCGGTCTGACGCGGGCTGATCCCGCCGCCCACGGTCACGGAGAGATAGCCGGCGGCGAGCCCGAGGGCGACGGCCAGGCCGAGCGCGACCAGGATGCGCTTGCGCCGGCTCCAGGACGCGGCCGGTCCGCGGCGCTCGATCATGCCGCCTCGGGGGCCAGGGCGGGGCGTGGCCCGGCCACCCGGACGCGCCGGAACACCCAGACGATCCGGGTCACCAGGAAGCCGGCAATGAGAAGGTACGGGGCCACGCTGGGAAGGCCGGACAGGCCCCCCATGTAGCCCCAGTTGAGGTTGACGTGACCGTGCTCCACTCTCGCCCATAGCTCGTTGATCAGGGGGTTCTGATCGTAGTAGTTGAAGCCGCCGAAGGAGCCGGTCACAGTTATAAGGAAGAGCTCGACAAGAGACAGGGCGCCCAGCACGACAAAGACCACGCGGTACGCGCGGTTCTGCAGGCCGAGCGCGATCGGCAGCATCATGAACGGCAGCATCGGCACCAGGTGACGAGAGGCGACGCTGAAGCCGCCCGACCAGCCGTTGACGTCCTGCGGGCGCGAGGCGTCCATCAGGAAATAGAGCACGACGATGGCGGCACAGAGAGCGATCTCGGGACGCAGCACGCCCCGCCGCCAGGCGATCCATGCCCCGAGGGGAAAGAGCACCAGGATGGGTGAGATGAGAAAGATGCCGCGGTACGTCCCGAAGGTGATCTCCCAGATCGAGTGCCAGGTGGGGGCCTGGATGCCGTAGCCGGACAGGCTTCCCAGGCCGAAGATGCCGGCTTTGATGCTATGACGGTAGAGGCTGGAGTGAACGTGCATGTACCCAGTCGAAAGCGGGCTCCCAAAGGCGGCCAGGTTGTAGACGCCCGCCAGAAGGGCGGGTGGCGCCATGCCGGCGAGGTACGCGCCGGCCGCCCGGAGCTTCTGATTGGCAACCACCAGCAGGTAGACGCCCAGCACCGCCGCGATCAGGATCGTGGGGTACTCGGAGATGATGGAGTAGCCGGCCAATAACCCTGCCAGCAGGAGCAGCCCGAGCGAGCGCCGGCCATCCGAGGCGGAGGGCCGGCCGCTGCCCGAGATGGTTTCCCCAGCTAGCGGCGGCCGGTCCTCTCCCGACCCGGACGATCCCAGCACGCGCCCCCTCAGCGCGGCGAAGATAGCGAGAAAGGCGCCGAACAACAGGACGGCGCAGACTTGGTGGCTAAAGTACCACATCGCGTAGCAGTACGCGGTGGTCCCCAACGCGTAGACCGCCGACGACGCGAGAGCCCAGCCTGACGGGATGAATTGCGCGAGAAAGAGCCACAGAAGGATGGCCATGATCGCCGACGGCACGATGACGAGAACGTACGTGATGGCGTAGCGCAGGTACACAGTGTTACGAGGAATTCCGTACCCAGCCCGGCCGGACGCCGTATAGGGCTGGGGGTTGTAGTGGGGAAAGGCCACGTGCAGGACGGCAAACACCGGCACCGCGAGTAAAGACAGTCCCGGCGCTTTGTCGCTGTAGTAGTGACCGCGCCAGTACGACTCGTCGCCGAGCCGGCGGTGGAAAGCGTCGATGTTGACGGTCCCGCGCTCGACAAGATTGAAGGTGACGTAGAGGTGACTCTCGGTATTGAAGCTCGGGGTCACGGGGATGAAGTAGGCGTACGCCGCCACGAGCAGCCAGAAGAAGGCGAAGCCGATGCGTTGATTCCGCGTGCTCGGGGTGCGCTGACGGCGGCGCAGCCGGGGAAGTGAGGCCATACGTTCAGTAAGCGTACCCGCCGCGCGCGCTCCCTGCCATAGGTCGAATGGGTCAACTTTCCTCGCGCGTTACCCGGCTGAGTACGTATTAAGGAGTACTCCTAGGGGTAGTCGAAAGGAGTATGCTGGTACGGAAGTTGCCCTGGAGGCACTACAAGCACTTATCGGGAGAGTATGATGGCCGTCGCAGTTCAAGTGGAGTCGCGCGGATTCTCGGCCCGCCGGGCGATCTGGCGAATGTTCGTTCCCCTGTACGCCGCGACGTGCCTCGGCATCGTGCTGGATATCCTGACGACGGCACTCGGGTACCGCCAGGACGGCTCGGCGTACGAGCAGAATCCGATCGGCGCCGCGTTAATCCAGCACCTCGGCTGGTTCGGCCTGGCCGGCGTGATGGCGATCTTTGCCGCGATCCTGTTTTTCTCCTTCCGCACCATCTGCTTCCGCCTCTCGGCCAAGGTCACGGTCTTCTTCGTTGTCATCCTGTTCCTGAGCGCGATCGTGCGCTGGCTGGCCGTCGTGACCGCGATCATGTACATCTCGCGCTTCATGTGAGCGCGAGCCGAGGCAGCCAGACCGCCGTCGATACCCGCCGCTACAGGGGCGGCCGGCCATGGCCATTGCACCCGCACCGAATGGAACGCATGGTCGGGATGTAGGCGCAGGGCTTGTCCCTGCCCGAGACCGGCCGACGCATCCATCGCGCCCGCCGCACATCGCGCCCAGCTCCCTCTATAAGACCCCCTCGGCCAAGCCGTCTTTCGGCCCAGTGACAGTCGGACCCTGTAACGGTACAGTGGGCGCATGCGGACGGAAGGAGACCGGCTGGCGTACCTTGATGGCTTGCGAGGCCTTGCAGTCCTGCTGGTCCTGCTTTTTCACGCATGGGTCTATCTCATTTCACTATCACCGTCTGCCGGGCCGGCGCAGTCGGCTGCGTGGCAGATTGGACAGTACTGGGGTAACGAAGGGGTAAGCCTCTTCCTCGTGCTGTCAGGCTTCTGCCTGGCGCTGGGACCGCTGGCGCGGCGCGCAAAGGGAGACCCAGTGTGGTTTCGGCCCTCGGAGTTCTTCGCGCGTCGTTGCCTCCGCATATTGCCGACCTACTATGCGGCTCTCGCAACATGTGTCGCTTTCCGCGCAGTCTGCGCATGGCGCCAGTGGCCCGCTTTCGGGTCTGAATCGGGGTACGGTCTCGGGTTCGGCGACATCTTCACCCACGCGCTGCTCATTCACAACCTGACGCCCTACACCTACGCGCTGAACGGGCCATTTTGGTCACTGGCCCTTGAGTGGCAATGGTACTGGGTTTTCCCTGTGGTGCTGCTGGGTGTGATGAGGAGGCCGCGGTTGACTCTTGCAGCGGCTGCCTGCCTTTCGTGTGTCTGGACATTGTGCGTGGTCTACTTCGCGCTCACAGGTCATGGGAGCGCTCCCCCACTGCTTGGGGTTGGTCAGGCGCCGGCCGCGGTTCCGGCTCGCCTCTTTGAGTTCACATGCGGAGTGGCCGCGGCGCGGTTGGCGACGAGGTCCGTCACCGCCGTTCGTCTCAGCGCACTATTGCCAATCCTGGCGTGCCTACTATTTGCCGGGACGCTCTTGGTTTGGCCGTTGACCGCCGCATACGGAATGAACAGTTTGCTGGGAGGCGCGGCTTTCGCGACCGTCGTCGTCCTCGCCGGACGCAGTCCCGCCCTCTGCCGGATGTTAGGGCGCGGTCCGCTAGTTCGGTTGGGGGTCGTATCATACAGCGTCTATCTCGCGCATCTGCTCCCATTGCAGCCTCTCGAGTATCTTCTAGTCGGGCGAGTTCCGGGTGCATTTGCTGCTTGCGCCGGCGTGATAGTCGGAATCGTTGCCGGCTTGATTCTGTATGCGTGCGTCGAGCGCTGGTCAATCAGGCGGTCGACATGGGAGCAATGGGGCGTGAGAATCGTGGCGTGCCTGGCGTGGACGGATGCCGCGTACAGCCGGCGACGGATGGATCAGAACGCAGCGCCCGAGTCCGCCTCCGCGCCGGCCTGAGACCGCGTGCCCACATTCGGTGGGTTGTCTGCACTTGAAGGGTTTGGAGACCCAACCGGTTACAGCCTGGGATTGGACCGCTGCGATCCACTTCGTTGCGCCCCGCCCTCTGCGGACAGTCACGATGTGGAGTCGCGGATGCCGGCCGATACATATATCCGACCCACCAACCGGCATGCCACCCGGTAGGTACCGCGCCGCCCGTTTATCCCTCGCTGATCCAGCGCGGCTGGCTGCAGTACCGCGACATCTGGAGGACGTACGCGCCTTTGATGCGACTGCCGTTTCTCTTTGCCGCGCTTCTGCCACTGCAAGCGGCCGCACGGCGGGGCAATTCTCATCGTCCTCGCCGGCACCTTCCGCTACGAGGTTGCCGCGTGTAATATCGCGGCGCTTCTCAAGGTAGCGATCGCGGGCAGGCACCACCGGGGCTGACGCCCTCACCTCTACTCGCCATGACGCCTGGGAAAGTGTGACGAATCAGGGGTGACGCGGGTTCTGCCTACTGCGCGTGCCGTGACTCGGCGAGGGCGTGACCGTTCGTCTGGAACTGGACAGTAGATGCGTATGCTCCTCCCTGGCCGCACCCAACACGTGCACAATGCCGGCGGGACGGGATGGGATTGGGGACGACGCGCGAGCGACTGGCATATCTGGACGGGTTGCGCGGCATTGCCGTGCTGCTGGTGCTGGTGCACCATGCGCTGCGGTATCTCGTTCTGATGGTGCCGAACCACGGTGGGGTCCCTCATCTTCTATGGCAGTCTGCCACCTACTGGGGCGACCAGGGAGTGGCCCTATTCCTCGTGCTGTCCGGTTTCTGCCTGTCAATCGGCCCATTGAAGCGGCGCGCTCTGGGGGAATCGGAGTGGTTCAGTCCGCGCGAGTTCTTCGCCCGCCGCTGCTTGAGAATCCTGCCCCCGTACTATGCGGCCCTGGGCGCGTGCCTCATTCTCCTTGCGTTGTGTCAGGAGCTAAAGTGGCCGGCGTTCGGCTCGGACAATGGATACGGTCTAGGACCGGGCGACATCATCTCCCACATCCTGCTCATACACAATTTGCTCGGACATACGTACGCGGTCAACGTCCCATTTTGGTCGCTCGCTCTGGAGTGGCAGTGGTACTGGATCTTCCCGCTGGTACTCGTGGGCATCGTCGCAAAACCACGGTTGACCCTCTCGGTGTGCGTTGCTCTCATGCTCAGTTGGATTCTCGGCGTGGTGACATTTGCTCTGGCCGGCCACGGGCATGTTCCGGAGCTTTTTCAGGTAGCCCAGGCACGGGCCATGCTGCCCATGCGCCTCTTCGAGTTCGCATGCGGAGTCGCCGCCGCTCGGTTCGCCGTGGCGGCTCGCCCCGCACGCAGCGGGCGGCTGCCGCTAGCGCTCGTGGGGCTGGTGCTGTTCGTTGGCACCCTCGCCATCTGGCCGGTCACTGTCGACTACCAGATGAACGGGCTGCTGGCGGGGGGTGCCTTCGCACTCGTGGTGGTAATCGCCGCGACCAGCCCCTGCGCGGCCAGGGCCCTGGCTCCGCCGTCGTTGGTCCGGCTCGGAATCGTGTCATACAGCGTGTACCTCGCTCACAATCCTGCCCTGCAAGCGGTAGAACATTTACTGGTGGGGCGGGCCCCTGTGATCGTGGTCGTTAGCGGGGGCATCGTGGCGGGACTGGCGGCGGGCATCGTCCTTCATCTGACGGTCGAGCGCTGGTCGATGCGAAGGAGTACCTGGGACAGTTGGGGGCCAATGCTGACTCGCAGGCTGGCGTGGACTGACCCTCTCTACGTTCGGCGCATCAATCGAGCCCGCGTGAAGCAGCCCCAGGGTCAGCCGACTCCCAGAAGCATCCTTCCGAACAGTGCACTGTGGAGTGTCTCGGTTGTAGATTAGGCGCATGATAGCCAGGAGTGAACGGCTTAGCTACCTTGATGGGCTGCGGGGAATCGCCGTGTTGCTCGTACTCGTCTATCACGCGTGGGTTCACCTCATCGCCCTCGCGCCGTCACATACGGAGACGGCCACGACCGCGTGGTATTTCGCGGGTTTTTTGGGAGATGAGGGAGTCGGCCTGTTCCTGGTGCTGTCGGGGTTCTGCCTTGCAATCGGCCCCTTGCGTCGCCGCGCCCGCGGTGAGCCGGAATGGTTCAGCGCCCGTGAATTCTTTGCGCGCCGCTGCCTGCGCATCTTGCCCCCGTACTACGTGGCTCTCATTGCCTCGATCGCCGTGCTCGCGGCCTGTGAGTCTCAGCACTGGCCGGCATTCGGCTCCGATGACGGGTACGGACTGGCCGCAGGAAGCATCGTCGCGCACGCGCTGCTGATCCACAACCTCACCGGGCACACGTTTTCCCTCAATAGCGCCTTCTGGTCGCTGGGGCTCGAATGGCAATGGTACTGGGCCTTTCCCTTCGTGCTGGTGGGGGCCGTCAGATATCCTCGCCTCACCCTCGGTCTCTCGGCCTTACTCGCGCTCGTCTGGCTCATGGGTGTCGCGTGGCTCGTCGTTTCCCACCACGGTCAGACCCTGCCGCCGTTCGAGATTTCGCAGATGCGTGCACTGCTTCCGATGCGACTCTTCGAGTTCACCAGCGGGTTGTGCGCCGCCCAACTTGTGGTGCGGTCCGGCCCGGCCCGCCGCCCCGGGGCTTTGCTCCCGCTAACGGCAGGGGTGCTCTTTGTCGTGACTCTCGTTGCGTGGCCGCTAGTAGCTCGATACCAGATGACGGGGCTGCTGAGCGGCGCGGGGTTCGCAGGCGTGATCGCCGTCACGGCACGCAGTTCCAGCCTGGCCAGGGCGCTCGCCTGGCGACCGTTGGCGGGTGCCGGCACCGTGTCGTACAGCGTGTATCTCCTTCACTGGCCCGCGATGCAGGCCGTGGAATTTGCCCTCCCCCGGTCGACACCCGGCGTGGCAGTCGCGATCGCTGGGATATTCGGCGGCGTTCTGGCCGGACTTGCGCTTCACATGTCGGTTGAGCGTTGGTCGATGAGGCAAAGTACAAGGGAGCGGTGGGAGCCATTACTGATGCGCGGCCTGGCTTGGACGGACGCACTCCCCGGCGGCCGACCGGGAAAGCGGCCGGGGCACCAAGACGCGGTGCGCTTGCCGGCGTGACGGGATGGGAACTCGGCTCACGCGGACGTCACGTCAGGCCCACTCGGATTCGGCACGTTCTAGGTATTGAGGGCGGACAAGTGACGGCCCGGGATTGGACTGCTCCGACTTCGTTCCAGGCCGGATGGAGACCAGCCCTTCTGCGGTTCGTTCTGGTGTACTCGGCTCTCATATCGCCGTTTGCTGCCGGCACGCCGAGAGCGGTCGCGAGCGAAATTCAAGCTCGGGCTGCCAACGGCGCGTGGCACTCCATCCTGGAGGCGCGGCACTTCGATGCGCGAATGGATCGTGCTCTTCTCCGATATATCGACGCGGCCACGGACGAGGTCTTCATCGTACCGCGCCGATTACGCCATGCCATGTGGACGGCGACCGGTCTGTACTACGTGTTGCAACTCCGTCCCGCAAGCCGGCACGTGGAAACGAATCCGGGGGTCGAGACCCGCGCCGAGGTGCAGCGGGAGATTATTGTGTCGTTAGCTCAATGTCGATGGGTCATCGTCTGTCGGTACGGCTACTGGTACGAGCCAAGCGGGACACAGAACCCAGGAGCTCCCTTACTCGTGGATCACATTCACACTCAGTACGCCCCGGTTTATCACAACTTCGACTTCACGCTTCTCCGTCGCTCTACCCTCCGGCATTGAGGCGAGGAAGTTGCCGATGACCCCGCTAGCTCCGACGAGCACGTGCGAAGCACAGGCGCGCGGGCCCCACTCCGTGGCGCTCTCCTTGGTCCTGGTACGGATTCTCTACGACGTACTCCTTTCCCCGGAAAGAGGGTGCCTTTTGACTACGGCCGGCGCGACCGGCGATCTGTAATCTAGCCTGTATGGCGTCGGCAACGGATCTCACCACCCGGCAGGAATCCGTACTGACAGCTGTCCCTTCACGCATTATCGTGCGCACGCTGTCTGTCGCCCTCATCTGGCGGGGCGTGATGCTGGTAGTCGGAGCAATCGCGCCCACTGTAATTCCACCGTGTGGCTGCGGCGTTGTGCCTCCGTTCGGTCGGCACCCGTCTGGGCTCGCACTCCTTGTCGCAGCGGGTGCCCACAGCGATGCCATGTGGTACGCGCAGATCGCGGAGCACGGTTACCAATACAGCGCAACACACATGTCGTCTATGGGGTTCTATCCGGCCTACCCGCTCGCGATTCGCGCGGCCATGTTCATCGTGTCCAATCCTTATGTCGCGGGGGAGATTCTGTCGGCTCTATTCCTGGCCGCCGCGGCCGTCCTACTTGCGATCTGGATGCATGACCGTGGCTGGGGAGACCGGGCGCCGCTCGCGATGGTGATTCTCCTCATGTATCCCTTCTCTCTGTTTTTCGCTGCGGCTTACAGCGAATCGATGTTCCTCATGCTCCTCCTGGCGGTCTGGGTCAGCTTCGAGAGGCGGTTATGGTACCTGGCCGCGGTGTCATCCGTCCTGTTGGTGCTCACCCGGCCGACGGGCGTCGTCGTTATTCCTCTGTTGCTGTTACTGCGGCAACGTCACGGGATCCGAGGATTGGGTTCGCTTCTGCCGCCACTAGCCGCGGTGGGAGGGCTCGCTGGATTCGCGGTCTATCAGTGGATTGCCTTTGGGACGCCGCTTGCCTACGAGAGGGCGAAATTTGTCCCCGGTTGGAACACGGACATGCATCATGTGGTGGCGGAGTTGCTGCTTCAATCAAGCTCTGGGTACTCGACAAGCTACCTCGCAATCATGCTGGCTGCGCTTGTCCTGGCGGTGGCGCTTTTGCCACTCGTGTACTCCCGGCTCGGACTCGCGGCTGCCCTGCTTGTCGTGATGCTGCTCGCGCTGCCCCTGTCCGCTGGGTTGCAATCGCTAACCCGCTACGTCAGCGTGTGCTTCCCCATCTTTTGCGCACTGGCCACGATCGAGCGACGTGAACGGCTCCTGTTGGCCGCCGGGCCGGCTGCTCTCCTGAGCGCAGGGGCGGCGATGCTTTTCGCCGCCGGCTACGGAATCTATTAGCGCAGGACGACACCTGGCGCCTAACCTCCGCGTGCGCAGGCCGACGACGTCTCCCGGCGGCGAATAAGCCGCACGAAGCCCGCATGGGTGTCCGCCCTATTATCGGGCCGAGCGTCCGTCAGCGGGACCAGCGATACCGACATCAGGCGGTCGGCGCGGGTGAGCGGCAGCAGCTTCAGATCATACAGGTAGGTGTGCGGTCTTCCGTCCGGCCGGAGTGGCATGACTACGGTGTTGGTCAGGGAGCGCCGGCCATTCCTTAGGTGAAGTAGCACGGCGGCGGCGCGTGGCCAGTAGCTCCTGGGAACGGCCAGGCGGAAGACCAGATGGCTGTAATCGGCCAGGCAGGCGCCTCCAGCGACTCGGTACCAGATGGAGATACCGTTCTTGCCCGGAACCGGTACCCATCGGTGGGACGCACGTCGCGGCTCGCGGGGCCCCCGGAGGGAAACCGCGGGGTCCGGCTGCAGCAGTAGGTCACGAGCCGTCCAGGAAGGAGCGACGTACGGCGCGCCGACGTCAGGCGGCGGACCACCGGACGGAAGCCGAACGTCTACGTATGGGTATTGATACGTGAGGAACTCGCCGCCGCGTGTAGACGGCCGGAGCACGATCGTGATAGTTCTGCCGCGGTACTGGGCGAGCGGAATCGCCACTGCCTGCCGGCTCCGCACGGCATCCAGCCGCACCACTATCGAGGCGGCATGGCCGTCTGAGCGGACTTGAAATCGTGCGAGGCCGGCTGCCGGACCGACTGGCAATTCCACTCCCGAGCGGAGGGTGGCTGACGTGGTGCGTAAGGGCACATGCAAAGTCCATGACAGACTATTTCCGCTTGCGAGGAGCAGATTGAGGTGCCGGTAGTCGGAATACGGCTCCATAGAACCATCATCCGGCCTCACCCAACGCACTTGGTCCAGGGTGTCGTATTGCACCTGGACGGACGGCAGGCCGTAGTCGCCCTGCAACGTCCAGCGCTCCTGTGGACCGAAGACCGAGAGGTGATGCCTCTGCAGCATCGCTCCGAGTTCCTGGAACAGTGCCCAGGACGTTCCGGGCTGCCAGGCACCCAGCTCCATCTCACAATACGCGGGCGCCGTGCGGTACGAACGCAAGCACGAAGCGGACGCGCCGGCATGGGTCCGCAGGTAGAGGAAAAACTGGTCATCGGCGAACACTAGATTTGAGGTCGCGTACAGCGCGGTCATCACATACAGCAGGGCAAACGCCCAGAGCCGGCACCTTCTGCTACGCTCTCGCGTCCAGAACACCCACGCAATCGCCGTGAGCCCGATCCAGAACGGGACAAAGTTCGCAGCGTACCAGGGTGTAACTCCCCCGCGCGCGGCCGCGGTCAGAGCCGCATCGGACAAGGAGTAGGCGATGAGCACCAGGGCGGGGAGGACGGCCGGGTGCTGAAGCCAGTGCCGCACGTGCAAGAAGATCCCAGCAAGGGCCAGAAAGATGAGGCCCGCCGCCCCGATGCACACGCAGTAGACCGGCATAAAACCGTGAGCCAGAGGAAGTCCCAACGCGGCGACAAACGGGACGAATGTGGACTGTGCCGTGTGGTGAGCGTGCGGGAACTCCAATCGGTTCAAGGCCTGAGGCCAGTACGGCTGCACAAGAATGTACTTGACGTATGGGTACAACCCGGCGACGGCACCGCTGGCCAGAATGACGTAATGGCTGGGGCGGCGATCCTGCCCCAGCACAAGCGCCAGCGCGAAGGCCGGCCACACGCTGAGACCCGCTCCACCGCTCCACGAACTGAAGACTCCCGCGAGGCTCATAATGATGACGGCGCGGGCAGTCCTCGGCCAAAGCACCGCGGCGAGGATTCCGATTGCGAGCCCTAATTGCGGAAAGTTCGTGTACACGGTCGTGATACTGAATCCGTAGGTATTGATCTGCGCGGTGCCAAAACTGAGCAGGGTGAGCACCGGCAGATACGTCCACCGTGCCCGGGGCGTGAAGTAACGGGTCAGAGCCGCGAACAGCAGTGTGGTGCGGAGCACCGCGGCCACCAGCCCAACGTTGAGATCGAAGTAGATGTTCCAGTGGAAGAGCGCGATGTTGACCAGACTCAGCAGGAAGAGGGTGACGAGCGAGTGAGAGCCGACGGCGAAGCTGTCGTGAAGAAGGTGCAGCCAGTTGTACCGACCGCTCAACATCTGATTGAAGGCTGCTGTAAACGTCACGTAGTCGTCCGACAATGTGTTCTCACCGGACGTGTTAATGATCTGAAACATCCGCCAGATCGGGATGAGGGCAACCCCTACGGAAAGAGCGCGCCCCACGAACGCCGCCTCCTCGCTTTGCAGCGTCCTGAGCACACGCTTCCAGTCGACACCCGCCGTGCCGGGAGCCGTGCGGGGGGCCGGCGCAGCCGGGGACTCGGTAGTTGCACTCATGCGCTACCTGGTGCTGACGCCCGGCAGTGCCCTGACCTCGACGTTGTCCGTTTGCGGCCGCAGCGCAGCGCCGTGCTGATAGACATCCTTGACGACGCCGTCCGGACGGCGCTTGATCTCGACGAAGAGAATGGCGAGATACTCGCTCATGACGGCGAGGCACGCACTCTGGAGCGAGGCCACGAAACCGATAAGCACCATGGTCGAGGCCCATCCGGGGATCGCGGCGCTCGATGCGAGCTTGATTATTATGACCGCGATACCGAATAGAGCGAGAGTCACGGCCCCGGCCATGGCAAGGAGAGCGGTGAGCCGCAGGGGCAGCTCTGAGAACGATAACAAGCCGACACGCGCGAGCCGCAGCGCCCCGCGGAGCCCGACTCTGCTGCGACCGTAAGCGCGCTCCGGGCGGTCGTATTCCACGATCGCCGGTTCATAGCCGATCCAGGCCCTCATCCCGGCGAAGAACCGCTGGGACTCGGAAAACTGCCGAATGAGCGTCACGCACTGTCTATCAAGGAGCGAAAATGTCCCGACCTGACCGGGAATGCGCCCTTTGGTTAGACGTGAGAGGAACGAGTAAAAAACCGAGGTCATCACCCGGCGCACCGCTCCTTCCCCGCGGGAGGATCGATGGGCAAGCACGAGGTGCGCCCCCTCCTGCCAGCGTTGCACCATCTCCTTGATCAGTTCGGGCGGGTCTTGAAGGTCACCGTCCATCACGACGACCGCCTCGCCCCGCGCTGCCTCGAGGCCTGCCATGAGGGCCGACATATGGCCGAAATTCCTTGTCAGATCGATGACCTTCAACTCGGGAATCTGAGTCGAGAGTCGGACGAGCCGGGGGAGTGTGTCGTCACTGCTGCCGTCATTGACAAACAAGATCTCGGTCGTATCCGCGCAATGCCGCACGACACGCACAATGCGCTCCACCAACTCCACGACAAGTGCACCCTCGTTGTAGACAGGGACGACAATGGAAAGCGTTGGCCCGTCCGAGTCCTGGCTTTCGCGGCGCTGATCGCTTCTCATGTCGTGCGCTCGAGCAGCGCGATAAGGCTTGCGCCCCGCGAGTAGGGCTTGCCGCGCCCGGCCATCGCGCGCTCGAGACTTTGCAGTTCGCCCGCGAAGATCCTCTCGAGCACCCTATTGATGGGACCGGGATACATGCTGAAGTCCGTTCCCGCTCGGCCGACCGCGGAACCACGTGCCCGGCTGACCAGACGGACCGCGCGAATGATCGGGTACAGGCGTGAGTTGTAATAGCTGAGCAAGCGCTCACGGACGGGGAGGCTCCTCCAGAGCGCGGCGAGACTTGTCGGATCGTAGCGGCGGTAATGTCCGAACGCCACGTCGTGGGGGGACCACAAGTGCATCCCGGCAGGTACCGCGACCACGATGTGAGAACCGGGACGCATGCCTGCCACGGCTCGCGCCAGGAAGCCGGCATCGTCCTCGATGTGCTCGAGGACGTCCAGGATCAGGACGATGCTCGACTCGGCCAACCAATCGGCATCGCCCGCCGGATCCGCAGAGAGGCGGACGTCTGCCGAGGGCACCTTGGATAGCGCGACTGCAACCGCGTCCGCGGAGGCATCTGTTCCCCGCACGACGTAGTCGGTGCTCAATGCCCGAAGGTTTCCTCCGGTGCCGCAGCCTATCTCCATTGCGACACGACCGGGAGGTGCGGCTACCGTTCGGGCTAGACCGAGGATAATATCGCGCCGGCCCCGAAACCACCAATGCCGCTCTTCGATGTCGTCGTGAAGATCAAACTGCTGCGTCCGCATGGCTAATTCCACATGGTAGTGCGAACTTCCGGAGATCTCCATCCTTCGCCCGTACCACATTCGGCGTCCGAACGAGCCGAATAACGGGAAACGATTGGGGTTTCCTCCTCCCGCGCGGGTTGTCCCTCGGACGGCTCGTCCAGACGCTTGGTCAGTTGCTCACCATGTTCGGCTCGATGATTCGCCCATTTAGGTGGATTGAAACTTCCCCCGTGTCGGCTCCCGTGAGCGAAGGTCCGGTGAATCACTCCCCCGCTGTGCGCACGCTCGAAGCGACCGCGTGCCTTCCGCCTCCGCGCTACGCTTGGCAAGACGTCCGGTCACGAGTGCGAAGAGACCGACCAGCAGGACGAGGGCTGGAACGGCGAGTTGCACCGGAACAAAGAACGCGAGTTTGTACCCAATTGTCACTGCCAGCTCTACAGCAATGAGCGCCGCCGGGATGAGCACCGGCTTGGCCGCCCGGCGCCAGCCGAGGCAGGCGGCCGCCGGCAGGAGGGCCACGGCCAGATCGTACATCAGGGTGTGGGGGCTGATAAGGAGCCCCGCGGCGATGGCCGCTCCGAACGGCAGCGTGATCGAGGGCGCCTTCCAGGCGATCCAGGCCACGGCCAGCACGACGACGAGGCTGGCCACGAGGTACAACGGACCGGCCGTGCTGTGCGGCAGCAGGAGCTGTGAAAAGCCCGCGAGGCTCTGGTTCCACTGCGGCGCATATGTCGCCGAGGAGATCGGGACGCCGTGGTACCAGAAGCCGCCGTTAGCGCCACCCTGCCACGACTCGTCGAGACGGAGGAGCCGGAGGTAACCGGCATAGATGCCGAGGCCGGAGAACGGGAGCACGGCGGCGATCAGGACCGCGACGCCGGCGAGATAGCCCTCGAGGGCACGACGGCGGCGCGTCAGCAGGAGAACCAGCAGCACCGGCAGCAGGTAAGCCGGCTTGAGGGAGGCAACCGCCAGGAGGCCGCCCGCCGCCCGGTCATACCCGCGCCGCAACGCCACGAGAGCAAGCGTGCAGAGGACGAGCAACAACAGCGATACCTGGCCCAATCCCAGGGCCAGGAGGATGGGGAGCGACGCCAGCGCCAGGAGACGGAAGGCGATCGTCCCGCGGCGTCCGAGGTCCGCGGCGCCTTCCAGGAAGAACATCGCCAGGGAGAGCATCAGGCAATTGCAGGCGAGCCAGATCAGATAGGCGAGCCCATAGGGCAAGAGAGCGAGCGGCACGAGAGCCAGCGCAAAGTACGGCGGATAGAGGTAGGGAATAACGGCGAAGACGCCGTGGGTCGGCCCCGCAATCTGCCGCTGAAGATGCCAGGTGGCCGAGAGGTTGTACAGCGCGCCGATGTGTCCGTGCAGGATCATCGACGCCGCGGCGTAGTACTGCGCGAAGTCGGTGGTGCGGATGTTCAGGAGGTCGCCGCTACCGGCCCCCGCTAAGTGGCCCGCGACATACGCCGCAATCAGGCCGAGATAGAGGGCGAAAGCGTTGCCCAGGACATAGGAGCGCAGGCGGCGAGACGGTACGGGCGGGGATTCCTTCATGGTTGTCGCGGCCATGCTACCGTTCCGGCATGGCGGTGTCCATACGCCAAAAGGTGTATTGGGAGGTAGACCGTCTCGTGTCGCCTGGTGGCGGTCGCCGAAGCCACAGCCACGAAGACCCGGCAAGGGCGCGGACTCTGACACTAATAGACGGATTGTTCCTCAGCGCCTGTGTACCAGCTCGTAGATTGGAGTCCGGAGAACGGGCCGGAAGTGCCGAGGATCGTACCGGTCCACGGCCGTTTCCGGCTCACCTCGGGAGGGACCATACCACCGACCGCCGCGTAGCAGCAGAACCCACGTCGTGTGTCGCAGCGTTCTGATCATCTCGCGTTGCACCGAGGCTTGCCTTTCCAGCCCAGGCTGGACTTCAAGATAGCGGCCGGCCGGATGCAGACCGATGACGAAGTAGAGATCCGTGCGGGTGTAGTTGCTCGCCAGGGACGCGGGGAGAATCAGGAGGGAGTCGCCGGGGGCGGCGTGGCGTCCGAGATACGCAACAACGGCCCGATCACCACGCGCTTCTTCCACGTCGTCGGCGATGATGGTCTGCTTCCCGGTGACGATCAATTGGGTCAGGTGGGAGGCCGGCTCCGGACCCCAGGGCGACAGCGGAGACAGGTACACGGCGAACGCGAGCGCAAGGGCGGTCGCCCAGACGGTGACCACCGCGACGCCGCCGGTTACCGCTCGAGTCAGGCGCATTCCTGCTGCTGCCGGCTCCCCTCGCCGCAGACGCGTCAACATGATGAGCCCCCATGGAATCACCAGCGCCGCGGTGCTGAAAACATGCGAGGTATCGAAGCGTTGCAGCGTGTGAGGGAGCAGCACGAGCACCCCGGCGCTGGAGGCGGTCATCCAGCGCCGGCCACCGCGCAGACCGGCGATGAACACACCCAGCGGGAGAACGACGGTCGCCGCGAACACCGGAAACACCAGGGCGAGGAAGGGCAGGTACACGTCTGCCAGCGGGATGTATCGGCCACGCTGGACGGTCACGATCTGATCCACGAAGATGTCCCGAAATGCGGCTCCCGCCGTCCACACGTCGAGCCCCGCATAGAAGAGGACGGACGCCGCCGCCACCACCCCGGCGGCCGCGAGATATCGTGCACGCGAATGCGGCCCCAGGAGCGCGGCGGCGAGCAGCGCGACCAGCCCGGCGACGGCGAACTCGAAGCGGAAGAGGCCGCCGGCAAAGAAGAGCAGCGCCGCCCCATACGGCCGATCTCGCAAAACGATCAACCCGAGCACGGGCAACGGCAGGGCGACAATCCAGGGATAGAGTTTGGCGTCCGAGGCCAGATACACCAGGGAGAAGGTCGCCGCGAAGGCCACGGGGGAGAAACGGCGCCACGAGCCGGCCACCAGCCGATTGACCAGCAGGATGTAAAAGACCCGCAGCAGAATCCCGAGGGTCCGTTCCGTGGCCAGCCCCGGCAGGCCGAGCTTCATGAAAGGAACCATGAGGGCATACGTCGCCGGCGGATACGACATCCAGATGTCCCGATAGGGGACCCGGCCCAGGGCCATCAGCCAGGGATAGGTGAGGAACTGTCCCTCGTCCTGCGGATCGATCCCCTTGAAGGCCTGAGCGATCAGCAGGAGCATCAACAGTGCCGCCAGGGCCCAACCGACGAGGTTGGCGGAGCCTCGGTCTCCGGCGTGTACTCGAGGCAAGTCTTCGGTTCGGTCTATAGGTTTCGTGGTCGCACCGTGTCCCGTCATGGCCTCGCGTATCGTACACGACGGGTGGTGCGTCACGCGGCCGAGATGTCCGGCGAACAGGGCCGAAGCACGCCCCGCCCTTCGAGTGGGCATCTGAACCAGTGACAAACGGATTGTGGGCTTGTAGAGTGGCGACATGAAAGTGCTCAGGCGATCGATCCTCGTAGGTGCGACAGTCGTCATGGCAGGGCTGCTCGCGTTGGTCGTTGCTGTGCACCACGCCTATCCGGCAAACTCGTCCCTGCCGGGCCACCCTGTCTGCCTGCGGCCACCGACCGTGACAATTCCCGCCCACCCGGTCGTGGCGTTCGGCGATTCCATCACCTGGGGCTGGACCATTCACGACAATTGCCTCGTGTATGCGGAGGTCGAGAATCCGGACCCGTCGGTCCACGTAACGGGTCCGCGCGACCAGACGTATCCGGAGGATCTCTCCCGTCTGCTACGCCAGCCGGTCCTCGACTACGGCGTGCCAGGCGAGGAAACCTCGTACGGCCTCCCTCGGCTCATTCAGGTGGTCGCTCGCGTCCATCCGTCGACGGTGATCATCCTGGAGGGAGTGAACGACTTCCGATTCAAGGTATCGCCGCGCATCACTTTCAAGAATCTCCGGCGCATGATTCACGCCGCGAAAACGCGCGTCATCATTGCCACGCTCCTCCCGACTTATCCGCCAGAGGTCAATGTCAATCGCCAGATCCACACTCTCAATGCGCGGATTCGCAGGTTGCATGGTGTCCAGGTCGTCGACCTCGCTGCGTTGTTCGCTCACCGCCGGTACCTGATCGGCAGTGACGGCGTGCACCCATCCCTTGCCGGCAATAGACTCATCGCTCGAGTGTTTGCCCAGGCACTGAGGCATCCCCGGTAGGCTGGATAAGACTCTTGAAGGGCTGATCTCAAGCACTCGCCGAGTTTGTACCGCACGAATTAGGCTTGCTGCTACGGCTCACGTGTGTCCAGATGTTTTTCGGCTCTGACCGCCCTGGTCCGGTTGTACGCGCGCACCGCTTGCAGGTGCATCTGCCAGGTCATGTCTTGCCGGACTACCATTCGCGACGTAGTCGGGTCGTGCTGGATGCGGAGGTATCCGGCTTCCCGGATGCGGGGCAAGGACCGGACGGTGCGGGGAGGGTGTGGTGATTGTGGCGTTAGGAGTCAGGGCGCGGCCGTCGCGATTTGCCGAGAGGTTCGCCGTCTTCTGCTCCCCGCTGACGGTTACCTGCCTCGCGCTCCTGTTCAACATCGCGGCGCTGGCGGCGGTGTACCAGCAGCACCCGGATGCGCGGTACTTCGTCCACATGGGCACGCGCTTCCTGCGGGAGAGCCGGTCCAGCGCGGTGATCCGCGTCGATCCGCGCCTCCAGTACGACACGGATCGGAGCGGATACGACGGCCAGTTCTTCTACTACATCGCCCTGGATCCCGTGCATGCCCGGGATTACATGCACGAGGGCTCTCTGGGTAGTCCGGCGTACCGCTACACCCGCATTCTGTATCCGATGCTGGCGCGCCTGCTGTCCCTGGGCAACAAGACGCTGATTCCTTTCATGCTCCTGCTGATCAATCTCGTGTCGCTGGGGGTGGCGACCTGGATCTGCGGTTTGTGGCTGCGCCGGCATGGCCTATCTGCCTGGTGGGCGGGGCTGTATGGTCTGTTCCCCGGCATGATGTTCGCGCTGCAACACGATCTGGCCGAACCCCTCTCGTATGCACTGGCCGCCGGTGCCATGTACCTGTTCGACCCGCTCCGTCCGCGGCGGCTGCTGGCGTCGGCTGCGCTGTTCAGCCTCGCGGCCCTGGCCCGGGAGACGACACTCGTCCTCGCCATTCCCTTCGGCATCGCTCTGCTGTCCGATCGGTGGGGGAGACGCGCCGGCGATCGCGTGACGGCCGGAAGGCGGACCGCGCGGGCCTTGCTGTACCTGGCCGGCGTGGCCGGTCCCCTGGCTCTCTACAAACTGTTCCTGCTCTGGTGGCTCGGCTCGCTGGGTTTCGCCGCCGGCTCGGCGCCGGCCGGCGTGCCGTTCGGTGGCCTGACCGCTCGTTGGCCCTTCGATCCGGCAGTCGTCTTTCTGGTGGTGGCGATCGTCGTGCCCGGCCTGCTGGCCGCCACGGCCGCGCTCGTCACCCTGGTGATCGGTCCGCGGCCGCCCGAAGTGTGGGCGCTGCTGCTCGCCGTGCTGGTGAATGTGGTGTTTTTGAACGCCTTCTCGTATAGCGCGTATTCGGGCACCGGGCGCCTATCCGGCTCCATCGTCCTCGCCATGTTGTTCAGCCTGCCCGCCATCGACGCCGTCACGGGCCGCGATCGCTGGTGGCTCTGGGCCTCGGCGATCTGCTGGCTCTCCTTTGCGCCGTTCTACCTCTATGTGGTGCCGGCGTGGGTGCTGGCGCCGCTGCTGTACCTGTTGGTGATGGGGATATTCCTCTCTCAGCGGGCCACCAGGGCAACGGCTGCCGTCTGACGGACAAGCGTCGGGCGGCGAGGGCCGGCCCCGATCAGACGGGCGTGCAATCCGGGATTCCTCTTCCCGGTGCTCGAACGAGGGCGGGGGGCGCGCGTCCCCCCGCCCTCCTGTCGGCTTTTAGTGGATGGACATCGTCTCGTACGAGAGGTACAGCCGGGTCGCCCAGGAAGCCGGGTCGGCGGCGAAGTGGCGCTGCAGGGCGCGGTTCTCCAGAGCGTTGTCCAGCGCCGCCATGATCATCGACTGGTCCAGGACCAGATAACGATGACCGACGGAGCCGGTCGTCGGGTTGACGCGATCGCCAGAACCAGACGCCACAACAAACGACGCTGCACCATGACTGCTCCTCCTGACCGAGTCTGTTTCCATCGTGCGACAACGAAAGCGAATCGTCAAAGGAAGTCGTCGCCGGAGCAGGGCTCGTGAATAAACGGCATCGCCGGGTCGTAGTGGCCGGCCCGAGTGCCGGCCAGCCTGACGTCGGGGTAGACCACACCGGGCTGGTCGCCACGCGGGGCGGCCACCACGGGATAATGCACGAGCCCTATCGCTGTAGACATGTCGCCTGATGGGCAGGCGCGGCAGGAGAGGCGTTTCCCATGCGGCGCCGGCAGTAGAAACGGTCAAAATATTGGAGGTAGAATCCTGCATAGAATTTCACGGTCAGTGGTTGAGTTGATAGGAGGGGGTTCGACGTGCCCAACGTCGATACGCGCGACCTGATCTCGATTTCCGAGGCCAACAAACTGGGAGTATCCGGACTGGTCAGGGAGGCAGAGCAAGGACACGATCAAATCGTCCTGCGGAACAACAAGGCGGTGGCGGCTGTCATCAGCATGGATCGGTTAGACGAACTCCAGCAACTGGAGGACGATCTGATGGACGTGTCGCTGGTCCTGGCGCGCATGATGACGGCAGGGACACAGCGCCATTCCCTGGACGATGTCCTCAACCAGTTCGGATACACGCGCGAGCAGCTGAACGAGACTGACGATTAGCCGATGCGGGTTCGCGTCGAGCTCATCGACGAGGCGGTGACAGACCTCGTCCGGTACTCCGAGAGCGGCAATCTGGCGCTCTTCCTGAAGAAGCTGTTGCGGCTGGAGGAGCTAGGAATAGAGGCCGGTCAGCCGCTCGGTGGAGCTCTCACGAACTGGCGCAAGATCGTCGTCGGAGATCGGGACTGGCGCATTATCTATACGGTGGACCCCGAAGACACCGTCGCGACAGTCTGGGTGATCGGGGACCGCGCGGATGCCGAGTGCTATCAGGAAGCCCAGACACGGGTGGCACGGCTGGCGGAGACCCGTCCCGAGGCGAGAACTCTCGCTTCCGTTATGTTTCAGATCAGCCAATCGCGCCGGTCACGTCGGCGGGGCAAACGCTCACGCTAATCTTCACGCCCGGGAGTCAACCAACTTCTCCGCCAGATCCAGCGCATCGCCCGGCCAGTAGTCTTCGGGCCGTGGCCTCTGCACCCCCGGCGCTCCCCGCTCGGGACGGCAATGCAGCACCGCCTCTCGCCACTGCGCCGGGATGGCCGCGACGCCGTGGATCCCACCCAGCAGCGCGCCGGCGATGGCGCCGTTCGTGTCCGTGTCACCACCCTCCATCACCGTCCGCACCACGCCTTCCTCCAGGGACGGGGCGTGCAGGGCCTGATAGAAGGCGTTCTGTAGCGCGATGATGACGTGCCCGATGCTGATGGTGTACTCGGGGAGATGGGCGCGCGCGTCTCGCAGCGCCGCGGTCACTTTGGGGCTGGCGCCGTGCTCGCGATCCCACGCCAGGGCGACGTCGTACGTCTCCTCGGCGCTCAGGCCGTCACGGATGGCGGCGGCGAGCGCCACGATATAGGCGGCAGAGGCATCCTGGCAGACGCGGTTGGGGTGGGTGAGGGTAGTGTCGGCGCGGACGATGCGGCCCAGCTCCTCGGGCGGCAGATGGGCGCCCCAGATGGCGAGCGGGCTCTGCCGCATCAGGGCCCCGTTCGACTCGCTGCGCGGGTTGGCGGCCTCGCGGCCGGCGGCGGCCGGTGATTTACCGGTTCCCACGGCTCGCGCCATGGCCTGTGTGGCCGGGCCGATGGTCGTTCCGCAGTCGAAGGGGTCACTCTCGATCCAGCGGGCGTAGGCGGCGGCCACGTCGTCCTCGTCGTATCCGTGCCGAGCCTCCAGACTGCGCGCCAGGGCCAGCGCCAGCTCCGAGTCATCGGTCGGCTGGCCGGCGATGGTGTGGAACGTCGGGCTGGGACCGATGACCCGGAGCCCGTCGGGATAGCGGGCACGGATCGAGGCGGGCCCTTCGAACTCCACCATGCTGCCCAGGGCATCCCCCGCCAGCTGCCCCAGCATCGCCCCCTGTGCCCGCTCCCGCAGCGTCGTCAGCGCTCCCCCTCCAGATCTTCCAGCAGGGACGACAGTTTCTTGATGAGCGCGGCCGGATTGCGGGAGGTATCGAGCAGACGGTCAAGCCGCCTCTGGAGTAAATAGCGCGCGTGGTAGACGTCCGGCTCCGGCTGCGATGCACCCGCCAGGGGCGGAGGAGGTGGGGCCGCCGCGAAGGCGGGAGTGATGTCACGCCCGATGGTCTCGTCCGCATCGTACATGACTCTCGGGAACGCCGCCGGGGCGTGCAGAGCGGACAGATGACGCTCGATGTCCTCGTCCAGCGGGTGATAGCCGGCCAGATCCAGCGCGCGGTTTGCCTCGTCGCGGTCCAGGCCGAGCGCATCCAGCCAGCGCTTGAGCGTCTCCCGCTTGGGACGTGACGGCGATCCGCCCGATCGCGGCCGCGCGCTCTCGATCATAAAGATGTAGGTGGGCGTCACCCCGACCCGCCGCGCCAGCTCGTCGCGCGTCAGGTCCAGCGCCTCGCGCCGCCCCCGCAGCAGACGTCCCAACTCCTCCAGATCCATGCCCGAGTATAAACACACTATTAAACACTTGCACTTGTGTTTGTCTTCTGTTACAGTACGGTTAGTAACCGGACAGGAGGATGTCATGGGAACGACACATGTGGCGATCGTGCTGGACCGCAGCGGCTCGATGGAGACCTGCCGCCAGGCGACGATCTCCGGGTTCAATGAGTATGTCGGTGAGATCCGCCGCACGGCGGAGCGCGAGGAGGTACCCACGCGGGTGACGCTCACCACCTTCAATGGGGACGTGACGGTGCACTACGTGGACGAGCCGCTGGCGCGGCTGAAGCGGCTCAGCTATCGCACCTATGTGCCGGGCGGCAACACCGCCATGCTGGACGCGGTGGGTGAGACGATCGACCGCCTGCAGCCCCTGGACGCGGAGGACGACACATTCCTGGTCTGCGTCATCTCCGATGGTCTGGAGAATGCCTCGCGGCGCTACAGCTACGCCGACATCGCCGAGCGCATCCAGCAGCTGACGGCGACCGAGCGCTGGACTTTCACCTACCTGGGCGCCAACCAGGATCTCTCCGTGATCTCGCGCCAGCTGGCCATCCCCGTGGGGAACGTCGCCGCCTACGACGCCGATCCGACCGGCACCAGCGACGCCTGGATCCGGCACTCCGCCTCCACCGCGCGCTACTTTGAGGAGCGTGCAGTGGAGTCCCCGCGGGGGGCGTTCTACCGGGAAGAGGAGGAATGACCAGCTACGGCCATGCAGGAGGCGGGGAGCCGGCGCGAGAAACGGGTCCCGCCATCCCGGGCGGCAGGAGAAGCATGACAACTGAGTACGAGATAGGAACCTACCCGTACCTGCGCATCTGCGGCACGTGCGGGCACCTCTACGAGGAAGGGCGGCCCGACGGCAAGGAGCAGCGCTGCCGCTGCGTCCCGAGCGGACCGAAGTGGGAGGACGGGCGCGACTTCAACGAGCGCGCCTCTCTCTGCTACTGCTGTGGCCTGGAGGCGGTCCATAGTGGCAGCCGCTGGTCTCCCTTCTTCTGCTACTTCTGCCGGACGATGGCGATCGCCGTCTCGCTGTGGGAGAGGCGTCTCATCTTTCCCATCGGCCGGCACACCCTGATGCACTCCTGGCTGCCGGAAGCGCCGCCCGCCAACCTCACCCATCCCGGCACCACCATGACCGACATCACCAACGGCGTGCTATCCACCCTGGATTCCATCGACGCGGGCCGGAAGGCGCTGGACGCCTGGTCCGCACAGGTGATGCGGCACAACCTGGAGACGGTGGGACTGCCCCCGGACGTTACCCTCGACGAGTACCTGACGAAGGTCGCCAAGATGGGACTCGCCACACCGGCCGACAAGCAACACGCCTTCGCCGGCCTCCGCGAGCTCTACCGCCAGGGCCGTCCGGGTACACCTACGGGTCCCTCGGACACAAACTGATCCTCACGGGTGGTTCTCGCACCTGTAGGCGCACCCCTTGTGGGTGCCCGGCAGGGCCGCCAAACAGCCGGCCGACCGCCAAGATGCCCGACAACCAACCCCCAGACTCGCGGCGGCGTGGGGACCATCGACTCACCCACCGCCGAACCACTGCACCCACCACGGGGCCAGCGACAGGGCCTCGAGCCCACACAAGGTACTGAGACCGCCATGCACCGACGTGAACGCATCCCACTCATCATCCAGACCCTCGGCCGGCTGGCCGCGGGCGACGCCGACTTCGCCGTCTTCGAGGACATGACCTTCCCCGAGAACTACGTCCAGATCGCCGACGTCCGTCCGGGCAGCATCCCCTACGTCGAGGTCACCTGCCGCTCGTGGCCCGGCGACCGCCTCCCGCCCCTCTCGGCAGAGCAGATCGACGCCCTGGCCGCCCTCGGCTTCGGCCGGGAGCTGGACCCCAACCACTCCGGCTGGTTCGACTGGCCGGACCCCGCCTGCCTCGCCAGGCTCATCGAAAGCGCCTTCATGATCCTGGGCGCGGCCCCCGACTTCGACCTGCACGTTGCCCGCACCGGAAAGTGGTCCACCCCGAAGCAGGAGCCGGCAACGCCCATCACCGTGCACCCCGACCCCTGCCCCAGCGTTCACCCCCCTCCCCCGCACCCGCACCCGTAGCCCGCGTACCCGTAGAAGAGGGCTTTAGCCCGCCGTCCATACCCCGCACTAACCGGCGTGAACGCCTCTTCTACTGTGGCCTCGCCACTGAATACGCCAGCAACTCCGCCGCATTCACCGTCCGCACGATCTCATCCACCAGCTCGACATTCACGCCCCGCTCCCGAAAGAGATCGATCATGGCGCGGTAATACCAGAAGGTGCCGGCCTTGCCGCCGTTGAAGCGATCCCAGAGGTCGTTCTCCTTCACGCGGAGATCCTGCAGGATGGCCCGCGCGTTCTGCAGTTTGTCGGCCGCGTAGACGAGAAGGGTCGACTCGCCGGCATGCCGCATCGCCGCCAGATGTCTCTCCTTGCGCTCGCGCCACGCCGGCTTGGGGTGCTCCTCGGTGTCCGTGCACTCCTCCACGATCCGCAGAACCGCCTCGCCGAACCGCTCGCGGATCGTCTCCCGAACCGGCGCGGAGTCGTCCGCATCCTCCAGGGCGTCGTGCAGCAAGGCCCCAATCGCCTCGTCCTCATTCCCGCCGTAGTACATGGTGATGCTGGCCACACCCAGCACATGGGCCAGGTAGGGGCGATCGCCGCCCTTGATCCGCTGCCGCGCATGCACCTGCGCCGCATACTGCAGCGCCTCCGCCATCCGGGATGCCTCTCCCATCGTTACCTCCCTCGTCACCCGCTCATCGCGGCGCGGACCACCCCCCGACGATCACCGTCACCCGCCGGGTCGATGGTGCCCGCCACACCAACATGGTAGGGCCCGGCTCCCGCCCCCTAGACGCGGCTGATGTCGGCATCCAGCGCAGGCATCGCCACCCTCTGGCCCAGCGTCAGATAGATCCGCAGGGCCTCCCACAGACGCGCCTCGGCATCCGCCGCCGTTGGCGCGTCGAACGCCTCGTTGCCGGCCGGGATCAGGTTCTCGGCCAGCTGGATCGCCATCTGCGCACGTGCCTGAGCGGCGTCGAACGCGGCATCGGTGCCGGGACCCGGTACTCGGTTCATGCCGCCGGCCGGCAACAGGAGGATGGACAGATCCTGCGCCGCCTGGAGGAGTCCACGGAGGTAGGCGGCCGTCTGAGGCTGCGGCATCGCCGGCAGGGCGGGAAAGGCAACCGGCAGCGCCTTGATCGCGCGCGGATCGGGGGCATGCACGAGGGCGCTCGCCGTGCTGAGCAGATCGCCGGTGCGGCGGAGCAGGGTGAGGGCGACCTCGTGCGCGGCAGCGGGCATCACGCCCCGATCGCCGGCGTGAGCCGCATCGTAGAGCCCCTGGGCCACGGTGAAGAACACGCGCGCCACCCACAGATAGGCCTCCGCCGCATCCAGCCGCGGCGTGCCCTGAGACCGTGCCGCTGCCGCCGGCGACGCTCCGCGACCGCGTGCTTCCTCCAGGTCGGCCGACAGATCGTCCAGCTGCAGGCTGCCGCGCAGGTAGCGCTCGACGTCCGCCGCCGGAACCGTCCCGCCCCGAATTGCCACGCGACCGGCAGACATCGTGGGCGCGGGCCGCGTGGCCGGTACGGGACGCGGCGGCGCGCCGGCCGGTAAGACCGGAAGCACGGAGCGGCCAACCAGCGCGATGACCGACACCGCCAGGAACACCAGGACGCCCACGCCCTGGGCATTGCTCGTCCCGCCGCCGGCCGCCGCGACTATCACTCCCAGCAGCGACGCCCCCGCCACGATCGCCGCCGGCACCGCCAGCGCCGCCACCGCCCGTTTCACCCACCGGCAGGCCTCGACCGTCAGCTTCCAGAGAAGTGAAAAGACCCAGAGCAACAGCAGCCCGCCCAGAATCGCGTGCATGGCGCCTCTCCCTGCTCGTTTCTATAACAATTATAGAGTGTTTATACTGAGAACGCCAGACCGAATTCCGGGCGACAGGCAACGCCGACACGCGTCCGGCGGTCACGACCGCATGTTCGGGTTCCGGATGTGGGGCTAGACCGCGCGATCGTGCAGGGTGGGGGCAGCACTGGTGCGGTACGCGAAGCAAGGCGACCTGGAACATCGCGGGGAGACCACCGCATGGCGTACGATGGCGGCACTCGTGTGATGGGATCGGGAGGAGGAACGACGGTGGAGGGGACGGACACCACGGCGCCGGCGGGCCAGGACGGGCACGCGGCGCCCCGAGAGACGGCAGGTCGCACCTGGATCTTCGCCTGCAACCCGAAGTTCCATAACCTGGCGGCCGATTTACCCCTCTATGCCGAGGGGGACACCATGAACTGGAGCATCCGCCAGCACCGGGAGGAGATCCACGCCGGTGACCGGGTGATCCTCTGGATGGGCGGCGAGGACGCCGGCCTCTACGCCACCGGCATCCTCGCCGGCGATCCGTACGACCGCTACTGGGAGGTCTCGCCGCCCGAGGCGGAGCGCCGGCCCTACATGGCCTCGGCGCGGTGGGCGGATCTTACCTTCACCTGCATCTTTCCGCGTCCCATCACGCGGCGGGAGTTGATGGCGCACCCGATCCTGCGCGATCTTCCCATGCTCCGTGCCCGCCGCGGCACCAACTTTCCCGTCACCCCCGAGCAATGGGGGGCGCTCCAGCCTCTGCTGCCTCCACCGAACGACTGGGCGGAGCGTGCGGTCCGCTCGCTGCCGGAGGTGCATGATCTGGTGCGCGATATGACGCCCGTCCTGAACTCGCTCCGCCGGCAGGTCAACGCGTTGGCCGACGCGCTCTCCGCGGAGGCTCTGGATCCGCACGAATTCGCGCTCATGGACCAGTCGGCGGCGGACCGGATCCCGCAGCTGCTCGCCGTCGCCCGCCGCCTCGGCGACCTCTGCACGACTCTAGAGCTGCCCCTGGCGGCCACGCATATCGCCTACGCCGTCTGGAACCTGGGGAAGGCGGCAGAGCTGGGCACGCGCGTCGGTGCGGAGGGGGAAGACACGCCCACCCTCGTCGGCGGCGCCTTCTCCTACTGCCTCACCGCGCTCGTCCATTTTGGCCATAGCCTGATGGTGGCCCAGGCCGAAGAGACGGACGACGACAGCTGGGACGGCATCAACCTCCAGCGGCAGGCGGTGATCCTGGCCAGCATCCTCCGCGCCGGCGAGCTGCAGCAGGCAGAGCTCACCCCGATCGGCCACCACAGTGAGTACCGCGACGAGGAGGACGGCGCCTGGCTGGAGATCCGCAGCTACTGGGGGAAGGATCCCGGCGAGGGCTGGGGCTGGGTGAAGCTCGACCTCGAGCTGGACAGCGAGGAGGATGGCGACGAGGAGGAGGACGAACTGCCCGCCATCCTGGACGAGATCTTCGACAATCCCTTCTGGGACCGCCCCCTCATCGCCTTCCTCACGGCGGTGGGGGAGGATCTGGATGAACTGGCGGAGGCGGATGAGATCGACCCGGCGGACCTCGCCGTGCGCGGGCACATGATCGTGAGCGTCCTGCAGCGCCTGGATGCGCGGCTGGGCGATGTGCAGGCCTGGGTGACCGCCGGCGACGACCCGATCCTGGCCGGGGCCGAGCAAGCGCTGCACTGGGTGAGCGTGCAGCTGGACGCCGCCGCCCGCTCACTGGAAGCGGCCGTCCAGGCACGAGAGGCGGAGGCGTGGCCCGAGGAGCGCACGCATCTCCTGGGGGCCCTCCACGCCACCGGCCCGGCCGCCGCCCTCCTCGGCCTCATCGAGCGCCCGGGCGGCGACGAGGATCTCGACGGGTAGCACTCATGCCCAACCTGGTGGGGCCTGACGGGGACGCCGGGATCCACGCGGTGATGGTGCCGATCGCGATCGAAGAGTGTCGGAGCTTCCTAGGCACCAGTTCGACACGGGAGCATGATGCCGACGTGCTGCTGTTGGTACAGTTGCCGGAGTTGCCGCCCTCCCGCCGGGCATCGCCCCGCCTCCGGCCCTGCTCGACGACCGCTACGGGTTTCTCAGTTTCAGCGTGCCGGGGGATAACGTTCGGCTGGACAGCTGCGTCGATCGCTGCCGGCTGGGCGATGCCCGTCCGCTGCTCGGGCACGGCCTGACCAGCATCACGTTTGCCCTTCAAACGACGTACAAGAGGATAGCTCGGGCGGCCGAGGAGCGGCGCGGGATGAGTCGGGCGCTGAAAGAGGCGACGGAGGTGGTGGAGGAGCAGCGATTCTAGTCGGACTGGTATGGCATCCGCGGTTAGCCCATGCGGCGCCCCTCCTAGAACTCGGCTAGCTTGCGTTCCAGCAGGCGAATGCGGCGTTCTAGTTCGTCGATCTGGTCTAAAGCCGTCTGCAGGTCGGGCAAAGACAGAACCCCGGTCGGATCACCCCGAAACAGACTGCCCATCGCGTCAGCGAACGTGGCATTCTCGTACAGCTGGCGCGCCGATCTCTGAACACCACCCCTGCTCCTCAACGCTGGCTCCAGGACATCAAACGCCACCATCTCAGCGGCCAGGAGAGCCTGCCGCGACGAAAAATCCGGGTGCTCCCACCAGCGCACTTCGGTGACATGGTCCGGTAGTAGCCCGACGGCCCAGACCCCAGTTGCAACACTGCTATCGCGCGTCAAGAGGTGCTGGGAGATCCTCGCCCTGAGTGAAGCCGCCACGCCGACGTATGCCGGCTGCGCGTCCCGGCCCCTGCCCCCATAGAGACAGTAGACGGCAGCCGCACTCGGCAGGTCCGAGATCGACCTCGCCGGGCGGCTGGCTGTAGACCAAGCCTTCCCAGACCCGATGCCTCGTCCACCGGTGGCGGGCGTCTCGCTCTGCGATCTCGGTTGACCCAGCCGACGGCCCTCCGGAGGCACGGTGTCACTCACGTCCACTACTCGGCAGCTCGCTGAAGACATCGCCGACGAAGAGATCAGGCAGCGGCGTGTGGAGAGCATCGGCAAGACGCACCAAGTTGGTGAGGGCTATGTTGCGCATGCCCCGCTCGATGTCGCTTACATAGGTGCGATGTAAGCCTGCGCGGTGCGCCAACTCTTCCTGGGAGATTCCGTTCGCCAGCCGCAGCTCTCTAACCCTTACGGCTAACGCCCGAAGAACTTTCTGTGCGCGCTGCTCCCTGTCCTGCATGACGCCGGAATGTAGGAAGTCTGCCTGATGCGCGTCTACAGGATCGAAGTGACAGTACCTCACGTGCATTGTCTGGATAGACCGATCTCCTCCGACCTCTTTTACTCTCACGGAGAGCCCGGGCGAGGGCAGTCTACCTGTTGACGCCGGAAGACGTGCCCCGGGTGCCAGGCCAACGACTCGCCATCCGGAGCAACGCGTCACGCTGTGTAGGAGCAGAAATCCACGAAGTGGAGACCAACGAGGACCTCGGGCAGCCGGTAGCCCGGAGCTCGGATGCGTACGCCTAACTTGCAGCGCGAGCCGCGAGGAAAAATAGAGGCGGTATCTCCCACTCAAGTTGCCACACGATGGAAATCGGGCGATCACCCTCGTGTCGGACATGGGTTGCGGGCCCGAGGTACACGAACGGCTGTGTTGGGAGCTCACGAGCGAAAATAAGCACTCGACTTCCACGGGCAGCATGGTTGATGTACCTCTGCCCGGTTGGCGAAGCCACTGAGGTTGTGGACTGGGATTCCCAGTGGAACAGCCACGGAGAAATCGCATAGTCCCGATACATCGTGGTCGGCGAGAAGTGCTTGTCCGACTTTCGCAACGTGACGAAGAATATGTCCGCGTTCGCCTGTTCAGCCCACATTACGCCCTCCCGCAACGGTCGCGGCCGTTCCGGCGTGGCGGCGCCGAGGGCAGCCAGCACTTCATCCCGCGAGTAGCGCGCATGCACCGCCAAAGGCTCAAACGACGAACGGTCCTCAATAGCCAGCGTGTCGGTCTGGGCTGCCAGCACCCCAAGAACCTCCGCCAATTCGAGACGGAGGCCTTCATGGGGCCAGAGCCGTGCAAGCGAGTCGGCTAGCGACGTCGGCGGCGTCCCCCTCTGGAGATCGACGTGGAGCATGTTGAGCAGGCGGATGTCACGCTCAGACAATGCACTGATCGAGGGCGGTTCCGGTCGCACGAGCCACGTCCTGTACTTATCGAGACGCTCGCGGTCATCGACGTAGGTCATCCGGCCAACGGCGCGTGTTAAGGCGAGGTCGCCATCGTCCCTTGCAGGAGCACGTAGCCCTGCATCACGCCGAAGGTTCATCCAACCGGGACGCGTCCACCGATAGATATCGTCCAACGACCGGCCGGTTCCCTTAAGAAATTCGGCCAGGGATACGTCTCCCAGACCACGCAACTCGCGAACGAGTAGATCGCGTCCACCTTGAGAAACCTGCCGGAGGTTATCCAGCACGATCCGCGTCGCCACCCGATCGAGCTGGATGTAGCAGCCGGAGGGCAAGTAGGGGAAGCCGTGCTCAACCGCGTTGGGCAGCTCCTTTGCGGACAGATCGGTCAGCGCCTGGAAACGCGGACCAAACCGGAACTCACGCCGCTGCTGGCCAATGAAGTCCAACACCGTCAGACCCGCCTTTCCTTCGGACAGCCGCAGTCCACGCCCCAACTGCTGCAGGAACACGGTAACGCTCTCCGTCGGTCGCAGCAGGAGGATCGTGTCTAGCTCCGGGATGTCAACGCCTTCGTTAAACACGTCGACCGTGAAAATAGTGTTGATCTCTCGACTTCGCAGTCGCTTGATGATGCGTGCTCGCTCTGCTGGAGCCGTGCCGCCTGTGACCGCGCAGGACGGAATACCCGCCTTAGTGAAACTGGTGGCCATGTAGTCCGCGTGTTCGACGCTGACGCAGAACCCAAGGGCACGCATTTGTGACTGATCCGATACAACATCATGCACGGCCTGTAGAATCTTGGCAGTTCTGAACTCATTGGCGGTGTACAGGGAGCTCAGAGCGTGAGTATCGTAACCGGTCCGTTTCCACTCAAGCGCCGACAGGTCGACGTCGTCGGCTACTCCGAAGTATTGGAATGGACACAACAGGCCCTGATCAATTGCCTCCCACAGCCGGAGATCGACTGCGATGTGGCCATCAAACCATCGCAGGATGTCCCCCTGGTCCGCACGTTCCGGGGTCGCTGTTAGCCCGAGAAGGAGCCGCGGCTCGATGTGTTCGAGCAGGCGACGGTACGTGGGCGCCTCCGCGTGGTGGAATTCATCGACGATCACGACGTCATAGGCATCCCGCGGCATAGACGCGAGATCAGCGTGTGAGAGCGATTGGATAGAAGCGAAGACGTGACGCCCATGCAGGGGACGCTGTCCGCCGACCATGAGTTCACCGAACGAGCCGTCACGGAGTACGTTCCGGAAGAGGTGGCGGCTCTGCTCAAGAATCTCTTGCCTGTGGGCGACAAACAGGAGAGACGCGTCCTTCCACTGTTCCGCCACACGCTTGTAGTCGAGTGCCGCCACTATAGTCTTCCCGGTCCCAGTAGCGGCGACGACCAGATTCCGCCAGCGTCCGTGCCGCATCCGCTCCGCCTCGAGCGTGTCTAGCATGGCCCGCTGATACTCAAAGGGCACGATGTCGAAAGGAGTGTATTCAGTCGAGGAATCGTTGTGGGTTCTCTGGACAGCAACCGCAAACTCGTCCGGTCGGTACGCTCGGAAGTGAGCGTCGGACCAGTATGTCTCGAATGCCGCCCGGAAGCGATCGAGGAGCGCGGGGGACCGTGCCTGCGTGAGACGGACGTTCCACTCGAGCCCCTGGTGCAACGCCGAATGGGTGAGATTGGACGAGCCGATATATGCGGTGCTGAATCCGCTGGCACGCTCAAACAGCCAGGCCTTCGCATGAAGTCGGGTCGCGCGCGTATCGTACGAAACCTTTATCTCAGCGCCTATTCGGGCCAGTTCGTCAAGTGCTCTGGGCTCCGTGGTGCCCGTGTAAGTCGTCGTAATGACACGAATTGGAACGCCGCGTTGCGCTACCTCTTCCAGCTGCTGCCGAAAAATGCGGATGCCATTCCAGACGATGAACGCGCACAGGAGATCAACTCCGTCTGCACTCAAAATCTCTGTTCGCAGCTCGGCGGCCAAGGTGGGTTCATGGGGCGCGTTAACGAGTAGCGCATCCTCGCTCAAGGGCGTTTCGGGCCGGGGCCACGCCGATGGCTGGGCAACGTTCGACAATGGGGGCCGTATGGCGGTGAGGAGTTCGGCAGGGGACGGGATCCGGTCGCCGGGCACCACGGCGCCGACGGCGTCCGATTGACTGATCTCGATGAGAAGTTGATTGCACAGGGCCACAGACTGTGCCATGTCGAGGCGCGTCGAACTGAGGGCTCGGTTCAGGGCACGAGCCACCTGCAGCGTCAAGAGATGGGACGACTCCGGTACCAGGTCCCGCAGCTCCGACCGATCTCGCGGCACACGGCTCAGCAACGCTTCCGTAAGGAGCTGCTCGTACAGGCCCGGCGGAAGTGTCGCCCCGTCGTCACTCATGCCACACAGCCGATCACCGTGTTCCCCCTCACCTCCTAGGCAGTCCCGTCCCCTGCTCCCCTGACGTGCATTGAGAATGTACCAGATGGTTGGCCGGAATCTCGACGAAGATCGCTTAGTTCGAGTGGGGCGTCGATGAAGGGGCCATCCCGGTCCAAAGTGGTTCGAGCTTCTGTCATTGGGGGGGCCCCCGTGCTACAATCCGCCACTTTTGTCACGTCGGAGCCACCTCCTGTCCGATCTCCTCGCTCGCCTCAATCCTGAGCAACTCCAGGCCGTCACCTACACCGGCGGTCCGCTCAAGATCGTCGCGGGGGCCGGCACCGGCAAGACCGGCACACTGACCTGCCGCTTCGCTTATCTCGTCGAGCAGGGGACGCCGGCCGATCGGATTCTGGCACTGACCTTTTCGCGGCGGGCCGCCACCGAGTTCCGCGAGCGGGCGCTGCGGTCGCTGGATGCATCGTACCGCCAGCTGTGGATTGGGACGTTCCACAGTTTTTGTCTGCGCGTCTTGCGGGAGGAGCGGGGGTATTTTGCGGCGGGGCGCAAGGCGGGCACGGCGGAGCCGGCCCCTGCGTCGGAGGGCTTGGAGACGACGAGCCGCACGGGTGGCCGCGTGGGGGTTATGGGGGATGCGGAGATGCGGCGTCTGGTGGCGCGGGCGGTGCGGGAGGACGCGAGTGCCCGTTCCTATTACGTCGGAGAGGCCGGCGCGGCGCGGCTGGTGGAGGATGCCGTCACCCTCATCGCGCGCACCAAGGATGAGGGCATCTCCCTGGCCGACTTCGTGGAGTATGCCGATCGGCGGGATGTGGGCCGGTTGCGTGAGCTGGCGGCGGTCTATCTGGGCTATGAGGAGCTGTGCCGCCGGCTGGGCAAGGTGGACTTCGGCGATCTCGGCGCGCTGCTGGTGCGTGCCTTCGAGGGAGATCCGGATCTCCTGGCCCGCTGGCAGGGACGCTTCGATCACGTCATGGTGGACGAGTTCCAGGACACCAATGAGAGCCAGTGGCGCCTTCTCACCCTCCTCGCCCCGCCACCCGACGGCCGGCTCACCGTGGTCGGCGACGGCGCCCAGGCAATCTATGCCTTCCGCGGCGCTTCCCCCCGCTACTTCGAGCGCTTCACCCAGGAGTATCCCGAGGCGGCAAGCATCCATCTCACCACCAACTACCGCTCCCGCCAGTGCATCCTGGATGTGGCCCACGCGCTGATCGCGCGCAATGATACTCGCCACCAGCATCTGATTTGCCAGGACGGCGATCACGGGGAGCCGGTCCGCCTGGCCTCTTTCCCGGATGAGGATGCCGAGGCCGACCACGTGGCTCGCAGCATCTTGCGCCTTACCTCCCGCGAGGGGCTGAATCAACCCGACTGCGCCATCCTCTGCCGCTCGGTGCGGCAGCTCGCGGCGCCGCTGGCCCGCGCCCTGACGGCCTACGGCATCCCCTTTCACGTCCGCGGCTATGATCCCGCCATTCAAGAGGCACTGGAGGATCTCCGCGCCGTCCTGCGCTGCATCACCGGCGAGGCGATCTGGCCCGATGCGGCGCGGGTGCTGGTGCGACGCCAGATGGCGCTGCTGCATGGCGCCGAGGGAACCCCCGAGGATGCCCTGGCCCGGCGCTATGCCGGCCGGCTCGGCCCGAATCAGGATCTGCTGCGCGCCGTTCCGCCACTCGATGCCATCACTTACGGACGCGTCACCGATTGGCTGGACGGCAGCGAGTCGTGGCGGCCGCTGGATGAGGTGCGGGCGCTGGTCCCGGAGGCGGCGGCGCGCGACGCGCTACGGCGGCTGGAGGAGGCGTGCGTCTGGCTGCGCACGCTCTCGCTGGAGACGCAAGTGTACGCGGCGCTGGCGCTGGTCGGCCGGCTCGATGCCACGTGGGCCGGCAGCGTGGAGGGGCGATCCGGCCTCTCCGTCTGTCGCCGCGCTCTGCGCATTGCCCACGGTCTCGCCCGCGCCGGACTCGGCGCTGACGAGATGCTGGGCGAGCTGGGGCGGCTGACCGAGGAGGAGACGGAACTGGGCGATCCCAAGGCAGGGCCGGGCGTCCCGATCCTCACCTTGCACGCCTCCAAAGGGCTGGAGTGGCCGGCGGTCTTCATCGTGGGAGTCGCGGCCGGGTTGCTGCCGGCGCCGCTGCGGCTCGACCGCGCCTTCGATCTGGATGATCTCGCCCGCTATGTCCGGGAGGGACGGCGCCGTTCGGTAGCCGAGGTGGCGGCCGTGTATGAGGAGGAGCCGGAGCGGGAGCGCGCCGCTCGCTTCCTGGCCGAGGAGCGCCGTCTCGCCTATGTCGGCTGCACCCGCGCCCGCCGGTATCTCTCGGTAACCTGGGCGGCGTCCTATGACCGCCAGGAGGCGCAACCCTCCCCCTTCATCGCCGATCTGCAGCGCGCCGATCCCGCCACCTGGGTGGTGGATGGGGATAGCCGGGTCATGGTGCCGCTGGATGTGGCGCGCGCCACGCGCCAGCAGGCACTGGCGGCCCTGGGGGTCGGGGGACGACCCGTGCCGCCGCGGCACATTGGCGGCGCCGACGGCGCCGTAGTAGAGGGCTTTAGCCCGCAGAGCCCCGGGGGCCACACGCGGGACGACGGGGAAACGGACGGCGGGCTAAAACGCTTGGTGTGAATTGGGCTACCAGGCGATGAGGTCGGCGAAGGCGAGCAGAGGGCGGCCGAGCTGAGCGTTGAGCCACATGGAGAAGTTGTGGAGACCGACCTTGG
>Ga0070739_10001255_pt1 | contig 39336 bp, 29 predicted proteins | sample Coa_R1_7_FD_66445 | JGI IMG/M metagenome (GOLD analysis project Ga0070739, IMG submission 66445) | Surface soil microbial communities from Centralia Pennsylvania, which are recovering from an underground coalmine fire - Coalmine... | ecosystem: Environmental > Terrestrial > Soil > Unclassified ...
GGATGTTGTACATCCATTCGTAGTACGTCTTGGCCCAATTTGAAGGAACAAACGTGATGCGGCCCTCTTCCACCGCCCGGATCGCGGGTTCCGCCAGCGGCTTCATTTTCATCCACCATTGCTTGGAAACCAGCGGCTCCACGATGGTCTTGCAGCGGTGGCATCTGCCGGCGCTCAACTTGTACGGCTCGATCTTTTCGAGCAACCCGCGCTTTTCCAGCTCTTCGACGACCCGCTTGCGAGCCTCGAAGCGGTCCAGCCCGGCGAACTCGCCCGCGGCCGCGGTCATCTTTCCGTCCGGCCCGATCACCTGGATGCTCGGAAGATCGTGGCGGCGGCCCGCCTCGAAGTCATTGGGATCATGCGCGGGCGTAATCTTCACCGCGCCGGAGCCGAACTCCGGATCGGCGATTTCATCCAGAATGATCGGAATCAGCCGGTCCATCAGCGGCAGCCGCGCGGAGTGCGGGCGCAGGTCCTTGGCTCGCGGATCTTGGGGATTGATCGCGACCGCCGTATCGCCGAGCATCGTTTCCGGGCGCGTGGTCGCCACCACCAGTTTCGCGTTCGATCCCTCCACCGGATAACGGATGTGCCAGAGATGGCCGGCCTCGTCCTCGTGCGCCACCTCCAGATCGGAAAGAACGGTCTGGCAGCGCGGGCACCAGTTCACAATGTAATCGGACTGGTAGATGAGGCCCTTGTCATACAGCCGGACGAAGGCTTCCCGCACTGCGCGCGATAAACCCGCGTCCATGGTGAAACGCTCGCGGGACCAGTCGCAACTCAAGCCCGCGCGCTTCATCTGCTCGACGATCCGGCCGCCGAATTCTTCCTTCCATTGCCACACCCGCTCGACGAACTTTTCGCGTCCCAGGGCGCGCTTGTTGGTCCCCTCCTTTGCAAGCTGGCGGTCGACCATCAGTTCGGTGGCGATGCCGGCGTGATCGGTGCCGGGAAGCCAGAGCGTGCGGACGCCGGTCATGCGCCGCCAGCGGATCTGCGCGTCGATGATGGCGTGCTCGAACATGTGCCCCATGTGGAGCGATCCGGTCACGTTAGGCGGCGGAATCACCAGCGAGAAATACGGCTCGCTTGGAGCGGCTTCGACGTGGAAAAGCTGCTGCTCCACCCACCATTTCGCCCAATGCGGCTCGAACCGCTGGGGTTCGTAAACTTTCTCGATTTGCATGGGAAACTTCGATTTTAGCAATCGGGATTGGAACGACCATCCGCACCCTGTGCTGGCCCACGCCGCTTGGCGGCGCGATTCAATTGAATAGTTCTGCAACCACTGGCACAAGCCCGCGGGACGTAGCTCGATTGTGCTCCAGGAAAACCGTCAGAGTTTTTCGTTGAGGACTTTTTCAGCCTGCGCGGCGCGGAAGGCCTTGAGCTTTTCGGTCAGATCGGGGCGGCTGGTGGCGAGGATCGCGATGGCGAGCAGGGCGGCGTTGGTCGCGCCCGCTTTGCCGATGGCCAGCGTGCCGACGGGGATTCCGCCGGGCATCTGTACCGTGGATAAAAGCGAATCCATGCCCTTGAGCGCGGCGCTCTCCATGGGCACGCCGAGTACGGGGAGGACCGTGTGTGCCGCCAGGACTCCGGCCAGATGCGCAGCGCCTCCGGCCGCGGCAATGATCACTTTGAGCCCGCGGTCGGCCGCGGTGGAGGCGAATTCACTGGCCGCCGCCGGTGTGCGGTGCGCCGACAAGACTCGCTTTTCGTGCTCTATGCCGAACTGCTCCAGCGTTTCACAAGTATGGCGCATGGTATCCCAATCGGACTTGCTCCCCATGACGACTCCAACAAGCGCGCTCATTTCGAAGTTCTCCTTCGGTTTTCATTGCCCCTGGGCCAGCGTGAACCCCGGCTTCCCATCGTAGGTCCGCAAATTTTCGGTCATGGCGATGTCGAGGCCGAGTTCGGAGACGCGGCCCAGCAGCGCGACGATCTCTTTCGGTGTCGTGCCGGTCTTGGAGATAAAGCGGCAGCGGTAGGAATCGGTGCAGAAGGTTTCGGGCGCGCCGTCGGGCCAGACCTTGGTGCCGCGGTTGGACATCATCTCGAGATCGAGGCCGTTGGTCGCGGCTTTCCGGATCAGACTAGCGAGCTCGCCGGTGGCCTTCGACGGCCATTCGACGTAGACATCGACGCCGATGAGGTCGCGCTTGGGCGCGGGACGGGTGGAAAGCGGAGGCAGAGGGCGGCGCGGGGAGGTGGAGTACTCGACCGGCTTGAGCACCTGCGGCTTCAGGCCGAGCCGTGCGACCACGGCCTGCGCGAACTCCTTGGTGCCGGCCTTCTGCTTGCTCTTGCCCTCTTCGTAGATGTCGTAGGTGTGCACGCCGTCTTCCATGGTGCGGAGCCAGGCGTTATGGATGCGCTCGGCTATTTCGGGCTGGCCGATGTGGACCAGCATGAGGAGCGCACCGTGCAGCAGTCCCGAAGGATTGGCGAGATTCTGGCCGGCCCGCCGGGGGGCGGAGCCGTGGATGGCTTCGAACATGGCGGCCTGATCGCCGATGTTGGACGATCCCGCGAGGCCCACGGAGCCCGCGATCTGCGCCGCCACGTCGGAGAGAACGTCGCCGTAGAGGTTCGGCATCACGATCACGTCAAAGGCTTCCGGCGTATCGGCCATTTTGGCCGCGCCGATATCCACGATCCAGTGCTCTTTTTCGATATCCGGATATTCTGCGCCAATTTCGTCGAATATTTTGTGGAATAACCCGTCGGTCATCTTCAGGATGTTGTCCTTGGTGAAGCAGGTGACCTTTTTGCGCTTATATTGGAGGGCGTATTCGAAGGCGTAGCGGACGATCTTTTCGCTGCCCGGCCGCGAGATGAGCTTGATGGCCTGGATCTCATCGGGACTCGTCTGATACTCGATGCCCGCGTAGAGATCCTCTTCGTTTTCGCGGACCACTACAAGGTCCATCACCGGATGCTTGGTGCGGACGAACGGATGGTAGGAAACACACGGCCTTATGTTGGCGTAAAGCCCGAGCATCTTGCGCGCCGTGACGTTCAGGCTCTTATAGCCGCCCCCTTGCGGCGTCGTGATCGGAGCCTTGAGAAAGACCTTGGTCCGCCGCAGCGACTCCCAGGCGCTGGGGTCGATGCCTGAGGTGTTGCCCGAGAGATAGACTTTTTCGCCGACCTCGATGGTTTCGATCTCGAGCTGCGCGCCGGCGGCCTCAAGGATATGGAGTGTCGCCGCCATAATCTCCGGGCCGATGCCGTCGCCGTGAGCGACTGTAATGGGGGTGCGGGTAGCCATGTTTTCAGGTGAAAAGCCGAAAGAATACGATAGCACGGGGACCCGCGGGCCACGCCCCATGCCCGCGCGTCCGCATTTGCGGCTCCGCGGCGCGGATGGGAAGTTGGGGCTCTGCTGTTGAACCACAAACATGACGGGCTGAAGATGTTTATATCGGGAGTATCTTTGTCTTTTGGGGCCAGTGCGGTAGTCACCGCGGTTGTCGCCGGCCCGCGCCCGTTACGGCGGCGCCGCGCTCGAACCCGCAAGAGTCGCCCACCCAGCCTGAAAGCCAAGGTGGCCGTGGAGGTTATTAAGGCGCACAAGCCGTCCTACTGCCAGCCGCGCTCGAGATCAGCACGATCTCTTCCCGTCTGTCGCGGCGGCGAACCTCGCCCGCAAATCGCCTTCAACGCCGCACCGGTCACGGGAATTCGATTAATTCAATCCGAGGCGGGAGTCCAGTTCGGCGGCGATGGCCGGCAGATGTTCCGGGTTGTGCAGCAGGTTGCGGATGCCTTCCGGGCCGAAGTCCCTGTAGAACAGTTCGATCGCCTCAAGAGCCAGGGCGTAGGCGTAGCGCGCGTGCTCGGTGTCCAGCCGCGACCAGTCCTGGCGCAGGTTCGCCAGCCGCGGCAGCTTGCCTTCGCGGGCCCATTGATCGAGGCGGGCGCGCAGGGCTGGCGTGACGGTATCGCCGGAAAGCTTCTGTGCGAGCCCTTCGTGGAGCCATGCCGGCCAGGACCCCGTCATCGCCAGACAAGCGTGCACGGCCTCGTGCGCGAGCGTGCGCTGGAGGCTGGCATCGAGTCTGGCCGGATCGAAAACCGGGACGCGGATGCGCCCGTCGAACAGGCCGGCCATCCATTCGGCGGAATCGGTGGTCTTGCGGAACGTCTCGGGGCTTTGGGCGATCGCGACGATGCGGTCTTCCGAAAAACAGCCGATTTCTTGGGAAATGTGGATAAATTCGCGGTCGAGCACCGCCAGCATTTCGCGGGCCGTATCCACCGGGATCGCGCCCGGCTCATAGCGCAGCTCCACTTTGATGCCGTAGAGCTTTTCGGTGCTGAGATCGTTCTTGGCCTCGCGTTCCACGCGCCGGTAGAGGATCGCGAGATCGGGATTGGGCTGAAGGTCGAGCGCCACCCGCCAGTATTCCAGCGCCTTGGCTGCATTTCCCTCCTGCCAGGCCGCCAGTCCGGAGGACACGAGCTGATCAGGATTCGGCTTCGCCGGGGCCGCAGCCAGACCGTCCGCTGCCGCCGCCGCCGCCGTCACCGGAATCCACCGGGCCTCGCGGCGGGCTTCGTCGAAGGAATCCAGTCCGTCGATGGCCGCCTCCGGTAAATAGCCCTGAAGAGTCTTACCGCCGGCCGCGACCGTCACCTTGTAGCACGGCGGCGTCCCCCCGGCCACGGAAAAGCCGAGCGTCACGGGTTGACCGGCGGCGAGCTTGGCGACCACCGCCGCGTTCGCCTCGCAGGAAGAGCGCAGAGCCGCGCCGTCCTGCTTGACCGAAGCCGCCAGCGCCAGCAGGGCAAAGAACACCGCCATGATTCGACTCTACGCCAGAACCGGCCCCCGTTCCCTTGGGCGAACACCTTAGACGGCGGCGTTTCCGGCCCGGCATCCAACGGACACTAGAATAGGAATACGTGAACCGAATCACTCTCGCGCTCCGCAGCTTCTTCTCGATTCTTTTTCAAGGCGCCCTTCCGGCCGATATCGCCCAGGCGTTCGGGTATTCGAAGGCTCCGCTGACGCCGCCCAAACCCGCGGCTCCTCCGAAGCCTTCTGCCGGACCCGCCGATGGCGCGGTCCAGATCCTGGCCGCGCTCCAGCGGGACGCCCGGCTGATCGATTTCCTGATGGAGGATATCAGCGGTTATTCGGACGAACAGGTGGGTGCGGCGGTGCGCGACGTGCAGTCGCAGGCCCGCGAGTCGCTGGAGAGATATCTGCGCCTGGAGCCCGTGATCGATAGTGTGGAGGGCGCCTTCGCCAAGGCCGACGGGCTGGAGGCGGCGCAGGTGAAATTTACCGGCAACGTGCCGGCCAGCGGAAAGGCTCCCGGTGGTATTTTGCGGCACAAAGGCTGGAAGGCGGTCAAGGTCGATCTGCCCCAGGCCCTTCCGGGCACGGTTCTCGCGCCCGCCGAGTTGGAAATCGAATAAAGGCGCGGATGCGGCTGCGGACTGCGGTGCTTCTGACCGCTGCGTGGGCTGCGCTCGCGCAAATGAATAGCGCCGAACTGAGGGGCACGATCCAGGACCCCTCCGGCGCTGCGGTTCCCGGCGCCGCCGTCGTGATTCAGAACCAAGCCACCGGCCAGAAGTTTTCTACGGTTTCTAACAGCGCCGGCGAATATCTGTTTCCGGAACTGCCGGTGGGTTCGTACGCGCTCACCGCCGAGATCGCGAATTTCAAAAAAGTAACTCTGCCAGGAATCGACGTTCATGCCGCCGACCGGCTGCGCCGCGATATCCGGCTGGAGTTGGGCGATTCGCGGGAAATCGTCACGATTGAAATCAACAGCGCCGCGCCGCAGTTGGAATCCGCGGAGATCCGCGACGTGGTGGGCCACCGGGAAGTGACGGATCTGCCGCTGAAAGGACGGCAGTTTCTGGATCTGGCCACTCTGACCACGGGTGTGGTGCAGCCGCCCGGCGGTACGCGCGGCGATGCCATGCAGCAAGCGGGCAATCTGGTCAATGTCCTGGGCCAGCGCAGCGGCCACAATCTGTATCTTCTCGACGGCGTTTCCATCACCGACGAGCATTTCAACAACATGGTGATCGCGCCCTCGATTGACGCCATCCAGGAAGTGAGCATTCAGAAGACCTCGTATGCACCGGAGTTCGGCGGGAAGTCGGGGGCGGTCATCAACGTCATCAGCCGCGGGGGCACGAATGCCTTTCACGGGAGCCTGTTCGAGTTCCTGCGCAACGACGTTTTCGACGCCAAGAATTTTTTCGATTCTCCGGCCGCCCGGATTCCTCCGTTTCGCCAGAACCAGTTCGGGGGCAGCTCCGGCGGGCCGGTGCGCAAAAATCAGACCTTCTTTTTCTTCAGCTACGAGGGGCAGCGGATTCGCAAATCGCTGACCCAAACGTTTTCGGTTCCCGGCGCCGCCGCGCGCCAGGGCGATTTCGTGGGTCTGCCGCCCATCTACGACCCGCTGAACGCGGCCGGGAACCGGCGCATCGAATTTCCGGACAACGCCGTTCCGCTGAACCGCCTGGACCCGGTCGCGCTGGCACTGCTGGCGCACGTGCCGCTTCCGAATCTTCCCGGCGTCGCGCAAAACCTGCTGGCCACGGCCACCCAGCGGCTCAATGCCAACCAGTACCTGGCCCGCGTGGATCATCAAATTTCCCAAACAGACACGGTTTATCTTCGCGCGGCGCTGTTCGATGCCCGCCAGTCCGATCCGTTCGGCTCCAGCGTCTTGCAGGAATCGCTGCTGCCGGGCTTTGGGCGCAATGTCAGCACGCACGCCTTGAATGGCGCCGCGAACTGGACCCACACTTTCTCCGCCGATTTATTCAATGAAGCGCGCTTCGGATTTCTCACCGTGGCGGGCGGGCAAAGCAGTCCGAACGCCGGCAATGCCTTCGCCGCGCAAACCGGGTTGCAGGGCGTAACGCAGGACCCGCTCGACCGCGGCTACCCGCAAATCTCTTTCGGAGGCCAGTACAGCACGATCGGCGACCCGGCCCTGTTTACCTTCCGCAACAACCGCGATTTCGAGTTCTACGACAACGTCGCGTGGCGCCTGGCGCGGCACACCATCAAGCTGGGCGCGTATGCGATGCAGTATGATCTTCAGACCGCGAATCCGAACGGCGCGCGTGGGATTTTTTCGTTCACCCCGCGCTGGACGTCCTCGCAGCCGGGCCTGGCCGACGGAAGCGCGTTCGCGGATTTTCTGCTGGGCTATCCGAGCTCGGCCCAGGCCGGATTGGGCCGCGCCTCCATGGACGGCCGCACCGGCTGGGCGCATTTCTATGTGCAGGATAGCTGGCAGATCTCGGCGGATCTTAAGTTCGATGCCGGCCTGCGGTACGAGTACAACCGCAACATGACGGACGCCGGCAACCGGATGGCGGCGATCGATACCTCGGTCCCCGGCGGGCGGCTGGTGGTGGCAAGTAACGGCGCGGGCCTAATTGCTCCGGAGGCCGCTTCCCTGCTGGCTTCGGCGCCGCTGCCTTACGTGACATCGGCGGCCGCCGGCTGGAACAACAGCCTCCTGACCAACCAGCCCGCCCGGCTGGCCCCGCGTGCCGGGCTGGCCTGGAATCTCCCAGGAAGCTTTCAGAAGACCGTGATCCGGGCCGGTTTCGGAATTTATCCGAACCAGGCCGCCTATAGTATCGTCACAAATTTCGCCCAGAACCTGCCGTTTTTCGTGCTGAAAACCGTGAATTCCACGCCCACGCTGGCGCCGGATTTCAACACGGAAACGGCGCTCAACGCTCCGGGGCTGGGGATTATCGGCGGCAGCGATCTGGATCACCGGCTCAAGATCGAGTACAACGAGGTCTGGAATTTCAGCCTCGAGCGGGAACTGCCGGCCAGCACGCTTCTTTCGCTCGCCTATGTGGGCTCCCGGACAGTGCACGCCGATAGCGCCACCGTGCTCAATGTTCCGCTGCCTGGGCCGGGACCCATCGCGGCGCGCCGGCCGATCCCGCAGCTCAGCCAGATCGGCGACATTCGCTGGAATGGATGGGCGGCGTACCACGCCTTCACTCTGGGAGTGAAGCGGCGCTTCGTGCGAGGCCTGCTGTTCGATGCGAACTGGACCTGGTCCCACGCCATCGACGATGCCTCCGATCCGGGCGCGACCCTGAACGAAACGAATCTGCCGCAGAACGTCTACGACCTCAGTCAGGAGAAGGCCAGTTCCAGCTTCGATCACCGGCACCGCGTGGTCGCGGCGTTCGTGTATGAGTTGCCCGCCGGGAAACGCGGGCGGCGATGGGAACAAGCCCTCCTTTCGAATTGGAATCTAAGCGGGAACGTTACGGCGCAATCCGGAGCGCCCTTCACCGTGAACCTTGCCAGCGATCAGGCCAATATCGGCGCGGGCCCGGCGCAGCGCCCCAATCTTTCCGGCGACCCCAACCAGGGCCCCCGGACTCCGCAGCAATGGTTCGCCACTTCGATGTTTTCCCTGCCCCCGCTGTATTCGTTCGGAACCGCGCCGCGCAACGCTGTAATTGGGCCGGGCCTGGCCTCTGTGGATCTGGCCGTGCAGAAGGAGATTCCCCTGGGAGAGTCCTTGAGGCTCACGCTGCGCGCCGAGGCTTATAATCTCCTGAACCACCCCAATTTCAACATTCCCAACCGCATCGCGTTCACGCCGAATTTCGGCAGCATCTCCAGCGCGCAGGACTCGCGCCAGCTTCAGTTGGCCGCGAAGCTGTCATTATGAGCGCAGACGGACGAAACACAACAATGTCGGCCGGATCGAATATTAATAGGGGACATTCGCGCAAACCGGACGGTTAAACGCTTAAGCTGCCGGTTTGCCCGGGCGCAGGCGGCCGCGCGGAAACCGTTGAAGTATCGCACGCGGCGAATATGGTCTCCGTAATGCAGGGGAGGGGGGCTATGAAGAAAACCTGGATAGGGATCGCGTTCATGATCGCGTTGTGCGCCCTGAGTCCCTCGGGGGCCGCTCAATGGATTCATCAACCGGAGGCGGACATCCCGCGGACCGCCGGCGGCATGCCGGATTTGACGGCGCCCGCGCCGAAGACCTACGACGGTAAGCCCGACCTCTCCGGCGTTTGGACCCTGGAGGCCGCCGGCGCCGGCATCCGTCAGCTCAAGCCCGGCGATATCCAGCCCTGGGCGGAGGCCTTGCACAAGCAGCGCGAAGAAGACCTGTTTGCGGATAGCCCCGGCGCCCATTGCCTGCCCAGTGGCTTTGTCGACGGGCTTGCCAAAATCGTGCAAACTCCCAAACTGCTGGTAATGCTCGGCGAAGACCTGACCTACCGCCAGATCTTTCTCGATGGCCGCGAGCTTCCCAAGGACCCGAATCCGGCCTGGATGGGATACTCGGTGGGGCGTTGGGACGGCGATGCCCTGGTGGTACAGACCACCGGTCTGAACGAGCGCGTTTGGCTGGAACGCGGCTATCCTCACACCGAGCGCCTGGTGATCACCGAGCGCATCCGGCGTCCCGATTTCGGCCACCTCGCGCTCGAAGTGACCTACAGCGACCCGGAAATCTACGCCCAGCCCTGGACCATGAAGCTCAACGGGACCTACACCGCGGATACGGATCTGATCGAATATGTTTGTGCGGAGAATGAGAAGGACCACCCGCACCTGGTGGGGAAAAATTCGGATGACGCCAGGCGCGCCGTGAAACTGCCGCCGGAAGCGTTGAAGAAATACGTGGGAAGCTACGAGTTCCGTTCCAAGGACATCGGTTTCACCGGCAGCGAGTTCGTCTACGTGACGGTGGCCCTGGAGGACGGGGAACTGCGGGTGGGCGTGGGCGACGGCCCTAAGGAGCCCATGCTGGCGCTCTCGGACAAAACCTTCACCGGCTTCGGCGGGTACATCGATTTCAACAGGAACGACAAAGGCGAGGTCACGCAGATCGTAATCCGCGTCGCCGAGGGCGATTTCCCAAGCATCCGGAAGAAGGAACTGCAATGAGACGAGCGCTTCTCCGGGTGTTGGCCGGGGCGCGATCCGAGGCCCTGGAACATCGCGCTTCACGCTGAGTCGGATCACCGAGACCGGGATGCGGGAGGCGGCGTACGCCGAAAACAAGAAAGACCGCCCGCGCCTGGTGGGCAAGGCCTCGGGCGATCGCAAGAAAGCCGTAAAGGTCCCGCCGGAGGGGCTCGCGAACTACGCCCGCGCCTACGAGTTCCGCTTCCCCGAAAATCCAACCCAGCCGGTGATGATTCTGGTGCCGCTTTCCGGTAAGGTATTTTCAAACGAGGGTGTTCCCTGCATCTTCGTCATGAACGATCGCGCCGCGGTAACACATTTTCGGATGCAGGCGGCCGAGGGCGATCTGAAGGCGGTGAACGTGAAATGAAGTGGATCCTGATGGCGTGGACGGCGGCGCTGGCGGCCGCACAGACGAAGGCTCCGGCGGCGGTGAAGAAGGTTCCTCCGCTGGTGGAGGAACTGGTGGTGGCGAATCACATCCTGGCTCGCGAAGGCGTGCTCGACGCCTACGGCCACGTAAGCGTGCGCGACCCGGCGAACCCGAACCGCTTCTGGCTGGCCCGGCACATGGCCGCCGGAACCGTCACGGCTTCCGACATCATCGAATACGATCTCGACAGCAAGCCAGTGAACGGCGACGCGTCGGCGGGCTACACGGAGCGCTTCATCCACGGCGAGATTTACCGCGCGCGGCCGGACGTGATGGCCATCGTACATTGCCACTCGCCGGACCTGATTCCGTTCGGCGTGGCCTCGGTGCCGCTGCGCCCGGTCTTCCACATGGCCGGCTTCCTCGAGGTGCCCGTTCCTGTCTTCGACATCCGCGAAGCCGCCGGCATGACCGATATGCTGATCCGCAATCCGGAGCTCGGCAAGGCGCTGGCGAAGACGCTGGGGCAAAGGCCCGCGGCGCTGATGCGCGGTCATGGCGCGGTCGTGGTCGCGCCCGGGCTGCACGTCGTGGTCGGCCGGGCGTACTACATGAACATGAACGCGCGCTTGCAGTGGCAGGCGATGACCCTCGCGGCCGGCGGGCAGGTGAAGTACCTGGATCCCGAGGAGGCGCAAAAAACAGGCGCGCAGGATGGCTTCGAGCGCGCCTGGGATTACTGGAAGCAACAGGCGGCGGGCAAGTGAAAGCCCCGCCCGCCGTCGCGCTTTCTTAGAAGCTGAACCGTCCCGAGATCTGCAACTGCCGCGCGCCGAAGATCGCCGTGGTGGTCTGCGTCGTGGTGGGGAACGCCGGGTTGGGAACCACGCAGGCGTTGGTATGCCCGGCGCACAGGCCCGATCCGGCGTTGACGTAGTTGTAGCCCAGCGCGTTGTTGTTGGTGGCGAACGGCCCTACCAGCGTGATGTTCGTGTGGTTGAACAGATTGAAGGCCTCGCCGTTCAGCGCCAGGCGCACGCGCTCCGTGATTCGGAACTCGCGCGAGACGCGCAGGTCGGTGTTGTAGATGTTGGGCAGCACGAAATTATTGCGCGGGATGAACGGCGCGCGGCCGCCGATCAGGCCGCCGGTGTTGGTCACTTCGCCTCCGGTCAGCCCGCTATCCACTCCGCCCGAGGGGAACCCGTTAATGAATAGAGTTTGCGGCTGCCCGGTTGAAAGCGTGAGGATGGTGGAGAAATTAAAGCCGTCCAGAAGCAGGCGCGTGGGACGATTCGCGATGGCGCGGAACGGCGGCGTCCAGACCGCGCTGCCCACGAACCGCTGCCGCTGATCCAGGTCCGAGGTCCCGTATTCCAGCTTCCGGTTTTGCGGATCCACCGGCACGTCGGTCCCGAAGAACGTGCCGCTGCTGCCCGCCACCTGCCCGCCATCGACCGCCTTGCTCAGCGTGTAGTTGAGCAGAAACTCGACGCCATGGCTCATCTGCTTGCGGAACGTGAGCACCAGGGAGTTGTACCAGGAATTGACGTCGCTAAACCCGGTCAGGATGTCGCCGACCGTGGGATTGAGCCGCGCTCCCGCGCCGGACGCATAGAACGGCAGTGTGATCGTGCTCTGCGTGGCGCCCGCCAGGTTGGTGATGTCGTAGGTCCGGGTGGTGGAGGGCGCGGCCAGGTTCGCGTCCACGTAGATCGGAAGATGCAGGCCGCGGCTGACCACGTAGGACCCCGTCAGGCTCATGTTCGCCGGGAGCTGCCTCTCATACGTCACGTCTCCTTCATGCACCAGCGGATTCACGAAATCCGGCGAAAGGCCGTGCACCAGATTCGACCCGGCGGGAGGCGCGAAGGTGGTGACCTGCGGCGTGAGCGCGCCGGGGAAAGGCGCCTGCATGGGCGGGCCCGGCGGGCTGAAGATCACATTGGGGAATGTCAGCGCCGGGCAGACGCCCGGATTGCTGCACACGAAGGTCTGCTGGAAGACGCCGTTCTCCACGCGCTGCGCGTAGAAGGTGCTGCCCGGCGTCTGCCCGTAGAACATGCCGTAGCCCGCGCGCAACACCCCGCCCTTGCCAGGCGACCAGGCCAGGCCCACGCGCGGCCCGAAATTGTTGGCGTCGATGTTGATCGTGGAAGTGTAGCGCGTGGTGAGCGGCGTCGCCGTGTAGGGCTGCGGCGGCTGCGGAACCAGTTGCACATCGTAGCGCAGGCCCAAATTCAGCGTCAGGTTGCTGCGGACCTTCCAGGTGTCTTCGAAGAAAGCGTCCCATTCCTTCATCCAGAAATCGTCCTTGCCGGTTTTCGTGATGGGATCCACCACCTGGGTGAAAGAGGTCCAGTGGCGGCCGGTGAGGCCGTCGCCCAGGTTGGTCCCCGTGACGTCGGCGGCCCACGCCGCGAAGGCCGCGGCCGCGCCTCCCTGGGGCGAATAGACGTACACGCCGCCGCCCTGGAACAGGTTGATCATCACTTCGTGAATGAGGTTGCCGTCGAAACCGATCTTGAACGTGTGGCGGCCGTGGACTTTTGAGAGAACATCGGTGAACTGGTAGCGGTGCTCGTCCGGTTCCGCGGCGCGCGGCAGCGCGTTGGGCATCCCGTAGGCCGACAGGCCCGAGATGGTGACGCTCGGCGGACCGAAATTCGCCCCGGTGATCTCCAGGTCGCGGCCCCACTGGAATCGCATGTTGTTCACTGTGGAATTCGAGAGGGTCGAGTCCCAGTTGGTCACGAAGATGCGCTCGTGCGTCACGTTCAGCCCGTTGGCGCTCACCGAGTTGTTGGAGACCGACGGGCTCGGGTTGTACGAGTTGGGCGCTTTGAAATCCACCAGGTTGAACGAGGAGCTGATGTGGTTGCTGGAGTTCAGCTCGTAATCCAACTTGCCGAAGCCCACATCCTGGTTGAAGTAGCGCGGGAACGCACCCACCTGTGAGGCCAGATAGTTGTTGGCCGCCGCGCACAGCGTCGCGCTCATCGCCGCCGGGCAGGGCATTGCTTTGCCCGGCGAGTTATAAAACGTGCTCGTATAAAGGATCGGCGCCACTTTGCGCGAGCCGTCGTAGGTGCCGAAGAAAAACAGCTTGTCCCGGATGACCGGCGCCCCGAAGCTGCCGCCGAACTGCTGCTGCTGATGTACCGGCTGGGTGTAGATTCCCTGCGACTTCGCCAGCGAGTCCAGCGCGTTCCAGGCCGGGTAGCGCAGGTAGTAGAACGTGTCGCCGTGCAGCGTGTTGGTGCCCGAGCGCGTGACCGCGTTGGTGATGCCGCCCGCGGCCTGGCCGAACTCGGCGCTGTAGTTGCTGGACTCCACCTGAAATTCCTGAATCGAGTCCTGGCTGTAGATGTAAGGCAGAGTGCTGCGCCCCCGCGTTTCCGAAAACAGCGCCTGGCTATTGTTGGCGCCGTCCACCGAGGTGGAATTGTACAGCCCCGAGATGCCGCGGTAGCTCACCAGGCCGCTGTTGCCGTCGGTGGTCACGTTCGGCGTCAGCAGCACGAAGCTCTCCCAGCGCCGCCCCGCAATCGGCAGGTTGCTGACGAAGCCCTGGCTCACCACCTGCGAGATGTCCGTCTTGTTCGGATCCACGATGGCGGCCTCCCCGGTGACCGTCACGGTATCGGTGGCGCCCTGAATCTGCATCTGGATGTCGAGCGTCAGCGTCTGGCCGACCTGCAACGACAGATCCTTGCGCACCAGCATGACAAAGCCGGCTTTGGTGACCGTCACTTCGTACGGGCCCGGCGGCAGAAACGTCAAGGCGTAGACGCCCGCCTCATTCGTTTGCGTTGTGCGATCGGCGTTAGTGTCGGTGTTGTGGGCCAGCACGGCGGCGTTCGGCACAACCGCGCCCGCCGGATCCTTTACGGTCCCTTCAATACTCGCCGAACCCGCGGTTTGCGCGAAGGCCGGCGCCAAACCGGCCACCGCTAAACAGAACAAAATTCTCAAACGCACCTACCACACCCCCCGGAAAAAGTTTTCGGCTTTGACGACGCGGAACGAAAGCGCAGAATTCAGCTTGGAATTTCTGCACCCCCCTATGCCCATCCAGGATACACAACGTCAATCCGCCGCCAGGTTAAATTCTGAGACACCCGCTGGTGAATCGTTAAAACATCACCCGGAGCGACATCTGAATAAATCTCGGGCTGCCGATGGTGCGGTTGAGGTAGCCCGCCGTCACCGCGGGCGCCTGCTTGGTCACGACCCCCGACGAAACCCGGTACAGGCTGATGCTGTTGTTGGGAACATCGAAACTCGGGTGATTGGCGATGTTGTAGAACTCGGCGCTATAGCGGATGCTGACCCGCTCGGCCGCGCGGAACGTCTTCGCGATCGCCTGATCCCAGCGCGTCTGGAACGGCCCGCGGAAGACGTTGCGGCCGCTGTTGGCCCAGCCGGTCTCAAAGTTGTCGCCGGCGGGCACTCCGTTGGTGCCGGCGGGAATCACCGGAATGGAGAGCTTCGATAAATCGAGATAAGGCTTGCCGGGATCCGCTCCGGTCGTGCCCTGTAGCATCACCTGGCTGTTGGTTACGCCGTTCTGGAAACCGATGATCGGATCGGAAATGTTGACGAAGCCTCCGTAGTAAATCCCGGCCACCGCGCCGGAGAAATCGTACATGTTGAATGGCTGGCCGCTTTGCGCCGTGATCAGGCCGGACAACTGCCAGCCGTTCGCCGCGACCCCTGCCCAGGAACCCTTTCTCGCCGGAGAGGGCAGCTCATATAGATAGCTGGTAATGAACACGTGGGTCCGGTCGTAAGACGAGTTGCCATAGGAAAGATGCGGATAGGTCGGATCGTTTCCGTTGAAGAAGAGGCCCAGCCCGCTTTGCTCGTCGAGGGAATGCGACCAGGTGTAGGACGAACTGATCTGGAGCCCCCTCGACAAGCGCTTCCGCAGCCCGAGTTGCAGGGAGTTGTACGTGGAAATGCCGATCGACTTGTAGAAAACCGAGTTCGCGCTGAATCCCAGGAACGGAACCCGCAGGCTGGCATTGCCGCCATCGGACGTCTTGAGCGTCTCGGCCGGAACCATGTTGAACCCGTACGAGGACGTTTCCCCGTGGATCGGGTTGGCCGGGGTGGCGATCCCCGGCTGGTTGAAGGGAATCGGCAGTATTTCGTGGACGCCGTGGTTGCCCACATACCCGGCCGTGATCAGCCAGCTATTCGCCGGCTGCCACTGCGCGTCGAACGACCAGTTTTCGGTGTAAGGCAGCGTGTTCGAAGGATCGTAGCCTCCGAACAGGTAAGTTGACGCTCCCTTCTTAATCGATGCGATGTTGGGCAGCAGCGCCGTGATGGCGTTGGGATTGTTCGGCTCCGGCGGCGGAGCTTGCCCGAAGGGAACATCCAGAGTGTTGCTGGAGCTAGCCTGGACGCGCTGCACGAAAGGCAGCGCCAGAGTCACGCCAAAGGGCCCGCCCGCGCCGTTGGGTGCGTAGCCGGGCGAGAGGTAGGAAAAGTATTCGCCGCGATCGTAATACAGGCCTGCGCCGGCTCGCAGCGTCAGGTTCTTCGCGAATTGCGGGCTCCAGGCGATGCCGATGCGCGGCGCAATGCCCCACTGCCGCCCGGTAAGCGTGGAATCGCTTACCCCCCGGGTGCCGAGCGCCGGATTGTTGCCAGCCACCACCACGCCGCTGTCGAGAATGGTGTCGGTGGCGGGATCGTATTTGTAAGCGTCCGGATGGAAGCTGGAGAGGCGGCCGTATTTCTCCGAGAACGGCCCGTTAAAGTCGTACCGCAGCCCCAGGCTCACATTCAGATTGCTCTTTACCTTGATGTTGTCCTGAAGATACGCGCCGGCCTGCCGCGCCCGGTAATACCGGTTGCCCGGCCCGTTATAGAGATACGAGAATCCGGTGTTCAGCGGGGCGCCCTTCAAAAAGCTCGGGAAATCGTTGGACTCGAGATTGGCCACCTGCGTGGCCCCATTGGTAATGTTGAGCTGGGTGTAATTCCAATCGAATCCGAAATACAGCGTATGCCGGCCCAGCACCCAGTTGGCGTTGGTGCTCCACTCGCCGCGGTTTTGAAACGCGCCGGTGTTGCTGTTGCCGGAGCCGTTCCGCGGCCCGATAAACAGCGCGTTGCCCAGCGCGCCGTCGTTTTTGAAAATTTCGATGGCCGGAAAGGTCGTGCTGCCGAACAGGCTCATGCCGATATCCTGCGGCGTCAGCGCCTGCGCGGTGACCGAGGCCGCGCTCTGCCGCACCACGCCCGCTCGCTGCTCCCAGGTCAGATTCGGCTGGACCACGTAGGTATTGTTCAGAGATACCAGCCAGCTTCCGGCGTCTAGCGACTGGGGAAATCCGATGACATTGCTCTGCGCGAAGGGATTGGTGTTGGGATTCAGGCTGATAAAAAACTTCTGCGAGAGCCGGTCTTTATCGCTGAAATTCCAGTCCACGTTCCCGTTGGCCTGATCCTGCCGGAAGACCGAAGGGATTCCGTTGACCAGGGCGTTGTAGCCGAGCAGTTTCGCCGCCGCCGGGTCGGTGACAGTCACCGAGGGGATCAAATATTGGCCGTTCACCTTGGCCTGCAGCAGCTTGAGCGCGACCGGATCGATTTGCGAGGGCGCGATCGCATTCGCGCCGGTCAGATTGAAATCTTGATTCGCCACGGCCGCCAGCGCCTCCGGGCTGCGGTCATCTGTCAGATGCTGCGGGACCGTATCGGTGGCCTGGCTGCTGAGCGCGTCATGGTCGCGCAGGCCCTGGTAGGACAGGAAGAAGAACACCTTGTCCTTCTGGACCGGTCCCCCCACCACCCCGCCGAATTTATTGAAGTGCAGGCCGGGCACTTTGCCGCTGGCCGGAATCGATGGATCGGCGTTGCGGAAAAATGGCGCGGCGTTGAAGGAACTGTTCTGGAGATAGTCGTAGATCTGGCCGTGATACTGGTTCGTTCCGGTCTTGGTCAGCAGCGAAATCTGCGCGCCGGAGGTCCCGCCCTGCGACGAATCGTATTGCGAAGTATTGACGCGCAACTCCTCGATCGTTTCCGGCGGCGGCGTCGGCAGGCCCTGCCCGATCGCGTCATACACCGACATGGCCGTCTGCGCCTCGTTGCCGGTATGGCTCAGCACGAATTGCCCGGTGTTCAGGATGAACCGGTTTTCCGCCACCTGGCTGCTGGATTTCCCGTTGAACAGATTGTTGGTGCTGATGCCGTTCATGGAAAAGCTGTTGCTCGAATCGCGCTGGCCGTTGGCCCAGATGCTCTGGTTGCCGAGCCCCGCGTTGGTGCCCGTGCCCGCAAGAAAATCGGCGTTCACCCCCGGGCTGAGGATCGCCAGTTGCGTGAAGCTGCCGGTCCCTAGCGGCGTGTTCTCGATCGTCAGAGAGTCCAGGGTGTAGCCCACCGTTGCATCCACCTCGTTCCGCAGCGGGGTGCCCGCCACCTCGACCGTGGTCGCCACCTGGCCCACTTTCAACTGCGCATCCACCGTCGTCGTGCGGTTCCCTTGCACCAGGATCTGGGGAAACACCTGGGTCTCGAATCCCTCGTGCGAAAACGAAAGCTCGTAATTGCCAACCGGCAGGTTCGCGGCTTGATACGCGCCGTTCGCTTGCGTGATCGCGTGGATCGTCAGGTTCGTGTCCGTGTTCTTGACCTCGACCTTCACGCCGGGAACCACCGCGTTCTGCGAATCCGTGACCGTCCCGCTGATATTGCCCAAAACAATCTGCGCATCCATCAGAGAACTCGATCCGATGAGCACGCCTAATGCAAAACCGTAGCGACCCGCGATTTTCATATGGGCTTAGAATGCCATAGCTGGATTGCAGAACGGTAACAGCTTCGGGTATTTCCTGCCACGCCGCCCGTGATGTCTGCGAGCGCGTTGGCCGATCGTTTTAGGGTGGAGTCCCGCTTGACCAGAACTTGGACCATGCCCCAAAATGAAGCTTTGTAGTTACGCAGTACAACTTAAGGTACAGGCTGAGACTCGGGCAGCCAGTTCTATGGAGTAGCCTTGCCAGCTTTTCGTTTGCCGCTACGGTTTCTTGCACTCATTACCGTCTGCGCATCGCTTGCGTTTGCGATCACGCCCGTTAAAAAGAAGAGGAGTAAGACCGCTCCGGCACGGCACGCGGTGGCGCGCAACGTCGCCTTCGCGGTTCCATCCAAGACCGCGTCGGCCAAATCCGCGGCGAAGAAGTCTTCCGGGCCGTGGCGCGCGCCCAACTACGCCGACTCGGCCGCCGGGGACGTCATCGGCGGAGACGACCTGATCGCCCGCCGGGCGGCGATGGAAGCGCTGGGGCGGCTGAACGGGTCCGTCGTCGTCGCCGACGCGCTCACCGGACGTATCCTCACCATCGTCAATCAGAAACTGGCGTACCGGGACGGGTTCCAGCCCTGCTCCACCATCAAGGTTCCGGTCGCCCTGGCGGCGCTCAGCGAGAGCGTGGTGGATCGCAACACTCTGATCCGCATCTACGGCGGCACCCGCCTGGCGCTGACCCAGGCATTGGCGAAATCGAACAACCAGTACTTCGCCAGCCTGGGCGAGAAGCTCGGCTTCGAGCGCGTCTCCTATTACGCCCGCCTGTTCGGCCTGGGCGAAAAAGCCAGCCTCGATATCGATGCGGAGCAACCCGGCATTTTGCCCCCCGAGCCCCCCCGCAGCGGCATGGGCATGATGACCAGCTTCGGCGACGGCATCGCGCTGACCCCGCTCGAGTACGCCGCGCTGATGGCCGCGGTCGCCAACGGCGGTACCCTGTTTTATCTCCAATATCCGAAATCCGAGCAGGAAGCCGAGTCATTGATCCCGCGCGTGAAGCGGCGCCTCGACATCGCCGAGGTGATCCCGGAGATCAAGCCTGGCATGATGGGCGCGGTCGAGTACGGCACTGCGCGCCGCATCGGATTTGATCCCAACGAGCCCATCTACGGCAAGACCGGCACGTGCACCGACGCCCGCACTCCCACGCATCTGGGCTGGTTCGGCTCTTTCACCGAGGTGGGCAACCAGAAGATCGTCGTGGTGGTGCTGCTGACCGGCGGCAGCGCGGTCAGCGGTCCGGCCGCCGCGGGCGTCGCCGGCCAGGTCTACCGCAACCTGGAAGCCGTCAACTATTTCGCCCAGACCCGCGGCACGTCTCCGGCCGCCATGGCCGCCGAGCCGGCCGGCCACTAACCGTATCCGCGGTCCTTACCAGGCCGCTGCCATCTTTCCCACCCGCCGCGGCCTTGTCCCGCGCGGCCGCCCGGGACCGGTTCCAGTCAATCCCTCGGGAGTTATACTGTGGAGCGGGATGCGGCCTCTGTTGCTCGTTCTGGCGGCCGGCGCTTCCTTGCAGGCCCACGACGTCATCACTACCGCGATCACCTGGGATCGCGAAATCTCGCGCCTGGTCTTCACCCACTGCGCCTCCTGCCATCATCCCGGCGGCTCCGCGTTTTCTCTCCTCACTTACAAAGACGCGCGTCCCTGGGCCGAGGCCATTAAGGAAGAAATCCTCGCGCGGCGCATGCCGCCCTGGGGAGCGGTGAAAGGCTTCGGCGATTTCCGCAACGATCAGGCCCTCACCCCCGAAGAAATGGAGATCGTGGTGAGCTGGGCCGACGGCGGCGTCCCCGAAGGCGAGGATAAGGATCTGCCTCCTCCGCCGAAGATCGGCGAGTGGCTCGACGCGCATCCCCGGGATGGGTTCACTGTCGACGGCGAAGTAACGCTGGCCAAACCCTTCATCGTGGATGGGCTCTGGCCCCTGTCGATGCCGGATAAAGGCTCGTTCCAGATCACCGCGACCCGGCCCGATGGCAGCATCGAGCCGCTGTTGTGGCTTGAACAATACAACCCGAAGTTCGCCCACCCTTTTTTGTTCCGAACGCCCCTTGATCTGCCTTCCGGCACCGTCATTCGGGGCGTCCCTGCGGGCGCCAAGGTGGTGCTGTTGAAGCCCGGTCCGAAGCCCCCGCCCGGACCGGCGGCCACCGCCGCGCAATAGAAACTAGACGAATTTAATCCGCCGCATCGCCAGAAAAACCATGCGCAGCAGCAGCGCGCCGTGCCGCCAGCGCTGGATGTTGGTTTCGCCATAAGTGCGCTCGCGGTAGCGCACCGGCAGATCTACAATGCGAAGATTGAGCTTGGCCGCCCCGAAGATCAGGTCGAAATCGCCAAACGGATCCAACTCGCCGAAGTAGGCGCGGTTCGCGGCGATCTTTTCGTAGTCTTCGCGGCTCAGCGCCTTGGTTCCGCACAGCGTATCCTTGATGCTCTGCCCCAGCAGACAGGAAAACGCCAGGCTGAAAAATTTATTGCCCACCAGGTTGAAGAAGCGCATCGCCCGCTCCTGCATGGGGTACACCAGCCGGACTCCGTTGATAAACTCGCCCCGCCCGCTCCGCCAGGCTTCGTAAAAGCGCGGCAGATCCTCCGGGGGAACCGTCAGATCGGCGTCGAGGATCATCAGAACGCCGCCGGTGGCGTGCGCGAAGCCCAGGCGCACGGCGTCGCCCTTGCCTTTGCCGGTCTGGCGCAGCAGCAGGGTGCGCGGGCGCCGGCGCTTCTCCATTTCGCGCTCGATCGCTTCGTAGGTCTGGTCCTGCGAATGGCCCTCGACGAAGATCAATTCGGTGCCCGCGCCCATTTCGGGCACCCGATCGAAGATGCGCGCGATGTTTCCAGCCTCGTTGCGCGCCGGCACCACCACGCTGACCACCGGCTCGGGCCAGGCCGGCGCTTCGGGCCGCGGCCGCGCAATCACGAAATTGGTGATGCCCAACCACCGGAACGGCCACAACTTCACCAGATAACGGTTGCAGAACGGGCCTAGAATCGGGGTCCAGACCGGCCACATGATCTCCGACGAGGTGCGGATCAACTCGAACCCGGCGAGGTACAGAAGATTGGCCAGGTCTTCCACCGTTAGCCAGTTCTGAGGCAACTGCCGCTTGGCGAGCCGCAGGTGTTCGGCGATGCGGCGCGGAATCTCCCACAGGCGGCTGTAGCTGTTTAGAAGGATCCGCGTGGAGCGGTGCGATAGCCGCCGCGCGTGAACCAGAGCCGCCTGCACGTCCCACAACTCGTTCACCAGATCCGAGCAGACGATGACATCGAATTGCTCCTCGCAGTCGAAGCCGTGCGCATCGCCGGCGCGGAACTCGATTTCGGGGTGGCGCTCGCGGGCGCGCGCCAGCACGCGTTCGCTGAAGTCGATTCCCAGCCCGCGTGCGGGCTGGAGCGCCGCCAGCAGATCGCCGGCGCCGCATCCCAGTTCCAGCACCCGCAGCCCGGGCGGAATCAGAAAGCGGTAAATCTCGATCAGCCGCTGCCGGTAATAGCGGCGCACGCGCTCCCAGGGCCCGGGCTCGCAGCCATAGTTGTCCCAGTAGCGAAGCCGGGCGGCGGTGTGTTGGATTTGATCCTGGGAAGGTTCGACAGACACCGAACCCCTTAGTGTATAAGGCGCGCTTAGAGGCCCCGCGCTTGCATCGCGTAAACCGCTCCCTGAGATAATAGCAGGATCGCATGCGTCGGAAATTCGGTCTGGGCTTGGCGTGCGCGGCCGGCGTGGCGGTGAATCTGCTGATTCTGGGGCCGGGGGCGCTGAAGCTCGCCCTGCACGGCCAGGGCGATTTCCAGGCGGCCTACACGGGTGCGGCTATCCCGCATACGCCGTTCGACCCGGAAGCCATCGCCCGGGTCCAGACAGAGCGGTTCGGGAAACCCAACGATCAGCTCCTCCCCATCCGCCTGCCCTTCTGGTTCGCAATGCTCTCGCCGATGGCGCGCCTCGATTACCCGCGCGCGCACCTGGTCTGGACCGTTGGGATGACGCTGGCGGCGGTCGCCTTCGCGTGGCTGGTTCCGGCAGATCAGCGGAGCAATGCGGCTCTGGCATGCTGCTGGTCGCTGCCGCTGGTCACGGCGATCGTAATCGGGCAGGACCTGCCGCTGCTGCTGGCGATCCTGGCGGCCGCACTGCGGCTGCGAGACGCCGGACGGCCGTTCGCGGCAGGATGTGTCCTGGCGCTGTGCCTGATCAAATTTCACCTGTTCGTGCTGTTGCCGCTGCCCTTCTTGCGGGGCAGGGAATGGCGGCTGATGGGAGGCTGGGCCGCCGGAGTGCTCGTGCTGGTTGCGGCGTCCTTCCTGGCCGCCGGAACCGGGTGGCCGCGCGACTATCTCGCGCTGATCGTCCGCGAGGGGAACGTCAACGCCGGCGCCCAATGGGCGATGCCTACCCTGCATGGCATCGCCGCACATTTCCGCTGGGGCCTGATGGTGGAAGCGGCGCTATCCCTGGCGGCGATCGGCCTGGCGATTCGCGCCGTCCAGCGCAACTCCTTCGAGGTCGGGTTCGCCGCGTCCCTGGCCGGCGGATATCTCATCGCCCGGCATGCCTACATGCAGGATTGTTCGATTCTGCTGCCCGCGTTACTCATCCTCGCGCGCCCGGGCGGCTTCGCAAAGGAGGCCGCCCATATCCTCGCCATCGCCCTCCTGTTCCCCGTAATCTATGCCTTCCTGTTCGTCGAGCAGGTATGGATCATCGCGGCCGGGATCGCGATGCTGTTGGCCGCGCTGGCCCTGGGGCCGGCCGGGGCGGCGCCGGCCGGGCACCCCGCCGCAGGCTAGACTGTGTTGGGGATGCAGAGCAGAACTTCCACAGCCGTGGGCTGCCCGTCTTTGGTGGCTGGCCGGAACTCCCAGTTCGCCAGCGCCTCGAGGACTTCGTCCATGTTCCTGATCGCCTGCTCGCCGACCTCGGCCAGCTTCTCCAGCCGCCCGCTTTCGTTGACGAATCCGTGGACCATCGCGTAGCGCACGTCAGGCCCGGAAAACGCCACCGCGGGACGCAGCATCACGTAGGCGAACGGCGCCGAAAGAGGTACGCCGCCTCCACCTCCCAGACTTCCCAGGTTGATGACCGCGGAATTGCGTTTCGGCGCCGAAGGCGCGCTCCCTCCGGGCAGGCAATATTGCAGAATCCAGTCCCTCTTGTCGCCCACGTGAATATAAACGCTGTAGACCGGACGGCCCGTGAGAAAATCCGTGCTGCCGGGGATGATTCCGGCGTTCTGCGTTACCGTGACTTCGTACTTGCCGTCGCGCGGCAGCACGATGCGCGCAGGCTGGGGAAGCGCCGCGGCGGGCCGCGGAACCGCAATGAAATTACCCGAGCCGCCTCGCCCGCCGCCTGTGCCCGCCAGCAGAGTCCCTCCGGGTCCTCCCGGGCCGTTTCCGTTGCCAGTCCCGTTCCCCGAGCCCCGGCCGGAGCCATTTCCAGCGCCTGCGCCTACTCCGCTGCCCGCGCCATTCCCCTTGCCGTTGCCGGCTCCCGCGCCGGCGCCCGTCCCGTTTCCGCTCCCCGAGCCGTTGCCGGGCGAATTTCCTGCTCTGCCTCCCGCAGCCGAGCCACCCGAACCCCCGGGACCGTTGCCGCCGCCTCCCCCAGCCGTGCCCAGTGGCTGGCCCGTTCCGCTGCGCGAGGCCCCCACCGCTTCGGTCCCGCCCCCGCCGCCTACCGCGGCCTGCAATCCGGGTGGAACGACCACCGAGGCGTGCAGCGGCATCGGCAGATTGGGGGCGGCGACCAGCGCCGGCGCTTCCTCGGCTTTCCAGTTTCCGGTGGCCGCCTCGGCCAGCTTGGGCGAGACGCCCGCCACCGGCGATTTCGCCGCCGGCGGCGCCGGCAGCGCGGGATGATCGTTGATGGAGGCCGCCAGCGGCAGCGTTCCCGCAGCCGCCTGGATGCGAGGCGCGTTGGCTTCCAGGATCACCTGGGCCGGGATCTCGCGGTTCGCAAGCTCCGGCGGCCGAATCACCGGCCGCGGCAATTTGCGCATCGGCGAATTGGTCAGCACCAGCGCGTTCGGCGCCTGCAACTGGGCCTGGATCTTCGGTGCGGGAAGATCGAGCTGGATCAGCGTCTCCTGCGCCTGTGGAAGCTTCGGGGTTTCGGCGACCTGCGCCGGAGCCTCAAATCGGCGCACCACTTTCGGCGCGGGCGGAGCCGTGTCTTCCACCGGGGCGGGCGCTTCCTGAACCGGCGGGCGCGGCGCGGCGCCCGTGCCCGCCGGCCCTCCCCTCTTCGATCCGCCGCCCGCCGATCCCGTGGCCCGCTGTTTCGACCCCGCGCCAGCCGCCGCCGGAGCCTGAATCGCCGATGCCGGCCTGGCGGGAATATACGGCCGGATCTTCTGAATATCGAGTTCCAGGATGCGGGCGTTCAACAGATCCTCGGGTTTTTCCGATACTGGCGGCCGCGAACCCAGGAACGCTGAATACGCCAGCCCGAGATAAATGACGAACGCGTGCAGCCCGGCCGAGCACACCAACGAACCCAGCTTCTTGCGCCGCTCCCCGCTGGAAGCGTCGAGAAAAGCATTCTGAAACAGTCCTTCGCCGCCAGGATCGGGCGGAAGCGGCGGCGAAGGCGGTACGGCATCCTTCCCGCTCGGCCTGTCTCCGATTTTGAGAATTACTTGCACCGCCGAATCGTCCAATTTTCGCGCAAAATTTGCCTGAGCGCGATGGAAAACTCACGTATGTGCCGCCGCGGCGGCGGCGTTCTCCGCCTTCCGCCGCTCTCGAAATCAGGAAATGCTCTCCGCCGGCCCCGATTTCTTCGCTGCATTTTCCCCGGAAGGGATAAATAACGACCGCAATCCCGCCGCGGAAGCGTTCGCCGGGTTCTGGCTGCTGCTCCGCAGCCCGAATAGCGCCAGTTCATAGCGGTCCTTGGCGCCCACCTTCGCGAACAACCGCGACAGATATACCTTGACGGTTCCCTCGGAAATAGACAGAGTCGCGGCGATTTCCTTGTTTTTCTGCCCTTCGGCCAGCAGCGCGATCATCTGGGATTCGCGATGGGAAAGACGCACCAAGCGCCCGCTGAGGAAGGTGTTGGCCAGCGCCTTTTCGAACCACATCTCGCCCTGCTGGACCTTCCGGATGCACTTCACGATCATCTCGGGAGCCAGGGTGCGCCGCAGAATCCCCCGAACCCCAAGCTCCATGACCCGGTGCGCCAGCTCCGGCACGATATCGCCGACCCATAACACCACGGCGGTGTGGGGACATTGGCGGCGCAGCGTGTTCAGTACGTTGGAGTCAAACGCTGCGCTATTGGAAACCAGCGCTACCTCGGGATGTTCCGCGGTGCACTGGCGAACGAGCGAGACGGCATCGCCTGCCAGCGCCACCAGTGTGATATCCGGCTCGGTAGACAGTAAATCCCGAATCGCCCTGGCAAGTAAAGGCTCCTCCGTATGGACAACGATGCGAATCATAGCTCCTCCGACAGAACAACGTGTGGACTCAAGGTCCCGGCCCTTGTACAAAGCTCTTTAAGGCACTAGTTGACATTGTACGCGGCGACCCATAGATTGCGCAACACTCTTTTAGTTTCAAAGAAAAGCGAATGAACGTCCCGGTACTCCGCGCGGGTTGATTCCCATGGCTCGCTGCGGAATCGCGCTATACCTCAATCCGGCCAGAACCGCAAATCCCCGGAAACGGCTTTATTTTCTGCTCCTCGAACGCCTAAAATCGCCCAACTCGGGAATCTGCGCTTCCAGTACTTTTAGAACCTAAGTACTGGACATTGCCCGTGCAAAAAGATCCCGGCAAAAGATTTTCACAGATTTCAAGCCCAAATTGTGATAACGTGGACTGAAACTAAGAACTGTCGCTTCCGGAGGCTTAAAACCTTTGTTCGTCCAAGTAACGGTACTGATTTATTAACTTTCGGTAGCAGACCGTTAACTCGTTCGACAATCTTGTCGGCCCACGCGAAAGCATGCTACGTTTACGCAGCGTGGAAAGAAGGCTTTCGAAGCGGATTCTGTTGAGGCGGGCGTGTGTTGTAAACGTCTTAGGCGCACCTATCCGAAGAGTAGGAGCCACGACCGAGAATGTAAGCCGGCAGGGCGCACTGATCCGGCTGGAGGAGGACATTAGGGTCCGAGCGGGGGCGCTGGTGGCCGTGGAGCTGATTCTCAACGGCGCCGTGACTCTGAACCGGAAATGCATGTACTGCCAGGGCGTGGTTACCCGTGTCCTGGAACAGCCGGGCGAGCACGCCCGCATCAGCGTGCGGTTCGATCACGTCGATTTCCGGAACTTGGCGGAGGCGGAGTATGTCCAAGCAGGCACAGTCATTATGTAGCGGCGAGCCCCCGCGGGGGCGGGCGCCGGAACAAGTCAAAGTTCGGAGGCCCGGAGGCGTGAAAAAATCGCGGCCGGAGCGCGGCCAGGCCGTGGTGGAGACCGCCTTTCTGGTGCCCTGGATCTTCTTCCTCTTCGTGGGCCTCCTGGACCTGGGCTTTTACTGCTTCGCCCTGATGGCGACCTCGAATGCGGCGCGAATGGCGGCGGTCCAGCTTTCGCCGGTGTACGTGACGCCGACCGTCATTCAGCCAGAGGCGTGCACGATTGTGCTCGCGGAGATGCAGTCGCTACCGAATCTCTACCAGGTATCGACCGCATGCAAGGCCGCGCCTCTCACCGTTATCGCCTCTTGCTTCGACTACACGACAGGTTCGGGCAGCACTTCAGCCTGCCCCAGTTGTGGTAGCGCAAGCGAAAATTGCTCGAATCAGGTGACGGTTACATACACCACGGTTCCACTGATCCCGATACCCGGCATATTGCCGAATCAGTTTGTATTTAACCAGAAGGCGGAAGTGCGATTCGGGGGCTGATATGAAAGGACGAGACGTAAGACAACGCGGAAGCGCCATCATCGAGATGACGCTAATTGGCATCCCGATCATCTTTGTGCTGATCTCGACTTTCGAGATGTCCCGCGGGATGTGGATTTACCAGACCCTTTCTTATGCGGCTCGGGAAGGTACCCGGTATATGGCTGTGCACGGCGTCAACTGTCAGACCACGCCGAACGCGTGCGCAGTTAACCAGGCCGACTTGGGCCGGATACTCGGTAACGCCACAACTGGTCTCACGCCCGGTGACGTTCACGTGACCTTCACGTCGTGCAGCACGCCGACCACGTGCGCCGACAAAATCGGCTACCCCCCTTCCGTCTGCACCTTGACGCAACTCCAAGCAGGCACCTGCACCAATTCGACGACCTGTACGGCGACGCTCTGCGGCAATAATACGTGCAACTACATTCCGACCTGTGGGGGATATGTGCTCGCAACGCCCATTTCAGTCCAACTTACTTACCCATTCCATTCCGCAATGTCAATGTTTTGGCCGGGTGCAGGAAGAGGCTTCGTGTTCAGCCCGGTTACCTTCACGGCGATCTCAACCGACTACATCCAGTTTTGAGGACTTCTTTATGGGACACCGCGGCACACATGGGAGACGGCGCCAGGGCGGCCAAGCCATCGTGCTGGTCACCCTCGCATTGTTCGCGATGTGCGGCATGATGGGCCTGTCGGTTGACGTAGGCTGGTCGTACTACACACAGAAATTCCAGCGCGCTGCCGCGGATGGGGCCGCACTGGCGGCTGTCAGAGCTGCTTTGGGCGGCGGCACCTGTAATCCCGGAAGCACAAACTGCGTGCTGGCTTCCGGCACCCCATGGACATCGGCGTCGGCAGGCGACCCCTGCTCCATGCATAGCGGATCGGCCAGTTCTACTGATCCTTTCGTGGTGGGCTGCAACTACGCGGCGAACAATGGCTTCACCGACGGCCAAGGGAATGCCAGCGTGTTCATCGCATCCGGTTCCGGGACGCCTCCCACCGTTGCGCAACAGCAATGCGCCGGCTCTGCGTGCAGCGTGAGCGACTTCTTCTACGTGACGATGACCGTCCAGAACACAGTGCCGCAGCTTTTCTCGGCAATTTTGGGGCATCCGACGGCGCTCGTCGCGGCCCGCGCCACCGCCGTCATCGCCAATGAAGCCTTGCGTGCGCAATTTACGCTGACCAACCGGGTCAACGATCCGCAGCCACCAACGACAGGGGATCACCCGTGGACGGGCTCAGTCAATACGGACATCTGCATCGGCGGAAAAATCGGGGGTGGCTGCTCACAAGGTTCGAGCGGTTCTCATGTCAACTTGTACGTGCCAGGAGGAATGGCGATCGCCTCGACAAGCGGCAGCGCCGGCATCATTAACGGCGGATCGACGACACAAGGCCCCAACGGGAACACTCCGTTCACGTTTATCCTTCAGGAGAATGGCTCAGCCTCGTCCGTCAGCGGCGGTGGGACATGGGTGAATCCGCCCAAGCCAGCGGGCGACGGGCCCCAATTCCGCGACCCCAAGGCCGGCGTTGGTCAACCGCCTCTTCCCACCACTAGTCTGATTAACACCGGAAACAATGCAGACGGGTCATGGTCCGCGGGCGGCGTAGCCGGTGGGGCAAGCGAGAACAACCCAAGGATGATGCCAGCAGGCAACTACTATACGGATGACCCGATTACCGGTTTGCCGAAAGGTCAGCCGATGTACCTGTCGTCCGGCTATTTTCAGTTTGGGGACAGCGGCTCATTTGGCACCTTCGTGTTCTACGGTGGACTCATCATTGCGCCTGGAGTGCAGGTCCAGTTCGGCCCCGGAGTCTATGTATTCGCCGGTGTCAGCACCACGGGATTCAAGACGTCGCCCGCTTTGCAGGCGGGACCTCTGGCGGTTTCCAATCCGTGTTCCTACTCGGGAGGGGCGGTGTGCCCGTACATCCTGATGGGGCCGGTGAACAATAACACGCCAACGGTCATGGAGGACTTAATTGACCCTAATCAGTCCCTTGACATTCCATCTCTGACAAACCCCGGCGAGCTATTTATCTTCACAGATGCCGTAAACAACAGATTCGGGTTGAACATCCCCAGTGCTTTGGGGACTTCCACAACCGGTGTCGCTTCTACGTTGAACTATGGAACGGCGGGCGTTTGCCTCGCGGCCGATGTTTGCGACGACGATAGTGCGCTAAACGGCAATCCGACTATCTTCATCGGTCTACACGGTCTGAATAACGGGGTTGGTGACTGGAAGACCAGTTATCCGGTCTTGGCCAATAACTTCAATGGGTTTCTGTGGTGGCAGGATCAGGGCAATTCCTACGTCGCGTACAATTCGCAGGGGAATCTGGATTTTTCCTGCGGGACGGGAAAGAACATCGATAATTCCTGCCCAACAGCCTTGGCGACCAATATGAGCTTCAGCCCTGAGATGGACATCCCGCTGGGATCGACCGGACAATTCTGTGGTGGAGGCTCGACAGGATGCTCGGGCAAGGTTGAGGTAGACGTTTGGGGGGCAATCTATCAGCCGCGCGGGGCTTGGTTGCAGATCAATATGAAGGGCAGTTCCGCAGGCGGCCAGCAATATGACACGCTGACCGTGGTTACGGGGGCTCTCGCCTTCCAGAGTCACGCCAATGGCAACCTGCTGCTGAACGGAATCGGAGGATTCGTCACCACCCTCTCGACGGGACTGGTGGAATGAACGAGTGATGCAGAAACCCCATCCCGTGTTCCGTCTGCTGCCCTCGGCCGCGGACTTCGCGTTCCTGATGCCCGCCGTGTTTCTATTCCTGCGGCTGAATGGCGCCAAGCGTCTGCTCATGGACGGCGATACGGGCTGGCATGTGCGTACCGGGGAATGGATTCTCGCGCACCACGCGATCCCCAGGCAGGATTTCTTCTCCTTCACCAAACCCGGCGCTCCGTGGTTCGCCTGGGAATGGCTGTGGGACCTGTGCTTCGGCTGGCTGCATCTGCACTGGGGTATGGCGGCGGTGGTGCTGGCCAGCGTGTTGATTCTGTGCGCCTGCTCCCTGCTGGTGTTCCAGGTGGCGCGGAAGGTCTCGGGCGAACCGGTGCTGGCGCTCGCGGCGATGTTTCTGGCCATGGCCGCCTCGGCGGTCCACTGGCTGGCCCGGCCCCACCTGGTCACGCTGCTGTTCACCGCGGCCTGGATGGCGATGCTGGCCGGCATGGACCCGGCGGTGGCCGGCGGAGCCCTGGCGGAGGGCGGGGCTCGGGAGGAAGTGCGCCCGCAGCGGGCCAGTTGGCGCGGATTGTTTTGGATGCCGCCGCTTACCGTGTTGTGGGTGAATCTGCATGGCGGGTTCTTTGTCGGGATTCTGCTGCTGGCGATGTGCGCGGCGGGATCGGCGCTTGAATGGGCGTTTCAGCCGGCTCGCCGTGAGAAACTGGCCTGGGCCCGGCGCTACGGCCTGACGGCGGCGGCGTGCCTGGCGGTGAGCCTGATCAACCCGTACGGCTACCGCCTGCACGTGCACATCTTCGAGTATTTCCGGGATTCGTATCTGCTCCAGGCCATCCAGGAATTCCAGACCATGAGCTTCCATGCCGTGGGCGCGGGATTCTTCGAGTCGCTGCTGGCGCTGGCGGTGCTGGCGGCCGGCTGGAACCTGGTCAAGCGGCGATTTACGCCCGCGATTCTGGTGGCGGCCTGGGGCCATATGGCCCTGATCGCCGCCCGCAACATCCCGCTGTTCGCCTTTGTGGCGGCGCCGGTGGTGGCCGGAGCGGGGGCGGAGATGCTCGCCTCGGTGCGCGAGGGCTTCGAGCCGCAGTGGTTCGCCCGGCGCGTAGAGGACCTGCGCAGCGTGCTGGCGGAGTTCGGAGCCGTGGACCGGCTGCCCCGGGCGTACGCGCTCAGCGTGCTCGGGGTGTTGGTGCTGGCGGTGGGCCTGCTTCGCAATACCGGGCCGGCGGGATCGAAATGGCAGGCGAGCTTTGACGAAAATAATTTCCCAGTCGCCGCGGCAGAGCGTCTGGCCGCGCAGATGAACTCGCGCCGGATTTTTACGACGGATCAATGGGGAGATTACCTGATTTACCGCTTTTATCCTTCGGGCGGCAAGGTCTTCATCGACGGCCGCAGCGATTTTTATGGAAGCGATTTTGGAAACGCGTATTTGGATGTGCTTTCGGTGAATTATAAATGGCCGGACGTGCTCGGCCGGTACTCGGTGGACACGGTTTTAATTCCGGTCGCCAACCCGCTTTCCGGCGCGCTGAAGAACTCTTCGCGCTGGCGCGTGGCCTACGACGACGGCAAAGCCATCATCTTTGTTTCTAGCAAGTTTTCCACCCACAGTGGAAATATCTGTGACGCCGGTTCCTCTCCCAAAGAAGTCACCGGAGGGTCGCAATTCACGACTGACACTAAAGAAAGGACCAACTTATGAAGAACATGATGAAACGATTCGTGCGGGACGAACAAGGCCAGGATCTCATCGAGTACACCCTGTTGCTGGCGTTCGTCTGCCTGGCGGCGTCGGCACTGTTTATCGGGGCTGGCGTCGGGATCAATCAGATCTGGTCGATCGCGAACAGCACCATCAAGAACGCCGCGAGCGCCGCATCTTAAGTAAAGAAGAAGAAGCTACAGACCGATCATTCGCGGGGGTGGGCCCCGTGGAGCTACTCCCGCTCCCTTTTGGTCTTGGCCGTGGCGGTTAGGCAGTAAGAGGTAACTATGCGAAAATTGGCCGTCCAATTCGTGGTATGCCCGGAAGGGCAGGACGTCATCGAGTACAGCCTGCTTCTGGCGTTTATCTGTCTTTCCGGCGCGGCCGCGATCATCGGCATGGGCGCGAATATTTCATTTATCTGGTCGATTGCGAACAATCGCTTATCCTCGGCGGCCTCGGGGAGTTAGGAATCCTTATTTATGAACCGGAGATTTATCACCGTTTTGGTTTTCGCGCTGGTGGTTTCGGCGATTGCGAGCGTGGTTTTGTACCGGCTGATTTCGGCGCGCGTTACGGCCACCCAGCCGGTTCCCAGCACGAAGATCGTGGTCGCCTCGCGGAACCTGGACATCGGCACGCTGGTCAGCAGCTCGGATGTCACCACTTCGGACTTCACCGGTGCCCCGCCGGCAGGCTCGTTCCGGAACGTGGAAGACGTAGTGGGCCGCGGAGTGGTTTCGCCGATCTACTCAGGGGAAGCCGTCTTGGATAGCCGTCTGGCGGCCCGGGGCGCCGGCGCCGGTCTGGCCGCGACCATTCCGCCGGGCATGCGCGCGGTCGCCATCCGGGTCAACGATGTCGTGGGCGTTTCCGGGTTCGTGCTGCCGGGCATGCGCGTGGACGTGCTCATCGATGGGGTGCCGCCGCAAGGCTCGCCGGCCCTGGGCACCTTGACCAAGACCATCTTGCAGAATATCGAAGTTTTGTCGGCTGGGCCGAATATCCAGCGCGACGCCGAGGGCAAGCCGGTTTCGGTGGGCGTCGTGAACCTGCTGGTGACCCCGGAACAAGCCGAGACGTTGAGCCTGGCCAGCAACGAAACCAAGATTCAGTTGGTGCTGAGAAATCCCTTGGATAAGGAAATCGCGAAGACGCCGGGAACGGCGGTCGCGAATCTGTTCAACGGAGGCAGCGGCATCGGTGCGGCGGGCGTTCCGCGAGCCGCCGCCGCCAAGCCGGGCGCGGCTGCGCCTCGCCCCGCCAGGAAGGCTTCGGCCCCGTCTCCGCCGCAGGAAAAGGCCGCGCCCCCGCCGCCCCCTCCCCCGATCACCGTCGAGGTATATCACGGAACCAAGAAATCCGAGGCGAAGTTTGCCAATCAGGAGGCTAACCCGTAAATGCTTCGTCCGCATAGCGCACAAGGCGCCCTGGCGTCTTCCGTGCTCCGAAACGCTGCCGCTGCGTTCTGTAATCCGCGGATCAGGAACCGTTGCGCCGCCGGAGCGGCCGTGCTGTTGCTCCTGGTGGCGGGGCTTTCGCCGGCCCAGGATGAGACTCCACGGGAACTGACGGTAACGGTGGGAAAGTCGCTGCTGGTGGATAGTCCCGTGAACATCCAACGCATCGCGGTGGGCAACGGGGACATCGCCGAAGCGACGGCGACCAGCCCGCGCGAGGTGCTCGTCAATGGAAAAGCTCCCGGCGAAACCAGCTTGATCGTCTGGCAGCAGAACGGCAACCGGCTGATTTTCGATCTTACGGTGCTGCGCAGCACTTCCAAGCTCGAGGCCATCCGGCGGGAGATCCGCGCCGATTTTCCAGGCCAGGACGTTACCGTCGATTTCGAGAACGACCAGCCGGTCGTCAAGGGAACCGTCCGCGACCTGACCACGGCGCAGCGCGTGCTGGACCTGGTCTCGCTGCTCGGCAAGCCGATTAATTTCCTGCGGGTCACCATCCCGCCCAGCGACACCCAGATCCTGATCAAGGTGCGCTTTGCGGATGTGGACCGCCTGGCGTCGCAGCAGCTTGGAATCAACCTGTTTACCGGCGGGATCGGGAATACCTCCGGCGTGGTGAGCAGCGGCCAGTTTACGGGTCCACAGGTGAATGGCACCATCGGGCAGACTGGGACCACCGGTGCGCCGGGCGCCCAAATTTTGGTTCAGAACCCGCTGAGCATTTTCCTGTTCAATTCCAATATTAATTTGGGTGCCACTATCCAGGCGCTGGAGGCGCAAAGCCTCGCGCAGGTTCTGGCGGAACCCAACCTGTTGACCACCAACGGCAAGCCGGCCGAGTTTCTGTCCGGCGGCGAATTTCCGTTCCCCAATCTGCAAGGCGGCGGCTTGGGACTTGGCGCGGTCACCATCCAGTTCCGGGAATTCGGCATCCGGGTTAATTTTTTACCGACCATTACTCCCCGCGGAACGATCCATATGGCGGTGACTTCGGAGGACAGCGCCCTCGATTTCGGCCACGGCCTGGTATTTAACGGGTTCACGATCCCGGCTCTGGATACCCGGCGCGTCAATACCGAAGTGGAACTGGCCGATGGCCAGAGCTTTGTGATCGGCGGCTTGCTGGATAACCGGACCACGAACGTGCTCAATAAAATCCCCGGATTGGGAGATATCCCGTTCTTTGGTAAGCTGTTCCGGTCCCGAAATGTGAGCAAGCAGAATTCGGAACTGCTGGTGCTGGTCACGCCCGAAATCGTCCGGCCGATCCCGGCGGGCGCCGCTACGCCCGACTTGAACCGGCCCGACTCCTTCCTGCCGCCCAACACTTCCTCCACGCCGCCGCAGCAGCCGCCGCCGTCGCTGACGGGCCCTGCGCCGGCGCCCATTACGGAGAGCATACCGATGGAGGATCTGTTGAAGGCGACGCAAGCGCCACAGGGCGCCGGCGCCCAGGCGCCCACCATGCAGTTTGTCCCGATGCTCGTGCAGCCCGGAACCACGCAGTTGCCGGCCGCCCCCGGCGGAGCGCCTCCGGCCACCCCGCCGGCCGCCACCCCGCCGGCTCCGGCCGCGCCGGCTAAGCCAAATTAAGGATAACGTTCGATATAGGAGTTAGGATTCGTGTTTCAGACCACCGCTGGCATCGTCATCGAGACCAAGGAACTCTGGGAGGAGTTGCAGGCTTCGCTCGTCGATTCGCCGGTGCAGATTGTCTTTGAGCAGCCGCAACTACTCGATTGGGCCGCATTCGGCGACAAGCTACAACGCCTTCAGCCGCACCTGTTGTTTCTCGATGTCTCCGGAGTCAAGGACGTAGGCGAAACCATCCGCAGGATTCGCGCCCTTCCGCCGAATCCCACGGTATACGTGCTCAATACCAAAGCCGAAGCGACCGAAGTCCTGGAAGCGATCCGGGCGGGCGCGGCCGAATATTTCCTGCCGCCCTTCGGCCCGGCGCTGCATGCCGCCCTCGAGCGCTTCGCCGCGGAGCGGCAGTCGCGGGCCCAGCCCTTGCGCCCCACTTCCAAGATCCTGGGCTTTTTTTCGGCCAAGGGCGGCTGCGGCGCCACGACCATCGCCTGCCACACGGCGCTAGAACTGCCTCATCAGACCAAGAGCAAAGTGCTGTTGGCCGATCTGGACCTGGATGCCGGGCTGGTGTCGTTTCTGCTGAAAACCAAAAGCCCGTATTCGCTCATGGACGCCGCCCAGAATCTTCACCGGCTGGATGCCAGCTATTGGAAGGCGCTGGTCGCCAACGGAATCCCCAACGTCGAGACCATCACCGCGCCCCCCTCTTCCGCCCACATCCCGATGCCGGAGCAGATCGAAAAGGTGTTTCAGTTCGTGCGCTCCCAATATGATTGGGTGGTTCTGGATCTGGGCCGCGGCCTGAACCCGATGATCCTGAGCTGCCTGCAAAATTGCGATCAGATCTATCTGGTGACGACCGCCGAACTGCCTGCTTTGCATCAGACCCAGCAAACGGTGATCCGGTTGGTGGGCGGCGGCCTTGCCGAGAAGGTGAGAGTCGTCTTGAACCGTCCTCCCAAGCGGATGGATGTGAGCCTGAGCGAGCTGGAAAAAATGTTAGGCGCACCGGTCTACTTTGTGTTCCCGGATGACTACGCAAATTTGAATGAATCGTTCGTGGAGGGCAAGCTCGCCGCTCCCAATAGCGCGCTGGGGCGCAGCTTCACCGCCTTTACCCGTAAGCTCGCCGAGGTGGCCGAGCCCCGCCAGAAAAAGCGCTTTTCTTTGTTTTGAGGGTTGTAGAAAGTCTTTAGAGGATAAAACGAACTTATGTTTCCAGGCTCAAATGGAAGGGAACTGGTCAATAGGGAGACCGGTTGGGTTGCGAGGTTGTTTAACCCCCAACAGTATTCCACCGAGTATCAGGAGCTGAAGTTCAGCCTGCATCGCAAGCTCCTGGATCGCATCAACCTGGAGATCCTGTCTTCGGTGGCGAGCGATCGCGTCAAGAACGAAATCCGCGCGGCGCTGGCCAAGCTGGTGGACGACGAAAAGACGCCGCTGAGCGTGGTCGAAAAAGACCGGATCATCGAGGAGGTCCTGGACGAGGTCTTCGGGCTGGGTCCGCTCGAGCCGTTGCTGGCCGACCCCACCATCTCCGATATTCTGGTGACCACCCCGCGAATGGTCTTCGTGGAGCGCGCGGGCAAGCTGGCGCGCACCCCGGTGCAATTCAAGGATGACGCTCACCTGCTGCGGATCATCGAGAAGGTCGTGTCGCGCGTGGGCCGGCGCATCGACGAATCCTCGCCGCTGGTCGACGCCCGCCTGCCCGACGGCTCGCGCGTCAACGCCGCGATTCCGCCGGTGGCCGTGGACGGCCCGCTGCTTTCGATCCGCCGCTTCGGCCGGGATCCCCTGAAGGCCGAAGACCTGGTCAATAATCTGACCCTGACGCGCGGCATGCTGGAGCTTCTCCATGCCTGCGTGCGCGCGCGTCTCAATGTGATTATTTCCGGCGGAACCGGCGCCGGAAAAACCACCCTGCTGAACGTGCTCTCCGCTTTCATCCCCGAAGACGAGCGCATCGTCACCATCGAAGATACGGCTGAACTCCGGCTCAAGCAGGAGCATGTGGCGCGCATGGAATCGCGCCCCGCCAACGTCGAAGGGCATGGCGCGATCAAGATTCGCGACCTGGTGATCAACGCCTTGCGGATGCGGCCGGACCGCATCGTGGTGGGCGAAGTCCGCGGCGAGGAGGCCATGGACATGCTCCAGGCCATGAACACCGGCCACGACGGCTCGCTCACCACCATTCACGCCAACTCTTCGCGCGACGCGATTCAGCGCCTGGAATCCATGCTCGGAATGGCCAACGCCAACATGGGGACCAAGGCCATCCGCCAGCAGATCAGTTCCGCGATTGACATGATCGTGCAGATCGCCCGTTTCAGCGATGGTACCCGCCGCGTCACCGGCATCAGCGAATGCCTGGGAATGGAGGGCGAAACCGTCACCATGCAGGACATCTTCGTGTTCGAAAAGACCGGCGTGCTCGAAAATGGCCGCGTTACCGGACGCTTCCGCGCGACCGGCATCCGGCCCAAGGCGTCCGAGCGGTTCCGCGCCGCCGGCATGAATATTCCCGCCGCGACCTTCCAGACGGTGGTCGAGATCGGATAAGCCGTTATGTCCGGATTGCTGATTTTTCTGTTTCTGAGTATCTTCGGGGCGATCCTGGTGGCGGTCGCGCTGGGCGTGAACGTGATGGAAACCCAGCGCCAGCGGCAGGTCAAAAGCCTGCTCACCGCGCTGGCGGCCCAGACCGAGGAAAGCCACGCTCCCATCATCCTGATCGACCCCAATGAGCGCGATGGCGGCTTCGCACGGAAAATCCTGGCCCGCCTGAACCTCCTCGATACCTTCGAAACCCACCTCCGGCAATCCGGCGTCGACTGGAATCTCAGCACCCTGCTGGGAGCCATGGGCGTGGGCGCTCTGGTGGGTTTCGTCCTGGGATACCTGTTCAACGTTCTGGTGTTCCCCCTGCTCAGCGAGATCGTGCTGGCGATTCTGCTGGGCGGCGCTCCGTACTTCTGGGTGAGCTTCAAGCGCCGGCAGCGGCTGGGAGAGTTCGAGGAACAGTTTCCGGAAGCGCTGGATTTCATTGCGCGCGCGATGCGCTCCGGACACGCGTTTTCGGTCAGCCTGGAGATGCTCGGGGACGAGACTCCCGATCCTCTCGGCCGCGAGTTCCGCACGCTGTTCAACGAGCAGAACCTCGGCGCGCCGATCGAAACCGCGATGGGCAATCTCATCAAGCGCGTTCCTCTTCTGGATGTGCGCTTCTTCGTTTCCGTGGTGCTGTTGCAGCGCCAGACCGGCGGAAACCTGGCTGAAGTCCTGACCCGCCTGGCCTACCTGATCCGCGAGCGCTTCCGTCTCCGCGGCCAGGTGAAGGCGGTCAGCGCGCATGGGCGCATGACCGCCGGCGTTCTGACCGTGCTGCCGATCGTGACCATGCTGCTTTTGCGCGTGGTCGCGCCGGGTTATCTGGAGAGCATGGTCGCCGATACCGACGGGAAATACATGATCGTATCCGCCATTGTGTTGATGGGAATCGGTTACTACATTATGAAGCGGATCACGAACATCGAGGTGTGAGGCATCTATGGTCGCTCTCGTGTCGCTAGGTTTCTTCACGCTGCTGGCCTGCATCATCACGTATTTCGGTTACCGGATGTACGCGCGCCCGGGGCGGATCTATGAGCACCTCGGCGATGCCGCGCTTCCGGCTCTGGACAAGGCCGGCGGCGACACTGTCGGTCTGCCCGTGCGTGTTCTGCAAACCATCGGCCAGGCCGTTCCCGGTACTCCGGAAGACGCCAGCATTGTCCGGCGCGACCTGATCGCCGCCGGCTACCGGTCGGATTCCGCTGTGACGATCTTTTTTGGCATCCGCGTGCTGGCCTGTGCCGCGCTGATCCTGGTCGGGATCGCGCTGCGCACGTACGTGATTTCGAATTTCGTGCTCGGCATCGTGGTGATCGTCGCCTGTGGATTCGCCGGATGGTTTGGACCGAGTTTCGTGCTGGAGAGCCTGGCGGCGTCCCGCCAGGATCGCCTGCGCAAGGCGCTGCCCGACGCGCTGGACCTTATGGTGGTCTGCGTGGAGGCGGGACTCGGGCTCGATCAGGCCATGCAGCAGGTGGCCAAGGAACTCGCGCTCACGCACCGCGAATTGTGCGAAGAGTTCGCGCTCGTGAATCTGGAGATTCGAGCCGGCAAGCGGCGTATGGAAGCGCTCCGGACCCTGGCCGAACGCACCGGAGAAGCCGAGATCCGCAAGCTGGTCGCGCTGCTGGTTCAGACCGACCGGTTCGGAACCAGCATCGCCGAATCGCTGCGCACCCACTCGGAATTCATGCGCACCCGGCGGCGGCAGGAGGCCGAGGAGCGCGCCGGCAAAGTGGGAGTAAAACTGGTATTTCCGATCTTTTTTTGCATCCTTCCTTCCATGCTGGTGGTTACCGCCGGGCCTGGAATCTTGCAGGTGGTTAAATACCTGTTCCCGCTCATGAAGGGCTTCCATGCGCCTTAGTTCACCCGGCCCTCAGGACAGGCGCTTGCAATCAGGAACTTACTTTGAAAGGACAGAACCTCTAAATGGATAGTCAAACTCTTTCGGCGATACTTTGGATCGCGGCGGGTCTCGTGCTTGTGCTGTATATCATGCGCCGGCGGAAACGGCGGAGCGCGCGGTAAGCGTGATCCATGCCTCCCAACTCGCGTCGATGCAGAATCGCGACGGCGGGTGGGGATATCGCGGCGGCAGTCCTTCCGTAACCGAGCCCACCTGCTTCGCCCTGCTGGCCCTGGCTGCCGCAGGCTGGGGTACAGCTACGGCT
>Ga0070739_10001257_pt1 | contig 39293 bp, 34 predicted proteins | sample Coa_R1_7_FD_66445 | JGI IMG/M metagenome (GOLD analysis project Ga0070739, IMG submission 66445) | Surface soil microbial communities from Centralia Pennsylvania, which are recovering from an underground coalmine fire - Coalmine... | ecosystem: Environmental > Terrestrial > Soil > Unclassified ...
GCAGGCTTGCCATTTCTGTCAGGTCCTGCGATATAGTCATTGATATTCTTCTTTGTTTTTGCATATGACCCTTCGCCTCTTATGCTGTCATGTATCTTTTCAGTCCCATCCAAAGACACCCAGTAAAAGTACAGATTCTCAAACCTTTTCAGCGGAAAAGTACCGTTTGTAACTACACAGACGCGCCTTGGCATTTCGTCACAGAATGTCTGTATAATGTCTGGCCGGAGAGTTGGCTCGCCGCCAACTAGCGTAGTAATGAAAATGTTTTGTTTATTGAGCTTTTCTCTGATTATTTCTCTCCAGCCCTGCACGCTCATATCCTGTTCTTCCTTGCGATTTAGCCACCAGTAGCAGTGAGTGCAGTGCAGGTTGCAGATGTTATTGACATCGACAGAGCCGTAAATGGGCTGCTTTATGTGGAACAGTCTGTATGCAGCAATCTTTTTGAAGATGCTAGCGTAAATGGGCATCTCTTTCAAAAGGTCGGTGATGCCTCTGCCATAAATGAGGTCTACCATCAATTACAAAGGCAATCTCCAGTAATTAAGTATATCAAGAATTGCAATGTTGCTGAATGTGTCGACGCAAGAAATGAAATAACAGCTTCTTTAGTCTGGACAGATCCAGCAATACGACAAAAAGACTGCCCAGAATTCAAGGCTAGCAAATTGTAGTCTGGGATAGTTTGTTGTTTATGAAAGCTGGGCCAACCTTAGTATAGCAAAGTATAGTATAGTATTGGAGAAGAGTAACTTGTTTTGCCTTCCGTAGTCTTGAGCAAGAATTAATTCAGTATCTCACAATGGCCTTGATTATTCTGCATTTACTTTAACCTTGGATTGCCAAGAACCTCAGTGCCAAAAGTCTGAGGAAATAGCCAGCCAGAGAAAAAATGTGCTGTTAAAGCAAGATTCTGTTATGACAATCATGCAGACAGGTCCGCTTTCATTTTGGCCTTGCCGCCGAGCCGCTCGTATTGCATATGAAACAGGCCTACTACATGATTGAGATCCTGATCCGTACTGTCTCCATTGCTGCCAATCCAGTATGATACCCATCCTGAATTGGGCATTATATGATGTGGTTCTACCTTGCCACTTTTGACCAGCTCGTTGCGAATATTCATAGGAAACGGTAGATCAACAAGAGCTGAACCGTGCATGTGACCCATTTCTTTTCCATTGACTCGGAATTCTGTGCCACCAAAGCGATGCGGATGCACTGTAACTCCCTGCCACGACATCAATTCTGCCTTGACCTTGTTGAACAAATTACCGACTGCAGCTGTTCCCTTGTGTTCTGGAGCATCCATGTCATACTATTGGCCAAGCGGTCTCTTAAACATGGCAGTAGTTTAGTTTAATTGGATGCTGACGGGGCTACCGTTCATACTAGGCCACAAAGTTTGATCAACAGCTGCTATCTCTCTCATCTATCTTCTAGGGCTTGACTCTCCGGTAACAATGTAGTGAACAGAATCAGCGATATAGCATGCATGGTCAGAAATACGCTCAAGATACCTCAGAATCAAAAGTGCAGATGTGTAGCACCTTGGGCTAGCGGCGGACTTGTCAGCACTATTTGCAGTAAGAACCTTTCGAAGATAATTTTTATACAGCGCATCTACGGTATCATCTTTCTTATACAGCTGTTGTGCAGCATCTTTGTCTCTTGATTGCAATGCCTGCACGCTTGTATGGATCATTTCCCTTACGGTTATTGACATTTCTAGGACTACACTCTTGTCGCAATCAGCCGTCGAGCCTGTCGCTTCAAGCACGTCAACTATGTCATATGCATACCTGCCAAACCGGGAAAAGCCATACGAGATCTCCATGCAAGACCTTATGAACCTCAGATCTGTTGCTACAGGCTGGTAGCGTGCAATAAGCTCGATAGCCAAATCTGCAACTTCGTCTTGCAAAATTCGAAGTTGCTCTGACCAGTCAAAAATTTGTCTTTTTGCGTTTATCCCCTTCTCATAGGCATCGATGGCTGTAATTACAGAGCGTTCTGATAGTTTTGCCATATCCATGATAATATTGCTAATTTTGGTTATTCCCAAGTCAAGGAGGCGGGTCAAAATTTGTGGATCCTTTTCCTGTCTATCTATCTTTTATCTTATCTGCTTCTCTCTATCTGGCTAGGCTAGCCAAATTTGCCAGAAATGTACCGTTCAGTAAGTTCCCTTTCCGGGTTTTCAAATATCTTTTTCGTAGGGCCATATTCGACCAGTTTTCCCAGATACATAAATGCGGTAAAGTCAGCTACCCTTGCGGCCTGCTGCATATTGTGTGTTACAATGATTATTGTTAACTCTCTTTTCAGAGAATGGATGAGCTCCTCTATTTTCGATGATGCTATTGGATCCAAGGCAGATGTGGGCTCGTCCATAAGCAACACTTCAGGTTGCATGGCAAGTGCTCTAGCTATACAAAGGCGCTGTTGCTGTCCTCCGGAAAGCCCCGCTCCTTGCCTGCCCAGTTCGTCTTTTACCTCATCGTAAAGCGCCGCCTTTTCCAAACTCTCTGTTACAATGTCATCTATCAGAGACTTGTCCTTAATGCCGTTTAGCTTTAAGCCTGCTGCCACATTATCGTAAATACTCATAGTAGGAAAAGGGTTTGGCCTCTGAAACACCATTCCAATTCTTCTTTTGATTACTACAGGGTCAACCTTTCGATCATAGATATCTACTCCATCAAGTATAACTCTACCTTTTGCCTTTGCACCCTGAGTCATTTCATGCATTCTGTTGAGGCATCGAATAAGTGTGGTCTTGCCACATCCAGATGGACCTATGATGGCTGTTGCGGTATTTTCCTTAATGTCAAGATTAATATCCATCAGCGCCTGCTTGGGTCCAAACCAAGCCTCAAGATTTCTAATTGAGACTTTATAGCGCTGGGATACGGTGGGATCAGGGGATAATGGCTTTCCGGGGAAATCATACTCACCTGTACCGGCATCAATGACTTTGCTTGCCACTAATCGCGTTTTGCAATCAAGATAAATATGCATTTCCTATATAGATAGCTTAGATACTATATTATGGAAAATTCGAGATTTGCGGTTCATTGACGTATTTTGCAATCTCTCTGCTTGGCAGGCAATTTGTCAAGTCACATCAGGCCTGAGCGGAACGCTCGATGTGGCCAGAGCTATATTTTTCCACTATCTCATCTATTGTCTCATTTATGGCAGCCTCGGCAATATCGCTTGCGTATTCGGCGGTTCTTCTTATGTCTTCTAAAACTAGCTTTACGCTAGCGGCGTCACGTATCTTTTGCTTCTCTGTTGATGCCAAAACATCGTTTTCTAATGCATAGATATTTTGAACATTGTCTACCGTTCTATCAGCAAGGTGGTAATCTCTGCGCAGAAGGGCCTCTACAGAATCTGCCAAGACTGTCAATGACAGAGCGCTCATTTTTTCGATTTTTTCAAAGATTTCTCTTGGAATCTTTTCCTGAAACTTTGTGCTTCTCTCAGCCATTGCTGAAGCATGATCAGCTATACGCTCTATGCTCTTTACAGCAGACCTGAAGCTTAGACAGTCAGAAGGCTTCTTTAACCCTATTTCCCGCAATATTCGTCCATTCTGTGACGCCATCACAAGGTTCCTAGAGATATAGAGGCTAAACCTATCGACCTCATCATCTGACTTTATTACCTCCTTTGCCAGCTCTTCGTTGAGTTCAGACATCGCAGACATGGCATCCCTATGCATTGAAGAGGCAATCAGGTACATTCTCCTTATTGCAGTATAGACAGAAAGTTCAGGCAAAGACAACAGAACCTGCAAAGTGATTATGTCAGAGCTATCCGCTACCATTTCTGTGCCAACAAGATTCCTTCTAACAAGATCCCTTACTGCATCTCGCTGCAGCGGGCTTATCTTACCCATCTTCAATTTCAAATGTATAGTATTATACCCCGCCAGATACATTGCAACAACCTTTCGCTTTAGTGTCTCGCCGGTCTCCTTTGGGGTAACTATGGCGGTAGCTTCTGTAATTGAAGTCGATCTCCTCTTGCTTTCGGAAATAATAGCCAGAGAATTATCCATTTCTCTGACGAGCATAACCTGGTCTCCAGCTTTGAGATGCATCTCTTCTACCCATTTTTTAGGAAGAGATAGAATGTAAGTGGACCTACCTGTGAACTGAATTTTTCGCGTCTCTCTATCCTCTGTATCTGAGTACACTGTTCGTCATATCTGATCTATAAATAAGTAGATTGTCCGAATAGAATATGTCGGAGAATATAAAGCCATATAAACTATATAGTTAGCAGCAACGTGAAGAATTACTGTATATTGCTGAAAAATAAAAGTAGGCTACAGCCAGTGCGAGTATTGTCCCGCGCTGTGCCTTCTGTATACAGTAATTCCGACAATTGCAGCGATGGATATGGCTACCACACATGTGGTTGTCAATGGAAACTCTGGCACTGCTGTTGCAAGTGAATTGCCCTTGTATGTAAGTGACTTCAGAGTATCCAAGTCATGTGAGACAACGCTGTCTGGCAATGGTACGTAGGATAGAGAGCTTGAGAAGTTCTGGCCATCTGTAACCATCCATGACAGGAAGCTGACTAGCGCCTGTGCTTTTCCTTGGTCAAGGTTAGGATCGTTAGAAAGGTCCTTGTATACAAGAATGTAGGTAAAGCTTGCAATTGGGTATGCATTTGGGTCTGAGGAATCCAACATGGATACTGATGACCATGACTGGTCGCCTGCTGGAAGGTTTCCTGAAGCTGCAGCAACGGCTGCTTTAGTAGAATCTAATGTAGGCTGAACAAATTTACCGGAAGGGTTTTGCAGGGCTGCTGTAGCCATTTTATTATTCAAGGCATAATTTAGTTCTACATAGCCTATAGAATAGGGTGTGCCTTTCAGAGTATTTGCAACACCTTCACTTCCTGTTGCACCTATTCCAACTGGCCATTGGACTTGTGTCCCTTTTCCAATCTGGGTATTCCAATTTGAATTGTGTTTGGCAAGATAACTTGTCCAAATGAAAGTAGTACCAGATCCTTCTGACCTATGTACAGTTACAATGTTGCGGGATGGAAGCGATAGGTCCGGATTCAGGGATTTGATCTGTGGATCATCCCACTTGGTGATGTTTCCAAGAAAGATATTCCCCAGAACCTGTCCAGTAAGCTTTAACCCGCCAGTTGGTATCTCGGGTATATTATATACAACCGCTACTGACCCAATCGACTCGGGTATATGGACTACCTGAGCTGGAGCCGAGCTGGTCTGGCTCGCAGATAAAGGTGCATCGCTTGCACCAAAATCGACGGTCTTGCTAAATAGTTGTTTTATTCCTCCTCCACTCCCTATAGATTGATAATTGAGGCTCACATCAGAATGAACCTTATTGTACTGTACTCTCCACGTATCCATCAATGGGAAGACAAATGTTGAGCCTGCTCCATTGATTGTCACCTGAGTTTGTGCAAATGCTTTTGTAGATACGGCCGCTGCCACTATAGGGGCAAGCAGTATCATAGTTAGGGTTAGCCCAAGTAGTAATGGATGTCTGGTTCTATTAATCCTCGACATTAATTTTGTGTAATGTGTATGAGTTAAAATGCTAACCTACATAATTCCCATGTCAACGATAGTGACATATAGATATCTATAGAAGATATAGTTATAATTGCAAAACTTAAGCATAAGTGTCAACAAAAAAATTGAGGTCTATGGTGTGGCTCCGTAGCATCACAGGTGGGGTTGGCGGGAGAAATCAGCTGTCGGAGTTTCCAATTAACCTCAGTGTGCAAGTCTATCTCGTGTCCACAAAAGATAAGGTTATCTCATATAGAGCATCAATATCATGTTGGTCAATATAGAATACTTCTCTCTACAACATAAATAGTGATAATGATTATGTAGACAGACCCCGAATGCGATATTGATGTCTATAACAACATTGACCAAACCTTCGTCTAGAAGTGAAAGAGATTATTTTGCTCTCTGTGATATGTGCTTTTGGAGTGCCACCATTCTTGCAATAAGAAGGATTCCCTACGATGAGATAAATTGTCCTAATTGCTCAAATACAGCATTATCATTAGTTCCATTGGGAAGAGAAGAAGCATACAAGATCAATCATAGTTCAAAGAGAGGATTGGAAATAGAGTTTTCACGATCTAGAAATTTGATTAAAGAAGCTGTTTAACATTGCTGAATAACAGAGTGTAAAGACAAGCTGTTGCACTAGAATATCTGTGTATTGCAAAAAGCAGCCATTAAGGTAACTGGTTTATCCGTAAGCTCAACCAATAGATCCATTATCAAAACAAAGCGTTAGTGGAAGAATCCGGGCTCTATCCTATGTCAGAATTCCTAAGAAGCTGTCAAGGCGAGCGGCGGTACAGAGCAGTATCTGTTTATATTCCGACCTAATTGATGAGGAAATTAATTGAAACTGAATTTGTGGAGCCTTGAAAATAACAACAATTCTATACTAATGTCTCTGTTATTTTATTCCAGCAGTAAAGGCAGTAATTTCCCTCACTTTGGAATACTTCAGCATCGCTTCCGCATTCCATACATTTGAGATTATTTCTAGATTGCAATATCCGCAAGAGTGTCAGCTGGACTTTTAACAATAGTGCACATACTTCCTATGCCATCTTTTAGAGAATTGACACCAATGCTACTTTATTGCAATATCATAGATATCAATCCATATCAGTGAAATACAAAGCTACCTATGCAAAGAATTTCATACAATAAAATAACAAGTAGGATCCAAGGTGATATATTCAATTTCTGCATCAAGCCTCGATCTTCGAATCAGTGAGCACATATAGATCCCCTAGATCTAATGTTTCATTGTACGTAATTGATTTAACTTTTCAAAACAAAGTATGAACATGGCAAAAACCATCTTTATTGAACATCCTTCTACGGAGAACAGAATCGAGATATGCCATAGCAAGCTAGAATGTGCAAGCAGGGCCCATTCATATTGCACTGATTGTGCATGCTCCTGTCATATTGAAGGATGATATCAATAAGAATAGATGTATCAACAAGGGACATGTTGGCCTTGATAGCATATTATGTTATCCAACCACTTGCTTATCCTTGGCATGCAATGAAATGATTATCCTCTGCTCTTGGTGAGCAACTGCAATATTTTCAAACCATATAGTGCATATAGGTATACAGTAGTCTCATAGGTTTTGCTTATTTAACACCTAATTTTGTAGTTCTCACAGGATTGGTAAAGCGTACTGACCTTGGTATAGATCTGTATCTCATGCGGCATGGAGAGGCAGGAACTGATGCAACAGGTAAGCGTGGCGAACGCACTCTCACAATTTCAGGACAGCGAGAGATAAAACAGATTGCAGAGGCCTTCTCTGAAATGAATATCAACTTTGACATTATTGCCGCAAGTCCGCTAAAGTACGCTGGTCAGACTGCTGCTATAATATCAAAGGAGTTAAAGCATAAGGACCAGGTCGAGACTTGGGAAGAACTCAGGCCAGACGCAAACAGAAAGGATCTTTATCTGAAAATGTCAAAGCTCAAAGGTGGACCTAGCATACTACTTGTTGGACATGAGCCTTTTCTTAGCAATATGATAATTGAAATAATATCTGATGGAGATGCGGGCAGAATTGTATTGAAGAAGGGAGGCATCTCGAGGATCAGGATTATGTCATTCCATCCAAGGATTAATGGAGAGCTTCGGTGGTTACTATCGCCAAAAATTATGAAAAAGCTGAGGTGACCATGGCCCTATATCTCCAGCGATCATGCGTTTGCCAAGACCTAAATCAAACAAGCACAGAACTGTGGGCAAGAAACATGTCAAAAGGTTAATTTGCTACACTAATCAGCATGGTTATTGTTGCTGCGGCAAACTTGTTTCAGAGTTTTTTGGAGAGGGTTTGCTAGTTGAAGGTGGCTATCATTGATCTTGGCTTCAATACAGTCAAGCTTGCATGTTATTACCTGCAGAAAGACAACTCGTACAAAGCCTATAGACAGGATGGTGTCAGTGTAAGATTGGGTGAAGGAATGAGCCGCAAAGGCTACCTTGAAAATATCCCAATACAGCGGACGGTCACTGCACTTAAATTATTTCGTGATGTATTGACCTTTGAAGGTATAGATCAGGTCATCCCGGTTGCCACAAGTGCAGTGCGGGATGCCAAGAATAAACTTGAATTTCTAGAACAGGTAAAGAATGAAACAGGTTTTAAATTCAGAGTTCTCTCAGGCGCTGAAGAAGCAATCTACTCTTTTATTGGCGCGCTAGAGTCTACCTGTTATCCTTCATGTCTTTTTTTTGACCTTGGAGGTGGCAGCCTTGAGATGATATATGCAGAAAAATTTGAAATAAAAAGATTGAGATCATTGCCACTTGGTGCACTTAGGTTATCACTTGAATACGCCAAGAAAGACGGCACATTTTCCCGCAAATCATATGAAAAAATGAAACGACACGTATTGAAAATGCTGCCGACAAGGGAAGAGATGGGTATTGGTACTGACACAGAGCTTGTAGGAGTGGGCGGCAGCTTGAGGGCGCTGGCACGATTTGATCAAGAAGACAAAGAATATCTGCTTGACAAGATCCATAATTACAAAATCGATTATGACTCAATAACCAGCATAAGCAAGATAATCGGGAAAATGAATTCAGATGAGCTGGCAGACATCAAATCCATTGGAAATAACAGATCTAGAACAATCGTGGCGGGCTGTTGCGTAATTGCTGGACTAATGGAAAGATTTGGATTTGAAAGAGTAGTTGTAAGTGCGCATGGCCTTCGAGAAGGAGTTCTTTCTGTATCCGCAAAAGATCCTGAAACACTTTTCTCAATTAACATTAAGAAAAGAGCAAAGAGCCTTATCACCTCAGCCTGCAAAGTTGCAGAGCTTTTGCCGTTTGCATTCAACCTAGTTGAGCCATTTGTTTCAGCAGGAATGCTGCGAGAAAATGAGAGGAGTATTCTGAATCTAGCGATGCACATCCTAAACAGGCCCATGATGATAGCAAACTTGCATAATCTCTTTCACATTATTCTAGACGAAGATTTGCCTTACCTGAGCCACAGGGAGCAGATAGTTCTAGCCCTAGCAGTTATCCATGCACAGAAAGAAAAGACTGCAGAGTGGCTGTTTGAAAGATACTCTGCGATATTGAGAGTTCAGAACAAGTGTTCTATTGAGAAAATTTCAGCTTTATGCACTACTGCAAGAATCTTGGAATATGCAAAAGCTACAGTTCAGGTTTCAATCTTAAAACACAAGGCATCAATTACAATTATCTCAGGTAACAAACTGCCTATCATGCTGCTAGAAGATGCATTCAAAAAATGTGAAAAAGCCTTTGATATATCTATAAATTACCAGTTTGCAAGCTCAAGGATTCCACTAAATCATGCGAAAAAGGAGAGTAGGTGATTGCCACAACAAAAAGATACATCGCGCAATGTTAGGCGTCGCATTCGGGCCATTGAGGAACCGGCATTTAAAGGAAAGCTGGTCATTGTTGAAGGAGTAGATGGCTCTGGAAAGTCAACTCAGATCAGACTTTTAGAGAAATGGCTGAGGCACCAGCATATACCCGTCTTCTTCACAGAATGGAATTCTTCTCAGTCTGTACGTGAAATAATATCCAAGGGAAAAAAGAAGGCGCGTCTTACTCCTACGACATTTAGCCTTTTGCATGCTACCGATTTTGCAGACAGATATGAGAGGAACGTATTTCCTCTACTGCGCGCAGGTTATGTTGTCTTAGCCGACAGGTATGTCTATACCGCATTTGCCAGAGATGTTGTAAGGGGTTGTGATCCCCGGTGGGTAAGGAATGTTTACGGGTATGCGGTAAAACCAGATATTGCATTTTACTTTAGGGTACCGGTTGACATTGCATATGAGAGAATAATGCGAGGAAGACCCAAGTTAAAGTTCTATGAAGCTGGGATGGATCTGAATCTAAGCAAAGATCCGTTTGAAAGCTATAGGATATTTCAGGGCAGAATTGTGGATCAATATGAATCCATGGTTGAATCTGAAAACTTTACAGTAATCGATGGAACTTTGGACATAGAATCACAGCAAAAGATTATCCGGCAAAAGGTAGTAGATATGTTGCTAGGTCACAAGGAAGTGAAATACATTCCAGAGGTACCGAGTTCTTGACAAATCCGACTAGACAGCAGATGTACCAGCCTATAAAATTCTATGCTCATGGCATACCCTACCTCAAAGATGACAAAATAAGAGGAAGGTTGATTGTGATAGAGGGCCCTGATGCATCAGGCAGAAGCACGCAGATAGAGCTCATTACGTCCAAGCTCGAAGCAGATGGGCACGCAGTAGTCAATACTGGGCTGAAAAGGTCAGAGCTTGTAAGTGAGGGTATTCTTCTGGCCCAACAGAGCCATACCATGGGCAAGCGCACACTGAGTCTCTTTTATGCTGCAGACTTTGCTGACCAGTTAGAAAATAAAATAATCCCTGCGCTCGAAGCTGGCTACGTTGTTCTTGCGGATCGATATATCTATACATTGATGGCTAGAGCAGTGATCAGGGGACTTGGCAGAAGATGGTGCCATAACCTATTCGGATTTGCCCTAGTTCCTCATCTTGTTTTTTATCTTGATGTTGATCCTGCTGAGCTTGTTCACAGGGTATTTCTCAAGCGCTCATCGCTGGACTACTACGAATCAGGAGCAGACATGGGTCTGTCTGACGATATGTACGAGTCTTTTATTATCTACCAAGGGCTGTTGGCAAAAGAATTCTATAAAATGCAAAAACGGTACGGCCTTGTAATAATTAATGGAAACAGGACAATACAAGAGATAAATATGGATCTTCAAAAGCGAATTGATTCTTTTCTTGGGTCAGGCTCTAATGGGAAACTTGGTTTGTAAGAGTGTTTTGAAATTAATTCGTTATAGTAATGAATTACAAGAACATCTGGCTGACGAGTGAGCCATACTCAATATCAACGAGCCCAACGCACATCGCGTCTATCAGAACTGCAGAGAGTTAGACTACAACGGTGCTACGCTTCAATCCTCTCAGTGATGAGAAGTATCTAATTCCAACACTGAGGCTCAGCACAATAATTATCAGGATAAGCGCGGCCCCCCATCCAAAGGCATGGGCTGATTCGTATGGCTGAGAAGATAGCCTCCATATTCTCAATGGCAATGCGTCCATAGGGCCCACAAAGCCTGAAAAGAACAGACTGGTACCAAGTATTGTCATTATAAGCGGAGCTGTTTCGCCAGTTATTCTAGATATTCCCAAAACTATGCCTGTCAGAACCCCGCTTGCGGCGCTTTTGAATACAATAAATGTAACTACTTTCCATTTTGGGATGCCCAGCGAATAACCTGCTTCTCTAATACTGTCCGGAACAATTCTAAGCGTTTCTTCTGTAACGCGGACAATTATTGGAATCATCAGGATTGAAAGCGCAAATGCTCCTGCCCACACTGAAAATGAACCTATAGCCAGCACCACTGTAACATATCCTACAATACCGATTACAATCGATGGAAGCCCGGTCAGAATATCGTTTATCAGCCTGACAATGTATGCGAATCTTCCATTGCCAGAAAACTCTGATAGGTAGATCCCGGCCATTACGCCAATAGGAGCGCCAATTGCCGATGCCAGACCTATCACTATAAGAGTACCCTGAATAGAAGGTCCTACACCACCATCGCTGGTACCAACTGCACCAGGCGGCTGAGTCAGAAAAGCAAGACTGAGCACGGGAGCCCCGTTGCCTATAACTTCGACTAGGATACTGCCAAGTGGTATAATGGCAAGCATAACTGCCAAAATAGCTAGGCCGGTTGCCACTCTGTCCGCAATTCTGCGATTTAGAGATTGTTTTATCATCAAGCCAGTTACCTTCAATCTTTGGGTTCTTTCGGTATCGAACGATTTCTTGATACTTGATATTTTGATCTGCTTCTTTGCACTTTGCTTTGCGCTTGGTGTTCTTGAGAGCCTTGAAACTAGCAATCGCGCGCCTAGATTGATACCCAGGGTGAGGATTAACAGGACTAGTCCAAGTCCGATAAGTGCGGCTGTATGAAGGTTGGTCACGGATTCGTTGAATTCATTTGCAATCAGACTGGAAAGAGTCTGGCTTGGCGCAAAAAGTGAAGTGGGAATAGCGGCCTTGCCAATCGCGTTTCCTATAATCATAGCTACCAACATAGTTTCTCCCACCGCTCTTCCCAGCCCAAGAATTGCAGCTCCAATGAGCCCCGATTTTGCATATGGAAATATTGCCACTCTGACAGTCTCCCACCTTGTGGCACCTAGACTATAGGCCGCCTCTCGCTGGGAATTGGGAACGGCTTTCATTACTTCCCTAGAAACTGACGATATTGTTGGGATTATCATTATGGCCAAAACTATCCCTGCTGTAAATACGTCAAGACCAAAAGGAGTATCGGCAAAGAATGGAACTGAGCCACCAAATGCGTTGTACAGAGGAGTCTCTATATAGTCACTAATCCAGAACCTGAATACGAACAGCGCCCACAGTCCATAAACAATACTGGGAACTGCCGCAAGCAATTCTATGACAAAAGAGAGCGGTGTAGCGAGCTTGTGAGTAGATATTTCCGATATGAACATGGCAATTCCAATACTTATTGGAACACCAATTGCCATGGCAATACCAGAGCTTACAAGCGTGCCGACAATGTAAGGAAGTGCCCCGTAAGACTCCCTGCCTTCGACCGGATTCCAGTTTGTCCCTGTAATAAAGCTCAAGCCTTCCTGTAAAAATACCTGAGAGGATCCTGAAAGAACAGAGAATGCAATCAACCCTAAAAGAAACAGAGTGTAACAGGTAGCACCAAGTATAACACCGCGGAATACCTTTTCGCCAGATCTCTTGTAATCCATAAGCTGTGAAACAATTTGATTTTTCTGGTCAATCAATTGCCTTATTCCTGAAGGCCCCGATTTCATCGATTATAAACAAGTTTCACGATACATTCAAGGATTAATAAATTACTACAATACTCTACGTATTTCATTTAGAACATATAGCGGGATGTATAAATAAACAAAAGAAAAAAAGGAAGGAAGGGAACTTGACATATTCCCTGCACTCAGCCCGGAATTCCAACCATGCCTGACTTGGTTGTTCTGTACCTGCCATATAGGACAATAACAGCAATTGGTATTGTCACTAACAACAATACTACGGGACCGAACTCTGGCACCACCATCGTTCCCATAACATCTACTGAATTTGTATTATCTGGCACAGTAAAGGCAATTGTTGTTGAGGACTGGTCTGATGACTTGATATTATAGTTGATTTGCTGTCCCTCTGCCATAACTGAAGTGATGTGGTCAATCATAGTCTTGGGCAGTGTCAATATCACGTCCCCTTTACCCTGAACTTGAATTCTCACAGATTGGTGCGGATTGATAGTAAATGAGGTAAATTGCACGCCTGTTGAAGTACCTGTGATAGTGTAGCTATTTCCGTCAAGGCTTGATGTCAGTGTAAGTGGCTGCGGGGATGGCTGTGGTGGAGGTGATGATGGTTGTGGTGCTGGTTGAGGTTGTGGAGTCTGTGTCTGGCCCAATAAGGGTTGACCCTTGAAAGTAAGTGAAGCAAGCGTTTGCTGGTCTACTTGGACTACACTTTTTGGCAGGGGCACAAATGATAGGGCCTGACTATATTGCTGACCATCTGTTACAATCCATGAGACAAAGTTTACTATTGCTTTTGCCTTATCCAAGGTCATCTTTGGATTGGTACTCATATCTTGGTACAAGACCAGATAGGTAAAGCTGGCAATCGGATACGAGTCTGGACTATCAGCATTCAGCAGAGACACATTGCTCCAAGATTGATTACCCATTGGCAGAGGATGTGCAGCGACTGCCGCCGACACTGCAGATTGAGTTGAGGCCAAGGTTGGTTCTATAAAGTTCCCGGCGCTGTTTTGAATGAATGCATAATTCATGTGGTTCTGCAATGCATAAGCTATCTCTACATATGCAATCGAATATGCCGCGCTTATGGCTGCGCTTGCGACCCCTTGGTTCCCTGTTGCACCACGCCCTACAGGCCATTGTACTGCTGTTCCATATCCTACAGTGCTATTCCACTGTGCACTCTGTGAGGAAAGGTATTTTGTAAACACATATGTTGTTCCTGAACCATCAGCTCTGTGATATACATTGATCTGGTGGCTTGGCAACGGAACACCGGGGTTCAATGAAGCGATTTCCGGATCATTCCAATTCCAAACCTTACCTAGGTAGATATCGGCTATAATGCTGCCGGTAAGTTTTAGACCTTTCTGATTAAATCCAGGGATGTTGTATGCTATTACTATGGACCCTATGCTTTCAGGGATATGCACTGCTGGTCCTGGTAAAGCTTTTGTCTGTGTAGCTGAGAGTGGAGCATCAGTGGCACCAAAGTCAACAGTCTCTGCTGTGAATTGGTTTATGCCTGCTCCGCTTCCTATGGATTGGTAGTTGAGGCTTATTTCCGGATGAATATTGGAATACTTCACCCTCCATGTATCCATCAACGGGAAGACAAATGTTGAACCTGCTCCATTGATGGTCTCTGCTGTTTGCGCCATTGCCTTTGGTAAGAAGCTTACTGGTACAATCATGGAAAGTAATATCATTCCCACAACTAATCCCAGTAGTATTTTGTGTTGAGTTTTGCTAACTCTTGACATTAGGCGAGTCTTTAGACAATAGATTAAAAAGTTGAGCGAATAGTATTTTGTTATATACCATAGTATCGTATAGAGATATTGTTTTCATATACAGCAGTTGTAGATGGCCAAAATTCGCAGCCTCTAACTTTCAAGCAAGAAAATAAGATTTGATCTATTCTTGTATCGCATTGACCCTTTGCTTTGCTTTCAAACCAGCTTTAAGACGAAATTGTCAACGAAGGCTTATGATTATCAGGCCTGAAAAGTGGTATTTCTGAGTTGAATGAAAATTATCTAATAAACTGGCTATGCAGTGATACACTAACTTGTACTTGTACGCAATCCGTCGATAATTGCCTCGCAATAAGTTTTCAATACCTCATCATGTTCATTTGCTTTTATTACATCTTTAAGGTATGGGATAGCCAGCGTGCCATGCTTGGCCATTTCATTAACCCCCTTTATTTTTATACGCGCAGAAGAGGCATATAGGACGGCATGTTTCAATACCTCGATATGCTCTTCTCTTAGCGACTGCATTGGTTAATCTTCAGAACAGACACTCATTAAAGGGTTATCAACATGAAATATGGGTACTACAAGTGTCGTCCCTGCATCTAAGTGACGTATCAGCTTGCTTTTTAATATCTGATGAGATTAGTTTTCTTTTTATTTAATTCATATAGTTTACTCAATACGCGACGGTTTTTCTTAACCATTGAAAAATTGCTGTTGTGATTAAAAAACCCCGATCCTAGGAATGCCTATTCATCCGGGGAACAGATGATCATCGGTTTCATGCGACTCTGTGTGGTCGCTGTTTTATTGCAAGCAATGAAGGTAGATAATCGTTATCACTATAATCCATCTAGATCTATAAACAGCTCGAACAGCTATATGCCTTGCCTCAAGCCAGAGGAATATATTCAAAACTATATTTTAATTCCTAATATCTCATTTCACCTTTATTATCCTCTCGATCAATTAGCATTATCCATAATATATCACAATTGGCAATAAAGTAGGAAAAAGAGATGAGAGAATAAAAGAAATTTCTTTTATTCTTATGCCAATTTGGTTCCAGTGATAGGGTCTAGGAAGAGTTTCTCTTCATGTGGATGATCAAAGTCAAATATATTCAGCAAAGATCCAGCTTTTGCGTCAAATGATTGATCTCCAATGCGTCCAAGGTTCCAGTTGTCTTCTATGAATCTAAGTACCGAGGACTGATCAGAGATTTGGTGATCTACAAAGTTCTGCTTTGCCCATGGAGAAATGACAAGCAATGGTTGTCTTGGACCATATCCACATCTATCATTGTAAGCTCCAGACGGCGCATGTCCGCACATGCCGGCATCACCTAGCAACGCATCATTAGCAGGGTCATTTGATTGGCTAACTATTGGAGGCATGACATGATCGTACCATCCGTCAGAGTCGTCGTAGAGAATAACTACCGCAGTATTCTTCCATTCGTCAGTCTTTTGCAGTTTGTTAATGGTATCTACTATAAAGGTCTGCTCGTCTAATGGATCTGAATATCCAGCATGTCCATCTTGATATTTTGCTGCCTTTAGGAAACTTATTGCTGGCATGTTGTGCGCATCGACTGCTGCCCAGAAATCCGAGAGATCATACTGGTGGTTTGCTTGGTCGGTGTGTCCTATCATACTTACAGATGTCGGTGGCAAGTGGTGTGGGTTTGATGTGGATTGATAGTATTGGAATGGTTCATGATGGGCGCTGTAGTCTGTTACTTTCGATCCTCCAATGTTGACGTGGGATGATCCGCATACTGCCTTACCAGTTGATGTCGTATTGGTTGGTTTAAAGCCACCTTGGAACCAACCCCATGTGAGTCCCTTGTTATTCAAGAGGTCTCCAACATTCTGTCCGCTCATGGCAAATGTTTGTCCATGGGAGCAATCATCGTATGTTGGATCAGCATCGCTAATTACCGTTCCATTGACTATAGTGTCAGGCATATTAGATGGAGTTGCGCCGTGGGTTTGTCCAGATACAAGGTTCAATGCTCCAGGAGTAGAAGGTCCAAAGGTGGTACTGTACGAGTTGTCGCTCATTGCAAAGCGTTGTGCATAATTCCACATGGCAGTTACCGTATTGCCATCGTAGTAACCCATTACTGTTTTTGGATCGCAGCCATTGCCATTATTGCCGGTCGATTGAACAAACTTGTCGGCAAGTCCGCCATCATACGCCTGTTGCTCTGCTTTGTACTCGTGGTTCTGATCGCAAGTTATTGCTTGGGACCTATCCAAACGGAAAGGGTTGGCAAGATTTGTATTGTTATTCAAAAGAGATTGGATCAGGCCATTTACAGATGGTGTATTTTCACTTGCTGTGAACTGTGGCTCTCCGGTGGGATTTGTAGCTACCGGATATGTGGCGAAATAGTGGTCAAATGATACGTTTTCTTGGAAGATCACCACTAAATGCTTGATCGGCGTGGATGTACTGTCAGCTGCTGCTGATGGAAGAAAGGATTGGATTGCATTGTTGTTTGCCTCTGTGTAGAAAGCTGCAATGAGAGTTGCTGCAATTATTGCGGTTGCAAAGTAAACTTTTTCCTTCATCGAGGCACGCATTAGTAGTGGATATTTTTCATGCTTGTGAAAATGGTTCATATCGAACTATCAGGACTACATATCTGCACAGAGATCTTTTAGTTGGCATAGTTATCAGCTCTATTGATCAGCCTTTTTGACAATTGTTTCCAGCAATCATTGTAAATTATCTAGCAGAATCAGCCAAGAAGCGATTAAATTGGATTCCAATGAATCTTGGTTAGCTATGGAAATTTATATTCTTCGACATGGCGAGGCAGGGCAGGGATTTAGCGACAGAGAGAAAGATGCACTTCGTCCTCTTACGCAAGTCGGCAAGAAAGAGGTCAAGATCATATCTAAGGCGCTTTTGGAACTAGGATTAGAATTTGATGCTATTGCAGCAAGTCCACTCAAACGAGCTTACCAAACTGCACAAATTGCAGCAGATACACTGGACTTTAAACAAAAAGATGGAAAAGCAGGCAGAGACGGCGTTGAACAATGGGATGAGCTCAAACCCGATGGTAATAGAATAGCTCTTTATAAAAAATTGTCCAAATTCAAGACAGACGACTCGGTCTTGCTTGTTGGACATGAGCCTTTTCTTGGCAATATGATATGCGATATCATTTTAGGCTACGAGCAGAAAGCTAGAATCAATTTAAAAAAATCTGGAGTTGCAAGGTTAGCGATTACATCCACCCATCCCAAGATTGAGGGGGAGTTAAGATATCTCCTAACCCCGGGCATTCTGAAAAGGATTGGAAGATAATAATACGTCTGTACAGCAAACAGAATTCTATATACAGCTAAAAGATATCATTAGCACATACATTGTCTCAATGATTTCTATTGGCTTTACACTTATACCGCGTGGACTGTTTAAGGATGGTTGCGGCTGCACAGCATTGCGATAGACGCTGACGCATCTCCTGCGGGTTATGTGGCATGGTACAACCATTATACCGAATTCCATAGGATCAGAATGTTAAGGCCATCAGAGAAAAACGAAAGGTTTGGTGTTCAGAGAATGGAATTGCTCGCAATATACTTTGCGGTCGCGGATAATCTTGCATACTTAAGGAAATCAATCAGACGAGTTAAGAAAAAAAATATAGTCGTAGCAATTAGAAGCGATTCCAAATCTACCGTGGAACAATTGCAAGGATTATCTAAAGTCAGGGATGATTTGATGTGGAGAATATGTCTTTCAATTGAAAAACTTATTTCGACTGCAAGGGAGAAGATAATATTTTTACACCTTAAGCGTTCAAAAAATATAGCTAGGTTATTATTAGAGCGAGAAACCAGAAATTGGTACAAGCGGAAACTTGAAGGAGGATTTGACCATTCCCTTTACTGCAAGAACTTCTCCTTTCCATTAGTCAAGTGTTTCCAATTCTATGGCAGGCAATTCCCAAAATTCAATCTTGAAAGGATAGAATCTATTATCAGTCGAAGGCAGATTGTGATGAGTCAATAGGGCAATTTTGAATTGACCATAATGAATGCACTATCGCCTAAAATAACAAACGAATGTTCAATAAATAAGCTTAGACCACCTGAGTCATAGCCATACGCGCTATTTGTAATCTTGCATTTTTTGTCTGCCCATCATGTTGTTTTCATTAGCCAAACTAATGCCATACCTATCAACAAATATGAAAAATAAGGTCTTCCTTTTCCTTTCCCTTTCCTCAAATTCTGCCATCTCTCCAAATGCATCTCCATTGGTCTGGAGCAGTCATATGCACCATACCTACTATCAGGCCCAATCACAAGTGGTACAACATCGGTAATCATTTGGCTTGCTAATCCTAATTTACTTATTCCTAGATTGTATCCTTCTCTTTGTTACAAATGCATATGAAAAAGAAGAGAAGACCACAATTATTGCCAATGTGGGGCCTGACCATTCAGGAATTTTCACGGTTCCATTTGTCAATGTCCCTATACTGTCCACAATAGCTAGGCTAATGGCTACAGCACTCAAAGCATATGCCATATACCGAAAAGCCTTTGTCTGGAATATTCTCCACAAGGCCGAGCGCAGCAAAATACTGTTCATGGTGTCCATTGCAACCATTCCAATGCCAAAAACCCCGACCAGCGTCAGAGCAATTTTAATTCCTTCGGTTGCAGACGCTACGGCAGAAACTGAAATTGCAGATATCTGCGTGGCAGTATCGAATCCCAGACCAAATACTATTCCTGTAATGAATGCAGAAAAGTAAGGCCCCAGCTTGCCAGTTCTATTTAGCACCTTACCTGCCAGTATAGCCGATCCGGTCTTGCCCCATTTTTTCATTGAATACAGGTTAATTATTCCAACTACGCCAAGCGCCCCGGCGCCAAGAAGGCCGCTGAACAATCCGAAACTGTCACTTTTCAAAAAGCCACCTACTGCATATATCACAAAAATCATTTCAGCCAGGACAGATACCATGTGACCGGAGCTAAATCCGGTGCCCACAAGTCTTGCCTGCTTTGAAGCATTGTGCAGCCGAACGAGGCTGTCTATGGCCGATATATGGTCAACATCCAGACCATGACGGAGGCCAAGGATAAGCATCGTCGGGGCAGATACTGCTATTATCGCAGATATTTCCTCTGTCAAGCTGGACTCAAGTGCTGCTGATTACTTGGTATTTAAAGGGTTGGATAGTTTATCCAACTCATTCTACGACAGGCAACTTCCTGTGATCACCCCGGGGACACACCATCACTATGATACTAACATGCAACAACCTACGACAGGATAGCAAACCTGATAACAAAATAACATGTTTCTATTTTGAGCTTTAATTCTAGACAGACGGCAGCTCACAATTACACCAAGGCTCTGTCGCCGCTTACAATATCTCCAATTTCTGTCTGCTCGCCTTCAACTATTCTATTCAGCACCTCGATTGCCGAGGCTTTGTGGAGATATTCATTGTTGTTTCCGCACCTGTAAGAATACGTACAGCGCGGGCATCCACTTTCACTTTTGCACTGGCATTCAGACAGTATCCTCAACGCCCTCTCAAAAGACCTGTCAACCCTGTCATAGAGCACCTTGCTTGCGCCGTTTCCTCCGGTGCTTCCATCGTAGACAAATATCAGGCCAGAAGATAGTGATATCCCGCCAAGATCCTGCGATGCTCCGCCGGTTATCATTGCGCTTCCCTCGATAAGCACATGCTCTGACGCATGGTAGCTGCTGGCCTCAACATACTCCGGATCTTCGGCTGATTCCAGCGAGTCAAGTGGCCGGGGCGCCCTGAAGACAAAGCCTTTTGTTGGAAACTCGTGCTCAAGAGGCCTGTCTAGCATCACCTTTCTCCCCTGCAGGGCGTCCTGTCCTATCTCCATGTTGGCGTAACCCAGAACCCGCTTGCGGATCAAAAGCGAGCAATAGGCCATCTCCGCACCGTGACCGATGGCGCGCTTTTTCTCGTATATCTCGAGTATAGAAGGCCACTCGTCTGTTATCGCCTTTGTATAGTAAGGGTAATCAGGCGGAAGTGCCACAAGTTCGGCGTAAGGATGGCCTTCCCTGAGGCGAGCTGGCTTTTTTTCTGGCCTGCTGCTCCCCCCGCCGACCTGCCCGTAGTGAAGTGCAGCAACCTGGTACCGGCGGCCAGAAAGAAAATACACAGCCCCGGGGTGGAGCTCTTCAAGTGCCTGTGGAAGGGATCTTTCCCCTACTATTTTGCCACCAAGCGTAATGTCAACCCGGCTTCCAATCCCGCGTATACTGTAGTCATTGAGCAGATTAACAGCCTCTCTGGTGGCAAGAAATCGGTTCCCGGTCACCCGCAACAGACCCTTTGACACAAGTCTCTGCACAGCGCTCCAGATTACTGCGGACTCGGGCATTGTTATGGGCCTGTCGCAGGCCATTGCAAGGATCTGGTATTCTTCGACAAACGGGTTTGACGGGTCAGTATAGGCATATTCTGAATCGGCCAGATAGTCCTGTGGGTGCATCTTGTAGTACTGGCTTATTGGATCGTTTCCCAGAACAAGAAAGGCATAGCCTTCCTGCCCGCGCCTGGCGGCCCTGCCAAACCTCTGCACAAGCCTGTTAATTGGCACTATGTTTGATACCACAGCGTCGACATCTCCGATGTCAATTCCAAGCTCAAGTGTAGGCGTTGCAGATACTGCCATCAGCTCGCCTGCCTTGAACGCCCGCTCTACTTCAGCGCGGGCTGCAGGCAGCAGGCCTGCCCTGTGGACTTTAATCTTGATTCCCTGTCTTGAGGCGTAAAATGCCAGAAGCTCCGACCCGAGGTGAGACCCACTAAATGCGATTGTTTTGTGACCTGTCTTGGCGGTCTTTTTTACAAGGTCTATCATGAGCGACCTGTACGATCGCAAAGACGGGAACAGTATGGCAAAGTTTACCCTGCCTTTTCTACCCCTGCCATAGACTGCCTGCATTTTTCTCCCAAAGAGTGCCTGGCAGAACTCGCCTGCATTAGGGAGAGTAGCAGAGGCTGCAATAATCTGGAGGCCGTGGCCTGAAGCGGCAGAGACAAGCCGCTCGAGTCTTCTCACAATATAGTGAACGTTTGCGCCAAATACGCCAGTATAGCTGTGTGCTTCATCCACTACCAGAAACCGCGTGTCCATCAGCATCCGGGAAAACTTTGTCCTGTGCATCATGTGGTAGTGCAGCACGTCAAAGTTTGTGATCAGTATGTCAGGCGGTCGGGAAGCGATCTGGTCACGCTCTGCCTGTTCTGTGTCGCCGTCAAGCACGTCGACTCTTATGCCTGTCGATGCAGCAAGCTCTTTTATCTTTGGCGCCTGGTCCCTTGCCAGCGCCTTAGTCGGGTATACAAATATCGCCGACACTGCACGCTTGTTTCTGCCCTTTCCTTCAATCGGCCTGAGCGAGCCAAACCGCGGGATCCTTTCTGATATCTTTTGCAAAATAGGTATGCAAAATGCCTCTGTCTTGCCTGACGCTGTTGGCGCTACAATTGCCGTATCTGCGCCGGAGAGTACTGTGGATATAGCTTGCTCCTGAAATGCATGGAGTCTCTCGATCCCTTTGTCCAGCATGGATTGCTTGAGCGCATCGTCTAAAGCAAGTTCAGCAACATTGCTTCCCTGCTCCGGCGCCGGCTCGTCTATGACCTGATAGTCAACTACATAGTCCTGCCGGGACTTGAGGACAGAACTCAGAAGCTCGTTATCTGATGCTCCATTTTTAGAGAGAAGCAAGTTTATCTCGCTTGCCGGCCGGATAATTTTTTCCTGCTCTGCCAGTAAGCTAAAGTCTTTTTCGTCTGCAGCCTGGCCGTTGTCATACTGGTCGAGAAAATCAAGGTAAGCATCGTCAAGACTACTCTGGGCAGATGACGATAGAGCAGAATGCGGCCTGACTATCCCGCATACTCTGCACTTTGAACACCGAAATATCAGCCTGCCGTCGAATATTCTGTCTGCTTCGACTGAATGCATCGAGCCGCATTTTGGGCAGCGGTAATTAGTCACTTGGGTGAAAACTGCATTTCAGGAAATAAATTGTTTCCGGGACTGTAGATACTGGTTAACCATTCAGAGCAGAAACAAAATAAAAATAAGAAAAAGATCCAGTCTGGTCTGGTTCGCTCGCTACTATCCATCCATCGATCTACTGACCTGTCAACTCTCTATTGCCTTTCCCCTGTTCACCTCCATGGCAGTGTCTTGCTCTGCCGCTACAGGTACATCTCGCCGGGGGCAAACGAAATTACGCAATCTCTGCCGTGCTTGAACTGTAGCAGACTCCACTTTTCCTCCTTTTCTTCCTGGCTTAATGTAAATTCAATCTTGATCATGGTCATCCCATCGCTATCAGTAAAGCCGGTGAACTCGCATCCAGACAGTCCAGAGAACATTTCGTCGAGGTCTTTATTTATCAACCATGTGTTTTCCGCAAGCGACACTATCTCTACCCTTATCGGCTCCTTTGGACTCTTTTCGTACAGCTGCAGGACTGCCATGGCCGATTCCTACCCTCCGCCTTTCCTCGTGCCGCCTGCAACCATCGCCTTTGCCTGCTTGAATATACATGGCTTTGCTGCGCCTGACTTGCAAGCAGTAAAGTGCCATCCAATTTCTAGGGCGATATATGTGACGGCAAACCCGATGACCGGATATGCTGCGTCTGGTATTGTGGCTATCATTTCCATCTATAGTAGCAAGGGCTTTGCCTTTCTAGTTTAGTGAATAGCCACCACTATCACTGCACCATGCTGCTGAAAAATCATAACCAAATGAAATTCGTCAGCTAGATTAAGAAGGATATTAAATTGACTCGCAACAGCAACAACAAAAGTCAGCGATAGTGTAAGTCTGAGAATTGAGCTGACTCCTTCTTCTTCTGGTAATCGTTCCGGTGACTACTGCTTCCAATCAATCAATCTATCTATCTATTTGCTTTTTGCAGTTATCAACAATCCACTGCCAGCTGCTTTTTGACGGCCTTGCAGACTTCAATTAACTTGAACGGCTTTTTCAGAATATCTTCCAGTTTTATGACAGGCAGGTTTGTGGCCAGATCTTGCTGGTCCAGCTCATAAGCAGTCATTAGGATAATCTTGATGTCAGGGTTTATCCTCAGCACATGGTTGGCTAGTTCTATACCGCTCATTCCAGCCATTCTGACATCGGAAATAACAATTGAGTAAAGAGTAGAATTGTGCTGAAAGTGTCCCAGTGCTGCTACAGGGTCGCTGAACCCATCAGCAGCAAATCCCCATCGCTTGAGCCATCGCATTACAATTGCCAGAATATCTTTTTCGTCATCTACAACCATCAGCCTATGGCTTCCTGCCATGACCTTTTCAGAAATTCGTTTCTAATAAATGCAAAGGTACAAAGAAGCCCGGGATGCGGCCAGAATTTGCGGAATGATTTTGGCATTACATCATTTCTGGCCTCTTCTCGCCCGGTAACTTAAGTTTTATATAAAAAATATCTATACAAGGCTTATATTATAAAGTGATTGAGTCCTTTATAAACACGTATATATACTTGCCCTTTATAAAGCCACATATGCCACAGACCAAGCCGATCGTAAGCATTGAAAACGTGGTTGCATCAGCTACAGTAAATCAAACTGTTAACCTAAATCTCATAACACAGATCTTTCCAGATGTCGAGTACCATCCGGACCAATTTCCAGGCCTTGTCTTCAGGCTGAGGTCGCCCAAGACTGCTACCCTTATCTTTAGCTCCGGCAAAATGGTCTGCACTGGAGCCAAGTCAGAGAAAATGGCAATACAGGCCGTCAAGAATGTGGTCCTGAAGCTGAAAAAAGGAGGAATACCTCTTGAACATGAACCCCAGATTGAAATTCAGAATATTGTTGCCTCTGCAAGCCTCGGAGGCAAGATACATCTGGAGCTTGCAGCCAGGGTGTTGCCAAGGAGCATGTACGAGCCGGAGCAGTTTCCCGGGCTTATCCACAGAATGCTAGATCCAAAGACAGTCATTCTGCTCTTTGCCAGCGGCAAGCTGGTATGCACAGGTGCAAAGAAAGAAAGTGAAGTCTACAGAGCAGTGCACAATCTGCATACGATGCTAGAAGAAAAGAATCTGATGATTTACGAAGGTTAGGCAGCCAGCCAAGACAAACAACCTCGGCTGTCGTTAGCCCTTCACCTGCTTTTTTGCCTCTTTTCTTCCAAATACATGAACCATCAGTAGCAGACATGCAACAATGAGAACAAGTATGCCATAGAATGTTGTTTGACCAAGTATCGGGTCATAATCCCATGGATTTCTGCCCTGTCCTCCAGTTAATGGATTGACAGCTTCACAACCATATGCAAATGGTGGACAAGGGTGATGTGCAAGATTGTATGGTATGCCAAACCCCAGCAGAGCAAGGGAAATGAACAAAAGAGCCAGACCTGAAATCAGATAGGGCTGCAACAAGCACCATAGCAGGAAAGAAATATTTCTTTTTTGGCATGCGAGTGGCAGATACATATCTGCTGTAAAATAGCTGGAATTCCCAAAAGGGAAAGACGGGGCTCTGTCTGACTTTAGCGATCAAGTAAATTAAATTTTAGCAAATAATATAATATGAAGTAGGTTCTAATCAGTCTCGTGCTCTCCGACTGCAGCCATCTGTTTCAGTACCGAGTCCAGAGTATTGCCTCCAATAAGGCCTGCCTTGTGCAGTTCATTGACGATGTCCCTGATGGTGATTACGGCTGTAAGCTTGACCTTGAGCTTTTTTAGATTCTCTTCGGCCCCTTCCATTCTGCTCACAAGTGCTATTGCATTTTCAACTACTCCACCATTGGCCCGTATTGCCTCTACTGCCTTGCTAACTGATATGCCGGTGGTCGCAACATCGTCTACAATCAGGACCTTTGAGCCGGGCTTGATGTACCCTTCGATTACCTTGCCTGTCCCATGTTCCCTTGATTCTTTGCGGATATAGATCATGGGCTTGGACATTTCATATGCAAGGGCAGAGCAAAATACAAGCCCCGAGGTAGGCACCGAGGCCAATGCGTCAAATTCCGGCACAGTCCTGGTTACGGTATCTTTCATGGCAGAAATTGCAAGCCGGAAATAACTTGGAAAGCTTGGAAGCATCCTCAGGTCGATGTAGTAGGGGCTGTCCTTGCCGCTTGTTAGCCGAAAGACTCCAAATTGCAGTGCGTTGCTTTTGAGAAGAAAAGAAGCAAACTCTAGCCTAAAGTCTCCTAGCATCACAATATTTCGAAAGCAGCTTTATTTATTGATGCCGACAGAAGTCCTATGCATGCCAGAAATATGGCTAAGGTACGGGTCAACTGATGTCGTGCTTGATATTCGATATGAAAACCTGCTAGATCATGTATCTTCCAATATGCAGCCGCTGCAGGAAGACCAGGTGACCCGGTCTCTGGATAGTATTTCACCGGGCGATAATACCTTGGTCGTCGCCCTCTCTTCGACAAAGCAGGTTTGCAGAGTCATTGGAATGCTTGCAGAGAGGGCCAGGAACAAAAGCCCCGGTTCTAGTCCTGGCACGAGTACTGCGCACCTGACCATTGATGCACCTCCTGCCATGGCATCGGATATCCGGTCGGCTCTGACAGCCTACCCTGAATTGGTCGTAAACCGCGCTGACTATAAATCCCTGGCTGAAAGGATTGGCAAATTCCAGAATACAATTTTTGTTTCTCATGTTGCCTTGCACCCGATGTTTGGTTTTTCAGGCGTGCCTACAATGCTGCTCCGTCAGTTTTTTCACGACAAGATGCCCGAGGCCTTTCTTGCAAGGTCAGGCGATGTCCCGTCTCCGGGAGCCAAGACAGGATCGCTTGATGTTGCCCTCTCCTGCACAGACAGTCTTCAGGCAACCTCAATAGAGATTGTGGCAAACAACTCTGCAATTGCAGGCATTCATTGCGGCAGCATCAGGGAGGCATTTGCCAATGCATCTGCACAGCTGGCGTCCATTTCAAGCGCAGAGTCAGAGCTGGCCAAGTCGGCCATTATCAGTGCCAGTAGCGAAGCCGGAATGCACTCTACCCTTGCAAGCTCACTTGATTCTTTGTGGAACTCGCTGCATATTGTAAAGGAGGGAGGTTCTGCAGTTTTGCTAGCCGAGAACAAAAACGGAGCCGGAGCAGCTGCAATACAGATGTGGATAGACGGCAGAATAAAGCCCGAGAATATAAAGCAGCAGGTGTATGTTGACGGGCTGGAGCACCTGGTCTACCTCGAAGGCTTGAAGCAGAGATACAGACTCGGGATCGTATCGACCGTTCCTCAATATTACCTGAGGTCAAGGCTTGGTTTCCACACTTACTCTGGAGTGAAGGAAGCGCTGCAGGATATACTGTCAGAGCATGGAAAAAACCACAAGGTTCTAGTTGTGTCAGACGCCGATATTGTCCTGCTGAAACAGAAGACAGTTCAGCCACCGGCCTAAGCTTAAATAATATGTTTTTTCATAATCCTATTGCTTGCAAACAGCTCCTCTGCGAAAGGTAGGCGATTATGTAATCCGCCGCTGCGAAAGTGCAGACCTCCCAGCAGTAATAGAGATCAATATGGCTGCCCTGCCTGAGCATTATTCTGACTACTTTTTCGAATCAATCCTGAAGGAGCTTCCGGAGGCGTTTATCGTGGCAGAGCTGAATGGCAAGATAATAGGCTACATCATGTGCAAGATAGAGTTTGGGTTTTCTAACTTTAGAAAGCTTGGGTTTGTAAAGAAAGGCCACGTAGTTTCAGTTGCCGTCCTTGAGGAGCACAGGGGAAAGGGTATCGGCAAGGCTCTGATGCTTGAGGGAATTAACGGCGCCATGCTAAGAAAAAGCGACGAGATCTATCTTGAAGTCAGGGTTAGCAACGATGCCGCAATCAACATGTACCAGAAGCTTAACTTTCAGATAAAGTCAAGACTTCGCTCCTATTATAGAGATGGCGAGGATGCCTACCTTATGGCTCTGGAACTCAACTGAGCTGAACTCCTAAATTAATCAAGGCGGGATTTTTAATCTGGCTGGCTGGCTGTCTAGCCCAGATCTATCTGCTTGGCTCCCAAGCTCAGGGACCTTGATGGTCGATTAACTTGACTCGACTCAATTCGATTCACTCATTCACTCCTCAGAAACAGACCCCTACAAAGATTGATAAGATACTGGACGCGCCATCTCCGGCATGGAAGCCAGAGGCAGAGGTAGGGGCAGAAGAAGCAGCAAAGGTACTGGAATCGCCCTACTCGTTGCTTCTATTGGCGCATTTATTGTATATGCCTATTTTCTACTGGCCTCCCAGTGGAGCATAATTGTCCTGCAGCTTACCGTACTTGCAGCAGTTGCTGCACTTGTGGCGGTACTTGCATGGATTGGATATACCATAGCTACAGCTCAGACGCCCGATACTGCGACTGGCAGTGGCAATAATAATAACAATAGCAGCAATAACAGCAATGCTAAGCTTTAACTAGCACATCTGACACTATCTGGTATATTCTGGGCCCGACTTCTCTGACTACCCGTGTGGCAGCTATGCTGTGCTGATAGTTTTTGAAAGCAAGGTCGGTATCCTCAGCACCGCGGCCCTGAGCTGCCTTTTTAGTGTCGGCCTTTATGTGTGCAAAATAATGCACAATTCCGGTCTTGCCACATTTCAGCCCAGAGACAGCAGAATCCACAAATTGGCTTGCCTTTTCTGGCAGCGGCATAAGTACCCTGTCTGCAATCCCTCGGAGCCGAACCATTGCCTCCGCAGCATCTCCATACAAAGGGATTACGGTATCCTGCACCTTGTTTATTCGGGCATTTTCTGCGCACAGATCTATTGCATGTGAATTGGAGTCGATGTTGTATATTTTGCACGGTCTGCCAGTGCTGCATGGAGCTATCTTGGCCATCACGATAGAAAAGGTGCCTACCCCCCCAAACATGTTTATTACAACTTCTCCTTCGCTTACCATCTTGGCTATCCTCAGCCTTTCAGTTGAAAGACGAGGAGAAAAGTAAGTTTTTGCAACATCTACCTTGAACCGGCAGCCATGTTCTCTGTATTCTGTCAGCGTCCTGTTCTCGCCGGCAAGGAACTCAAGATCCCTGATCCTAAAATCTCCCTGAACCGGCGACACCTGTGCAAAAACAGATTTTGCCGGTTTGACTTTTCTGAGTATGGCGTTTGCAATCAGTTCTTTTTTTGAAGTGAGGCTGTCTGGTATCTTGACTATTACTATATCGCCAATCATATCAAATGCAGAATAGAGCTCTGACCTTTCTTGCGGCGTAAGGACATCTATGAGGGCATCTTTTAGCATATGCGGCATTTCTGGTCAGCCTAGCAAGACAAGGCAAAAAGAATGCGAAGGCAGGGCTTTATTTTTTCTTCCTCTCCTCTCGTTTCCTTTCCCTTTTCCTGTTCTATTTATCTTGGTTTATTTTATTTTGGATTATCGCCATTTTTGCTGTAAATTACAAGTATTCCGCTTGTGTGTGCGTGTGTGTGCAAGTTATTGGGCTTTCTTAACATAATAATAGTCTCCTGATTCTTTTTGCTCCCTGTCCAGCCGGCCGCCTTCCTTGTTGACGCGCGGCCTGCCTGTGCTTTCGTCTCTTCTGTAGGTGATTGAAAGCGCCTTGAGAAACCTGTTCATGCCAGACTCCTTTCTCATCGGGGCAGTCGAGAACCCTTCTGCTCCAGGAGTGCCTTCAAATATCAAAAGAGAATCCGCAACCAGATCTATAATCTGCAGATCGTGGTCCACGATGATGGCAGACTTGCCCTGAGCCCTTATGAAACGCTGTATGAATTTTGCAAGAGCTATTCTGTCTTCAACATCAAGAAATGCAGATGGCTCGTCCAGAGCATATATGTCAGCATCGCGCAAAAGTGATGCTGTGACTGCCACCTTTTGCAGCTCACCTCCACTCAGATTTTTGACGCTCTTGTCGTACAGCTTTTTTATTCCCATCGGAATTATTATCTGCTCTTCTACAGGGGAGCCATCGGTAGGGTTCTGGTATGCAGCATACATCAATGAGCGTACATCGCCCTCATAGTCTTGGCTCAGGTATTGAGGCTTGTATGAAATCTTTGCCCCAACCTCTATGCTGCCAGAATCTGGCTTGTCAACGCCGGCCAGCATTTTCATAAAGGTGGTCTTGCCAAGCGCATTTGCCCCCACTATGCCAAGAACCTCGCCTTTTCTTATCTGGCCTGCAGACACATGGAGATTAAACGAGGGAAATGACTTGGTCAGCTCTGAATATTTGGCAACAGGTATTTCCAGTACTACATCTTCGATTGAGCTTGCAGCGTCAAACTTGAAGGCTCTGTCTCTGAACCGGAGGTTTTCTGCGGGGAGGAATCCTTCCAAAAAGTTGTTGATGCCTGCCTTTGTGCTCTGCAACCCAGCCACGATGCCATAGGCGCCAGGCTCGCCGTATATTATGTGGACATAATCTGCCAAGTAGTCGAGCAGGGTCATATCGTGCTCTACTACCATGACGCTTTTTCCTTCATGAGCCAGTTCCTGGATTACTTTTGCAACCGCCAGCCTCTGGTAAATGTCGTTGTACGATGACGGCTCATCAAAAAAGTAGTACTCTGCGTCCCTTGCAGCTGCCACTGCAACCGCCAGCCTCTGCAGCTCGCCGCCGCTAAGGTCGGCTACGTTTTTGTCCAGCGTGTTCTTGAGTCCGAGCTTTTCTGCAAGCTCGCCTCCAACCTTGCGATCGTCGAATTTGTTCAAAATTTCCTTTGCGGTGCCCTTGAAAGCCTTGGCTATAAGGTATACAAGTTGCGGCTTTATCGAAGCACGGAGCTGGCCCTGCGCTATTTTTTCAAAATGGGACTTGAGTTCTGTTCCCTGAAAGTTTCTGTAAATTTCATCCCAGTCAGGCGAGCGGCTTTCCTCAAATCTTCCAAGGTTGGGCTTGAGGCCCCCGGAGAGGATATTGACTACAGTTGATTTTCCCATTCCATTTCTGCCAAGCAGGCCCACAACTGAGCCTTTTTTTGGTACCGGAAGGCGGTACAATCTATAAGAGTTTACGCCATACTGGTGAATTTTTTCTGATTGCAGCTCCTTTGCAAGGTTTACTATTACTATGGCGTCAAACGGGCATACCTTGATGCAGATGCCGCAGCCCGTGCAGAGCTCCTCTGAGATCAGAGCCTTGCCATCTTCGGGCCTCTGGACTATGCACTCGCCGCCGGTCTTGTTCACTGGACAGTAAGTGATGCATTCAAGCCCGCATTTTTTGGGCTGGCATAGCTCGTCGTCCAGAACAGCCACTCTGTGAGTAGATTCCGGACTTGATGAATTTGATTTTCCCAAACGACTTGTGTCTTCTCTTCTCCTCTCTCTGTTGCAATATTCTATATTATTCGTTTTGCTGTGGCATTAAAGGCCGGCAAGGATCTGATCGATACTGCGCTACCTCATCTCAACTGTTCTGGGTCAAAAGGCTTCTCGATTGAACGTAGCATGTAGAGCATTTTTGCTATGTATTTTTGCCTTGAGGGCGATTCTATCAACTTTTGCTCGTAAAAACCAACCAGATGGGAAATAAGACAGGACAGCTGCTCTTTATCTTCTGGCAGGTTTGCAAGTATCATAGAATACCAGTATTCAACAAGTGCGTCTTCACCGCGCGTCTTTTCTAGCTGCAGAATTGCGGCAAAGTTAGAATGGCATTTTCTGCAAAGTCCTCCATGCTCGTCTATGTATGATTTTGAGGCGTAATGCCCACACTTTGCTCTTTCTGTCGTCAGTAATGGTAATAATGTCACTAATTGGATATAAACTCTTTTGAATCCAGTTGGCAGACAGCCAGCTGCAGGCTCGATTTAGGGAGACCTTAACAGCAAAGATAGGGCAAGATTAAATTAACCCTTGTTGTTGCATTAGGATCAAGCCGGCCATAGCGGCAGGGTGCGACCCGGTCCCATTCCGAACCCGGAAGTCAAACCTGTCGACGCTGCTGTTTTACTGACCTGCGTGAGCGGTCGGGAACCAGCAGTGCTGGCACTTTTACCATATACTACTCTTTTAAATCCACTTGTGTATGTCTGGATTTATTTTTCACGTTATGTGGCAATATCCAAGTATATGTTTTCCTACCTTCAAAAATAAATAAAATTAAATTGGTAAATACTGGGGCAAGTAAGTAAGTTAGAATAAGAAATTGATTAAATTCCTATATCTTCACCCAAGTGAACCTGCTTGAGCAGCTCTTTTGCATTAAAAGCAATTCTGTCAATTACGCCAAATGCAGACGCAAGCCCTGCCGGTTCCCATGCTCTGGTTTCAATTACACAGGCAAAGTTCACAGGCCTTACCGAGATTTTTCGCACCTCTTCGTCCATCACTTTTCGCGCAAATTGCTCATAAAGCTCCTTATCTTTTTCAAGCACGCCAGCAAGTACGCCTCCGCTCCAGCCCATCTTGATTACCTTTCCCCCGCGTAGCCGATAATATGGGACAGCTTCCAGAAGGCTGTGTGCATTGTCGTCATTTTCTGCAATGTGGTCATTCTCTATCAGACAGTAAATGTTAAAGAAAGGTCCAAGGCGCATGACGTCTTCAACTCCGATGTAATCAATATTACCATCCGCTATTTTGACAAACCCTCCTCGTATGTTCGACAGCCACCTCTCAAAATATGGTGCCCTGGCTGGAGAGATGTCAGATTTGAAATTGCCTATCCTGCAGTTGACCCCCAAGCAGGATAGTTTGTCAACAAGTGCATCAAGCTGAAAAACAGGCATGCGTGAGTTCCATTGCTCCTTTTGTCTATCTCTTTGTTTTCCTTTCTATCAGCCAGCTGGGTCATCCAGACAGGCAGCTGCCAGGAAGGCAGGATATTACTTTGCTGCATCTTCTGATATCAACTTTACCAGTGTCCTGACGCCAAACCCTGTTGCCCCTTTTGGATTGTAACTTCGCTCAAATGTCCCTTCCTGCGTCCAGGCAGTCCCGGCGATATCAATGTGTGCCCACGGAGCCCCGTCTGCAAAGTTTGAAAGAAACGCTGCCGCAGTTATTGCGCCTCCCGGCCTGCCGCCGATGTTTCTGATGTCTGCAAAAGTGCTCTTGATCTGTTCGTGGAACTCGTCAAATAGTGGAAGTTCCCACATTTTTTCTCCGGTTTTCTCTGACGCCTTTTTCAGCCTGTCCACCAAGTGTTTATTTGTTCCTACCACTGCAGCCACATTGGCTCCAAGTGCAATGACTGCAGCCCCGGTGAGGGTTGCAAGATCAATGACTGCCTTTGGGCCGTACGTTGCAATTCCATATGACAGGGCATCTGCAAGGATCATCCTGCCCTCGGCATCAGTGTTTAGAATTTCGACCGTCTTGCCGTTGTACATCCTGATTATATCGCCGGGTCTGTAGGACGTACCGGAGGGCATATTTTCAACAGAGGGCACTATACCCACCACATTTGCAGGAACTTTTAGCGCAGCAATAGCCTTCATCGTGGCAAGAACTGTGCAGCCGCCGCATTTGTCAAATTTCATCTCGTCCATTTTTTCTCCCGGCTTTATCGAAATTCCTCCCGTGTCAAAGGTAACAGCCTTGCCTACAAGCAGGTAAGGTTTTTGTTCCCCGCCGCCATTGTATTCCAGAATTATCAGCTTGGGCGGGCTATTGCTGCCCTTTCCCACAGCCACAATGCCACCCATGCCCATGGACTCCATTTCGTATCTTTCGACAACTCTTGCTTTCATGCCGTACTCTGACGCAAGTGAAAGCGCAGCGCTAGCTAGATGCGATGGCGGACAGTCATTTGGAGGAAGATTCGCCAAGTCCCGGGCGTAGTTGACCGCTTCGCAAACGGCTGCTGCTCTTTCAGCTACTGGCTGTGTTTGGGCGGGATCGGAATTGACAAGAATTGTAACCTCTACTATGCCAGCATAGTCTTTATTATCTTCGCTTGCAGTGGCCTTGTATTTGTCAAAAGAGTACAGAGACAGGCAGACCCCCTCTGCAATTGCCTCGACCAGTCCCTCATCTGGCGAAGAAAAGGGCAGAATAGAAAATTCTTTTGCCCTCAGATCTTTTGCCTTCAATGCCACCTTGCCGGCAATGACTCTGGCGCTATCGTCGGTGAACTTGTCTTTCTTGCCAAGTCCCATGAGCAGAATCCTTTTCATAGGACCTTTGCCAAATGTGGGTATCAACATGCTTGTACCAAAAGATCCTCTGAACTCTTTGCTCTCAAGACTTTCCTTGATTGCAGAAGACACTGCAGGGTCAAGGTCTTTTGAATGCGGAAAATCCTGATCGTTTTCGAAAATTCCTATGACAAGTAGCGACGTTTGCTTTTGATCTATTTTCGCTTTCTCGACTTTGATGTGCAATGCGGCCACTTGATTATCCTCCTGTTTCTCACAGAGCGAGTTTCATAGAGCTCAGAGAAAGTTGAAGAACCTTCAATTTTAAACTAACTACCGATGCCAAAAACAACATAAAAGGATAATAAAAAATTGTCAGATGGTGATTTAACTCAACTCAACTTGACTTAACTAGCCGCAGAACATATTGCTGCTATCTATCTATCTATCTATCGTTATCGTGCAAGTTAGCCGTTTACATATCTATCCATCTGTCTGTCCGTTGAATTGCATCAAATTGAACTAAATTGATCATGAACTCAGGTAAATCTACAGGTATCTTTTTATTTTGCCTGACTGAGCTTTTCCTATCGTGGCTGCAATGATGTCTGCTTGGCCGGATGGTGGTAGATAACTGTTATGGGGTTTAACATGCGTTACTTGGATCTTAAAAGGAAGATACGCAATGTGCGAATGCTAGCTATCCAAGGGATAGCTGAAGCCGGCTCTGGCCATCCTGGAGCTTCCTTTTCTGCCGCAGAGATCATGGGGACACTATATTTCCGAAAGATGAACCACAGTCCTTCAAAGCCTGACTGGCAAGAGCGCGATTATTTCATTAATTCAAAGGCTCACTCGGCGCCAGGATATTATGCTACTTTGGCTGTTTCAGGCTATTTTCCAGCAGAAGAGATCAAGACACTGAGAAAGCTGGGCTCTAGATTACAGGGCCATCCTGTCAGGTACTCAGAAAGGCAGCGAGACCACAGCGTCCCGGGCGTTGAATATTCTGGTGGGTCTGAGGGCATCGGCCTTTCCGTCGGGGTCGGCATAGCCTTGGCCAGCAGGCTTGACGGCAAAAAGAATCGCGTATATGTCCTGATAGGTGATGGCGAATCAAATGAAGGCCAGATCTGGGAAGCTTCTATGGCGGCTGGCAAGTTCAAGCTGGATAACCTTGTCGCAGTATTGGATCGCAACCGCATCCAGCAGGACGGCTTTACTGAAGATATAATGCCTCTGGATCCTACCAAGGAAAAGTGGGCGGCCTTTAACTGGAACGTAATAGAAATCGACGGCCACAAGGTAGAGCAGTTTGTTGATGCGTTAAACAAAGCCAGGCAGGCTCATGACAAGCCTACACTTATTGTAGCAAATACAATCAAAGGCAACGGCATCAGGCACATGGCAAACAATCCGCAATGGCACGGCAAGGCGCCGACAAAAAAACATACCCCGGTCCTGCTAGAGGAGCTGGAAAGCGAGTACTTCATTGCACCCTCAATTATCGCAGGCGAGCGGGAAAACTATGAAGACAAGATAAAAAAAGTAGAAAGAGAGGGAGTCGACATGATACACCTTGACGTAATGGACGGCAGGTTTGTGCCAAACATTACCTTCTTTGCAGACACGATCAAGAAATTGAGGCCCAGGACAAGCCTCCCCTTTGACGCTCACCTGATGATAGAAAATCCACTTGAGCACATACAGGACTATATTGACGCGCGGTGCGACATAATTACAGTTCATGCCGAGGCCTGCACGCCGGACGAGTTTGCACAGATAAAAGACAAGCTCTTGGCAGCTGGCATAAGTCCCGGCATTGCAATCAACCCTTCAACTGATGTCCCCGATTGGCTCTACGAGCATCTGCGTGACCTTGATGTCATGATAGTGATGTCGGTCAACCCCGGCTTTGCGGGGCAAAAATTCATTCCTGAAGTGCTGCCCAAGATGGTCTCGATAAACAAAAAGCTCCGTGACCATGGCTTTATGGGCTATATTGAAGCTGACGGCGGGATCGATGCAAGCACCCTTCAGCAGGTGTATGATGCAGGTGCCAGAATCCTTGTAGCAGGTAATGCAGTTTATGGCAACGTCGATATACACGGTGCTATCATCCAGCTGAGGCACAAGGCGACAGTTGCCCTCGAAAGAAGGCTTTTGGAGCATGCAAGCAGACTGGGCATAAGGGCCGACTGGATGAAGGCACGTAAACATATATTGATTCCCTATGCAAATGAACTGGGAATAGAAGGAGAGCTCCATGCAGCTAAGTAGCGAGCGCAAGATTGCAGATATGAGAGGGGCCTATGGAGACACCCTAGTGGAGCTTGGCAAACAAAACGAAAGAATAGTCTGCGTTGGCGGAGACACTACAGAGTCCCTAAAGACAAAGAAATTTGGAGACAAGTACCCGGACAGGATGTTCAACGTAGGAATCGCAGAGGCTAACTTGGTATCCATTGCCGCCGGCCTTGCAATTGCAGGCAAGATCGCGTTTGCAAGCACATATGCGGCATTTATCCCTGGCAGGTGCATGGACCAGATTAGAAATGCGATCTGCTATCCGTTTCTTGACGTAAAACTTGTTGTATCACATGGCGGTCTTACAGTAGGTCCAGACGGCGCATCTCACCAGCAGATCGAGGATCTGGCAAGCATGCGTGCTATACCAAACATGAGGGTAGTAGTGCCCGCTGACGCCATATCAGTCAGGCATCTGATAATAAAGATGGCCAGCACTCCGGGACCATTTTACGCAAGATTGGCCAGGCCGTCAAGCGACATCGTTTATGCAGAGGATAGCGACGAAGGCCTGTTTGAATTTGGAAGAGGCAACATCCTCAGGGATGGGTCTGACGCCACCATAATCGCCTGTGGGTTGATGGTTGGAAGGTCGCTAGAAGCCGCCGAGACTCTGCGCGAGAAAGGCATTTCATGCAGGGTAGTTGACATGTTTTCTATAAAACCTATTGACGCGGCTCTTGTGGAAAAGTGTGCAAGAGAGACTGGAGCGATTGTGACAGCAGAAGAGCACAATATTATTGGCGGTCTTGGCGGGGCAGTTGCAGAGGCGTCGGCGGAGAGGTATCCCGTTCCAGTAAGGCGCATCGGCGTGCGCGATATATTTGGAGAGTCTGCCCGCGATGAGGAAATCGATTCACTTCTTGATAAGTATGGCCTTAATGTTTCAGAGATAGCGAAGGCAGTGCTTGAAGCAAAAAGCAAAAGCAGGAAATAAACGAGTGGATGAGAAAGCAGATGAGTGATTGAGACAAAATGAAGATCTTTCTTGACACGGCGAACCTAGAAGCTATCAAAAAGTACAACGACATGGGCCTAGTTGACGGTGTTACCACCAATCCTACTCTTCTCTCAAAAGAAAAGGGCAATCCCGCCGAGATAATGCGCCAGATAACCAAGATAGTAAAGGGTCCAGTCAGCCTAGAAGTTGTAGGTACTTCAACTGAGGAAATGCTCGACGAAGCCCATAGGTTAAAAAAATACGGCCAGAATGTAGTGGTCAAGATCCCGATGACTGCAGATGGCCTCAAGGCTGTAAAAAAACTCAAACAAGACGGAATTGAAACCAATGTGACGCTCATATTCTCTGCAAACCAGGCAACACTTGCAGCAAAGGCCGGCGCGTCGTATGTCAGCCCGTTTATAGGCAGGCTTGATGATGCAGGCCAGGACGGTATGTCGCTTATCAGGGAGATTGTGCAGATCTTTAGAAACTACCAGTTTAGCGCCAAGGTTCTCGTGGCAAGCGTAAGGCACCCGCTTCATGTAGTTGATGCAGGCAAGATAGGTGCAGATGTGGTGACTCTTCCCCCAGATATTCTTGGCAAAATGATTCTACATCCTCTTACTGACAAGGGCCTGACTGCTTTTCTGAACGACTGGGAGAAGGTAAAGAAAGAAAATCCCAATCTTTCCATTTAGGGTTTTATTGCAATCCGGTTCGCACTTACTTTGTGTCTTGCCATTTTGTGTTATCGAAGCATCAAAGTAAAGTGAAGCGAAGTGAAGTGTAGCAGACACCACATAAAAACTGAGAAGGAAAACTCATCGTCGTATATCTTCTATAGATCATGCTCTACAGAATTTTTAATCTAAAATCACTATATGGATTGTTCATCCATATTTTTAGCTAAACAGCTAATCAAACCAAGAAATACTGTATTTTCTCTTCTCAGATGGTAAGCCATGGCAGGCACCTTATCTGATAATACATCACGCCGACTGCGCAGATGTATTCCAATTATAGCAATATCCTTGGTATTGGTTGCTTCCACATTTTTGACGATAGGCAACATGAATGGGATATTTGCAGCGTCAACAACCTCGGCCCTGATTCCCTTTGCAGGGTTTGCATCGACCAACACTGCCTCGTCTGCACCTCCAGCAGCAGGCACAATCATAGCTCAGCAGGGAACAATATCTAGCAATGCGCCAAGCGGCAGCGGCGCGGCCAACGTCACCTTACTTGCTCCAGCATCTGGAATTGTCTACACCGGCACCATATCCTATACAGCAAGCAAGCCAGTCAGCCTGTATATACTGCATTCTTATGGTATCGCCAGCACACAGACAGTAATAAACAGCCAATACGGTCAGCTGCTGCCAACCATTACCATAGACGGTCAGCAATACACTGCTACCATATTGCCAAGCTCGTCCTCAGGCAGCCAGGCAGGCGGCAGTAGCAATGTATTTAGCGGCAATGGTCTGCTGCTAGTCTCTTCTTCTGGCGCTGGCAGTGGACAGTTTGTAGCAAGTTACAAAATAAAGGCAGCAGTAGATGCAGCCACTACTGTGAATGATTTTGGCGATGCTATTGCACCAACAACAACAGGCACAAGCAGTGTAGCGACCGTAACACAAGTAGCAACGACTAGCTCTGGATCGAGTAACAGCACAGCAAATACAGGTCAATCCACAACAACTAGCTCCAGTACAAATAGCACATCTTCTACTCAGCAATCCAATTCTGGCACTTCAACGGGTTCCACCTCTGGCAGCAATTCTGGTGGCTCAGGCGGTGATGGCACAGGCCCTTCACCAGCAGGCTCAGATTCCATAACAGTATATGCCAAGCGCATCCCCTCAAGCTACTGGGCTCCATGCTTTGCCACATCATGCAGTGCTGGAACAGGCCCTGGTGCCAAGATGTTCTTTAGCCTAGAAGACAGCTCTGGCAATGTAGTGCAGACAGGATTTGCTGATGAGAATGGCTACTCCTTTACTGGACTCAACCCACAAGCGCAGTACTATCTTGTCTATCCATCAGACTGTGACTATTGCCACAACGACCCGCATAATGTGGTGTTTAGCCACTGGCAGGATGGCTCTACAGACAGGCCAAGGGCTGTAGACTTGGGGCAGAGTGTGACTGCGTATTTTGAGTATGTGCCGCTG
>Ga0070739_10001258_pt1 | contig 39272 bp, 32 predicted proteins | sample Coa_R1_7_FD_66445 | JGI IMG/M metagenome (GOLD analysis project Ga0070739, IMG submission 66445) | Surface soil microbial communities from Centralia Pennsylvania, which are recovering from an underground coalmine fire - Coalmine... | ecosystem: Environmental > Terrestrial > Soil > Unclassified ...
TGCCTGGCGGGAGAGGTTATGTTGACAAGACGCGATGTGATTTTCGGAAGTGCGCTGGCGGTGACCGGCACGCTTCAAAGGTCCAAGAAGCTAACTATGTATGAGGCGGCCACCGATTTTGGGATAGATCTGCTGGCGCACCACTATCGCACAGCGGATCACGATCACGGCCACGACGGTTAGCATTTCACCCTGACTCTGTCTTCAGGAGGTGGAGGAATGCTTGCACGGCCGTGGTGAGGTACTTGTCCCGGCGGTGGGTAAGGGTGATATGGCGGTTCGCGTGGGGAACGTCCGTTAAATCGAGGGCGACCAGGCGGCCGTCCTGCACCTCCAGGCTCACCGCGACCTCCGGCAGCAGCGAGATGCCCAGATCGGCTTGAATCATGCGCTTGATGGCCTCCACGTTGTCCAGCTCCATCGTCACCTGCTCCTCCACGCCGGCCGCGCCGAGCAGTCGGTCCACGTAGGCGCGCAGGTTCGTACCGGCCTCCATGAGGATGAGCGGGCTGCCCGCCAGCTCCGCCGCGCTGACCGAGCGGCGCGCGGCGAGCGGGTGGGTAGGCGGCACGACCACGCACGTGGCGAAGTCGGCCAGAATCGTGGCCTGCAGCGCTGGATCGTGGACCTCGCTGGTGACCAGGCCGATGTCCACCTCATTGGCGCGCACCATCTCCAGAACCTGCGCGGAGACGCCCGTATGGACCGAAATCTCGACGCGGGGATGCGATTCGCGGAAGCGGCGCAGCAGCGGCGGCAGGACGTAGGTGGCGAGCGTGCTGCTGGCGCCGACGGCCAGTCGCCCCGCCGACCCGGCCTCAATGTCGGCGATGGCATGCCGGGCTTCCTGCACTAGCCGGACGATAGCTTCGGCATAGCGGTGCAGCGCCTCGCCCGCCGCCGTCAGATGCACCGTGCGGCCCAGCCGGTCGAAGAGCCGTGTCTGCAGCTCCGCCTCCAGCGCCGCGATCTGGCGGGTGACCGCCGGCTGCGTGAGATAGAGCGCTTCCGCCGCTCGCGTGAAGCTGCCATGCGAAATGACCGCCTCGAAAGCCTCCAGTTGGTACAGTTCCATTCTATGCGCCTGGCGTATGAATTTTATAAAAACAATTCATTTGCAGTATACCTTCATCAAGCGGTAAAATAGACTCAACTTCAACGACGGCACATTGGGCCTTGGGTCCTGGGCACAGCCTCGCAATCGGCGGCTTTTCCGTCCGCAGGACGGTTGTCCGAAGGACCTCCAGACGGGTATTTCAATGCCCGGAGAAATGGGCGGTGAATGGCCCGGCCGCTTTCGATCGGGGGCATAAGATCATGGCAACCCAAAACCTGTTCGATTCGCGTCAACAATTTTCGTTCGGCTCCGGACGGTCCGGACAGTTTACCTCCCTGCCGCAGCTTGAGAAGGCGGGCGTCGGGCCGGTCTCGCGCCTGCCGGTGAGCATCCGCATCATTCTGGAGTCGGTGCTGCGCAATGTGGACGGCAAGCGGGTGCGCGAGCAGGACGTGCGCGCCCTGGCGAACTGGCAGCCCAATGCCGAGCGGACGGAGGAGATTCCCTTCGTCGTGGCCCGGATCGTCCTTCAGGACTTCACCGGCGTGCCGCTGCTCGTGGACCTGGCCGCCATGCGCTCGGCGGTCGCCCGCATGGGCAAGGACGCGGGCCTCATCGAGCCGCTGGTGCCGGTCGATCTGGTCATCGATCACTCCGTGCAGGTGGACTATTCGGAGGTCCCCAACGCGCTGACCTTGAACATGGAGATGGAGTTCAAGCGCAACCGCGCCCGCTACCAGTTCCTGAAGTGGGGCATGCAGGCGTTTAACGGCTTCAGCGTCGTGCCGCCCGGCATCGGCATCGTCCATCAGGTCAATCTGGAGTATCTGGCGAAGGGCGTGCTGGAGAAAGACGGCGTCTACTACCCCGACACGCTGGTCGGCACCGACTCGCACACGACCATGATCAACGGCCTGGGGATCGTGGGGTGGGGCGTGGGCGGCATCGAGGCCGAAGCCGGGATGCTGGGCCAGCCGGTCTACTTCCTCACGCCCGACGTGGTCGGCGTCCACCTGAGCGGCGCGCTGCGGACCGGCGTGACCGCGACCGATCTCGTGCTGCACATCACGCAGATGCTGCGGCAGGCGAAAGTCGTGGGCAAGTTCGTCGAGTTCCACGGCGAGGGCGCGGCGTCGCTCTCGGTGACGGACCGGGCGACGATCGGCAACATGGCCCCCGAATACGGCGCGACGATGGGCTACTTCCCGGTGGACGAGGAGACCTGCCGCTACTTCCTGGCGACCGGGCGCAGCGAAGAGCACGTGGACGCGATCCGCCAGTACTACAAGGCGCAGGGCCTATTCGGAATGCCCCGCCGCGACGAGATCGCCTACAGCACCCTCCTCGATTTGGATCTGGCGACCGTGCAGCCCGCCGTGGCCGGCCCGAAGCGCCCGCAGGACCGCATCGACCTGACGGACGTGAAGACGAAGTTCCATGACCTGCTGCACAAGCCGATTTCCGAGAGCGGCTACAACAAGCCCGAATCGGAGGACGGCAAGCGGTACGTGCTCCGTATTGGGGGCAATGGCGCCGGCACGGCGGTGCTGGAGGGCGGCGGCGAGCAGGACCCTGCAACAGCGCCGTTGGCGGTGGATAACCATGTCAGCATCACGAACACCAACACGGAAACCGAAGTCGAGATGATGCAGAACCGCCCGACCCCGGACCGGGTGGAAGAAGTGTCCGGCGAGTTCGCGAAGGTGGGGGACAGCCTGGGACACGGGGACGTGGTCATCGCGGCCATCACCTCCTGCACGAACACCTCCAATCCGAGCGTGATGCTGGCCGCCGGGCTGCTGGCGAAGAAGGCGGTCGAGAAGGGACTGTCCGTGCCGCCGACGGTCAAGACTTCGCTGGCGCCCGGCTCGCGCGTGGTGACCGAGTATCTGCAGAAGACCGGCCTGCAGCCTTATCTGGACGAGCTGGGCTTCCAGGTGGTCGGCTACGGCTGCACGACCTGCATCGGCAACTCCGGCCCGCTGGAGCCGCACTTAGAAGAAGTCGTCACCAACAACGATCTGGTCGTGGCGAGCGTGCTGAGCGGCAACCGCAACTTCGAGGCGCGCGTGCATCAGAGCGTGAAAGCCAACTTCCTGATGAGTCCGCCCCTGGTGGTGGCCTTCGCGCTGGCGGGGCACGTGGACATCGACATGGCCGCCGAGCCGATCGGCAAAGATAAGAGCGGGCAGGAGGTCTATCTCAAAGACCTGTGGCCCACTTCCGAGGAGATCGGGCGGCTGATGCAGGACGCCTTCGATCCGGCGACCTACCGGCGCCTCTACAGCGACTTCACGTCCCAGAACCCGCTCTGGAACGAGATCCCCAGTAGCTCGGGCAAGGTCTACGAGTGGGAACCGGACTCGACCTACATTCAGGATCCGCCCTACTTCGAGAAGTTCAGCATGGAGCCGGAAGCGGTGCATGACGTGAAGAAAGCGCGGGCGCTGGCGATCTTCGGCGATTCGGTCACCACGGACCATATCAGCCCTGCCGGGGCCATCAAGCCGACCTCGCCCGCCGGCCTCTACCTGCAGGATCGAGGGGTCGCTGTCGAGGACTTCAACAGCTATGGCTCCCGGCGCGGCAACCATCACGTGATGGTGCGCGGCACCTTCGCCAACGTGCGCATCAAGAACCTGATGGTCCCCGGCGTGGAGGGCGGCGTCACGGTTCACCAGCCGGACGGCGAGACGATGAGCATCTACGATGCGGCGGTCAAGTACCAGGCGGCGCACATTCCGCTGCTCGTTTTCGCCGGCCAGGAGTACGGCACCGGCAGCTCGCGCGACTGGGCGGCCAAAGGCACGCGGCTGTTAGGCGTGCGGGCGGTCATCGCGCAGAGCTTCGAGCGGATCCATCGCAGCAACCTGGTGGGCATGGGCGTGCTGCCCTGCCAGTTCAAGGAGGGCGTCAACCCCCAGACGCTGCATCTGGACGGCTCGGAGACCTTCGATCTGCTGGGCCTGGAGAGCGGCATCCGTCCTCGCCAGGACCTGACCCTGGTCATCCACCGCGCCAACGGCCAGACGGAAGAGTCGCCGGTCACCCTGCGCATCGACACGCCCATCGAGGTGGACTACTACACCCACGGCGGCATCCTCCCCTACGTCCTGCGCCAGTTGATCGGGCAGGCATAGTCTCACTCCTAGCCCCTCTCCTTCCCAAGGAGAGGGGAAGACAGAGGCACCTATGATGCCAACCGATCCGGTTTCTTCGGAATTGATAGACTATGTGCGCGACCTGTTTGCGCCGGAAGACCGGGCGCTTCAGGCCTTGATGCAGGCTGCAAGCGATTTCGGGATGCCGGAGGGTTGGGAAATTTCGCCCGACGTCGGACGGCTGTTTCAGGTGCTATGCCGGGCGACCGGCGCGCAGCGGGTCGTCGAGTTTGGAACGCTGGCGGGCTATAGCGCCCTCTGGCTCGCCCGCGCCCTACCGGCGGACGGTCGCGTCATCTCCATTGAGATCGACCCGGAGTACGCGGCGTTCGCGCGGGAGCATTTGGCGAAAACGGAAGCCGGCGCGAAGGTCGAGGTGCGGGTTGGAGCGGCCCTGGAGATGTTGCCGGAGCTGGAGCGCGAAGTCCACGCGCAGAACACGCCATTCGACGTCGTTTTCCTCGATGCGGACAAAGAGCATTATCCTGAATTTCTCGACTGGTCTACGCGCGTCCTGCGCCCGGGCGGTCTGCTGCTCGCCGACAATGTCTTGAGTTCCACCAGTTGGGGCGGGCAGACTCTTCTCGATCCGGCCGCTGACGATCCGCGTATCCTCGCCATCCGGGAGTTCAATCGGCGACTGGCCGCCGATCCGCGCTTCACGGCAATCATTATTCCCATGCGGGCCGGTGTCGCCGCCGCTGTCTTTCATCCGTAACAGGGGTTGCCGTTTGTGTTTGGATGCCGTGCAAGGAACTAGAATGGATAATCGAAACAGGCGCGCGGAGATGGCGCAGGAAACACTCACGATTCTCAAAGCAGGTCGCTATCCGGCGCCGTCCGGGAAGATGGTCTCTATCGGGGAGGATTTAGAGAAGGCGATCCAGGGGACCCGGCTCTACCGCCCGTCCGATTTCCCCGATGGCCTTGTTTTCCCGCCGCGCTTTGAGAGCCAGGCCGCAATAGAAGTCACCGCAGAGAGCACGCTGGAGGCAGCGCACCGATTGGTCTGGGAAAATCCGGATCGCGACCCGCTCTGCCTGAACTTTGCGTCCGCCAAAAATCCTGGCGGCGGCTTTCTCTCCGGCAGCCAGGCCCAGGAGGAATCGCTGGCGCGTTCCAGCGGTCTCTATCCCTGCCTCCTGCAGCAGGAAGCGATGTATACGCATAATCGCCGCCTTAAGACCTGCCTCTATTCCGATCACATGATCTACGCTCCCCGCGTGCCTGTCTTTCGGGACCATGCGGGCGTGCTGCTGGAGCGACCCTATTGCGCCTCCTTCCTCAGCGTTCCCGCCGTCAATGCCGGAGCGGTGCGGCGCAACGAGCCGAAAAACGTGGCGCGTATCGAATCGGTCATGAGGGAGAGAATGGCGAAGCTGCTCTGGGTCGCCAGGGAGCACGGTCACGACGCGTTGATCCTCGGCGCGTGGGGCTGCGGCGTCTTCGGCAATGACCCTGCTCTGGTGGCCCGACTTTTCATGGAGCTCCTGGCTCCCGGTGGTCCCTATGCGCAGCAGTTCCGCCATGTCGTCTTCGCCATCTACGACCGGACGGCAGGCCAGACAGCCCTCAGCGCCTTTCGTACCAAGATACCGAAAGCAGGAGGCTGATGGATAGCCATTTAATAGATTCTCCATAAGGGCGCAGCTTACGGTCTGCATTCGCCTGTCAATCCGCCCTGTCAGGAGTTCACGAATGGAAAGCACGCCTCAAGTCAAGGGGCCTGTCATTCCGGTGCGGAAAGCGCCGAGGCCGATACGAAGAATGAGGAGCCGGCATTCCTTCGGTTACTGGTTTCCAATCCTACTAATCCTTGCTGTCGGCATTTGGGTGGAACTGGTCGTTACTGCGCTCCGGCGACAAGAGACCGACTGCCTTCCTGCGGTAGTCTCAGGAGTAGGGCTGTGGCTTTTGGAGGTCGGCTACTCCTATCTCTTTGATAAAACGAACAAACGAGAGTGGGACAGGGTAAAGGCGATTGCAAATCAGTTGGAGGAGCGTACGCGTTCTGGAGAGTTCGGGCCACTTCCGCCAGACTCCAGCCCGTTAGGATGGCTGACAGTGGATGGTATCTATTTTCCTTATGGCGCTTATTTCCCGTGAACCAATTATGTCAGTTTTAGCATTCAATCTTACCGAGGATCGACCTGCCGGATCATCTTATGGTCCTCCGGCAAACATAGGTTCTCCTCATGGCTTGATAGGATAATTGCAGGATTGCTTTTCTCGTCCGGCTTCATTCTTGAGGCCGTTGCCATGGTCGCAGGCATCCATAGACTCGGCATCCGCGCGGACACAGCGGCGGCAACCCTCATGGTAGCCATCATGCTCATGATCTTTGTGTACGTTTTCTGGTTGCGAAAGCAATGGCCCAGGCTGCGCAACGGAAGTGGCGGATTTGCAAATGGTATCTATATTGCTCATGGCAGCCCCACAAACCAGGAAGCCATTCGCAATCTGCTATCCAGACACCTATCGGAAGAAGCGGATGTAAAGGGCGAGGCTACATCGGCAGGTACTTCCACTTCTTAACGCTTGAGCCATATTCCAGTTGAAAGCGCTGGTTAGCGACGGCCAGCTCCTGATAGGTTTCCATTTCCCAGCAGCGTTAGCTGGGTTCGGAGAAGAAATCTCCGAACCGGCTCGTTTTGATGCTTGTCCGAATGATATGCCGAAAAAACGGAAAGCCTGGATACTTTTCGACCGCCTGATCCGTCGCCAGGGTGTAGGAGTAGGCTGCACTATTACGGGTGCAGCTTCTTCTTTACAAAGTCAGGATTTTGTGGTATAATATCAGCCACAGTGTAAATTAGGGAATTGGCGTGCGCGAGGCCATACCACGGCCTGAGGAAGTTAGCGGGCATAAACGACTGCGCCCGACCGGAATTTCTCGCGGCAACGGCACGTGTAAGCGGCGTGCCACAGGAGAGGGTCTCGGAAGAGTTATTGGGTTTATATCGGCGCTATGCCGAGGAATGGCAGGGGATGCGCCCGGCTGTGGGCATCCTGCCGGCGGCCGATGGAGCGACCAGAAACAAAGAATTTCAGGAGGCTGGTGTCGTATGACGGACGACATATTTCGGCGTATCGCCCCTGCCGAACTGGGACGGCGGTTAGCGGCGGCACGCCGCCAACGCAACCTATCTCAGGTGGAGGTGGCACAGCGGCTGGAGCTCTCGCGCCCTACGCTGGTCGCCATCGAGAAGGGCGCGCGCCCGATCAAGCCCGAAGAGTTGACGCTTCTGGCCCAACTTTACGGGCGCTCGGTTCACGAGCTGGTACGCCAGCGTGAGTTCGTGACGGATTTTGCCCCTCTGTTCCGCGTAACTCAGGTGGCTGACGTTGGACCGGATAGCGTCGCAGAGGCCGTCAAGATATTTCAGCAAGCGTGCGAGGACTACCTCTCGTTAGAGGCTCTACTCAGCGCGCCTATGCCTCGTTACGCCTATCCCGAACCGTATTCATCAGGGGGATTGAACGCCCAGGCCGCTGCCGAGGAGGTCGCCACGATGGAGCGATCACGTCTCAATCTAGGACAAGGCCCTCTCGCTAACCTGTTGGGAGTATTGGAGAACGACGTGGGGTTGCGCGTTTTCGTGCTGCCGCTGCCGGAATTCAGGATAGCCGGCATGTTTGCCTACACGGATCGGCTGGGGGGCTGTGTCCTCGTCAATGGGAGCCATCCTCCCACGCGGCAACACTGGTCGATGGCGCATGAGTACGCGCATTTCCTGACGGATCGCTACCGGGAGGATATGACGATTCTGTTTGAATATGAGCGTAAGCCACGGGCAGAACAATTTGCCGATGCCTTTGCCGCCAGCTTTCTCATGCCAGCCGCCGGACTGCGCCAGCGATTCCGCCGTGTCGTGCAGAGCCGAAGCGACTTCACGGTTGCAGACCTGTGTCTGCTGGCAGACCAATACGCCGTTTCTGTGGAGGCCATGACGCTCCGTTTGGAGAGCCTGGGGTGTATCCAGGCAGGAACCTGGGGGCATTTGAGTTCCCAGGGCTTTGAAAGTGGTCGTATGCGAGCCCATCTTGGTCTAAAATCGGCTCCAGCCCCATCAAATCAGCTACCAGAACGTTACGTGCGCCTGGCTGTACAGGCATTTGAAGAGGAGAAGATCACCGAGTCGGAACTCATGCGCCTGCTTCGGTGCCGCCGGGTGGAGGCTCGGGAGATCGCCAATACGTTGATTCGGCCCACCGAATTAGGACCTTCCGGGGAACCCTATCAGCTCGATCTGAATTTCGGCGATACGCTCGACCTGACGCAGGCCGAGAGGATAGGATGAAGGGCGCGCCGAGTCTGATTTGGGATGCTTGCACGCTGTTGAATCTGGTTGCCACCCGGAGAGCGTCGGAGATATTAACCGTGCTTGGCTGTCCTTCTTTCATTGTCAAGCAAGTGCGGGAGAAGGAAATTCTCTACCTGCGACCGCTGCCTGACGCTGATCCGCCGGAAAGATTGATTCCCGTTGATTTGACCCCTCTACAGGATATGGGCGCCTTGCAAGACGTGGAGCTGACTGCGGCGGAGCAAGCAACGTTCGTGACCTTCGCCGTTGAGATGGACGACGGCGAAGCCCGTTCCGCTGCCGTTGCCGCGCACCGAGGCTGGTGGCTCGTCACGGATGATCGAGTGAGTCTGAGAGTGGCGCGGAAACATTCAACCCCGATCCATACGGTGACGACGCCTGAGTGGGTGAGGTATTGGTCAGAGGAAGCTTCTGTGGACGATACAACGCTCGCCCAGACGCTGAATCGAAGCCAGATATGCGCAAACTATATCCCCCGGCGTGTCCACCCCTTAAGAGGATGGTGGGATACGCATCTATCTTGATGGCCTCCTCCTTGCAATTTCCGTGACGGCCGAGCAGTGAATAGCTCTTACGCTTACCGCGCTTTTCAAAATAAGATGGTTTGCAAACCAAAGGGGCGCGCGGTACAATAGACTGCCATGTCCGAAATCCTATTAAAGAAAAATCTGAACGCTCTGATCGTCTCGGAGGTCGAAGAAGGCAGCCCGGCGGCGCGGGCCGGCGTACAGGCCGGCGACCTGCTGCAGAAGATCAACGGCAAGCCGGTCCTCGATATTCTGGACTACCGCTTCCATGCTGCCGACGCGGATTTACGCCTGATATTGGAGCGCGACGGCGCGTCGATTAGAGTACGCGTGCGCAAAGAGGAAGACGAGGATGCGGGTCTCACGTTTGCCTTCGATCTTGGGGATAAGGTCCACACCTGCAAGAACAAGTGCGTCTTCTGCTTTATTCACCAGATGCCCAAAAAGATGCGCAAGTCGCTCTACTTGATGGACGACGACTTCCGCCTCTCCTTCATGCATGGCAACTACGTCACGCTGACCAACCTCACGCCGGAAGAGTGGGCGCGCATCCTGGTGCAGAAGCTGTCGCCGCTCTACGTCTCGGTCCACGCGACCGACCCGGACCTGCGCGCCGTGCTGCTGGGCCGTAAAGAGCCGACGCCGATCCTGCCGCAAATCCGGGAACTGGCCGATCATAGAATTGAAGTCCACGCGCAGATCGTCCTCTGCCCGGGCATGAACGATGGCGCGGCGCTCGATCGGACGCTGGAGGATCTGGCGGCGGAGCATCCCTCGCAGACCGGCAAGCGGGTGGGCGTGTCTTCGGTCGCCATCGTGCCGGTGGGACTGACGCGCTTCCGCGAGCGGCTGCCGAAACTGCAGCACGTCGAGCGAGACTATGCCCGCGAGATGATCGCGCACGTCAATGCGCGCGCCCGGCATCTCCAGAAGCGGCTCGGCACCCGCTTTGCCTGGATGGCGGACGAGTGGTATTTTCTGGCGGAGCTGCCGGTTCCCGGCAAGGCGCACTACGAAGAGTTCCCGCAACTGGAAGATGGCATCGGCACGGTGCGCCTGTTCCTGGAGGGTGTGAAGCAGGTCGCCCGCAGGCTGCCCGCGAAGGCGCTGATTCCCGTCTCCGCTACGTTGGTGACGGCGGAGATGCCCGCGCCCGTCGTGCGCGCCTTCGCCGAGCGGCTAAACGAGATCGAAGGCGTAGATCTGAACGTCTGCGTCGTCAAAAACGATTTCTTCGGCGGCGACATCCACATCGCCGGCCTGCTCACGGCCACCGACATCCTCGCCCACCTGCGCACGTTTCCGGGCTGCCGGCAGACCGTCTATATTCCCGCGATCTGCCTGCGCGACGAGACGCTTTTCCTGGACGATCTGACCCTGGAAGACGCCCGCCAGGAATCCGGTCTCGACCTGCGCGCGGTCGGTTCCACGCCGCGCGACCTGGCCGTCGCGCTGGGTCTGCTTCCTCCCGCGCCGGCACGCCCGATCGAGAGTCACTGGCTCATGGAGGAGACGTAAAGCTCCCCCGCAACCCAGGCTCTTTTCTCAGGTAGACTATTGGGGAATGCTGTTCAAGGAGACATGCCGTGACCACGCCTGCCCGCCGCCTGGAGAAGATCCCTCCCTATCTGTTCCGCGAGATCGCTGCCCTCAAGCGCAAGGCCCTCGACGAAGGCAAAGACCTCATCGACCTGGGAATCGGCGATCCTGACCAGCCGACTCCGGAGCCGATCCGCCAGGCGTTGGCGGAAGCCGCGCAGGACCCGGCCACGCACCGCTACGATGAGACGGCGCTGGGCTGGACACCTTTTCTCCAGGCCGCCGCCACCTGGTTCGGCCAGCGCTTCGGCGTGTCCCTCGATCCCACCTTGGAAATCCTGCTCCTGATCGGCAGCAAGGAGGGTCTGGCGCATATCGCCTGGGCCTACATCGATGCCGGCGACATCTCTCTCGTGCCCGATCCCGGCTATCCGGTCTACAAGGTCAATACCCTGATGGCCGGCGGCGAGGTCCACACGCTGCCGCTTCTGGAAGCCAACGGCTTTCTGCCGGACCTGGTCGCCGTGCCGTCGGAGGTCGCCCGCAAAGCCAAGCTGCTCTGGCTCAACTACCCGAACAACCCCACGGGCGCGACCGCCCCGCTGCGCTTCTACGCCGACGCCGTCGCCTTCGCCCGCGACTACGATCTGCTCATCGTCAACGACGCCGCCTACTCGGAAGTCTTCTACGGTTCGGAAGGGCCGCCTTCGATTCTGCAGGTCCCCGGCGCCAAAGACGTGTCCATCGAGCTGCATTCGCTCTCCAAGTCCTTCAACATGACCGGCTGGCGCCTCGGATTCGCGGCGGGCAATCCGGACGCCGTCGGAACCCTGGGGAAACTGAAGTCCAGCCTGGATAGCAAGCAGTTTCCGGCCGTCTCCATGGCGGGCGCCTACGCCCTGCTGCACGGCGACAACCGCGCGACGCTGGCGCTTTACAAGCGCCGCCGGGACGTGCTGTGCGACGGCCTCAACGCCCTCGGCTGGCGCGTTCCCCGGCCGGAAGCGACCTTCTACGTCTGGGCGCCCGTGCCGGAGGGCCACAACTCGATGTCGTTCGCGAAGCTGCTGCTGGAAGAGGCGGGCGTGCTGGTCATCCCCGGCATCGGCTACGGCGAGTACGGCGACGGGTACGTGCGCATGTCCCTGACCGTGATGGGCGACAGGAACGGCGAGCGCCTGCAGGAGGCGGTCACCCGTATCGGGCAGCATATTCGGTTTTAACTTTTTATGACCTTCCTCAATGCTGGATATTGGCCGTGGCTGCTGGCGCTGGGCATTCCGGTCGTCATTCACCTGCTGACGCGCCGGACGCGCCGCCTGGTGTTCCTGCCCACCTACCGGTTTTTGCGGCGGTCGCTGGCGCAGCAATCGCAAATCTTTCTCCTGCGGCGCTGGCTGTTGCTGGCCCTGCGGCTGATGCTGCTCCTGTTCCTCGTCCTCGCCTTCCTCAAGCCGACGCTGACCGCTCCCCTGGCCGCCGGACAGGGGGCGCATCGCGCGGTGGTGATCGTGCTGGACACGTCCCTCTCGATGGGCTACACGGCCGGCGGGGTCTCGTCGCTCGCGCGGGCGCGGGGTCAGGCCGCCGCGCTGCTGGACGACCTGCGCCCCGGCGACGCCGCCAACGTGATCCTGGCCGGAGCCGCGCCGCAGGCGGTGCTGCCGAAACCGGGTGGGGATTTCGGCACGCTGCGCCAGGCCATCAAGAGCGCGCAGCCGACGCCCGAGCGCGGGGACATGCCGGCGGCGATCGCCGCGGCGGCGCAGCAGTTGGGGGATACCCGGTCCGCCCATAAAGAACTGATCCTCGCCTCCGACTTCCAGCGCACCAACTGGGCCGACGTTCGCTTCGACGCCCTGCCTGCCGATGTCAACCTGGTGTTTCTGCGCGCCGCGCCGGAGGATCGGGAGAACGCGGCCCTGCTCGATCTGAGCCTGCGGCCCGCCGCGCCCCGCGTGGGCGAGGAAGCCAGCGTGGAAGCGGAGGTCTGGAACGGCGCCAGCGTCACGCGCTCGCTGCCGGTCACCCTCTCCTGGCAGCGGGACGATGCCCCCGGCGGCGCGTCCGAGAGCCAGATGCAGACGGTCTCGGCGCCGCCCGACGCCAGCGGCGCCGTTTCCTTCCCGATCACCTTCCCGGAAGCGGGCCGCTACCGGATCACCGCGCGGCTGCCCGCCGACAACCTGCCTGCCGACGATACGCGCTATCTGGTCGCCGACCTGCGCCACAGCCTGACGGTCGTGCTCCTGACCGACGAGCGGCTTTCCGGCAGCAGCGGCGCCTACTTCCTGGCCCGCGCCCTCAATCCCACGCCCGAAGTTCCGGGCGGCGTGCGCGTTCTGCCCCGGCACGCCGCCGCGCTGACCGACGTCGATCTCAAGACCTGCGATGCGGTCCTCATGGACGATCTCACCACGCTGCCCGCCGACCAGTTGCCGCGCCTCTATCGCTACGTGACCGACGGCGGCGCGCTGATTGTCTTCCTCACCGGGCCGCGCGTCATCGCGCAGATGCAGGCGCTGGCGCATCTGGCGCAAAACGGGGAGGGGCTGGCGTTTCTGCCGCAGACGCCTCTGGACGTGCGGCGCACCGGGAAGGGGTATCTGACCTGGACGGAGGCGCGCTACGACAGTCCCCTCCTCAAGCTCTTCAAAGACCCACAGGCCGGCGATCTCGGCAAGATCCACTTCACGCGCCTTTTTCTGACCACCGAGCCGGACCCGCGCGCGGAGATCCTCCTGCGCTATGAAGACGGAACGCCCGCCGCCGCCCGCCGCAACCTGGGGGCAGGCAGCGTGCTGCTGTGCAACTTCTCTCCGTCTCCCGCCGACAGCGACCTAGCCCGCCAGGAGGTCTTTCCGCCGCTGATGCATGAGTTTCTGAAGGGCATGACGGCCAAACAGGGCGAGCGGCGCGCGTTCACGCCCGGCGGTCCGGCTTCCGCGCCGCTGGACGTCGTGCCGTCGGGTGCCGTGCAGGCATTCGGTCCGGACGGCGAGCCGGAAAAGGTGACGGTGGACCGGACCAGCGGCGGCGCGATCCTCGACCGCGTCGAGACTCCCGGTTTTCACACCATCGCATCCAACGGCCAGACCCTCGCGACCCTCGCCGTCAACCCGCACCCCGATGAGAGTGACCTGCGCCCGATCGACCCCCGCGAGCTGGAAAACAAGCAGGGTTCGCGCGCCTCCTATGTGGTCGGCGCAACCGGCAGCGCCACCGCCGCTCTGGATACCCTGCGCCATCCGCGCCCGCTCTGGCCCTACTGCCTGCTGGCCGCCTTCGTCGCGCTCCTCTTAGAGCAGGCCGTCGCCACCTTCGGCAGCCAGGTCCGCACCCGCACGCCTACCGAGCGCAGCCGAGCAGCAGGTTAAAACCCTTGTTGCTTCCGGAGTCCTACATGGAAAAGGAATTGCTAACGAGCAGTCTTATTGTTGCTGCCATGAAAGGTCAGAAAGAGATTGCGCTAGAGCTGATCGAGCGCGGCGCCGATGTTAACGGAGCCAGTATGGCCGGAAGCACTCCGATGCAGATGGCGGCGATGCGGGATAATTTCGAGATGGTGGATTTACTGCGGAAAGCAGGTGCCCGAACGGAACTAAAGAGCGCGGTTCTGCTCGGTGATAACCAAAGTGTTCTCAAGCTGATAGAAGAAGACGCCCCTGTCAACGAGGCCGACAAGGACGGCAATTCGGTTCTTATGTGGGCGGCTGGCAAAGGCTATTCCCATATAGTCAAGACTCTGATCGAGCACGGTGCAGACGTCAATGCCAGGAATAAGAACGGTCATACAGCCCTATACTGGGCAGCAGCGCACCATTACCAGGTCGTGATCCAGATGCTTCGCCAGGCGGGCGCTACGGTGGGCTTTGTCGATTCGGCTATGCTGGGAGATACCGCTGCCGTTCTTGCGGCTCTGCAAAGCGGAATAGATACGGACCTTCGCAATGAGACCGGGGAAACCGCCCTGCTCCTCGCCGCCTGCTGCGGGCAGCAGGAATGCGTGCAGATACTTCTCGACCACGGCGCAGATATCAACTTCACGACAACACATGGCACCACAGCCTTGATGCGTGCGGCAGGGCGGGGGTATGTAGAGATCATTGGCTTGCTGGTAGATCGTGGCGCTGAAGTCAACGCCAGGAACCAATGGGGATTTACCGCCCTGAACTCAGCCGTAACAGCAGGCAAAGCGGACGCCGTTCACGCCCTTTTGGAACGCGGGGCTGAGGTAGATACCAGGGACAATCGGGGCATGACGCCTCTTGCACATGCAGGCATGTCTCTTTTCGATGATCCGGTGAAGATAGCGCGCCTTCTTTTGGACGCGGGCGCAGATGTCAATGCCAAAAGCCTATCGTCCGGCTTTACGCCTCTCAGTCAGGCCGTCCAGCGGGGGCACCTTCAGACCGTGCGCCTGCTGCTGGAAAGAGGAGCTGATCCTGATACGCGGGACAGTTTTGATCAGATTCCTCTACGCACGGCAGCGCATGAAGGGCATATAACGATCGTGGAAACTCTCCTGGACTTCGGCGCCGACATTAACTCCGAGAGCCTCGCTGGGTTTACGGCGCTCCAATCTGCTGCAGATGGAGGCCATCTGAATATTGTGCGCCTGCTGCTTCAGCGTGGTGCCGACGTGAGCGGAAAACGGGGCAAAAATGCTTTATTCGCTGCCAAAAACGAGGAGATCAGCGACCTTCTGAAAAAAGCAGGCGCATCTTATTGGACTTGAATGTCAGAATCGCGATCCGGCTTTAATCGCTCGCCATCTACGTACTCCGTTACGCGAGAGGCCATCTTGCCGGCCTCCCATTCCTATAAATCCTGCAATGCGGTCTTTAAGTCGGCGGTAAGCTCTTCCGAAACTACCGTCTCTTCCCCTTCGACGTAGGTATCTTTTTCCAGGCGATATGTTTCTTCCATTTTAGTAGTCCTTGCCCGCGGCCTCTTGCCGGAAGCTTGTGACTATCTCCTGGCCAGCTTTCCTTCCAGTCCTACCTTCACCGCCGGCCATTCCGCCGCTAAGATCGAATACCGGGCCGAGTCACGTGGGGTATAGTCCACAGCCATGCGATGGGACCGGAGGACGCCCTCGAACCTGGCGCCGATGCGTTCCAGGGCGGCGCGAGAGCGCTCATTGCGCGCATCCGCATGAAAACAGACCCGGAAGACCTGCCACACCTCAAAGGCATGCGTCAGCAGAAGCAGCTTGGCCTCCGTATTGGCGGCGGTCCGCACGGCGGATGCAGACAGCCACGTATACCCGATTTCACAGGCATCGGGAAAAGGACGGCCGCTACGGGGATGGTCCGGCGGCCACGTCCAGCGCTCCAGGTTCCAGAAACGCGTGGACCCGATGACCCTCTCGTCCGCAACGCGAACGATCGCGAACGGCAAGGCGGTCCCGTCCCTTTTCCAGGCAAGCGCGGTCTCGACGTATTTCGTAGCCTCCGCCGTATTTTGCGGGACAGGGCTCCAGCGATAGAGCGAGGGGTCGGCCGCAGCCGCCTGAACCAACGGCTCGACATGGGCCATTTGAAGGGGTTCCAGGCGAACGTGGACCCCTGGCAATATCATCTCTGCATCCATAAGCCTGGTATCCTTTTTGTCATCGTGACATAGCTTCTGTCTCCTAGAATTATACTCCCGCACCAAATTTGACAAAAAAGATTAAAAGAGTCAATAATTATTTGTCGATGCACGGACGGGCTTTCAACGGCACTTTGTGTTTTGGAGGACGGCGCCCCGCCGATGCTCCCGATAGAGGACAGGGCCAGGGGCGTGGTACAATAACCATCTCTCTGCCCTCGACCTGCCCATGAAGAGGCATTGGGCGTTCGGCGCTTGGCGTTGGGAAACTGATCCCTGACGCCCAACACCCAACGCCAAGCGCCTGAATCTTGAGAAAGAGGAGTATCTTCAATACGATGCCAGAGACCATCGCCCCGCACGGCGGAACGCTCATCAACCGCTTTGTGCCCGCTTCCGAGCGCGCCACAGTCGCCGCGCACGCCGCTACGCTGCCCAAAATCCCACTGAACGCCCGCCAGATCAGCGATCTGGAGTTGATCGCCATCGGCGCCGCCAGCCCGCTTACCGGCTTTATGTCCCAGGACGACTATAAGAGCGTCGTCCATAACATGCATCTGTCCAACGGGCTGCCCTGGACGATCCCCGTCACGCTGGCCGTCACGCCGGAGCAGGCGGAGACACTGCGGCCCGGCGCGCAGGCCGCGCTCACCGACGAGAACGGCGCGATCCTGGCCGTGCTGACCATGCGCGACATCTATCCTTACGACAAGCAGGTGGAGGCCGAGAAGGTCTACCGCACGACCGAAGAGGCCCATCCCGGCGTGGCTGCCGTCTATGCCCAGCCCGATATTCTGGTCGGCGGCGACGTGGATGTGCTGGAGCTTCCGGCGCATCAGGATTTTCCGGAATACTATCTGACGCCCGCGCAGACGCGCGCCAAATTCGCCGAGCGCAACTGGAAGACCGTCGTCGGGTTCCAGACCCGCAACCCGGTCCACCGGGCGCACGAGTACCTGCAGAAGTGCGCGCTGGAGATGGTGGACGGGCTGCTGCTGCACCCGCTGGTCGGCGAGACCAAAGGCGACGATATTCCCGCCGACGTGCGCATGAAGTGCTACCGGGTCCTGCTGGACAACTACTATCCGCTGGACCGCACGCTGCTCTCGGTCAACCCGGCGGCCATGCGCTATGCCGGCCCGCGCGAGGCTATCTTCCATGCCCTCATCCGCAAGAACTACGGCTGCACCCACTTCATCGTCGGACGCGACCATGCCGGCGTCGGCAACTACTATGGCACCTACGACGCCCAGCAACTCTTCGATGAGTTCGATCCGGCGGCCATCGGCATCGTGCCCCTGAAGTTCGAGCATACCTTCTGGTGCAATAAGTGCGCCGGCATGGCCTCCACCAAGACCTGCCCGCACGGCCCGGAAGACCGGGTGGCGCTTTCGGGCACGAAGGTGCGCGCCATGCTGGCGGCCGGCGAGATGCCCCCGAAAGAGTTCTCGCGCCCTGAGGTCGCGCAAGTGCTGATCGAGGCGATGAGGAAGCCGTAAGATGGATCCCCGTTACTCCCTCACGGGCTTACTGGTCGGGCTGCTGGTCGGCATGACCGGCATGGGCGGGGGCTCGCTGATGACGCCCCTGCTTATCCTGCTGCTGCACGTCAAGCCGACGGTCGCGGTCGGGTCGGACCTGGCCTACTCGGCGATCATGCGCACGTTTGGGGGCTGGCTGCACACCAAGGCCGGCTATACCGACGTCGGGCTGGCCCTGCGCATGGCGCTCGGCAGCGTTCCGGCCTCGCTGCTGGGAGTGTGGTGCGTCCACAACATGGAGGCCCGGTACGGCGACGCGATCCAGATAATTACGTCCCGTATGCTCGGACTGGTGCTCGTGCTGGTCTCCAGCGTCCTGCTGGCGCGCTCGCTGGGCCTGATCGGCTGGTGGCGTCCGCGCGGGATCGCCGAGCACCGCAAAGATGGCTACGTCTGGCCCATCGCGCTGGGCGCGATCATCGGCTTCATCGTCGGGCTGACCTCGGTCGGCAGCGGCACGCTGTTCGGCGTGGCGATGCTGGTCATCTTCGGCATGTCCCCGCGCCAGATGATTGGCACGGACATCTACCACGGCGCCCTGCTCTCCTTTGCCGCCGCCGCCGGCCACGTCTGGGCGCATCACGTGGACTATCCGCTAGTGGGCAATCTGCTCGTCGGGGCCGTTCCCGGCGTCCTGCTCGGCAGTCGCATCTCCACGCGGATGCCGGAAAAGCTCGTGCGTCCGACCATCGCGGTCGTGATGCTCATCTCCGGCATCAAAATGATCTAAATCGTCCTTCCCTCGCTATGAAGAGGGAAGGACACTCCACAAGCCTCTCCTTCGTTCTATCTACTTGACTTCTAATCCATGTCTGGTAGCTTAAGAAAGCCGTCGCCGTTGCCGGAAGGACCGGCGTCAATTCGGGAAGTGACGTAGCTCCAGAATTGCGCCCGCGCTTCCCTTACCCTGGCGCTCGACACGATCAGCGGCAGGATCGGGCGCAGCAGAATCCGGCCCTTGTCATTGCGCAGTACCGGCTCGTACATGTGCTCCTTGTAGCTGCCCACGTCCTCAATCGTATAGGAGGCGATCGCCTCCCAGGGCACGAAGGTGGTCGTGAACCCATTGGTCTGTGTTATACCGCGGCTATCCGCGCGAAGTCTGAGGTGTATGCCACTCCACCAGTAGTACAAAGTAGCGCCAAAAAGCCCGGTAGCCACAATCAGAAGGAAAGCGCGCCCGCCGGGTGTATACTTCTCCCAATCATTGGGGGATGCAAACGTTGCCGGCCAGAGGATGCTGCCCGCCATCCATAGGGCGCAACCCCCAATTATGGCAGCGACGACGGACGCGAAAATCTTCTGCCACAAGGCTGGACCGACCTGCATGCGCGTCTCTTCAGGGAAATCTGCCATTTGCACTTCTTCTTTAGCCGTTAGCTATGGCAGCTCGAACGGCTGGAATGCCTACATAGAGTGTCTCCCCAAGAAAGAAAAGGCCGATAAGGACCACGCGGAGGGCGTTTATGTCCCTGCGGTCCAGATCTCTGTTCAGGAAAGAGAAATCCATTGTACGGCGTGGTGGGGGAGGGGCCAGGTGCTCGGCGATCTCCAGCAGCAGTCGCGCCACGTCCACGTTGCCTGGAAACCGTGTTGCCAGCTCTTCCAGGAGCAGCCGAGCCTCGTAATACCGACCGCGCATCATCAACAGATGCGCTGACTGCAGACCGGTCTCCAATGTGTCAGAGGAAGGATTCATAGGGTTTCATCTCAGTAAAGTCAGTTTTGCTAGTAGTACGTTGTTACCTGCCTGCCCGTTTCTCAGTATATAGGCAGTTTGTAGCGTAGCGTATCCGCTAAATGGAGGATTTTGGGTCCCTGTCAGGAAAGTATTTGCGGAAAGGGGACCATCGACCGCTTATGTTCGCCTGCCAATGCACGGATGAGCCTACCGTGGTATCTTAAAAGGAGATTCCCTCCTCAGCCCCTTTCCAAAGCCTGCACGATCGGAGAAAGATTAGGAATGTTCGCAACCTACAGCCGTTTCGGGCTGTCACTGGTATGCTTCCTGCTGCTCCTGGCCGGCCACTGCGGCGCGGCGCGGCCGCAACCCAGGGGAACGCTCGCCGCCGCCGAGCCGACATCCTCGGACGAGACGACGACCGGAGGAATACAGCCGGTGCTCGCCCAGGCGTCACCCACCACGATCCCCTTCAATACCGAACGCGACCGGGAAATCCGCAAGCAGATGGTCGCTACGAACAACGTGTGGCTGCCCTACCTGCTGTATTCAGCGTCAGACCCCAGCGGCCGGATAGGCATCGAGAACAAGGGCACGGCGGGAGCGTACGCTTACCTCTATACCGGTGATGCGACCTACGCCCGCAACGCCTGGAGCGCCATGAAGCCGTTTGCCACGGCGGGCACCCTGCCGAACGGCAACGGCGCCAATGCCATCCGCATTCTGTTCGGACTCTATGCCATCTGCTACCGCATCCTGCGGCCGACGCTGTCTCCTGCCGACCGGCAGCTCTACGTCCAGTGGATGAACACCGTCGCGCAGAAGGCGCGGACCCACTTCTTCACCGGCAATGCCAACGGCGCCATCGGCACCTATCTGGGCCTGTGCCTCTGGTCCCTGATCTCCGCGCCGGATAATCCGGCGGCAGCGTCACTCCTGGACGGCACCTTCAAAGATAGCGGCGCCGTCAAGCCGTTCGGGGGCCTGGACTATCAGCCTTCTCTGGGGCCTCGCGGCAGCGCGCGCAACGCCATTCGGGATTACGTGGCGCAGAGCTTTCCGCCCGGCTCGCCGAGCGGCTGCTGGCTGGAAGGGACCCAGTATATCAACGCCGCCCTGCTGCCGCTCTTGATCTATACCCAGGCCATCGATCAGATCACCGGCAAGGACCATTTCCCCGAAGTGACCGCGGCGCTCCCCCGGATCGGCCGGTCGATCATCGGCAAATTGACCAACGACCTTACCGCCGAGTTCCAGTTCGGAGATAACGAGCATCCGCACGCCCTCAACATCGCCGAAACGCTCCCTACCGTCACCATTCTGGCCCGGCAACTGGAAGGCACGCCGGAAGGGGCGCACCTGCAGTTTCTGATCAATTCCTGGGGCAAGCTCTACGGCTACAAAGGCTATGCCTGCCGCATGTATCTGTGCATGGACCCCTTCGCGCCCGCCGAAGATTTCCGCAACGAGACGCACCCGCTCAACGGCAGCGGGCTTTCCGTGTGGCGCAGCGGCTGGAGCACGACGGAGGACAGCATCTTCGGGGTCAACACCGACCCGGCGAGCCTGGTCAATCATACCCAGGAAGACGAGGTGTTTCGCAGCTTCCAACTCTGGCGCAAAGGGGAGTGGGCGCTCGCGCATCCGATCTCCTACGGCGGCATGGGCTGCTTCCCGGACGGCAACAACACGGTCGTGGCGGGCGGGCTAGGGGTCATGTGGCAGCATGGGGCGACCGCCTGGGAGGACGGCCCGGACTACTGCTACCAGAGAAGCGAGACGGCAGGGCCGCGTTATCCGGCCAAATACTTTCGCCAGCCCGACCCCTACATCTCCGAGCAGACGGGAAGCGTCCTGTACGTGCATGGGACCAATAAGACGGCGGACATCGTGATCGTGGCGGATAGGGTCAATGCCACCAATCCCATGAACAACCCCGGCTGGAGCGGCCCGCGCAATCGCTGGCGGCCTAAAGACGCCGCGCGGATCGTTGCCGCCGAGACGAGCCAGACGCCCTATGGACCGCTGCAGTGGATCCTGCATATGCCGGTCAGTCCGACCGTGCAGAACGGGACGATCCAGTGGGATGTCGGGAGCCAGCATGTCCTCTCTCAGGAGCTGATTCCCTCGCCGGCTAAGACGGCCTTTTCCACCATCAATGAAGCGGCCACGGACAATCAGGGCGATTACCTTTACTTTGCCTATGGGCATATCGACCCCAGGGAGCGCAAGTGGCAGGTCCGGGAGACCTGGGCGGATGGGCAGCCCTGGCACTTTCTGCTGCATGCCATCGCCGTTTATGATGGCTCCGGCGCCCCTTCCATCCGCGCGGTCGGCGGGAACGGCGTCAGCGGCGCGCTGGTGCAGCCTGCCGGAGAGAAGGCGGTCCTGGCGCTTTTCTCCAGCGATCCGGCTTCCCGGCTGGTCAGGCATAAGGTTACGGTCCCCTTCACCAGCGCCGGCGACCACACCGAGGTGTTTCTCGCCGACCTGGATACCGCGCACGCCTGGTCTGCCGTTCTGGATGGAGGCAGCCCAGTCACGATCAAGCCCGGTTCCGGCGGCATCTATCGGCTTTCGGTCTCCGGCGCGGGGCAGCATACGCTGACCCTGTCTCCACGGTAAATAAAGGGATGCTAAGCGACATTATCGCACGGGGAAAACAGAAGTATCCGGACCATGCGGCGCTGATCTTTCGGGACCAGCCGACGACGTATGGCGCGCTGGCAGCCGGGGTGGAGGGGCTGGCGGCGGGTCTGCAGGCGCTGGGCATCCGGCCCGGCGAGCGGATCGCGCTGCTGCTGCCCAACTGCCCGCCGTTCGTCCTGGGCTACTACGCGGCGGCGCGGATGGGCGCGGTCGTCGTGCCCGCCAACCCGCTCTTGAAGCCGCCGGAGCTGGAGTACATCTGGCGTGACGCGGACGTGCGCCTGGTGATCACCGCGCCACCGCTGCTGCCCGGCGTGCAGGCCGCGCGGCAGAACCTGCCGGGGTTACGGTATGTGGTGAGTATTGGGGAGCGTGAGGAGGTATCGAGCGCCATTCCTGATCTGGTCACGCTGGCGGAGCTGATGCAGGAAGGCGCGCGGGCACTGGCCGCAGAGGGAGCGCCAGAGCCGCCGCAGGACGAGAACGCCTGCGCGGTCATCATCTACACGTCCGGCACGACCGGCCATCCCAAAGGCGCCATGCTCTCGCATCGGAACCTGACCCGCAACGTCGAGCAGGTGCAGGCCGCGCTGCACTTCGATCATCACGACCGGTTCCTGACCGTTCTGCCGCTGTTCCACTCGTTCGCCGGCACGGTCTGCATGAACACGGCACTGGCAGCGGGCTGCGGCTCGGTCCTGATGGAGAGCTTCGCCCCGGCCCGCGCCCTGGAGGCGATCGAGAAGCATAAAGTCACGATCTTCTGCGGCGTTCCGGCCATGTTCAACGCGCTCCTGCACTTCCCGCCCGATCGGGACTACGACCTGTCCGGCCTGCGGCTGTTCGTCTCCGGGGGCGCGCCGCTGCCGGAGAGCACGCTGACGGCGCTGGAGCAGCGCTTCGGCGTGCCGGTGCTGGAAGGCGACGGGCCGACCGAGTGCAGTCCGGTGACCTCCGTCAATCCGCTGGAGGGGCCACGCAAGGCCGGCAGCGTCGGCCTGCCCTTGCCCGGCGTGGAGATCGCCATCTTCGACGACGAGGACCGCCCGCTGCCCGCGGATGCGGTCGGGGAGATCGTCGTGCGCGGCGATAACGTCATGCTCGGCTACCTGAATCAGCCCGAAGCGACCGCCGAGGCGATGCGCTCCGGCTGGTATCATACCGGCGATTTGGGGAGGATCGACGCGGATGGTTACGTAACTATTGTAGATCGCAAAAAAGACATGATCATTACCGCCGGTCTCAACGTCTACCCGCGCGAGGTGGAGGAGGTCCTGTTCGCGCATCCGGCAGTGGCGGACGCGGCGGTCATCGGGCTGCCGGACGCCCTGCGCGGCGAGGAGGTCACGGCGGTCGTGGTCCGCAAGCCGGAGACGGTTGTAACGGAGCGCGAGTTGATCGCCTTCTGCCGCGAGCGTCTGGCCAACTACAAGGTCCCGCGCAACGTGCTCTTCCGCGAGAGCCTGCCGCGCGGCGGCACGGGCAAAGTGGTCAAGCGCCTCCTCAAAAAAGAGCTGGAGAATGAAATACCTGACGCAACTGCTGGATAAGCGCGTCCTGGCCCCGGACGATACGCCGGTCGGCCGGATCGTGGATGCGGTCGCCGCCGTGGGCGGGCGGCTGCCCGCGCTGACGGGCGTGATCGTCCGAACAGATAAGGGCGAGGTCTGCCTGCCCTACGATCTGCTGGAGATGGCCGAGGACCCGGACGGACCGACCGGCACCGGCCAGATTCTGGGCGACGTGCGCCTGAAGCAGCCCCTGGACTCGATCTCCCCCTGCCGGCCCGGCGACGAGGATTTGCGCCTGCGCCGCGACGTGCTGGACAAGCAGATCGTGGACGTGCAGGACTATCGGGTGGTGCGCGTGGGCGACGTGCGCCTGGCCGCGTGCGGCGAGAACTACTGCGTGGTCGGCGTGGATGCCAGCCTGCGCGCGACTCTGCGGCGGCTGGGAAGCATCAGCAAGCCCATCGAAGCGGCGGCGCGCCTGATCCATCGCCCCCTGCGCTCCAACTTGATCGCCTGGGACGATGTCCAGACGCTGGGCGGCTTCATCCGCTTGAAGCAGTCTCACGACAAGATCGCGCGGCTGCATCCGGCCGACATCGCCGACATCGTCGAGCAGCTCAGCCCGCAGCAGGGCGCCGAGGTCATCGAACGGCTGGATACGGAGACCGCCGCCGATGCCATGGCGGAGGCGGAGCCGGAGGTGCAGGTGCAGATCATGCAGCAGTTGGACGACGAGACGGCCACCGACATCCTGGAGGAGATGGAGCCGGACGAGGCGGCGGACCTGCTGGACGACCTGCCGGACGTGCGCAGCGACGAGCTGCTGGGGCAGATGGAGCCGGAAGAGGCCGAAGACGTTAAGGAGCTGATGGCCTACGATGAGGATACGGCGGGCGGTATTATGACTACGGAGTTCGTCGCCATCAAGGCCAACCTGACCTGCGAGGAGACGATCAACCGCCTGCGCGAATTGGCACCGAAGGCGGAGACGATCTACTACGTTTATGTCGTCGATGAAGAGGACCGGCTGGTGGGCGTGCTGAGCCTGCGGGATTTAGTGATTGCGCCGCCGGAGACGCATATCAGTGATATAATGGTACATAATGTCATTCATGTCTACGTGGAAGACCATGCCGATGAGGTCGCGCAGGTCATCGGACGCTACAACCTGCTGGCCGTGCCGGTGGTCGGCGCGGACGAGCGGCTGCTGGGCATCATCACGGTGGACGATACGATGGAGCGCCTGCTTCCACCGGAGCGCCGCCGCCGTCTTCCGGTCCCGGCCCTGGCCGAACATGAGGAGTAGACCGCACCCCGGAACACGGGGTCAAAACCAGTGCTGAAACCCAAAGCCCGCCACAGCGGGCTAAACCTTTCCGGGCGCAGCAAGCAGCGCCCCTACAAAGCATCTTCCCCTCTCCTCACGAAGGAGAGGGGGAATTTGGATAGGAGTGATCTATGAAACGAATCCAAGCCCTCGTTCTGACGCTCTTTTTTACCCTGCTGCCGCTGGTGGCATGGGCGCAGGAAGGCGACGAAGATAAACCTATCCCGCTTACGCCGCAGGCCAAGGCCGCGCAGTTGACGGTATTCGGGGTGATCGGGCTGCTCGTCTGTCTGGGCATCGCCTGGTATTTTATCCGGCGCTGGCAGATCCTTCACTCCGGCAACACCGTTCACGGCACCGATCAGCGCCAGGATTGATGTTCCGGCGAAAAATATCTCCCTTCGCAGGCGGGCCTACCGATAGAGAACGGACGCCACAGCGCCGATAATTCCCAGGCAGAAGCGGGCGGAAATCGTCGCTCTGTACCGATTTGGTTGCCGCGTTGCCGCGGGCGAAAGGGAATGGCGGATATGCGAATGGACGATGAACAGGGGCGGTCTTTCGATTGGGAAGGGTGGATACCGGGGGGCGGCATCTCCGCCGATGAGTACGAGCCCGCGCGCAAGGAGCGGCTGGACCTGCTGCTGCCGCACGATCCGGAGACCGGGGCGGTCACGTATCCGGCGTTCCATATCTACCTGAGCGCGATGATGGAGATGGTCAGCCGCACGCAGCATCCGCTGGCGCTGATGGCAATCTCCGTGGACGATAGCCCGGCGCTGCACTTTCTGGGCGTGGAAGGCATCGGCCTGATCAGCAGGGCGGTGGTGCGCTGTATTCGCCAGGAGACCCGGGTGCATGACGTCATCGGCTGCACCGCTGAAAAAGACGCCAACGGGATGCCCGTCTTTATGATCGCCTGCCCTCTGCTGAGCGAGGCCAGCGCCGCCGCCCTGGCGGAGCGGCTGCGCGTGGCGATGACCGCCTACGCCGCCGATCCGGAGAGGCCCTGGCTGACGCTGAGCGTGGGCGTGGCCGGCATGGCCATCGACTCTATGGACAGCGAATCGCTAGTCGCCCGTGCCGGCGCGGCCTTGCGCTATGCGCGCCGCATGGGAGGCGGCTGCGTCTGGCGGCATTCGGACACTATGCGCCGCATCATTGAGGCGGATTCATAAAAGGGCTTTTTCTAATTAACGGCGGGGCGGCCATGGGCCGCCCCGCTTTTGCATTTCCTCCCGACAAAAAAAGATAGCTGCCCAGCAAAGTGCCATTGACATTGCTGCGCTGACAGGCATTACCGATGGGATCGAAGGTTTAGAAGACATGGCTGCCGGTATAGCGCTCCACAAGCCCGAAAGCGCCGAAGGTGTTGACAGCGGTAACAGTGCCAGATCTGTTGAATTCACTGATGGCAGCATCCCATCATAGAGGAAACTGAGTGGGGCTATATTGCCTTCTTCGTTGTTCTAGGTTGGACGCAAACTCGACATAATTATACTCAGGTATCAACAGGGGTTTGAGAATAGCTTGGATAGTGTTCGACTAGCCAGATAATCGCTCGGTGCCGCTCATAGGTTATACTGTCACACTCTCGCACTCGATCATAATCCACTTCGCTTATTGGCTTATTATCGATAGCAAGGTCATTATCGACGATCAGATGGGATGCCTCTATCCCGAGGGCATCGATCCATATCTTCTCGACCCAAGTGGTGAAGTCCTTGCTTCTCCCGTTACGAAGAAAGTATCTCAAACGGGTATGAATCGCATACAGAAGTTCCCAGCACGCATTTAGTTTGATTCGGCTTCGCAATCTGGCTGTTCGGATTAGTTCCTCAGCGTCTTCGCACAAGAAATAGACCGCCTCCGCTACCTCATGGGGAATAACCAGTTGATCGTGTCTGGGAAACTCATATTTATGCAATGCCCAGGCTAGAACAGCCAATCCTTCCACATACCAGATGGCTCGATTTACGTCCTTCTGTTCTAGCTGTCCGATAGGGGTATGTAGGATTTTCTCTTCGCTCGGTTCTACCTCATCCCACAAAGCTAGCTTGGTCAGCCATTCTAAGACGCGAGTGCGCAGGGCTTCGGCTTCGGATTGGTCTGAGTGATCGTCGATAGATCCACGGCAAACTACAGCGGCAAGGACAAGCGAGCGGCGCGCCACCCGATTAGCGTCGGGAGATGTTCTCAATTTAGACCGATGCATTTTGTCCTTCATAAACCGGCGTTGCCCTCCTTGTTAAGGGCATGGCTCTCCGCCCTTTTTTGGCCTTCCACCCATTTTACCCCAACGCACAAAATCTTTCTCGTGGGGACTTCCAGAACGTATTGACGGTGGTAACGGTACCGCTACTGTTGATCTCACATGCGGGCAGGCTACCATCATAGAGGAAATAGGTCGTGCCTTAATCTATTATGAGGCTTCATCCCTCCGCGTCGTCATTTTCGAGTCCAAGTTCCTGACACGCTCTAAGCAACTTTCGATTGCGCCAATCGATCCAGAAGGCAAGTTTGCCGGGAAGCCACATACGTTCAGCATGCTGCGTCACGCTCTTGCAGAGGCTGGCTGGTAGGCGCCATTGTTGTGTCTGTGCATATTCGACTATTAACTCGAATGTCATGACGCTTGAATCCACTCTCAATAGGCGCTCCAACAGCTCTGGCAATCCCGGCCAATTTGACTTCAAGCGGACGAGTACCTTAGCACAAAACCACAGGTAATCATCAGGTAATCATAAGGATTGCGGAGTTCCTCTCTTTGGCTGGCTTCGATAACGATCGGCTCCCAAGACTGCGGGTAGCTGCGAGCACTTTCCAAGTAATCATCCAGTTCCATGGCGAAGAAGTCATCTACGGCTGCTTCCCGGAGGAACTCCTCCAGGTCGAGGCGCTCCATCTGTTCTTTTGTGAGCCCAGACATATGTAAACTCCCGGAGCGAAACTGTGAACGGCAGTATCATTGACAGGTCCTGTATACCTGACTTTGCCTGTTTAGCTATCTCCTTCGATGCGAGAAAACGCATGTGACAATTCGCCATTTTTAAGCAAATCTACTACCGATTCCAGTATGATATCTCGGGATAATTTTTCTGTTACAATCATATCAGAAGCCCATAAATATAGTCCACCCCTGCATTCCCCGGTTTTTTTGTATCTATGAAGAATTTGCTGAATATTCTCTAAAGTAAAGAATGTAGCTGCGTAACGCGAGCCGTCAAGCAGTTTAACCTCAACATCAACATTATCATTCAAAAGGTCAAGGCTATGCGACCCCTCAAAAATAATCAATTCAAATTCAGGTGTTTTGACTGTATACATCATTTTATCTCCCACAGATAGTCCCAGAGCGTTTATAACCTGTTGTTCAGTTCCTTGAAGCGGAGTACAAGAACTAGAGATAGTGTCCAACCATTGGTAACAATTCCCTACGTATCCACTTCGCGTTATCTGCATCCCATACGAAGAATTGAGCAATACCTGCATCCTTTAAGGATTGGTCGTCCTCACCCGAAGGAGGCGACAATTCAAAACCTATGCCTATGGCATTGCTACCTTCCACGGTCTCCAGGGCTACAATATAAGGTGAAAGGAGTTCGGTAATGGTAAGTCCTGTACGATGCGAGATTTGAATTACTTGATCTTCATCGAAGTTAAGAAGCACAAAAATGCCGGGGGGCTCTTCGTGGACATGAACGAGCACTTGAATGTCGGACGTTCCAAGCTGAGCCAATGCAAACAACGATCCAAGATTGGATTGCTGCCAGCTAGTCTCAGGTATAAGAGAACAAAGCCCGATGAATATCCGCCTCTTTGCCTGATCTTTTGTCATTTTGTCTAGATAGACAACGCAACCTACAGTTGGATGACTTCCGATCATTTTATCGGTATCCCTGTGCGATAGTGAGCCAATGGGGCAGCTGTTGCTTGCCAGGCTGATTCGAACATTCCGTCTAGCTGGGTGACGACAACCTTATCACCAGTCAGATACCCCGGATCAATGCAGGGGGCTTGCGCCTGGTTGCTCACGTAGCCAACCGACCCAATAGGCCGTCTGACTGCCTAGCAAGCCAGGACTTAGCGGACCGTGTCGCGCCTGTCATCAGGGGGCTATCTCTACAAAGCGTAGAGCCTTCCGCGTATTTTACCTGGCTAGAAGGCGTTTGTAGCCAGAACCTTGAGGCCAAGCCTCACGAACACGCGCTTATCGGTGAGCAGAAACCGTAACTCTCAGCATGGCTGAGGGGTGCCTTTGCTCACTGTCCATATTACCTGATAGGCTCTCTAACCGGAAAGCCTATCTCGAAAAACTTAGGAAAGGAGTCGGGCAGGGAGTAGGGCATCGGTGCTGAGACATCGAGCCTGAACCGGACGCTGCGCGTAGCGCGAAGCATAGCAATTCCTCCTCCGCCTGAAGCACAGGGGGCTCCTTGCTATATCTTTATGAAACAACCGATCACTTTCCGATAGGGTGCTTGCCAGACTTCGCTGGCGTTGGCAACATGGTCGGTTAGATCGTTAGCGGAACTGCGAAGGGCAGCATCGTCACAGAACCTGTATAACTCTACTATGCCCCTCGCCGAGCAAGGATGCTTTGCAATTTCTATAATGATCTCTGTCGCCATAATCCATCTGCTGCTCCAAAGGCTCGCCACATAACTTTTTCTATACGCTCTAAACATAGACCATTCTATTCTATAGGGGGTAAGAACAATTCACCAGGCTGACTATCATAATCAAAGAATAGGCACTTAAAAACGGTAACCTCACCAGGTTCAGATAATTCAAGATTTACATTCTGTACACGCCTTCTAAGAATATCATCACTCAGTAACACATATCCTTTTTGTTTAAAAAACTGTTGGATGAATTTCTCGGCCTCTGAATTATTTATTAGCTTGCCATAGGGAGCTAATAAGCGTTCGAGGATAGATTCAGACCTCGGTTCTAAGATACGTACTTCTTGCTGGTATGTGTAATATTTGGCAATTATACTGACGTGTAGCCACATCCAGTTTTGAATTTTATTCAATTTTGCGTTTATTATGCTATCTTCTCCGGTTTCCTTCATCATCCACATGGGAGCTATTTTCGTATGATCAGGTTGGATGATATTTTGATGTAACAGAACCAAATATGAATAGCACCTGTCATAATCGAATGTAGTAGTAGCTCGATAAACAGGGCAGTTCAAAATTGTGCCCAAATGTGTTATGGGTAAATCGAAACCATTAGGTTTGGCTGCCAAAAGCAGATGCTGGATAATTGATGGATCCTTATAAACCTTTATAATATCCATCTTCACTTTATGCGTGAGATTTGTATCTTCTTCGGCCATTTGGTTCTCCTTAATTTAGGCGGGAATCTTCTTTAGTTTCTATGGCTTAGATATCGGCCAGCCATGAACGCCGTTTTTAGCGACGCGCAGATCAATATAGCGATACAATACATCGCATATCTCCTTTCGACGCCCCAGCGAGCCATTTGTGCCGCCATTATATCAGATTTCTGGCTTTTAGTCGCTGCAGGGACTAGAGGGTGTTTTGAGCTTTTTGGGGTTTGCTTCGAGTAGAAGGATGTATGTCTACTCGAAGACATGAAGCTATCCTCAATCCCGAGATGTACGTCAGCCTGATAGCTGGAGACAGCCTCTAACGGGGCGTAACCAGGGTTATATAGGTCCGATTCTTTCATGAGGCGCGGCCTCAGGCAGGGTCAGGTTCTTGTTGAGGCAATGCGCTGCGTTGACGCCTGTCGAGTAGGTATGTTATACTACGATTGGATAGGGGACCGATCGGGGTTCCCGCGTCCAGGGAAGGAGTGTCTTTTCCGCTATGCGGTCGTATCCGGATGAGCCGGACATCATTTTGCCGGGCGGCGAGCCGCTGCGGCGTCCGGCGAAGCGGTGGCCCTACGTCCTGCTGGTCGTCGCGTTTCTCTTATTCCTCTTCGCCCACAACGCCGTCCCCCTCTATACGGACTGGCTCTGGTTCGGAGAAGTCGGCTACCGCAACGTCTTCACGACCACCCTCCTCGCCAAGACGGCGATGTTCTTCCTGTTCGGCCTCCTATTCTTCGTCCTCTTCTACCTCAATGTATGGATCGCGCGGCGTCTGGCGCCGCCGCGCTCGGAGCGCTTCCTGATCGAGCAGTTGGGGCCGCAGTGGGGCCGGACCGTTCATCGCATCATCGGCTGGGTGCTGCTGGCGGTCGCGATCTTCCTGAGCCTCTGGGCGGGACGCATCGCCGCCGACTACTGGGCCAACGGACTGGAGTTTCTCCACGCCACGTCCTTTGGCCGCAGCGACCCCGTCTTCGGCAACGATCTCGGCTTCTACGTCTTCCGCATGGCGTTCCTGCGCTTCCTGTGGGGCTTCCTGCTGAGCACGCTGCTCCTGACCGCCATCGTGACCGCCGCCATCCACGTGCTGGACCGCGCGATTCCGTCGTGGGAGCGGCTGCCCGACATCGCCCGCGGCGTGCGCGCGCAGATTCTCATCCTGCTGGCTGCGCTGGCGCTGGTGGTGGCTTTCGGGACCCGCCTGGACGCCTTCGACCTGCTCACCAGCGATAACGGCGTCTTCACGGGCGCGGGCTATGCGGACCTGCACTATCGCCTGCTCGCCATCAACGCGCAGACCTTCGCGCTGCTGCTCACCGCCGTGCTCTCTATCGTCTCCATCTGGCGCGGGCGGTACTATCGCTGGCCGCTGATTGGCATCGGGATCTGGCTGTTCGCGCTCATCATCCTGGGCGGGATCGTCCCTTCGGCCGGGCAGGCGCTCACCGTGACGCCCAACCAGTTCACGATGGAGCGGGACTACATCGCGCGCAACATCGCCTTCACCCGCCTCGGCTTCGGCCTGCAGAACGTGCGCAGCGTCGCCAACTTCCCCGCCGACGAGAGCCTGACGGCCGCCGGATTGCAGGCCAACCGCGCCACGCTCGATAACGTGCGCCTGTGGGACTACAACTTCCTGGGCAAGGTCTACGCGCAGCTCCAGACGGTCAAGACTTACTACAAGTTCGAGAAGGACCTGCCCGACGGGACGCAGACCTACAACATCGACATCGACCGCTACACCGTCGGCGGACGCTACCGGCAGGTGATGCTGGCGGCGCGCGAGATGGACCCGAGCGGCCTGCCCGCCGAAGCCCAGACCTGGCAGAACCAGAAGCTCGGCTATACGCACGGCTACGGCCTGGTGATGAGCCCGGTCAACCGCGTGCTCCAGGGCGCTCCGGATTACTTCATCAAGGACATCCCGGTCACCATTACCCCGGACGCGACCGAGCTGAAGGTCACGCGGCCCGACATCTACTACGGCCAGCTCACCGGCGACGCCGTCTACGTGGACACCGCCCAGCAGGAGTTCGACTATCCCTCTACCAGCGGCCCGAACGGAAGCAACAGCCTGCAGGACCACTACACGACCTATCAGGGCCGGGGCGGCATCCATATCGGCAACTCGGAGTTGGCGAAGCTTGCGTTCAGCCTGCGCCTGGGCGACGCGAACGTGCTGCTGGCGCGCAACTTCACGGCCAACACGCGCGTCCTGTTTCGCCGGGACATCCGCGAGCGCGTCATGACGGTCGCGCCTTTCCTACAGTTGGATAACGATCCCTACCTGGTGGCCGATCCCGATAGCGGGCGGCTGGTCTGGATACTGGATGGCTATACGCTCTCCGACCAGTTCCCGTATTCCACGCCGAAGGAGATGCCGGTTGGGCCGGGCGGCTACATCGCTCCCAACTACATCCGCAACAGCGTCAAGGCGACCGTGGACGCCTACGATGGCACGGTCAACCTCTATCTGGCCGATCCACAGGACCCGATCGCGCAGACATACGCGCGCATCTTCCCCGGCCTGCTCAAGCCGCTCTCCGCGCTGCCGTCCGGGCTGCGCCGGCACCTGCGCTATCCCGAAGACCTTTTCCGCCTGCAGCGGTCGGTCTATGCGACCTATCACGTGGACGATCCGCGCGTCTTCTATCTCAAAGAGGACGCCTGGGCCATTCCGGTCGAGCCTAACGCCGACCCGAATTCGCCCGGTACGCCCGCGCAGATGGAGCCCTATTACGTGGTGATGCGCCTGCCCGCCGGCACGGACGGACCCGGCGCCAACCTACAGGAAGAGTTCCTGCTCATGAGCCCGCTGGCGCCGATCCGGCGCGAGGACAAGAACATTCTGGGCTGGATGTGCGCCCGCTGCGACGGCGACCATTACGGCCAGCTCGTCCTCTACCGCTTCCCGCAGAGCGTGTCGGTCAACGGCCCGTCCCAGATCGTGGCGCTCATCAACAGCGATCCGACCATCTCGCCGCAGTTATCGCTGTGGCGCTCCGGCGGCTCGACGGCCACTTTTGGCAACCTGCTGGTCATCCCGATCGAGCATTCGCTCCTCTACATCGTCCCGCTCTACATCGAATCGACCTCTTCGGGCAACAAGCTGCCGCAGTTGCAGAAGGTGGTGGTCGCCTACGGGATGCGCGAGGCGCACGTGGCGATGGGCAATACGCTGGACGAGGCGCTCTCGGAGCTGTTTGCCGGCTATAGCGCGCCCTCAACGCCTTCCACGACGGCGCCGACGCCGCCCGGCTCGCCGCCTTCGACCGCCGTGACGCCTTCCCGCGTGCCGCCGGACGTGCGCTCCCTGATCGACCAGGCGACCGCGCAGTACGATCAGGCGCAGCAGCGGCTCAAAGCGGGCGACTTTGCCGGCTATGGCGCCGCTACCAGGCAGTTGGAAGCTACCTTGAAGGCCCTGCGGCAGGCGGCCGGTGGCAGCCGACGTTAATGGAATCCAGGGTGGGCAAAATAAACGAAAACATTGCCTCCATTCATCCCAAAACTATTCTTGTCGTCGCAACATCGGGAGGCGCTGACCGATCCGCAGGCGTGGCAGGATAATCCCTTTGCCACGCGTGAGGCGCGTCGGGACCTCCGGCGCAAGCAGCCTGTCAAGTCGCTGGCCTGGATGTGCGGCGCCCTGTTGGTCCTCGGCGGGCCGGCGCTCTGGGGCCTGCGATGGCTCTACCGGGAAGGCTACGGCATCCCCTGGTATCTGGGCGGAGACCTCGGCGCGGTTCTGTGTATCCTGGTGAGCGGCATCCATATCTGGCTTATCGCCGGGGCGGCGCAGAAGCACACGACCAACCTGCTGACCCAGGAGGCCGCCCGCAACACGCTTCCCAGCCTGCTCCTGCTGCCGCAGTCCCCGTTTCAGACGATCGTACAGACGGCGGTCTATCCCTGGCGGGCGGCGATGCGCATCGCGCTGGTCCTGCTGCCGGCCTACGTCCTCTGTGTCGGGCTGGACGGTATCTCCTGGGCCGACCTCATGATGCTCTATCTGGTCTTCGCGATGACGGCGGTCTCGTTTCCCGTCTGGCGAAGCCCGGCCCTGACAGCTACGGGCACGCCGGCAGCGGCCCCCGAGGCCAGCGCGAAAACCGCCGGTATGCAGGGCCAGACGACCGGAGCGACGGGATCGAGCGGCTCTTCACCGGGCGGATGGCTGGCGCTGGGCTTTCTGCTGCCGATGTTCGCGCTCTTCTCCGCGCTGGTGTCCCGGCGTGGGGTAGGGGGGATGCTCGGCGATCTGCACCGCTACATGCCCGACTCCATCATCGTATTGCTGCCTTCCTCGCTCCTGTCCTGGCCGCTCCTGATGGCCCGCGCGCTGATCACCCCCTTCGAATGGTTCGGCTGGCCCGTGCCGCCGCTGCCGTTCGCGCTGTTTCTCTTCGCGCTGGGCCGCTACGTGCAGGTGGTGCGGACCAGCGAATATCTGAGCGTGGGCACGTACCGGGATCTGGCGCTGCTGCCGACCTATCTGCCGCGCCGCCGGCTGGAGGGCGCGCTGCGGATCGCCGGGGCGCTGATCGCGACGGGCTATCTCTGGCATTGGGCGATTCGAGATGGGGCGCTGGCGCTGCTGGCCGCTTCGACGGACCTTGCCTCGCCGGGGCTGGCGGGCTTTTTGTACGCGCTGCTGTTCGTGGCGGCCTGGCGCGGGATGGTGCGGGCGGGCCAGTTGGGCGGCTGGCTGCGGGAAAGCCGCTCGCCCGTCACGGCGGCTGCCGTCCGCTCCGTCACGCTGCGCTCGGCGGCAGTGTTCTTTTGCGCGCCGTTCCTGTCCGCCCTGGCCTTCTACCTGGCCTGCTGCGCGCTTTCGAGGACCCCACCGTTTTCCCGCCCGCTGGTCGTGATGGCGGGCGAGATGCTGGTAATCGCGCTGGCGGGCGCTCTGCTCAATTTCGGCGCCAGCCGCTTGTTGGGCTTGCTGACCCTCCTCTGGCCCCTTGTCCTGATCGGGCTGCTGGTCTTCGGTCCGCCGGAAAGCTATCGGGTCATGCTGCTCAGCCCGACTCTGGGCCTGCTGCACCTGAGCCGTTATCCCCTCGTACTGCGCCTATGGGCGCTGCGCCCGAGCTTTCTCTGGTGGATGTGGCCGGTGGACTGTGGGCTGGCGGGCGCGTTTCTGGCGCTCTGCGCCCTGCCGCGGACTGCGCGCAGTCCCGCCAGCGTGCCCGAAGGGGCGCTGGCGCTCGATCCGACGAAAGTCGGCTCCGAAGTCTTTGGGGATCCCCCGCTTACTAAAACGGCGACCGCCGTCCGGTCCGAATCGCCTCTGACGCTGCGCTTCATCGCCGCCACGCAGCGGTTCGGAGACAACGCGCTGACCACGAAAGAGCTGCGGGTCCGCCTGCGCGGCAGGCTGCATCTTAGCTCGCTGCGGCGGACGTTTCTGATCTATCTTGTCGTTTCGGGGATACTGGGCGTGGGGCTGCCCGCCATCGCGGACGCCTTCGGCGGCGGGGTGGCCGCTTTCCTCTATGGCGATGCTGCCGCCACGGCTGCCGGCCCGGCGGCCAGCGTGCTTGCCTGCTTCTACCTGGCGCTGCTGTTCGTGGCGGCCGGGGCCGGATTTAGCCTGCTGCTAGCTTTTGCGGCGGAGCGGGAGAAGGCGACGCTCGGCTTCGTGCTGCTCTCGCCGATGCGCTCCCGCGCGATCGTGCTGGGCAAGATGGCGGGGATGCTTCTGGCCGCCAGTCCGGCGCTTCTGACGCTGGGCGCCTGGACGCTCCTCCTCTCGCTGTTCCTCCTGCCGGCTCTAGGAGCGATCAGCCTGATCGCCTGGATCGAGATGGTTCTGATGGCGCTGAGCCTGGCCGTCTCGATCGGCACGGTCATGCTGGCGATCGCCAGCCTGTTTCCCAGGGCGATCTCGCCCGCGAGCATGGGGCTGCTGGGGTGGGTGGTGCTGCAGGCTATCGCGCAGATCGGGTTTCATTCCTCTCGCTACCTGCGCCATTTAGCCAGAAATGGCACCACGCTTGCGGCCGGGCAGAGCGGCCTCTTCTGGCTTGTCACCGGCTTTGTCTGCCTCCTGTTTGCCCTCCTCGGATTCCTGACCGCCGTCTGGGGCGTGCGCCGGATGCGCAAGGGCGACATCGCCTTCGCCGCCTCGAAACAGGAAAATTAGCCGCCGCTATCGAAATAGCCCTCCAGGCCCCCACCCCCGACCCCTCCCCCAATAATAGGGGAGGGGGGACGAGATTACTCTCTGGTCCCTCTGCTTACGGCTTCTCTTGCCTGCAAGCGGAGGTACAAGAGAGCAACAGAGTTCCCCCTCTGCTTACGAAGGAGAGGCAGGGCCGATACGGAGCGTGATGAGATGGGGGTGAGGTCTGGTAAGACCGGGGATCAGGTAAAGGAAAACGATGCGCTTCGGAACACTTATAACACCGCTGCTGATCCTGATCGTCATCGGGGCGATCTGGTACAGCGAGGACATCACCACGCCGCATCCGCAGCCCGGCCCGGTCCACATCACCTATTGGGAGAAGTGGACCGGCTTCGAGGCGGACGCCATGCGCGATGTCGTCAACTACTATAACCGCTCGCAGAACAAGATTCACGTCGATCTGCTTATGGTCAGCAGCATCGAGAACAAGACCCTCATGGCTACCGCAGGCGGCAACCCACCGGACGTGGCCGGGCTGTATGGCCCTAACGTGGCCCAATACGCCGACGACCACGCCGTGATCCCCCTCGACGACTACTGCCGCCAGTACGGCATCGATGAATCGCAGTATATCCCCGCCTACTGGAATATCGGCTATTACCACCATCACATCTATGCCCTGCCCACCACGCCGGCCTCCACGGCTCTGCACTACGACAAGACCATGATGCAGCAGGCCGGAATCGACCCGAACGATCCTCCGAAAACCATCGAGCAACTGGATGCGGACGCGGCCAAGCTCACGAAGACGGACGCGCAGGGACATATCCTCCAGTCCGGCTTCATGCCCTCCGAGCCGGGCTGGTGGAACTGGGGCTGGGGCTATATCTTCGGCGGCAAGCTCTGGAACGGCAAAGACAAGATCACCGCCAACGATCCCAACAACGTGCGCGCGTTTAACTGGATTCAGTCCTATGCGAAGAAGTACGGCGTGACCGAGCTGCAGACCTTCCACAGCGGCTTCGGCAACTTCTCCTCGCCACAGAACGCCTTCCTTTCCGGCAAGGTCGCCATGGAGCTGCAGGGCGTCTGGATGTCCAACTTTATCCAGAAGTTCGCGCCAACCCTGAAATGGGGCGCCGTGCCGTTCCCGTATCCCACCGACCGGCCCGACCTGGCGAACTCGACTTTCGTGGATGAGGATATCCTGGTCATTCCGAAAGGCGCAAAGCATCCCAACGAGGCGTTCAACTTTATCGCCTTCGTGGAGTCGCAGAAGGGTATGGAGATGCTGTGTCTGGGCCAGCGCAAGCACACGCCGCTGCGCAAGGTCAGCCCGGAGTTCTGGGCGCACCACCCGAACCCCTACATCAAGCTCTTCGCCTCGCTGCCCTACAGCAAGAACGCTATCTCGCCGCCCAAGATCGGGATCTGGCCGGAATACGGCTCTGAATTGAACAACGTCTTCGACGAGATCAGCCTGATGCAGAAGACGCCTCAGCAGGCGCTGGATGACGTGCAGGCGCGCATGCAGGCGAAATGGGATGAGTATCAGCGCCACCTGCGCCTGCGAGGAGAAGCCGAATGATAACGATAATGCGCCGCCGTGAGAGAGGCACAATGACCGTGCGCCGCCGCGAAATCGTAACGGCCCTCCTGTTTGCCTCGCCGTGGATTATCGGATTTCTCATCTTCATGCTCTATCCGCTGCTGGCGTCGGTCTACTACAGCTTTTGCGACTACTCGGTACTTCGCGCGCCCGTCTGGATCGGCATGGACAACTACACCGACCTGTGGCACGACGAAGTCTTCTGGACCACGCTGCAGAACACGTTCTGGTACGCGCTCATGGCGATCCCGTTCGGGTTCCTGGTCACGCTGTCGCTGGCGCTGCTGCTGAACACGAAGGTGCGCGGCATGGCCCTCTATCGAACCATCTTTTTCCTGCCCTCCCTTCTGCCGGGCGTGGCGCTGGCGGTGGTCTGGATGTGGGTGTTCAACGGCGACCACGGCGTGCTGAACGAGGTCTTACGTGCCCTCCACGTCCCCAATCCGCCCAACTGGCTGGGCGATCCGCACTGGTCCAAGCCGATGCTGGCGCTGCTGGGCATCTGGAGCGCCGGCAACGCGGTCGTGATCTATCTAGCGGGCCTACAGGACGTGCCGCAGCCGCTCTATGAGGCGGCCGACCTGGACGGCGCGGGATGGCTCGCCAAGACCTGGCACGTGACCCTGCCGATGCTCTCGCCGGTCATTCTCTTCAATCTGATCATGGGTATCATCGGGACGCTGCAGGTGTTCACGGCGCCCTATGTCATCTCGCCCGCCGGCTCGCCCGCCCGCTCGATCTACTTCTATACGATGTATCTCTACGACAACGCCTTTATCTATCACAAGATGGGTTACGCCTGCGCGATGGGCTGGATCCTGTTCGTCATCATCCTCATTCTGACGATGGCCGCCCTCAAGATTTCCGAGCGGCACGTCTACTATGGAGGTTCTTAAATGGATACATTAAATGTCGAGGTGATAATTTCCGCATTTCAAGCAATGATAGTATTCGGATTTATCCTAACATTTGTTCGCATGGTGAAGTTTGGCAAGCGCACTAATGCCAACCTATCAGACGCAAATCAAAAGGAAATTTTTGAAATGCGAAGTGCGAGCATATCCGCATTTGCCACCATGCTTGTTACAGTTGTGCTTGCACTTTTTCTCAGTGCAATACCTATGGTTCTTATCGGTAGCGGTGGGCTTTTGATTGCAGCTTACTTCGACCGTGAGGCCGAAAGGATTAAGAGGCATTACCCCAGGGGTAAGACCTCCATGTACACACCGGTAGTGCTGCACCTGGTCCTGATCGCCTGCTCCATCATCTTCCT
>Ga0070739_10001260_pt1 | contig 39169 bp, 33 predicted proteins | sample Coa_R1_7_FD_66445 | JGI IMG/M metagenome (GOLD analysis project Ga0070739, IMG submission 66445) | Surface soil microbial communities from Centralia Pennsylvania, which are recovering from an underground coalmine fire - Coalmine... | ecosystem: Environmental > Terrestrial > Soil > Unclassified ...
GACCAGGTCCAGAAGATCGAGCAGCGACTCCCCCAGGCCGTCGACAAGCTCGTCAACCACAAGGGCACGGCGAAGGGCACGGCGCGCGCACGGTTGCGCCAGCAGGTGCTGAAGGGCGCGCTGCAGACCGCGGCGGACACGATCCACATCGACCGCGCGACCCTCGTGCAGGAGCTGCGGTCCGGGAAGTCGATCGCGGACGTCGCGAACGAGCACAACGTCTCGCCCGACACGGTGAGCAAGGCCATCGTCGACGCCGCGACGAAGCAGCTCTCGAGCCTCCAGTCGAGCGGCAAGCTCACCGCGGACCAGGTCCAGAAGATCGAGCAGCGACTCCCCCAGGCCGTCGACAAGCTCGTCAACCGGACACGCGGTCAGCACGCGCCCGCGACGACGAACGGCACCGGCGGCGACGCGCAGCAGTCGAGCATCGCAGCCTGAACCGGACGCGCCACCCCTGGCGCGCGGAGACGAAGGAGCGGCCGGTACCCCCGCCGGCCGCTCCTTCTGTCAGTCGTCGTGAACGTGCCGATGGTGCGACGGGTGGTCGTTCCCGTGACACCAGGAACCCGACGGCACGTCGTCGCAGACGTCGTCCATCGTCCGCTCGCGCGGCAACGGCATCAGCTGCACGACCGTCTGGCGCGGGTAGTGCATCCCCGGCGTGTCGGCACAGGGCCCGAACACCTGCGTGTCGCAGATGACCTGCGCGGCGAGCGGGCTCGACAGGTCGGCGCCCTGGTTCGCGACGCCGCACGTCGCGTGGGTCGTCTGCAGGTTCGCCGGCGCGCTCGACACGACCCCCGAACGATCGCGGTTGTCGTGCCAGCAGTTGCCCGAGGTGTGGAGCCCGCTCACGTCCCCGAGGTCACCGTTGGTCACGTTGCCGAAACCGCCGTTGCTCGCGAAGTCGTTGTGGGCGACCTCGTTGCCCCAGTCGTCGAAGTAGCAGAGCCCCGGCGACTGCTGCGTCCCGCCCTGGCAGTGCGCGATCGGAGGCGGCGTCTCCGTGTCGGGATACGGGACGAGCAGCACGCCCCACGCGCCGTTGCGCTCGATGCGGTTGCCCGTGATCGTGTCGAAGCGGCCGCCGGCGACGACGATCCCCGTGCCGACGGGTCCGAGCTCCGCGGTCCCCGAGCCGGGGACGTTCGGGTTGTCGTTGTCGTGGATCCAGTTGTCGCGGAAGAACGTGCACGAGCGCGCGCCGGACGTTCCCGGGCACGAGCCGTCCTGCGGCGGCGGCGCGTCGTCGTTGTTCTGGCTGTTCGTCGAGATGCCGGTCTTGTTGTGGTCCCACTCCGAGTCCTCGAGCACGAGGTGACCGCCGGAGTTCGTCCCCGAGTACCCGAGCGCCGAGTTCTGTGCGTGCGCGTCGGTGACGACCGCGTTGCAGTCGGGACAGGCGCCGATGTAGTAGCTCGCGTCGGCCATGTTGCTCGCGTACGTGTGCGCGATGAGGCCCGGCCCGCGTGAGTTGCTCGCGAAGATCCCGTACTCGCCCGCGGGCGCGTTGGCGCCGCCGTAGTAGGTGCTCGTCGCGGACAGGTACGCGCCGCGGTACGAGCCGAGGTGCACCGAGCCGCTGCCGTCTCCGCCGTTGAACCACACCTGGTTGCCGCCGCCGCCCGCGCCGGTCAGGAAGTTGCACACGGTCATGTTCTCGACGGTCACGCCGTCGGCCTCGTAGACCTCGACGCCGTTGCGCCCGAGCGGCCGGCTGTCGGGTCCCGGCGGCCCCGGGTCCTGCGCGGCCGGTGAGGCGTCGCACGGCGCCGAGCCGGGCTTCGTGCCGTCGACGATCACGCGGTTGCGATCGAGGCCGCGCAGGTGGATGTCGGGTGTGCGGATCATCACGCCCGCGCCCGACACGTCGGGCGCGACGAGATGGCCGGTGTAGTCGCCCCGCTCGTGGTAGTCGCCGGGCGCGACGAGGATCCAGTCTCCCGGCCGGGCGGCGTCGACCGCGGCCTGGATCGACGTGTACTGCCCTTGCCTGCGGTGCCACGTACCGACCTGGAGCGTGCGCGGTTTTGCGTCGTGCGCGTTCGCGTTCGCGTCGTGTGCCGACGCGACGCTCGCGGGAACGACCGCCGTCGCGAGCGCGCCGAGCGCAACGAGCACCGCGCGCATCCATCTCGTCATGCGTGCCTCCCCCCGGCCGCGCCCGGACCGGCGCAGCGTACGACGCGGGGCGGGGATCAGCGAATGACGGTCGACGGGTTGGGTCCGGGCGTGTGCGGGAGCGCGCTGCCCGCGACCCACTGCGCCCACGTCATGTTCCAGTCCTTCATCGCGGTGTCGGTCGTGTCGGGCGGGCGGCCCGTGCCCACGACGTTCACGATGTCGCCGCGCTGGCTGAAGTTGAAGAAGTTGGCGGCGGCGTCGGGCGCGAGGTTCACGCAACCGTGCGAGACGTTCGTGTGCCCCTGCTCGCTCACGGACCACGGCGCCGCGTGCACGTACTCGCCGTGATCGCTGATCGCCACGTCCTGGAACACGGTCTCGTAGTAGCCGTCGGGCGAGTTGCGCGGGATCCCGTTCGTCGCGGAGTCCATGACCACGCTCGGCTGCTTGTTGAGCACGATGTGGATCCCGCTCATGGTCGGGTACTTCTCGCGGCCGAGGCTCGCCGGGTAGGACGCGATCTGCTGGCCGTTGTCGTAGACCGTGAACGTGTGCGCGTTCGCGTCCGCGATGCTCACGTGCGCGTCGCCGATGTGGAAGTGCACGCTGTGAAGGTCGCTGCCCCACACGCCGTTGCCGGCGTCGACGCCGCTCATGTCGGCGATGACGGCGACATCGGTGTTCGCGGGCCAGTACGTCGCCGGCCGGAAGTCGACCTCCTTGTCGCCGAACCAGTGCCACGCACCCGTGACGGGCTTCGACGCCTGCACGACGAGGTGCTGCTCGACGGCGGCCTTGTCCGCGACCGACTGGTGGAACTTGACGATCACCGGCATCCCGACGCCGACGGTGTCGTTGTCGCCCGGCGTCATGGTCCACGACAGGTTCGCGCTCGGCGTCAACGTGGTGAACGCCGACTGCACGTCACGCTGGCGACCGTGGTCGTCGACGACGCGCACGTCGATCTGGTAGCGCGTCGACGGCTCGAGCGACGGTGCTCCCGCGTACCACAGGGAGCCGTCGGCGACGGTCATGCCCGCGACGGTGACGCCCGCGGGATCACGCAGCTGCGCACCGAGGATGCGCGCGTGATCGACCTGCACCTGCACGCGCTGCGACAGCGCGACGCCCGTCGCGCCGTCGGGCGGCGTGAACGTCACGGCGGCAGGAGCGGACGACGTGACGCGCTTCGCCGTCGCACTCTGCGCGTGCTCGCTCGACGACGAGGGCGCGAGCCGCCACGTGGCCGCGCCGATGCCACCGAGCACCGCGAGCGTGAGGACGACGATGCCGCCTCTCCGTGCCTGTCGCTTCGTCATACGTGGGGGGAATCCGTATCGCGGCGCCGCGTCGTGAACCCTGCATGATCGCCGCGGAAGGTCGGCGTGGCAAGCCGCCTACCCACCGCGCGGACAGGGCAGTCCTGCCGCGTCGGCCGCGCGTAGCTACCCGGACGGGATCCGCACGCGACCCGTACGCATCGCGTCGCGGCCGTTCACCGACGCGATGCGCACGACGTCGCCGGTGTGCGGCGCGTGCACCATGAGGTGACCGCCGAGGTACAACCCGACGTGACCGAGGTCGTCCCCGAAGAAGACGAGGTCGCCGGGGCGGAGGTCGTTCGAGCGGATGCGCTCGGTTTGTCCGTACTGGGTGGCGGCGAAGTGCGCCAGGTGCGCGCCTTGCGTGGCCCATGCGGCCATGGTCAGCCCCGAGCAGTCGTACGCGTCGGGACCGGCTGCCGCGAAGACGTACGGCTTGCCTGCCTGCGCGAGCGCGAACGCGACGACGTCGAGATCCGCGTCGGGCGCCGCGTCCCACGCCGCCCGCAACCGCGGAGCGTCGACGTGCCCGCGTCGTCTGACCTCGCCGACCACGGCGTCCTCGGCCGCGGTCGCGCGCTGCGTGGCATCGATCAACGCCGCACCGCGCAGTGCCACACCGGTCGCGGCCTGATCGCGAGCGGCCAGCGCGGCGTCTCGCGCGTCGAACAGCGCCCTCGACCCGACGCTGCCGTCACGGGGGTCGAGTCGGCGCGTCGGACCGCCCGCGGCGACGGTCGCGTCGACCGTGTCGTACGCCGCCTGCGCCGTGGCGAGGGTGGCCTGGGCGGCACCGAGTCCGAGGCGGTCGAGCGTCACCGCGGCTCGCGCGTCCTGCCAGGAGCGCGCCAGGGCGGCCAGGGCATCGCTGTGCGGTCCCGCCGCGGCCGCGCCGGCAGGCGCGGCAACGAGGCCGACGACGACGGTGACGAGCAGCACGACGAGGAGGGCGGCCTGGGCGCGGGCGCGCGCGAGGACGGCGCAGGAATCGGACATGTGCCGCGGATCGTACGCTCATCGCGGCGAGACGACCACAGTTCGTGGTCGAAATGAGCCGATCAGCCCACGATGCCGACCTTCGGCTCGTGGTGGACCGGACGAGCCGTCAGCTCGGCGAGCCGGGCGAGGAGGTCCTCGCGCACCGCCTTGCACGCGGGGTCGGCCCACCGGTTCACGAGCTCGCCGGGGTCGTCCTCGAGGTCGTACAGCACGCCTCCGTCGGCGACGTCGAGGTTGTTCGTGAGCTTGTGCCGGCGCGTCGTGATCGTCCGCAACGACGTCTTGAAGACGATGTCGAAGTCGTCCTCGGTCAACACGGCGTCGCGCGCGGACGTGTCGTGCAGGGGGCGACCCTCCATGTGGTCGGGCACGGGCACGCCGACCGCTCGGAGCGCGGTCGCCGCGAGGTCGATCGTGCCGACCGGGTCGTCGCGCACCGCGCCCGGGTCGAAGCCGGGCCCCCGCGCGATCAACGGGACGCGCAGCAGGTCGTCGTAGTGCAACGGCCCCTTGAACATCATCTGGTGGTGCCCGAGGAACTCGCCGTGGTCGGTCGTCATGATCACGAGCGTGTCGTCGGCCATGCCGCGCTCGTCGAGCACCGCGAGGACACGGCCGATCTGGTGGTCGATCTGGGTGACCATGCCGTAGTAGCCCGCGGTCATCAGCGCGAGCTCCTCACGCGAGTAGTTCGCACCGCCGGGATTGGCGAAGTCGAACAGCGAGCCCGCGCCGCCGCCGGTCGTCCAGAAGCGGTGCAAGGGCGGCTTCGCGTCGAACTCGTCGGGGTGCGGCTCGGGGAGCACCTCGAGCACGTCCTCGGGCGCGTACTCGTCGCACCACGGCTCGGGCGCGTCCATCGGATGGTGCGGGTCGGTGAAGCTCACCCACGCGAAGAACGGACCGTCGACGTCGCGCAGCCACTCGATCGCGCGCTCGGCGATCCAGGTCGTCGGGTGATCCTCCTCGTCGAGGCGGTTCCGCCACGTCTGCGTCCGGTCCCAAGCCCGGCCCGCGGCCTCGGGCTGCATGGCGGCGAGACGCGCGCGCCCCTTGTCGGCCCCGTCGCGGAACAGGAAGCGCCCGTAGTGCAGACCCATGGGGGCGGGGCCGAAGCACCAGTTCCAGTTGCCCTGCAGCGGCGCCATCCGGAGGTTGTGCCCGAACAGGACGAGCTCGACGTGCTCGAAGCCGAAGTACGGCCCCGTCCACCCGTCGGGCATGGTCATCGAGCCCTCGACCGACTCGAGCCGCCCGGTCGGCACGAACGGGAACACGGACGCGAAGTGCGCCTTGCCGAACAGCGCGGTCCGCATGCCCGCGCTCGCGAGGTGCGTCGCGACCGACGCGTCGACGGCGCGCTCCGGCAGATCGATGCCGTTGCACGTCACCCCGTGCGTCGACGGGTAGGTCCCGGTGAGGATCGTGGCGCGCGCCGGCTGGCAGAACGGGTTCTGGGTGCGCGCGGCGTCGAAGCGGGTCCCGGCCGCGGCCAGCGCGTCGATGTTCGGCGTCCGGCAGACCGGGTTGCCGTACGCGCCGATCGAGTCGGCGCGCTGCTGATCCGTCGTGAGGAGCAGGACGTTCATGCGGGCCTCCCGCGCGTCGTCGTGTCGCCCAGGGAAACCTATTGCAGAGGGTCTGAAAAATCCATAGCCTCTCGTACGTGACGGTGGAGATCCCGGTCGACGGGCGTGCGGCGCGCTCGGCGCGGACCCGGGCCGCCGTCGTCGACGCGCTGCTCACGCTGCTCGAGGAGGGTGAGCTGCGACCCACCGTCGGCCGCATCGCGGAGCGCGCCGGCATCTCGGCCCGCTCCGTGTACGTGCACTTCGACGACCTCGACGACCTCTTCGCCGCCGCCGCGCACCGGCAGACCGAGCGGTTCGGCTCGCTCGTGGAGGACGTCCCGGCCGGCGCGCCGCTCGCGGACCGGGTCGACGCGTTCGTCCGGTCGCGCGCGCGTGTGCTCGAGGCGATCGCGCCCGTTCGCCGCGCCGCGTTGCTCCACGAACCGTTCCTGCCCGCGCTCGCGCGGTTGCTCGACGCAGCGCGCGGGCACGAGCGGCGCGAGGTCGAGCATGCGTTCGCGCCCGAGCTCGCCACGTTGAAGGCGGACACACGGCGTCGCGTGTGCGCCGCACTCGACGTGGCGACGGGCTGGCCCGCGTGGGAGACGTTGCGGACGCATCACGGCCTGTCGCCGGCCGTCGCGCGCCGCACGATGACCGAGACGGTCCACGCGATCGTGAACAGACGGAGGGACTCCTGATGGACGTGCTGCGCACACCCGACGACCGCTTCCGCAACCTGCCCGACTGGCCCTACGAGCCGCGCTACGTCGACGTCGCCCGCGACGCCGGTGCGCCCGGCGGCGAGACCCTGCGCGTGCACTACGTCGACGAGGGACCGCGAGACGCGCCGCCGGTGCTCCTGCTGCACGGTGAGCCGTCGTGGAGCTACCTGTACCGCACGATGATCCCGGTCATCACGGACGCCGGGTTGCGCGCGGTCGCGATCGACCAGGTCGGCTTCGGCCGCTCCGACAAGCCTGCGAAGCGGACCGACTACACCTACCAGCGCCACGTCGACTGGATGCGCGCGGCCGTCGACGCGATCGACCTGCGCGACGCGACGTTCGTCGGCCAGGACTGGGGCGGGCTGATCGGTCTCCGGATCGTCGCGGCCGAGCCGGACCGGTTCGCGCGCGTCGTCGCCGCGAACACGTTCCTGCCGACCGGCGACCGCCATCCCGGTGACGCGTTCCTCGCGTGGCAGCGCTACTCGCAGGAGACGCCGGACTTCCACGTCGGCGGGATCGTGAAGGGCGGCTGCACGTCGAAGCTGTCCGACGCGGTCGTCGCGGCGTACGACGCGCCGTTCCCGGACGACTCCTACAAGGAGGGAGCCCGCCAGTTCCCGATGCTGGTGCCGACGTCACCCGACGACCCGGCCGCCGAGCCGAACCGCGAGGCGTGGAAGGTCTTCGAGGCGTGGGAGAAGCCGTTCCTCACCGCGTTCAGCGACCAGGACGCGATCACGCGCGGCGGCGAGAAGGTGTTCCAGTCGGTCGTTCCGGGGGCCCGCGGGCGCGCGCACCCGACGATCACGGGCGGCGGGCACTTCCTCCAGGAGGACAAGGGCGAGGAGCTCGCCCGCGTCGTCGTCGACTTCGTCCGATCCACGAGCTGAGACGGCCACCCGGTCGCGCCGTTGGTACACAAGTCGCGCCTATGACCGCGACTTGTGTACCAACGCGGCGGTAGGTGAGGCGCGCGTTCTACCCGCGCGCGCTCACGCGGTCTCGAGCTGCATGCGCTCGTACTCCGCGCCGGTGTCCTCCCAGTCCTCGAATTGCAGGACGCCGAGCTCGCCGAAGCGCGCCCGCAGCCAACCGTCACCGGCGTCGAGGAGCCCGAGCTTCTTCAGGTTCGGGACGATCTTCGAGAACAGCAGCTTGCGGAACTCCCGCTGCATCTCGGAGTGCAGCATGACATCGCAGCACTCGCGGACGGGCAGCCCGGCCCACTCCCACACCTCCTGCGTGAGGAAGCGGTCGCGCATCTTCACGGCGGCCTCGTAGCAGAACTCCTGGCGCTCGCGGATCTCGGCGCCGCTGAGCTCGCGATACGCCTCCTGGAGCGACAGCACGCCGAACGCGACGTGGCGGGCCTCGTCGGCCATGACGTAGCGCGTGATCTGCTTGAGCAGCGGGTCGGGCGACGTCTGGTACTGGAAGCCGAACGCGGCGAGCGCGAGCCCTTCGATCATGATCTGCATGCCGAGGTACGTCATGTCCCAGCGCGGGTCGGACACGACGTCGTCGAGCAGCGCGCGCAGGTGCAGGTTGATCGGGAACTCGTGCGCGAGCTTGGTCTTCAGGTAGCGCGCGTACACCTCGACGTGGCGCGCCTCGTCCATCACCTGGGTCGCCGCGTAGTACTTGGCGTCGATCCACGGCACCTGCTCGACGATCTTCGCCGTGCAGATGAGCGCGCCCTGCTCGCCGTGCATGAACTGCGACAGCGTCCAGGCCTGGGCGGCGGCACCGAGGTCGTACCACTCGTCCTCGGTGAGCTTCTCGAACGGTGTCCCCACGCGGTCGATCACCATCGTCGTGTTCATCGGGTTGTTCGGGTCGCGTGCGATCTTCCACGGGTCGACGTCGATGTCCCAGTCGATGTCCGTCGCGACGTTCCACATGGACGTCTTTGCCTTCTCGTACAGCTTCACGAGGGCGGGACGGCTCTGCTCGTAGTTCCACGTGAACAAGGTGTCGCCGACCGACCGCACCGCGTGGATCGCGTCGCGCTTGTCGGCATCGGAGATCGTCTCGGCGAGCTCGTCGAGCGTGCCCGACCGGAGGTCGTCGTCGTGCGCGTCCATGCCTGCTCCTCACGCCGCGGGTGAACCTCGATCGATTGTCCCACTCATCCACCGGTCGCGCCGGGCCACGGTGGACGATGGGTGCATGCGCCGCACCCGCATCGTGGCCACGCTCGGTCCCGCGACGCGCGATCCGGCGACCGTGCGCGGCGTGGTCGAGGCGGGTGCGGACGTCGTCCGTCTGAACGCGGCGCACGACCGGCCCGACGTCCACGTCGCGACGGCGGCGACCGCGCGTGAGCAGGCCGGCACGGTCGGCGTGACCGTCGGCGTGCTCGTCGACCTGCCGGGACCGAAGATGCGCACGGGTGCGGTCGTCGACGGCGAGGTCGAGCTCGAACCGGGAGCGATCTTCGTGCTCGGCCCGACGGAAGGCCCGGGCGACGCCGGCCGGGTCGCGACGACGATCCCCGAGCTCGCGTCGTTCGTCGGACCCGGCGACGACATCTACCTGGCCGACGGCGCGATCGCGCTCCACGTCACGCGCGTCGACGGCGACGACGTCGTGACCGACGTCGTGCGCGGCGGCGCCCTGCGGTCCCGCAAGGGCATGTTCGTGCCCGGTGCCGAGCGGCGCGTCCCGCCGTTCACGGCAGCCGACGAGGCCGCGCTCGACATGGCGGCCGCGATCGGCGCCGACTTCGTCGGCCTGTCGTTCGTCCGATCGGCGGACGACGTCGCCGCGATGCGCCGTCGTGTCAGTGCGCATCCGCGGCCCCCGCAGCTCGTCGCGAAGATCGAGACGCGCGCGGCGCTCGGCGACCTCACCGCGATCGTCGCCGCGGCCGACGCGGTGATGGTGGCGCGCGGTGACCTCGGGATCCAGGTCGACCTGGCGCGCGTCGCGTTGCTGCAGAAGGAGATCATCCAGGTGTGCAACCTGTCGGGGACGCCCGTCATCACCGCGACGCAGATGCTCGAGTCGATGACGGACGCGCCGCTGCCGACGCGTGCCGAGGTGACGGACGTCGCGAACGCGGTGCTCGACGGGACGGACGCGCTGATGCTGTCGGAGGAGACCGCGGTCGGCGCGTATCCCGTCCAGACGGTCACGACGATGGCACGCGTCGCGGTGGCGGCCGAGGCGTGGCCCCGTGCGCGCGCGACACCGGCCGGCGCGCTCGGCGGTGACGACGCGACGGGATGGGCGGTCGCGCACGCGGCGATCGCGGCGGCCGAGGACCTGGGCGTCGCCGCGATCCTCAGCCCGACCCGTACGGGAGCGACGCCACGCCGGCTGGCCGCGTTCCGGCCGCGGGTGCCGATCGTCGCGCTGTCACCCTCCGAGCACGTGCTCGCCGGTCTCGGCGTGACGTGGGGCGTGCAGGCGTGCCGGGGCAGCGAGAGCGGCGACACGGACGACGTCGTCGAGCGCGCGATCGACGACGCGCGCGCCGCCGGGCTCGTGCAGCAGGGGCGGCTCGTCGCGGTCGTCGCCGGCTCGCCCGGGAGCGGTGCCGGCACGACCGACCTCGTCCGCGTGGTGCGCGCCTGACCCCCGGAACCTTCATGCGTCGTTCAGCGTCGTAGAGCGACAACGAGCGACGCATGAACGGGGTGACGGGTCAGGAGGTGGCGTCGGCGAGCGGGCCGTACGGGAACGTCGTGAGCCGTTCGTAACCGGTCTCGGTGACGAGCAGCGTGTCCTCCACGTGGACGCCCGCGTGACGGATCGAGACCGCGACGACGATGCCGGGCGCGAGCGTGACGTCGTCGTCGAGCAGCTCGTCGCCCGTCCCGACGCCACGGATCTCGACGCCGTCGCCGCATTGGAGATCGCCCACGCGCGTGCCCGGACGTACGAGCGGGACGATCCGGTCGCGCTGGTTCGTCCACGCCCGCCACGCGTCCCGCTGCGCGTCGCCGGGCTCGCCGCACACCCACGTCCGCGCGAGCCGTCCCTCCCAGCCGTGCGCGAGCACGCCGACGGTCGCGTCGACGAGGTCGCCGGCGGCGACCGTGCGGGCCGTCGCGAACGCGCGCGCCGAGCCGTCGACCACCACGGAGAACACCGGGTCGAACGCGGGTGTCGTCACGCCCTGCTCGGACGACGCCTCGACGAACGCGCCGACGAGGTCGCGCTCGCGGACGCCGGGACGCAGCGAACCGAGCGCGCACGACAGCGCATGCTCGGCGACCGCGACCGCGTCGCGGATCGCGACGACGTCGTCCGCGGTCTTGAAGCGGCGCACCCGCGCGACGAGGTCGGAGCCGTCGACGAGCCGGGCGTCCGGCAGCGCGTCGCGCAGCAGCCCGTCGAACCCGGGGGTGAGCGAGTCGACAGCAATGCGGTGCGCGTCGGCGACGCCCGGGATCGCGGTCAGCGCGCGCACGATGTTCCCCGGGCTCCAGCTCATCGGGAACAGGCGGTCACGCGGAAGCGGGACCAGATCGTCCGTCCCGCTGAGGAGGTGCACCGCGCCCGTCGAGCGGACGACGACGCACCCGGGCCCGAACGGCCGCGTGCCCGCGAGCCACAGCCGCGTCGCGCCCGAGACGTACCGCGCGTTCGCCTCGCGTCCGAGCACGAGGACGTCCACGTCGTCGCGCGCCATCTCGTCGAGGCACCGCTGCAGGTGCTCGTTCGTCATGATGTCTCGAACGGCCAGTAGTGGTAGTGGGTCAGGGGCTCGCAGCCGTCGTCGGTGACGGCGAGGATCTCCTCGGCGCGAAATCCGCCGTGGCCGTCCTCCCACGCGATCGGCTCGAGCACCACGATCATCCCGGCCGCGAGCACCAACGTCTCGTCGAAGTCGAGGCCGAGGTCCGTCCCGACGAGCGGCATCTCGGCGCTGTCGGTGCCGATGCCGTGACCGAGGTACAGGTGCGCGGGCCACGGGCGGCGTCCGTACACCTCGCCGGCTGCGCGCACGAGATCTGCGGCGGACGCGCCGGGCCGCACGACGTCGCTGACGCGCGTGATCACCTCGCGCCAACGCGCGAACTGGTCGCGCTGCCGGGCGGTCGGCTCCTGCCCCACGATCCACGTCCGGCCGAAGTCCGACGCGTAGCCGTGGTAGTTGATGCCGGTGTCGACCCACACGACGTCGCCACGCTGCAGCACGACGTCGCGCGTGACCGTCGGGAAGACGAGGTCGCCGGTCGCGCTGTACGGACCGTCGTCGATCGAGTGCGGCATGAGCTGGAAGATCGGGTCCACCGTGTTCGCGGTCGCGCCGAGCTCGAAGATCCGGCGGAGGAACCGGCCGCTCAGCTCCGTCGCGTGAACGCCGGGCTGCACGAGCGGCTCGACGTCGCGCATGGCCGCCTCGTTGAGCAGCTCGGCGGTGCGGATGAGCGCGATCTCGTCGGCCGTCTTCACGATCTTCGCCGCGCTCGTCACGGCCGTGGCGTCGAGCACCTCGCGCCCGTCGAGCGCGCGCAGCAGCGGCATCGTGTACTCGTCGAGCGCGACGCGACCACGTGGCCAACGCACGACGAGCTCGGCCGCGCCCGCGTCGGTCTCGACGAGGAGGCCGTCGTGCACGTGGTCAACGGGCAGGTCGCCAGGCACACCGTCAGGGAACGACGTGTAGAGGTGCGGCGACGCGTCGCCGGCCTCGACGATCGCGACCATGCGACGGTGCGCGGCGAGCGACGAGTCGGCCGCCGGCGCGCGCGCACCCGTGGCGTACACGACGTTGGACTGGCCGAGGAGCACGAGCGAGTCGACGCCGTTTGCCTGCATCGCGCCGCGCAGCTTGGCGACGCGATCGTGGTGCAGGCGCGCGAAGTCGACGGGCGGCGCGTCGAAGTCGATCGCGGCGGTCCCGGTCTCGCGCGTGCTCACAGCGGCAGACGGTAGGCGTCGACGGCGTTCCGCCCGAGGATGCGCGCCTGCTCGTCGTCGGTGAGCTCGGCGATCGCCTCCTCGACCTCCTTCGCGACCCCGGGGTGGTACTCGGGGTGCGGATAGTCCGACGCCCACAGCACGCGGTCCGCCCCGAGCCACCGCGCGCACGCGGCGAGGTTCCACTCCTCGGCCTCGAAGCCCGCGTAGCACTGGCGCTTGAAGTACTCGCTCGGCAGGAGGCTGAGCCACCGCTTCTCGAGCGGGAACGCCTTCACCTGCTCGTCCATGCGCTCGAGCTGGGTCGGGATCCACCCGCCACCCGCCTCGAGGAAGAGGAAGCGCAAGCGCGGGAACCGCTCGCACACCCCGCCCATGAGCAGGCGACCCATCGTCACCACCATGTCGACGGTGTTGCCGACGGCCTGGCCGAGCCCCGATCCGCCGTGCAGCTCGTCCACCGACGAGTTCGTGACCATCATGTTCTCGCTGTCGGCGACGAGGCCGAACTTGCGGCACGCGCCGGGCGTGTCGACGTGCACGCCGGGGTGCAGCGCGACCGGGACGTCGAGCTCCTGCGCGGCCGCCCAGAACGGGTCGTACACCGGGTGGCTCAACGGCAACTCGTCGACGTACGCAGACGGGCGGATGAACGCGCCGCGCAACCCGAGGTCGTCCACCGCGCGCTGCAACTCGGCGACCGCGCGGTCGACGTCCTGCAGTGGGACGGCCGCCATCGCGAACAGGCGCGTCGGCGCGGCCGAGCAGTACTCGGCGACCCAGTCGTTGTACGCGCGGATGCAGTCCGCCACGAAGTCGATGTCGCGCAACGCGGGGATCGGGTCGAGCGGGCCGAAGAACATCGCCTGGCTGGGGTACAGCACCGCGACGTCGATGCCGTCGCGATCCATGTCGGCGAGGCGCGCGTGCGGGTCGTAGCCGCCGGGGACGCGCAGGCTCGCGAGCAGGTCGTAGAACTGCTGCGGCGTGATGCCCGCGCCCGCGGCCAGCCGATCCTGCAGCTCCCGGCCGCCGGCGCGCACGACGCCCCCCGTGTACGTGATCTCGTAGCAGCCGTCCTCGACGCCCTTGCGCGGGATCCAGTCGCCCCACCGCGACGCGTCCATCCGCTGCGTCCACAGGTCGTCGGGCTCCATCGTGTGGCCGTCGGCGTCGATCACGAGCGGCTTCGTCATCGCCATCGCCGGACCCCCTGACTGACGTGCGCGTCAGGGATCTTCGCACGCCCGGTGCGCGCCGCCAACCCCTCCCGGAGCGGCGCGTTGGTACACAACTCGCGGTCCTGAGCGCGACTTGTGTACCAACCGGGCGGGGGAGGGCGGCTCAGGTACGGGGCTCGGGACGCAGGGTCGGGAAGAGGATGACCTCGCGGATGGACGTCACGCCGGCGAGCAGCATGACGAGACGGTCGATCCCGATGCCGAGCCCGCCCGTGGGCGGCATGCCGTACTCGAGCGCGCGCACGTAGTCCTCGTCGACGCCGCCCGCCTCCTCGTCGCCCGCGGCGCGCCGCCGGGCCTGCTCCTCGAAGCGGCGTCGCTGGTCGACGGGGTCGTTCAGCTCGCTGAACGCGTTGGCGAGCTCGCGTCCGGCGACGACGGCCTCGAAGCGCTCGACGAGCAGGGGGTCGTCCCGGTGGACGCGCGCGAGCGGGGACACCTCGAGCGGATGGTCGGTGACGATGACCGGCTCGACGATCTCGGGCTCGACGCGCTCGTCGTAGATCTCGACGACGAGCCGACCCGATCCCCAGGCCGGGTCGTACCCGAGACCGAGCCGCTCGAGCGTGACGCGCAGCTCGTCGACGGGCTGCGACGGGTGGACGCGCACGCCCGCGTGCTTCTCGATCAGGTCCAGCATCGCGACGCGCGGCCACGGGGGCGCGAGGTCGACGTCGCGCCCCGCGAGCGGGACGACGGTCGTGCCGAGCGCGGCGCGCGCCGCCGACGCGACGAGCTCCTCGGTCAGCGTCATCATCTCGCGGTAGTCGACGAACGCCTCGTAGAGCTCGAGCATCGTGAACTCGGGGTTGTGGCTGGTGTCGACGCCCTCGTTGCGGAACACGCGCCCGATCTCGAACACCTTCTCGAGCCCGCCGACGATCAGCCGCTTGAGGTGCAGCTCGAGCGCGACGCGCAGGAACAGGTCGAGGTCGAGCGCGTTGTGGTGCGCGACGAACGGGCGCGCGTTCGCACCGCCGGCCTCCAGCTGCAGGACGGGCCCCTCGACCTCGACGTACCCGCGCTCGGTCAGGAACCGCCGGATCTCGGTGATCGCCGCGCTGCGGATCGCGAAGACACGCCGCGCGTCCTCGTTGACGACGAGGTCGACGTAGCGCTGGCGGAAGCGCGTGTCGACGTCCGTGAGCCCGTGCCACTTGTCGGGCAACGGGCGCACGGCCTTGGCGAGCAGCACGAACGACTCGACCTTGACCGACAGCTCGCCCTTCTTCGTCGTCATCACCGTGCCGTGGACGCCGACCCAGTCGCCGAGGTCGAGGCGGTCGAACGCCTCGTGTGCCTCCTCGCCGATCACGGCGCGCGACACGAACAGCTGCACCGACCCGTCGCGGTCGCGGATCGTCGCGAACGTCAGCTTCCCCTGCCGACGCAGCAGCATGATCCGGCCGGCGACGCGGACCTCGACGCCGGTCTCCTCACCGGGCCCGAGCCCGCCGAACTCGTCGCGCAGCTGTGCGAGCGTGCGGTCACGGTCGAAGCGCACCGGGTACGGATCGACGCCGCGCGCGCGCAGGTCGTCGACGTCGGCCTGACGGCGCGCGCGCTCGTCGTCGGGTGTTGACGGGTCGGGCATCGCGCTCACGTTAGAAGATGCGGCACTGACGTACGCCTTCCGTATGTCAGTGCCGCATCTTTCGCAGGGTCAGTGGGCGCAGTGCTCCTGCGGCGCGACGTCCAGGCTCGGGTTGCGGTCGAAGAAGCCGAACGGCACGAGCGTGAAGCCCGCGTACTCCACGGGCATCACCGGCCAGTCCTCGGGGCGCGGCACGTGGGTGACGCCGAACGTGTACCAGACGACGACGTCGGTGTCCTCGAGGGGTCGGTCGCGCGCCGTCCATTCCGGGAGGCCCGCGCCGCCTGCGTGCTGGTTGGGGTACTCGCCGGCGGCGCGCATCTCGTCGCGCGCGTACGGCGTCACCCACAGGTTCTTGGTCGCGAACGTCGCGCGACGCGAGATGCTCGAGTCGGGTGACGCGAGCAAGGTCGGCGTGGAACCCGGGATGAGCTTGTAGCCGACGGGCTGGCCGAGCCGGTTCGTGCGGTGCGGGTTGACGATCTTCCACGTGCGGCTGCGCCCGGGGTCGACGACCCGCTGCGCGTCCGACTCACGCGCGAGCAGCGTCGGCTTCGTGACGAACGAGTTCGCGAGCGGGTTGTCCGAACCCGTCGGCAGCGGCTCGACGTCGACCTCGTACACCGAGTTGGTCGTGCCGTCGACGTCGAAGTCGAGACGGAAGTTGAACAGGTGCTGGTGGTTCGGCGCGGCGAGACCGGGCGCGACCATCTCCGCGCAGCGCAACCCGTCGCCGTTCGCGCCCGGGTCGACGGCCATCGTCTGCATGATCCCGGTGAGCTTCGCCTCGTGCTGGATCATGCCGTCCTCGTACAGGTACCAGTAGAACCCGTACTCGTAGTTGCCGACCGTGTGGATCGAGCTGACGACCAGCCGGCGGCGGCGGCGCACCTCGACGTTGCCGGTGTGCATGTCGACGTGCTTCCACAGGATCCCGTAGTCCTCCTCGTGGAGACAGATCGCCTTCTCCACGACGTACGGGTCACCGGTCTCGGTCGCCATCACGGCGTCGAAGTACCGGATGACACCGAGGCAGTCGCACCCGAGCGCGAGCGAGTTCACCATCCGGCCGAGGCCCCACTCCCCCGCGTCGAACGCGTTCTTCCACGCGTGCATCGGGCTCGGGTGGCCGTACGGCACGACCATCTCGCTCAGCGCGGCGCGGTGCAGGATCGGCCGGACACGGCCGCCGTCCTCGTAGCCGACGGTGTGCAGGACGAGACCGTGCATCGGGTGCATCGACACGCGGAAGCTCCACCGCTGCCACCGCACCTCGTGGCCCTCCACCGTGAAGCTCGGCCCCTCGGGCTGCGTGATCTCGAGCGGCTTGCGATCCGTGCGCAACGGGGCGCCGAGACTCTCGGCGTCGTAGTTCGAGCACTCGTGCGGGATCGGCGTGATCCCGAAGTCCTCGACCTGCACCACCTCGTGCCCATGGAAGTCGTAGTAGACGAGCACGCCCTCGATCGGGTGCGCGTAGCCGTTGTCGGCGTCGCCGTGGCGCACGTAGGACACGACGCGGGTCAGCCGGCGGCCGTCCTCGACGTCGACGCCGAACCGCCCGGCGGGCCACGGGTCGAGCTGGACGTGGTCGAAGTCGGTGATGCCGCGGCGGCGCATCGCCTCCTGCCAGCGCGCGTCCTCCTTGACCGCGAGGATCGCCTCGAGACAGTCCTCGAACAGCAGCGCGGGCTGCACGTCGGGGACGTCGACGAACGAGACGACGTCACGCGCGGTCAACGACACGACGGCCTCCGAGACGACACCGGTGGCGCGGTCGATGACGATCGCGTCCGCGCACCGGTCGACCTCCGTGCCCGACGACTCGAAGGCTGCGAGCGCGTCCTTGTCGGGCTCGTGCAGCGCGACGTACGAGAACCTCGCCGTGTCGGGCAGCGAACGCTTCTCGCGCAGGAGCTCCACCGCCGACGAGATCTCCTCGGCGCTCAACGGCTCCAGCGGATGCGTCACGACCGTCTCCGACGCGGGAACCTCGACCGAAGCCATCCCAACCTCCGTTGTCCGTGCGGACCCGTCCCCGGGTGAATCAGCCGCGCTCGTCGCGCTCGTCGGTCGCGCCGCGCGCGCCGCTGAACGTCTCGAAGATCAGCATGACCGAGTAGACGAAGCCGATCGCGCCGACGACCTTCGCCGCCGGTGACGACAGCCCGTGCAGCGCGTGGATGCCCAGGACGTCGACGACGAACCCGATGATGCGACCGGCGAACAGCGCGGCGACGAGGATCGCGAGCGCGAGAGCGAGCCGCCGCTCGCGGAACCAGGGCACGCGCTGCGAGGGGATCAACTCGCGGCCGCCAGCGTCAGCGCCTGCTCGCGCAGGCTGCTCGGCGTGGCGTGCAGGCGGTACACGCCGATCTTGTCGATCGACCGCACGTACGTGTAGTTGTCCGCCACGAGCGCGGCGAGGCTCGGGTAGTTGACGATCGGGTAGTACTGCGAGCCGCGCACCTTCGCGGGCGACGTGTCGAGCAGGTACTCGGGCGGATGCGTCGCGAAGTCCTGGTAGAACTCGGCCCACGCGCCCGGCGTCGCGAGGTCCGGGGAGACCTCCTGGGGCGGCCGCCCGCCCCAGTGCCCCGTGAGGAACCCCGTCGTGATGAACCGCGTCGCCGGCTCGCGACCCGACGCCCAGTAGATCTCGGGCAGGTGACCCCACACGAGGACACGGTCCTGCGGGCGGGTGTGGCTCTCGAGGAACCGGCTGACCTGCGCGTACGCGGGCTCGTTGTCGATGCGGTCGGCCCAGAACGCGGCGACCGAGAAGCCGGTCGCGATCATCGCCGCGAACACGATCGTGCCGACCGCGAACGCGACGTGGCGCCGCGCGAGGAAGCCGGTGGCGAGGAGCGCGAGCGGCGGGAGCAGCTGCAGGTAGTAGTGGCCGAAGAACCGGAAGCCGATCGCGACGGAGACGGCGCCCGACAGGAGCCACAACCACAGGTCGGCGTTCTCGCGGCGCGAGCGCAGTGTGAACGGCACCGCCCAGAGCAGCGGCAGGTTGGCACCCACGTACGCGCCGGTCTTCCCGAGGAAGCGCGCGACGACGAACATCGACGCGTTCTTGACCTCGATGTAGCTCCCGTTGCCGAGCACGGCCCAGAACAGCAGCTCGCCCGGTCCGACGAGCAACGCCACGATGGCGATCGGCACGACGAACCCGAGCAGCGCGTCGCGTACCCCACGTTTGCCCTTCGTCTTCGCGACGACGTACAGCACCGGCAGCAGCGTCGCGGCCGCCGTCTGCTTCGCGAGCGTGGCGACCGCGAGTGCCGCGCCCGACGCGGCTGGTTGCTTGCGGCGCGCCAGGACGAAGCCTGCCGTCATCGCGGGGAGCATGAAGATCTCGAAGTTCGCGGCCTGCCCGTCCTGCGGGACGAACAGCAACGTGCCGAACGCGCACAGGAGCCCGGCGATCCATGCGGCGCGGTCCCCGTACCGGCGGCGCGCCTCGATTGCGACGAGCCAGGCCGTGAGCGCGGCCGCGATCACCGCGAGAACGCGTACCGTCCAGAGTCCGTTGGTGTGGAAGACGCGGAACGTGACGGCATACAGGTACGGGACGAGCGGTGGCTTGCGGTCGACGGCGTCGTGATAGAGACGGCCGCCGTGGTTGAGGACCTGCGCCTGCGTCGCGAGGTACGTCTCGTCGGAATTGAAGACGTCGACGACGTACCCCGCCGCGTGCAGCGCGGCGAGCAGCAGGAGCAGGCACGCGAGCAGGCGCCACGGCCGGAACGGGCGCGACAGGCCGCGATCCGCCGCGCCGGCGCCTTCGCGCGCCTCGACGCTGGTCGCTGGCCCGGCGCGGAGCACCGTCCCGGAATCCACGCGGCTCCCTCACCCGGTCGTCGCCTCGGACATTGTGACGCGCAGGTCGCGACCCGCTCGGGATCACGCCTGGCGGCTCCACCACCGAGCCTGCCACCCGAATACTTGCCCATGCCGTCACCCTGCGTCACGGTCGGGATCGGCGGCCGCGCATGAACCGCCGCCGCGTGCTCGTCACGAGCGCGCTCGTGACGTTCGTGCTGGTCGTGGTGGCCGCGGCACCCGCCGGCGCAGGCCGCGCGACCACGACCGCGCCCGTCCGGCGTGTGCTCGTCGTCTCGTTGCCGACGGTCTCGTGGGCAGACGTGCGCGACGCGAACCTGCCCAGCCTGCGCCGGCTCCTCGCCGGATCGGGCATCGCCGACCTGTCGACGCGCTCGGTCGCCTCGCAGACGACGCCGGGCGACGGCTACGGCACGATCGGCGCGGGGACGCGCGTCGTCGGCGTCCCGACCGCCGACGGCCTCGCCCTCGGACCGGGCGAACGGTTCGGGACGGACACCGCGGCGAACGCGTTCGAGCGTCGCACGGGACGCCCTCCTCACGGCGCGGTCCTCGCGCTCGGCGCACCGGAGATCGCGGCTCGGAACGCCCGTCTGCTGTTCGACGCGCACCCGGGCGCGCTCGCCGACGCGTTGCACGGCGCGGGATGGCACACCGCGGTCATCGCGAACGCCGACCAACCCGGACCGCGGCCGCCGTCCGTTACGCTCCACCGCGAGGCCGCCCTCGGGCTCGCGGACAGCACCGGACAAGTGGACGGTGGGGTCGTCGACGAGTCACTGCTGACACGCAGCCCGTCGGCACCGTTCGGCGTGCGCACGAACCAGGCCGCGGTGCTCCGCGCGTTCGACGCGGTGTGGAAGGACCGCTCGGTCGTGCTCGTCGAGGCATCCGACCTCGCCCGCGCCGATGCCGCCCGCCCGACGCTCGGGAACTTCGCGCGCGCCGTGACGCGCGAAGACGCGCTGGAGCGCGCCGACCAGCTCGTCGGCCGGCTGCTGCAACGCGTCGATCCGCGTCGCGACGCGGTGCTCGTCGTCGGGCCGTACCACCCGGCCGGGCATCTCGCGTTGACGGTCGCCGCGTTGCGCGCGCCCGGCGTCGAGCCCGGCCTGCTGCGCTCGTCCACGACACGACGCGCGGGCTTCGTCCAGATCGTCGACGTCGCGCCGACGGTGCTGCAGCTCGCGGGCGTCGCGCGACCGGACACGATGGAGGGGCGACCGATGGTCGACGCGTCGGCCGGCGGGTCGTTCGCCCAGCACATCTCGTTCCTGGCGGACGCGAACGGCGCAGCACGCTTCCGTGACGCGACGCTCGGGACGGCCGCCGCGGTGTTCGTCGCCCTGTCGATGTTCCTCGCCGCGCTGACGGTGCTCGCGCTCGCGACACGCGCGACACGTGTCGGCGCGTACCTCGAGATCACGGCCCTCGCGCTCGTCGGGTTCCTCGCGGCGACATACCTCGCGCCGGTGCTCGGCTTCAGCGCCCGCGGCAGCGTGGCCTACTGGGCGTTCCTCGTCGGCACGGCGGCACTGTTCGGCTCGCTGTGCATCGTGCTCGGCCGCCGGGGGGCGCTCGTCCCGCTGCTGCTCGCGCTCGGCGCCCTCGTCGTCCTGCACGTCGGCGACGCGCTGAGCGGCGCGCACCTCGAGCTGAACTCGGTCTTCGGCTACACGCCGACCGTCGGCATCCGTGTCGCCGGGCTCGGCAACATGGCGTACTCGCAGCTCACCGCGGCGGCGCTGCTGCTCGCTGGTCTCGTCGCGTGGCGGTGGCGCGGGCGCGGCGGGTTCGCGGTCGCGTGCGGCCTGCTCGTCGCCGTGCTCGTCGTCGTCGCAGCCCCGTTCTGGGGCCAGAACTTCGGCGGCTCGCTCGCGGCCGCGCCCGTGTTCGCGCTGGCGCTGCTGTTGCTGAGCGGGCGGACACCGAACCTGCGCACGGTGCTCGGTCTCGGCGCGCTGGCCGTCGTCATCGGCGTCGCGATCGGTTTCGTCGATCTCGCGCGGCCCGCCGCGAGCCGGACGCACGTCGGGCGCTTCTTCGAGCAGGTCGGCAACGAGGGATGGCACGGATTCTGGCTGGTGATCCACCGCAAGGCCGACGAGAGCCTGGGCACGTTCGGACACTCGGTCTGGACGCTGATGACGATCGGGATCCTGCTGTTCCTCGCGTTCCTCGCGTGGGCGACGCCGCGTCCGCTCGCCGCGATCGAGCAGCGCGTCCCGACGTTGCGCGCCGCGCTCGTCGCGTTGCTCGTCCTCCTCGTGCTCGGCGTCGCGCTGAAGGACTCCGGCATCGCCGTCCCCGGGATGATGCTCGGCGTCGCGAACGCCGCGTTCGTGTACCTCGCGGCGCGGTTCGCGCTGAGACCGCACGCGACGTGACCGTCACACCCCCGTGGTCATCTCTGGGGGATGAACGGTACTGAGCACCTGCGATCTCCCAGAGGTCGCCCGGACGCGGCGGTCGCCCGCCTCGCCGAGGCCCAACACGGTGTCGTCACGCGCGGGCAGGCACTCCTCGTCGGCATGTCGGCCGAGATGGTCCGGCACCGCGTGGACACCGGACGCTGGCGCCGGGTCCTGCCGGGCGTGTACGTGATCGGCGGCGTCCCGAGGTCGGGGCGCCAGGAATGCCTGGCCGCGTGCCTGTGGGCCGGCCACGGGGCGGTCGTCTCCCATCGATCGGCCGGTGTCCTGTGGGGGCTCGACGGCGTGTCGGCGGACCGGATCGACATCACGGTCCCCAAGACCGTCGACCATCGGTCGAACAGGTTGACGGTGCACAGGACGTCCTTCTGGTGCGACGACGACCTCGACGAGGTCGGCGGTGTGCCGGTCACGTCAGCGACCCGTACGCTCATCGACCTCGCCGGCGTGCTCCGGCGCGACGCACTCGAGCTCGCGCTCGAGGACGCATTCCGGCGCGAGCTCTCGACGCCCCGGGCCGTCGAGGACGCGGTCGAGCACCCGGCGCGCGGACGGCGCGGGCTCGCGCAGCTCCGCGTGCTGCTCGCGGAGCGCCGGCCCGGCCCGCGGAGCGAGAGCGGGTGGGAGGTCCGCGTCGCGCGTCTGCTCGTGAGGCACGGTCTCCCCGTGCCGGCGCGTCAGCACGAGGTCGTGCACGACGGTCACCGCTTCCGCCTCGACCTCGCGTACGTCGACGAGCACGTGGGCATCGAGTTCGACAGCCTGCGTTGGCACTCGGGCCGGGCACGCATCGAGCACGACTCGCACCGGCGGAACGCGCTTCGCGCCGCGGGGTGGCACCTCGTCCACGTCACCGCGGTCATGGTTCGGGAGCGGCCCGAGCTCGTCGTCCGCGTCGTGCGCGACGCGCTTCGACGACCTTTGGGGCAGGAGCGATGACGCGTCCCGCTGATCACCCAGAAGTCGTCGACGAGCTGCGGAACGGCCACGCGAGCTGGCGGAGGTAGCCGGACGGAAGCTCGTCGTCGACGCCGTAGCGCTCGGGCCACTCGCGGTGCGGGAGGTGGAGCGTGCCGAAGAGCTTGTCGACGAACGGGAACTCGCCCGCGAAGTTCGTGTCGTACGCGGCCTCGACGTTGCCGTGGTGCCAGTGGTGGAACTCGGGCGTCGCGAGCACGTAGCGCAGCGGGCCGAACGTCAGCCGGACGTTCGCGTGGATGAACAGCGCCTGCAGCGTGGTGAAGACGAGGAACGCGCCGAACGTCGCGCGCGAGAAGCCGAGCACGTACAACGGGATCACGACGCACGACCGCGTGAACGCCTGGTCCACGGGGTGCAGGCGCGCCGCCGCGAGCCAGTCCATCTCGCGGATCGAGTGGTGCACCTTGTGGAAGCGCCACAGCCACGGGACGCGGTGCGTCGTGCGATGGGCCCAGTACCCCGCGAACGACGTGACGAGCAACGCTTCCCCGAACTGTGCGGCCCACGGCTGCGAGGCGACCGCGGTACGCACGCCGTCGGGCACGACCGCGTGCAGCGAGCCGCCGACGGCGACGACCGCGACGACGAGCCCGACGGTCGTCAGGACGTTGTTGACGACGAAGTGCACGACGTCCGTCCGCCACCCGGCGCGGAACACGTGCTGCGGGTGCAGCGAGAACAGCCGCTCGATCGGCACGAAGATCGCGGCCGCCACGACGAGGCCGAACAGGATGCCGTCGCGGACGGCGAGCGCCACGAGGAACAGGGCGAGCGTCCCGAGCCCGACGAGGATCCCGGAGCGCGTGGGAGCGTCGTGCTCGTCGGCGTGGGGTGCGTAGGTCGAGGTCTCCATGCGTCGAGTGTCGACCCGAGCCGGCGCGATGGGAAGCGCTCGGCCGATCGCTTCACGGTTCCCTCACACGACCTGACGAGTCCTTCACGGTCGGCGAACGCGCCCGCAACGGTCGGGGCTCATCGTCCCGGGCGTCTCGAACCAACCCCCCGGAGGAGAGGAGACGCCATGAGCATCAAGTCAACCCTCGTCACGTCGGCCGCCGCGCTCGCGATCGCCGGCGGCGTCGCGCTGGCGGTGCCCGCGGCCGCGTCGGGCGGTGCGCCGACGGTCGCGCCGAGCTCGTCGAACGGGCCCGCCGCGTCCGCCACGCCGGCGGTCCTGGCGAGCGCGTCGACCGGGACGAGCACCGCGAGCACCGCACAGACGTGCGACGTCAACCGCGACGACCGCTGGCCGCTCTACGCGACGGGCCGCCCGAAGGGCCTCGACGCGGGCGACGCCGGCGGCGTGTACCTGTGGCACGACGACGACGGCTGGCACCTGCGCGTGACGCACAGCAACGACCACGTGCAGGTCTACAGCGGCACGATCGCCACCGCGGGCGAGATCCGCTTCCAGCGGGTGCTCGACGAGCGCGGCGACCGCGCCTGGGTCGGACCCGACCACCACGAGCTGCACTTCGTGTTCACGAACTTCGGTCACCTCGACGGTGTCGACTTCCAGACGAGGTGCGCGCCGAGGCTCGGGTTCGCGCTGCAGGGTGACGGTCACGCGCTTCCCGCGTCGCGCGTGAACATCGGCTACTTCTCGACGCACCCGGCGAATGTGCCGTTCCAGATCGCTCGGATCGGCTGAGCGACGCCGTCGGCTGATCGTCAGGCGGTGACGCCGAGGAGGCGTTGCGCGTTGGCGTCGAGCGCGGCGAGCAGCGCGAGGCGGTCCTGCGGGGCGACGGCGTCGTCCCGCAGGGCCGCCACGACGTCGCGGATGGCGCTCGACGCGGACCGCACCTCGTCGGCGAGCAGATCGGTGGGCTTGTCGACCATGAGCACTGCGGCCTCGAAGCGCCGCGCACGCGCGATCACGTCGGCGGCACGCCCGGCGAACTGGCGCACGAGGGCGAGGTCGTCGTCGCCGAAGCGCTCGGTCGGCGGCGCACCGAGCGTCAAGACGCCGAGCAGCACGTCGGCGTGCACGAGCGGCGCGCACACGACGGACGACACGGCGTCGCCGCGTGCCTTGGCCCCCGGGTCGACCTCCAGCGGCACCGGACCCGACAGCAGCATCGGCTCACGCGCCAGCGCGACCTGCGCGACGAGCGAGTCTGCGACACGCGGACCACCGTCGACGGGCCGCGCCACGACCTCGTGCAGCTCGCCGTCCTCCGTCAGGAGCTGCACCGACCCGGTCGCCGCCACGACGATCCGCAGCGCCTCGTCGAGGACGACACGGAGCGCGTCGTCGAGCCGGAGGCAGCCGGCGAGGTTGCGCTCCACATCGGCGAGCGCGGCCGAGCTGAGGATGCGTTCGGCCAGCTCGAGGTTGATCGCGCGCGCCTCGTGCCCGAGCGTCGTCAGACGGCGCAGGTGACGCTCCTTCTCGAGCGCGTACGCGATGAACGCGACGGCGAACACGATCATCGCGAGGCGCGCGGACGTCGGGTCGACGATCGACGAGTTGCGCTTGAGGTCGACCCAGAGGTCGTCGACGAGCGTCGTCATCACGAGACCGAGGAACACGACGACGGAGACGAGCGCGATCTGCAGCCGTCGCCGCTGGATCGCTGCGTCCGTGACGTGCCCGTCGGCCCGCAGACCGGCGACACGCTCCTCGCGGCGGATCTGCTCGCGCAGGTCCTCGAGCGTGGTTCCCATCGAATCCCCCAGGTCTCGCTCCACCGCGTTATCGGCGGGAACAGGCCTCGGGCTTGAACGCGAACCGCGCGACGTCCGGCGCAGGTCAGCTCGGATCGTGGTCGGTGACCCAGCCGAGGATCGTCTCGTACACGCCGAGGATCGCGTCGCCGTAGCCGTCGGCGGTCGCCCAGGTGTGCGTCAGACCGGCCCAGGTCGGCGCCTGACCCTTGCGGAAGTTCTGGTCCATGTTCGGATCGACGGGCGGGTGCGCGAAACGCGCGACGGTGATCGTCGGATCCGCGTACACGTGGAGGTACTGCATCTGGACGCGTACGCCGGTGAGCGCGTCGGGATAGACGTGCCCGTGCGCGCAGCTGTCGCACGCACCGATCCCCGCGAAGTTGTTGTCCGTCCACGCGACGAGGCCGCCGTCGGGGAAGCCGAAGTACCCGGTCTCGACGATCGACTGCGCGAACGCGATGTCACCGCGCACGCCCTCGGCCGCTCCCTCCGACACGTACAGCCCGGCGAGCTGGTCCATCGGGATCGTCGTACGCGCGCGGTGACGGGTGGAGCGGAACCACGCCGCGAGCTGCGCGCCGGTGAGGACGGAATGCCCGAGGATCGGCGTCGCGGTGCCGTTGCGGATCGACAGCCAGCGGTCGAGCCGCGTGTGCGCGACGGCCGCCGCGGCCTGTGCCCGCGTCACCGCGGTCACCGCGGACGGCACCTGGTCCTGCAGCTCGTGCACACGGTCGCGGCGCCGCCGGCGTTCCGCCTCGGCCGCGTCCGCGGCCTGCTTCGCGGCGATGCGGTCCGCGCGCGCCTGCGCGACGACTCGCCGCCGTTCGTCGTCGACACGCGACAGCAGCTGCTGCGCGCGCCCCGCCTCGAGCGGGTCACTCGCGTTCACGAGCAGGTCGAGCTCGGACATGGAGCTGGAGTCGATGTACGCCGCGACCGCGACCTTGTCGACCTCGGCGCGGCTCGCGTCGTAGCGCGCCTGCGCCTGCGCGGCCGCGACGTTGAGCGCGGCCGTCGCGGCCTCCGCCTGGCCGAGCGCCTCGACGGCGAGCGTCAGGTCGTGCTCGAGACCGTTCCGACGCGCGACCGCGGTGGCGAGCGTCGCGTCCGCGCCGTCGGCGACGGCACCGAGCGTCGCGATGCGTGCTGCCGGCGTGTTGTCGCCAGTGGCCGACGACGCGGGGTTGGGCGCGGCGGTGGCCGGCGAGCCGGGGATCGCGGCGACCGCGACCGTCGACGCGAGCACCGCCGCGGCCACCACGGCCAGGACCCGGCGCGCGCGCAGCCCGCCGGCCGCTCGCCGGCGCGTGGTCGTCACGCGACCGTTGATCGGCACGCGGGGCGCCCGGGTTGACGCCCGTGCGCTCCCGCCCCCCGTTCGGTCGGGCCCGACCGTCACGCCACGGACACCTCGGCCTCGCCGGCCGGGACCTCCGCCGGGCCGGATCGGGGCGGCTCGGGCAGGGACTGCGGCAGCGGCCGGGCGTCACGCAGCGTCCACGCCATCGTCAGCGCGCGGGCGAGCACGAGCGCGCCGAGGAACCAGGCCCACGTCACCGTCCAGCGGTAGTGGTGACCGAGCCGGCCGAACACGACCCCGAACACCGCGGCGTCGAGGACGACGAACGCCGCGTAGTCACGCCACGGCACCGCGAGCAGGACGAAGAACGGGACGAACCACAGGTCGTACTGCGGCGAGTACACCTTGTTCGCCACGAGGAACACCGCGGTCGCGATGCCGCCGCCGACGACGGCGTCGAGCCGCCCGCGCCACACGAGGACACTGACCGCCGCGACACCGGCGACGACCGCGATCACCGCGCCGCCGTTCGTGAGCGAGCGCGCGACGCCCGCCGGGAGGAGCGCGCCGATGCCGGGAGGGCTGAGCACGTAGTGCCAGAGGCTGCCCCAGGTCGCGTCGCGACGCGACTGGAAGCGCAGCGGGTAGAGCCAGCCGCTCGGTGATGCCGCGAGCACGGGGACGTTGACGAGCGCGACGGTGGCGAGCGCGCCCGTCAGCAGTCGGAGCGCGCCACGCGCGTCGCGATCGCGCAGACGCGCGGCGACGAACACCGGCACGAAGAGTCCCGGGTACAGCTTCGCGGCGGCACCGATGCCGAGCATCACGCCGGACGTCGCGTCGAGACCCTCGCCGAACGCCACGATGCCCGCGATCGCGGGGACGACTGCGAGCAGGTCCCAGTTCGCGGCGCCGTAGAGCAGCAGTGGTGGCGCGAGCGCCCAGTACCAGGCGCGCCGTCCTGCGCGGCGTGCCAGCAGGTAGGTGCCGATCAGCGCGAGGACGGCGAGGCCGAGGCCCGTGACCGTGAAGAACGAGCGGGCGCCTGACGACACGAACGTCGCCGCGTAGAACGCGGCACCGACGAGCACGGGGTACTCGAGGTTGCGGTCGAGGTACGGGGGCGCGTCGGGTCGGATCGCGCGCGACCGGTACAGGCTCGGCAGGTCGCTGATGCACGGGCGGGAGCACGCGAGGCGGGCGCCGACGCCGGTCCCGACCGTGACCGCGGTGGCGACGACGAGCACCGCCACGATTCGACGAGACGCGGGCACGACGGCGAATCGTACGCGGCCGCTCGTCGCCGTCCCGGTCGCGCGCGGAGCGTTCGACGGGCGCCGGCACGGACGGTCCGTAGAATCCGCGCATGGCGGGCGTCGCGTTCAACCACGTCGGGCACTGCGTCACCGACCTGCCGCGCAGCAGGAGGTTCTACGAGGAGGTGCTCGGCTTCGAGGTCGAGCGCGAGATCACGCCGCCCGACGACGCGTCGGCGAAGCTGCTCGGGCTCACGCCGCCGCTCGGCATGACGGCGTGCTACCTGCGCCGGGACGGGCTCGTCCTCGAGCTCCTCCACTACGCGGACAAAGCGACGGTCGCGCGCCCGGCGCGCGTGATGAACGAGCCGGGACTGACACACCTGTCGGTGAGCGTCGACGACATCGCGGACACGTGTCGCCGCGTGCGCGAGCACGGCGGCGAGGTGCTCGAGGGCACGGACATCGGCGTCGGCATCTTCGTCCGCGACCCGGACGGTCAGCTCATCGAGCTGCTGCCGATGAGCTACCGCGAGAGCCTGGACGCGTCGAGCCCCGGTTGAGCGCGGGTCACCCGACGTCGCCCTCGGCGCGGGGCAGCGACACGTCGACGACGAGCGCGCCCTGCTCCTCGTGACGCTCGACCTTGCCGGCGAGGTCGCGGACGGCGGCCTCGACGACGTCGAGCGCGGGGGTGGCGCCGTGGGTGTCCGACCAGCCCGCGCACGTCACGCGGACGGCGACGCCGTCGTCGCGCGCGGTGACCCGGACCGAGAGCTCGTCGGCCCGCTTCGCGACCGCGGCGAGGAGCTCCTGGACGACGCGGAGGACCGCGAGCGTCTGCGACGCGTCGAGCGCGGGGTCCGCGGTCCACTCCTCGAGCTCCGCGTACGTGCCGACGTCCTCGCGCAGCAGCTCGAGCTCGGCCGCGAGCGCGGCCTCGAGCCGAGGCACCGGATCGGCGAGCTCGTCGCCGCCCGGCGCGTCGCCGCGCGCCCAACCGACGCGGTGCTGACGGACGAGCTCCAGGCGCCAGAGCGCGTCGGGCAGCGCGCGACGGCCCGCATCGCGCGCCAGCTCGAACTCGAGCGCGTCGACGCGTTCCGCGAGCTCGGCGGCGCGCGCCTCGGCCGCGGCGGTCGTGACCGTCAGCTCGTCGGCCTGCGCGGCTCGGCACGCGACCGCGACCTCGTCGCTGCGGTCGCGCACGATTGCGGCCCAGGACCGGCCGAGCGGGAGCTCGCGGTACGCCACGGGCGTCGACGACCCGTCCGCGCGGGCGAGGTCGCGGCGCCCTGCACTGCGGTCGCCGTGCAGCACACGCTCGTCGAACCGGCCGGGCTCGCCGAGGTCGGCCGCGGTCCAGCCGAGGATCGCGTGGGCGCGGTCGTCGAGGGCGACCACGGCGCGCCGCGCGTCGAGCCGGATGACGCCGTCGCCGGGTTCGACGGCGTCCGCGAGGCGTGGGCGGGCGCGCGCGACACGCGCCGCGGCGGCGAACACCACGATCGCGACGACGACCAGCCCGATCGCAACACCCAGCGCAACCGCGTCCACTCCCGCGGAAGGCTACGCGTGCGGAGCCGGACGCGGGGTCACCCCGCGAGCAGCTCCCGCGCGCCGCGGTCGGCCGACGGGTGGCGCAGGCGTGCGAGCGCCTTCGACTCGATCTGACGGATCCGCTCACGCGTCAGGCTGAACAGCGCGCCGACCTCTTCCGGCGTGCGCGGCTCGCCGCGGTCGAGACCGAACCGCAGACGCAGGATCTCGCGCTCGCGCTCGTCGAGGATCGACAGCAGCTTCTCGACCTCGTTCGCGAGGAGCGAGCTGGCCGCCGCGTCGAACGGCGACTCCGCGGACCGGTCCTCGATCAGGTCGCCCAGCTCGGTCTCGCCATCCTCACCGACCAGCTCCGACAGCGACACCGGCTCGGCCGCGTGACGGAGCAGCTCGGTGACCTTCGCCTCGGGCGTGTCGAGCGCTTCGGCGAGCTCGTGCAGCGTGGGTGTCCGGCCGAGCTCGGCCTCGAGCTTGGTGCGCGTCTTCTGCAGCCGCGCGAGCTCGTCACCGGCGTGGACCGGCAGACGGATGGTGCGCGCCGTGTTGGCGACGCCGCGCTGGATCGCCTGGCGGATCCACCACGTGGCGTAGGTCGAGAACTTGAAGCCCTTGCGCCAGTCGAACTTCTCGACCGCGTGCATCAGGCCCAGGTTGCCCTCCTGCACGAGGTCGAGCAGTGGGAGCCCCGACGCCTGGTAGCGCTTCGCGATCGAGACGACGAGGCGGAGGTTCGCGTTGACGAAGGCCTGGCGCGCGGCCTCGCCCCGGCGCACCGCGCGCTCGAGCTCGACGCGCTCTGACCGGCTCAGGGCCTTGTCGGCGCGGGCCAGCGCCTCGCGCGCGGCCCGCCCGTTCTCGATCTCCTGCGCGAGACGGGCTTCGTCAGCCTTCGTGAGCAGCTCGTGGCGGCCGATGTCGTCGAGGTAGAGCCGGACGAGGTCCTCGTCCTGCGGCTCCGCCTTGCGTTCGGCTCGCTTGATCGTCCGGGCCAATGAACCTCCAAGTTGATCGCCCCGCCGCGACGGGGGGTTCGCGGCGGGTGCGGTGTCCCGAGCTCCGTCGCCCGTCCGTACGAGGCGACGGCTCAGGGAGACCCACGCGAGGGGGAACGTCGGGTCGTGCCGCTTTGTTCCATGTTCGCCCGCACCGCGGCGGAAGTCACAACCGGGGACGGGGCCGGTCCGCTCGGCGTGACGGTCGCTCGCCGCACGTGGCGGATTCCCTGGCACAACGCGGCGGCGGCGGTGCCTGTTCCCCAGCCGTCAGCCGCCGTACCCGTGGGCGTGCGCCGCCTGGCCCTGGCGCGCGGCCTGGTCCTTCGCGCGCTGACGACTGGCTCGGTCGCCGGACTCGTAGCGGTACCGCTTCCCGTGGTCACCCCACTGGTAGAAGGGCCCGACCCGGTCCTTGCCCCGGTGTACCGGCATCCCCTCACCCCCTCTCGACCACGCGGGCCGTCGCCGGCCGCAGGGAACTCCTGCCCGCGGCGGCGGACCCCGCAAACCGGCCGGCCGGGCCGTCCCGGTACGCTCCCCCGCCCGTGGACGACGTGCTCGAACCGTTCCGGCTCACGGGCCGCGTGGCGATCGTGACCGGCGCCGGCCGGGGGATCGGCGCCGCGGTCGCGCGGACGTACGCGCGCGCCGGTGCCGACGTGGCGCTGACCGCGCGGACGGTGGAGCAGCTCGACGAGGTCGCCGACGACGTCCGGGCCGCCGGCCGCCGCGCGGTGGTCGTGCCCGGCGACGTGAACGACACCGATCTGCTCCGCGAGCTCGTGGAACGCGCGAGCAGCGAGCTCGGCCGTGTCGACGTCGTCGTCAACAACGCCGGCGGCACCGCGCCGCGCCCGTTGCTCGACACGTCGGAGGGCTACCTCGAGCGTGCGTTCCACTTCAACGTGACGACCGCGTTCGCGCTCACGAAGCACGCGGTGCCGCGCATGCTCGAGTCCGGCGGGGGCGCGGTCGTCAACATCTCGTCCGCGATCGGACGCCTGCGCGACCGTGGCTTCGTCGCGTACGGGACGGCCAAGGCCGCGCTGTCGCACATGACGCGGCTCATGGCCGCGGACCTCGCGCCGCGCATCCGCGTCAACGGTGTCGCCGTCGGATCCGTCGCGACGTCCGCGCTCGGGACGGTCCTGACGAACGAGACGCTGCACGACGAGATGGTGCGCCGTACACCACTGCGCCGCCTCGGCCGTCCCGAGGACATCGCGCTCTGCGCGCTCTATCTCGCGTCGCCGGCGTCGAGCTTCGTCACCGGCAAGCTGTTCGAGGTCGACGGCGGGCTCGAGGAGCCGAACCTCGCACTCGGTCTGCCGGACGTGTGAGCGTGTGCCTCAAGGCGAGCGGCCGCGAGGCGGGTATCCCACCGAGCAGCGAGCCGTGGCCAAGCGGCCTGGCGCCAACAGCGCCGAGAGCGGCCACATCGAGAGCGTGCGCCTGTAGGCGCACGCTCTTAGGCTGCCGCCCCGTGCCGCGGCCGAAGCGTGACATCCCGATCACGAGTGACGACGACGCGAACCGTCTGCTCGTCGACAACCCGTTCGCGCTCCTGCTCGGCATGCTCCTCGACCAGCAGGTGCCGATGGAGTGGGCGTTCCGCGGCCCGGCGCTGCTGCGTGACCGGCTCGGCGGCACGTTGGACGCCCGCGCCCTGGCCGCGCTGTCGCCGGAAGAGGTCGAGGCGCGGTTCAAGGAGAAGCCCGCGCTCCACCGGTTCCCGGGCTCGATGGCGAAGCGCGCGCACGCGCTCGCGCAGCACGTCGTCGACCACTACGACGGCGACGCGTCGAAGATCTGGAAGGGCGCGCCGGACGCGACGACCGTGCTCGAACGGCTGCGTGCGCTGCCCGGATACGGCGACGAGAAGGCGAAGATCCTCCTCGCGATCCTCGGCAAGCGGCTCGGTGTCGCGCCGAAAGGTTGGGAGCAGGCCGCGGGCCCGTTCGGCGACACCACACCGCGGTCGGTCGCCGACGTCGACTCGTCGTCGTCGCTCGCCCGCGTCCGCGAGTGGAAGCGTGCGCAGAAGGCGCGCGGGAAGTCGAAGGCCGACTGATCGTGCCGCCGAAGGTCGACTTCGCGTACTTCTCGTTCACCGAGATCACCGAGCCCCGCGAGCACGCGGCCTACAACGAGTGGCACCTCTTCGACCACATGCCCGAGAACCTCGCGCTGCCGGGGATCGTGTGGGGGCAGCGGTGGGTCGCGACGCGCGACATCGCGCGCGTCGGCGGCGACGACGACGCGCTCGACGCGGTGCACTACGTGACTGCGTACCTCATGACCGAGCCGGCCGACCGGACGCTCGGCGAGTTCCTCGGGCTCGGCCACGCGCTCCGAGCGCTCGGGCGGTTCCACCGGCATCGCCGCGCGCTGCTCGGCGGTCCGTTCCGGCTCGTGAAGACGTACGTCGCCCCGCGCGCGCTCGTCGCGCCCGACGCCGTGCCGTACCGACCGCACCGCGGTGTGCTCGTCGCGTTGCTCGACGTCGACGACCCGCGTCGGGGTGACGAGGTGGCGCGCCACACCGACGACGTCCTCTGTCCCGCGCTCGTGGCGACTCCCGGCGTCGCGGGCGTGTGGTGGTTCGAGGCGATGCCGGACGCTGCGACCACGCTGGCCGCGAACCCGCCCCGCCGCACGATCCACGTCGCGTGGATCGACGGCGACCCGGCCGCGGTCGCGGGCGCGGCGAGCGGCCTCTACACCGACGCGACCGCGCGCACGGGATCGTCGCTGCGCTTCGCGCGCGTGCTGCGCACGGTCGATCCGTACGGCGCGTTCGACTGGTTCGACTGACGACGGCGCGCGCGAGGGAATGCTCCCCGCGTGAGCCGGCGGAGCACCCACACGACGATCGGGTTCGCAACCGGCGCGGCCGCCGCCGCGTGTCTCCTCGGCGCGGTCGCGCTCGCTGGGTGCGGCGGATCGGGGTACGAGGCCGTCAAGGCCAACATCGTCGTGATCGGCGACTCGATCACCGTGCAGTCGACGCGCGAGGTGAAGGCCGCGCTCGCGGCAGCCGGCTGGCATCCCACGGTTCAGGGCATCTCGGGCTCGACGATCGCGGGTGGGACGCACGGCGGGTGGCCGGGAGCGGCCCGCCGCCTCGTGCAGCGCCTGTTCCCCGAGGTCGTCGTGGTCGAGCTGGGGACGAACGACACCGCGCCGAACGTCTGCTGCGCGAAGGTGCCGGCGTCGATCGACGCCATGAAGGACGCGCTGGCGCACGTGCCGCACGTGCTGTGGCTGAACGTCCAGGAGGGGCGGCTGGACTCCGCCAACGCGGCGCGCGTGAACCGCGACCTGGAAGCGGCCGCGAAGCAGTGGTCGAACCTCCACATCGTCGACTTCAGCGGCCGGTTCGCCGGCCGTCCCGAGTGGCACGTCGGTCCCGGCCCGCACCTGACACCCGCAGGACAGGTGGCGTTCGCGCAGCTCGTCGCGCAGGCCGCGGCGCCGTGGGCGCCGACGCGCCCGTAGCGCGCCACACTGGCGCCGTTCCCGACCAGCGGAGGACCGGCGTGGGCGACACCGTGCGGTACGAGCGCGACGGGCACGTGGCAACGATCACGTACGACCGACCCGACGCGCTCAACGCGATCAACGCGCAGATGCGGCGTGACCTGAACGCGGCATGGGAGCGGTTCCGGGACGACGAGGACGCGTGGGTCGCGATCGTCACCGGCGCCGGCCGCGCGTTCTGCGCGGGCGCCGACCTCCACGACGGCGCCGGTGCCGCGGGCGCGTGGCCGGGGTCGTTCTGGGAGATCCCGACGATCAACTCGTTCGAGAGCGGTCTCGAGCTGTGGAAGCCGACGATCGCGGCGGTCGACGGCTACTGCCTCGGCTACGGCCTCACCGCGGTCACCGCGTGCGACTTCGTCCTCGCGAGCGAACGGGCCGAGTTCGGGTTCCCGGAGGTCAAGCTCGGTGTGCCGACGATCGTCGGCGCGATCCGTCTCCCAGGCCGCGTCCCGATGCAGCACGCGCTCGAGCTGCTGCTGACCGGCGACCGGATCGGCGCGTCGCGCGGGAAGGAGATCGGCCTCGTGCTGGACGTCGTCCCGGCGGCCGAGCTGATGCCCGCGGCGCGCCGGCTCGCCGACCGGCTCGTGCGCGCCGCGCCGCTGGCGGTCCGAGCGACGAAGGAGATGGCCTACCGGGGACGGACGCTGCCGTGGCTCGACGCCGTCCGCTTGGGCGAGACGATGCGGCGCGTCGCCGGCGCGACCGAAGACGCGCGCGAAGGGATGAGCGCGGCACGCGAGGGACGCGAGCCGCAATGGCGCGCGCGGTGACCGATCAGCCGTGCCGGCGGTTCGAGCGGCCGGACGACTCCGGCGTCTCCGCCTCGACGTCGCGCGGCCGCCACAGCGGTGCGGGGACCGCGATCTCGAACGAGACCTGGTTCGCCGGCACCGGCCGGGCGATGAGGAACCCCTGGCACATCGTGCAGCCGAGGCGGCGGATCTCCGCGAGCTGGTCGGTCGTCTCGACGCCCTCGGCGACGACGGTCAGGTTGAGCGACCGCGCGAGCTCGACGACCGCGTGCACGATCGCCTCGCTCTCCGGGTCGCTGCCGAGACCGTCGACGAACGAGCGGTCGATCTTCAGCATGTCGACCGGGAACCGCTTCAGGTACGCGAGCGACGAGTAACCGGTCCCGAAGTCGTCGATGACGAGGTGCACGCCGAGGGCGCGCACCGCGGCGAGCGTGCGTGCCGCGCCGGCCGCGTCGTCCATGAGCACCGACTCGGTGATCTCGAGCCACAGCGACTCGGGGTCGAGACCGGACTTGCGCAGCGCCTCGGCGATCGTCGCGACGAGCTCGGGGTCGCCGAGCTGGCGCCCCGACAGGTTCACGCTCACGTGCATCGCGTGCGCACCCGGGACCGTCGCCTTCCAGCGGGCCATCTGCGCGCAGGCCTGCTCCAGCACCCACGTGCCGAGCGGCAGCACGAGGCCGGTCTCCTCGGCGATCGGGATGAACTCGCCCGGCGTGATCGGGCCCCGCGTCGGGTGGTTCCAGCGGACGAGCGCCTCGACGCCGACGACCTTGTTCGACAGCATCGACGCGATCGGCTGATAGTAGACGTCGAGCTGGCCTTCCTCGATCGCGATGCGCAGGTCGCGCTCGATGTCGAGCCGTCGCTGGGCCTGGGCACGCAGCGCCTGGTCGAACCGCTCGACGCGCGCGCGCCCCTTCTGCTTCGCGTGGTACATCGCGACGTCGGCGTCGCGCAGCACCTCTTCCGCGTCCGCGACACCGCCCTGCACGAACGACACGCCGACGCTCGCGGTGATGACGACCTGCCGGCCCGACGAGAGCGAGATCGGCTGCTCGACGAGCTCCGCGAGCTCCTGGGCGCGCCGCTCCGCGGCCTCCGGGCTCGGCAGGTCGAGGCACAGCACGACGAACTCGTCGCCGGCGAGACGCGCGACCGTGTCGATGTTGCGGGTCGCGGCGTGGAGCCGCTTTCCGATCGCGACGAGCACCTCGTCACCGTCGAGGTGCCCCATCGAGTCGTTGACGGTCTTGAACCGGTCCAGGTCGACGAAGAGCACCGAGACCGTCGAGCCCGACCGCCGGGCGTGCGCGAGCCCCTGCTCGAGCGCCTCGACGAACGTCGCCCGGTTGCGCAGCCCCGTCAGCGCGTCGTGCTTGGCCTGGTAGCTCAGCTGGTTCTCCGCGCTGCGCCGCTCGGTGACGTCCGAGAACGAGCACACGACGCCGTAGGGGCGGGTCTCGCCCTCGGCGACGAGCGGCCGCGAGTGGATCGACAGCCAGCGGCGGTCGCGTCCGTCGCGCGCGACGCCCATCAGGACGCCCGTGCCCGGCTCGCCCGATCGCAGCGTCACCGCGGCGGGGTGGTCGCCCTTGTCGAAGGGCCGGCCGTCGGTGTGCGTCGCGAGCCGTTCGCCGGAGAACACGGAGAAGAAGTCGGCGCCGATCGTGACCTCGCCGAGGATCCGCTCGGCGGCCGGGTTCGCAGCCGCCACGCGACCCGCGTCGTCGGTGACGATGATCCCCTCTTCGAGCGCCTCGACCACCGCGGTGTAGCGCTGGTCCGCAGCGCGGCGCTCGGCCTCCGCGCGACGCGACTCGGTGATGTCCGCGCACACGACCACGGAACCGGTGACGGCGTGCACGTCCCGCACCTGCGCGACGGACACGCGCACGTCGACCGGCGAGCCGTCCGCGCGCCGGTGCACGCTCTCGTGGGGCTCCATCGGCTCGCGCCCGAACCCGTCGGGCGCGCCGACGAGCTCGTCGAGCCGGCGGCCGATCGCCTCCTCGGCGGTGAAGCCGTACGTCTTCTCGGCGGCCGGGTTCCAACTCTCGACGACGCCCTCGCCGTCGACGCCGATGATCGCGTCGGACACGTGTTGGACGAGGTTGGCCTGGTATCGCAGGCTCGCCTCCGCGCGCCGGCGCTCGGTCAGGTCACGTAGGATGACCTGGAAGGCGGGCTCGCCCTCCCACCTCGTTCGCACGCTGACGGATTCGACGTCGAGCACGCCGCCATCGAGACGGACCAGCGTCAGCTCCGCCGGTTGCGAATAGTCGTCGTCTTCGCGCATCTCGGCGATGCGGGCGAGCACTCCCGGCAGTGAGTCGGGGTGAACGTACTTGACCATGGGGTCGCCCACGACCGCGTCGATGGATGGTGCCCCGACCATACGCAGCGCCGATGTGTTGCCCCAGCGGACGATCCCGTTCTGGTGGACCATGATGCCGTCAGGGCTGAGCTCCACCAGGAGTCGGTAGCGGTCGATGTGCTCCTTGAGCGCCTGCTCCGTCTTACGGGGATCGGTCACATTCGCAACGACGCCGACACACCCGACGACGGACTCGCCCGCCATGACCGCTTCCGCGCTGACCGCAATGACTTGCGACTTCCCGCCCGCGTCGATGACCTCGCGCTCGAGCGCGTAGTCGGTCCACGGGGCGCCCGCGCACACGACCGCGATCACGGGGTCAACCAGCCAACGTCCGACGTCCGCACCGGGCGCGAGCGTTGATGCCCGATCGCCAGACGGCGTAGACCCTACGACGTCTTCGACTGATCCGTGCCAGGTCAGGTGGCCGTCAGCGGTTGTGAACAGAAAGCTCGCCATCCTGCCGACACGCATGGCGAGGCCGTGGCAGGCACCGAGGTCGACCGCTCCGCGTTCGACCGAGGTGCGCCCAAGGCGCCCCCGGTCTTCATCGCCGTACCCACTGCCATGCGCGACCACCTACGTCCTATCGACCGGTCGCATGGCCGGGTTGAACGTTTCGGCACGTGACGGGCGCTACGACGTAGGAGCTGGCTCTTTGCCGCAGGGCCTGATCGGCCGGGTCGGCCCGCTCCTACGGCTCAGTGAGCACTACCACCGCGTTGTGACCGCCCATGCCGATCGACGACTTCACGGTGATCCCTGGCTGTCGCAGGGTCGGACCGTCCAACAGGCGCGGGTGACCGGGTGCGACCCGGGGCGACGCCGGGATGATTCCCGTCTCGTACGCCATGCACGTCGCCGCGAGCTCGATCGCCGACGACGCAGCCTGACAGTGCCCGGTCAGTGGCTTTGTCGAGTAGATCCCTACCGCCTCGGTGAACACAGTGTCGAGGATGTGTGCCTCAGCGGCGTCACATTGCGCCGTTCCCGTGCCGTGTGCGTTCACATAGACGACGTCGAGCGGCGACACGCCCGCATCGGTGAGTGCTCCGTCGAATGCGCGACGAACCTGAGTCAGATCAGGCTGGATCGCGATCGGGTGGAACCCGTCGTTCGTCATCGCGCCGCCCGCGAGCCGCAGGTACGGCGCTCCGCCGCTCGACATGACGAAGGCGATCGACGCCTCGCCACCGATGAACCCGCGACTGCCTTCCTGGAATGGCCGGCAGACGTCGAGCGCGGGCGCGTCGACCACTGCGGCGCCGAGCTCGACGAACGCGCGCATGTTCTCCGGACGGGCCGAGATGTCCGTAGCCACGACAACGACGTCGCTCGCGACCCCGGCGTCGAGCCACAGCTTCGCTGTCAGCGCTGCGGCGTTGCCGGATGCGCACATAGCCGTGACCGCCATGGTCGGGCCGTGAAAATCGTGTTGCTGCATGACTGCGACGAGTGGGGTCGATGGCATCAAGCTCAGGTATTGGCGCCGGCGGACGTGCCCGCCGTTGACCGTCCAGAAGTCGTGCCAGCCGTCGACCTCGCCGAGCACGACCGCATGAATCAAGCCGACGTTGGGTCCCGGACGCCATCCTCGGTCGAGCGCGTCCTGTACGGCTTCATCGACCGCGCCCGTCAACGCGCCAGCGAACCGGCTCATGCCGTCCGGACCTTCATCGGACACGAGCGCGGCATAGGCGACGTCGTGACCGAGCACCCGCTCGTATCCGGAACGCGGTACCACCGCGGACTCCCCCGAGACGAGCCCGTCCCAAAGACGTTTGCGACCCCACCCGTAGCCGCTGACCGCCCCGACTCCGCAGATCCCAACACGCGTGCGGGTGCCACCGCCCGTCGCGTCGATCGTCGTCGGCATCGTGCCTGCCTTCACTTCGCACGCGCGCGCGAGCGCGCGCCGCCGACGGTCCAAGCCCACCGTGACGGTCCCCTTCCGAGGCGGTCGGCATCGCCTCGTCCCCG